>Ga0209344_10004007_pt1 | contig 13965 bp, 10 predicted proteins | sample Cruoilmetagenom6_FD_187293 | JGI IMG/M metagenome (GOLD analysis project Ga0209344, IMG submission 187293) | Oil polluted marine microbial communities from Coal Oil Point, Santa Barbara, California, USA - Santa Barbara Oil Seep Sample 6 (SPAdes)... | ecosystem: Environmental > Aquatic > Marine...
GGCGATGGCGATGGCGATGGCGATGGCGATGGAAAACAGTACACCGACTCCGTGGGCGTATCCCGACATGTCACCTTGAGCGGAGCGGCCTCCGAGGCCGCGGAGTCGAAAGGTCCCCCGACTGAACGAGGCGGTCCTTCGCGAGAAAGGCGCCCCCAATCCTGTGGGGACCTTTCGACTCGTTCGAGGACTCACTCGCTCAAGGTGACATGCTGTCGGGCTCGCCCGCCAACCCCTATCACGCGGGCTCGGTGCCTGGCTCTCGTTTCGCCGCGAAACGGTGCCTGGCAATGCTCCCATCGCGTTTCTACAGGAGCGGGACTCCGCCAGGTATTCCCTCCCATCACCCTGAGAGAACGAGATAAACTCTGGCCTCCATGCCGTCCCCTTCGGTCTCCGTCCTTCTGCCCGTGCGTGATGCCGCACCCTGGCTCGATGACTGTCTCGCCAGCCTGGAGCGGCAGACCCTGACGGACTTCGAGGTCATTGCCGTCGATGACGGATCCACCGACGGCAGCGGCCGGGTTCTCGACCGGTGGACACAGGGAGATCGCCGGATTGCGGTGATCCACCAATCGGCGCACGGCCTCGTCCCCGCACTCAACACCGGTCTGGATCGGTGCCGGGGGGATCTCGTGGCGCGAATGGATGCCGATGACATCAGTCATCCTCGGCGTTTTGAAATCCAGGTCGACCTGCTGAAATGCCAATCCGATGCGGCGGTTGTCTCGAGCCTGGTCAAGCACTTCCCCTCGCACGTCGTGGCCCGGGGATTCAGGCTCTACGAAAGCTGGCTCAACTCACTGAGATCTCACGACGACATGGCCACGGCTCGCTTCATCGAGTCACCCCTCGCCCACCCATCGGTCATGGTTCGGCGCGAAATCCTCCTCGAAGCCGGCGGCTGGCGAGATGTCGATTGGCCCGAGGACTACGACCTCTGGCTCCGGCTCTTTGCATCGGGTGTCGGGTTTGCAAAGGTCGAACGGATCCTCTTCTTCTGGCGCGAGCACGGGACCAGGCTGACTCGAACGGACTCGAGGTACTCGGTACCCAGCTTTCTCCGCTGCAAGGCCCACTACCTGGCCCGTGGGCCACTGGACGGAGTCGCGGATGTCATCCTCTGGGGTGCGGGTCAGACCGGCAGACGCCTTTCCAAGTACCTGCGTGAGGAGGGAGTCGAGATCACACGGGTCGTGGACATCGATCCGGCCAAGATCGGCGGAACCCTCCGCGGGATACCAGTGATCGGCCCCGAGGCGTTGCCGGACAACCTCGGCACCGACACCATCGTCCTCGCCGCGGTCGCCTCGCGGGGCGCACGGGAGCTCATCCGAGCGAGGTTGATCGAACTCGGCCTCAACGAGGGCCGCACCTTCTGGTGCGTCGCGTAGCAAGAGGACTCAGAAACTCACCGCAAAGACGCCAAGTACGCCAAGACATCGCTCATCACAAATGGGACGCGGATTTCGCGGATGACACGGATTCATCGCACCGGTGATCTCGGCGGAGTCGACTGTGGTTCTCAACCACAGCCACCCCGTGGATCGCGCTGACGATCCAAACGCCGGCGTTTGTCACGCCAGCACGATCCACGGGGCCGCCGCGCCTCCGGCGCGTCAGCTCCGCCTGCGGAACGCTCGCATCTTCGCCCTTCCTCCACCGAACAGAATGTGGACCGGACAATCCATCAGGGACGAACCCCCGATGTCCTCCAGATCATCGAGGCCGGTCAGGTGTGCCGGAGGCACGTATCTCGGTGATGTGAGATCGATTGGGAAGTGCCGCGCTTCATGATCGATCTCACATCACCGAGTCTCATCGGCCCATGGCCGAGGAGGCTGACCGGCCGATTGGCCTTGAAGAGCTCGATGTGATTCACGCCGGTGAGGAGCCCGATCCGTGAAATCCGCGAAATCCGCGTCCCATTTGCGATGGGCGATGGGCGACGTCTCTGTGTCTCTGTGTCTCTGTGGTAAGAATGGGATGCTTGGCGTTTTTCGCGCCTTGGCGGTTCACTCAGCTGCGTTGATGACGACCTCGACTTCGGCCATGGCGTCGGAAAACGACATCGGAGGACCGCAGGCAGAGGCAACCGCGCCCCCAACCTCGTCCATGAGATCGAGGACCCAACGCTGCTGAGCCCGGCGCCAGTACTGAAGCGAGCCGCCGGCGCGAGGGACGGCGATGGCGAAGACCACCGGGCCGTTTACGGGGCTGGTGAAGGTGCCGGCGAGCACAGCGACCCCTCCGTCGGTGTGGGTCAGGGTACCGGTCTTGCACGTCACCGATCCGGCGAGCTCGGCTCCTGCCAGACCCGGAAACATCCGGCGGGTGCTTCCGGGATCGCAGCCGATGACGGGCAGGAGCCGACTCAGTTCGAGCCCATGCTCGGCTGCCTCGACCTCGAGTTCGGTCAGCAGCGCCGCCATCTGCTCGACGGTCATCCGGTTGCGCCGCTCGCCGGAGGCGGTTTCGAGCTCCACGACCCCGGGATCCAACCCGAGTCTGCGGTTGATGAAAATCTCCAGCTCGCCGACGGTCCCGATCCCGTCCGTAACCCGAACGATGTCGTTGTTGGAATAGACGTTGAATCGGCGCATGGTTACGGCGAGCGGGTTCGATCGGTGGGCGAGCACCGGGGTCGGATTTCCAGAGTCGTCGAGTTGGGCCCCGCCGGTGACCTCGATCTTCGGTCTCGGGGAAGGGTCCCAGCCTCGTCGGGCACAGAGCGCCTTCCAGGTGTTGATGTGGGATCGGGTCCACTTTCTCGGGTTGAATGTCGAGATGAGCCTGCGGCCCATCCTCTCTCCCAAAAGGATTGGATCGGTCTCCCGGGTCTCGACCCCGTGCTCCCACCCCAGCCAGAATCGTCCCTGGATCCTGATCTGACCCTCGACCCGGTTGAGGCCCAGCAGATTGAGCTCCCGAGCCACCATGAAGGCGTTCTCCCACTGGAAGTCGGGGTCGTCTCCCCCTCCGATGACGAGATCCCCTTTCAGGACCCCGGTGGACCGATCCCAGTCTCCGATAACACCGACGGTTGTGGTCCAACGATGATCGGTCCCGAGTTGATCGACGGCCCAGAGGGTGGTCGCGACCTTGACCACGGAGGCGGGGTTGACCGGTTGGTCGGCCTTGGCCGAGCGTAGGACCCCTTTACCGTTGACCGCCACGAAGTGCAGGCGATCGGCCGCAGATGCCGACCATCCCGTCGGGACACCGGCCAAGCCGACCAGAGCCGCCGCCAGGATCGCGCGCACCTCAGCCCCCCAGCAGACGGTCGGCCAGAGCCGAACGCAGCACTCCATCCGGGTCAAGCCGTTGCTTGAGTGCATGGAACCGGTCGAGTTGGCCTTCGCCGAAGGTTGCCCGATAAAGTTCGCCAGGCAGAGCGGCGTCCTTGGCCGGGTAAAACCGACCACCCGCCTCCACCACAGGTTCGGCCAACTCGCGAACCATCGCCCAGAGTTCGTCCCGGCGCGACTCCACGACCGGGAAGTCCAGGGCCATGGAGAAACCGTCCACCGCGTGGGTCAGAAGGAACGGATCGGGGCGGTGGCGCTTGAGGACCGCGAGGTATGAAGGCATTCCACGGCGACGACAGATCTCGAGCTGGGTCTTAAAAACACGCTCCGCGTCCGCCACCGGGACAAAGCTCTGATGTTGGATCAACCCACCCGGAAGGTATGCCTTCTTCCAGTCGGGGACGTAGTCAAGCAGAAATGAGAACCCCGCCAAGGTCTGGCGGTAGACCGCGTTGTTGCCGATGGTCGAGCCGTGGATGTACTTGGCGAGGTTGATGGCCCGCATCCCGAGATTGTTGGTAAAAGGCTTCATCATCCGCCACATCAGGTTCTTGGGCACAACCCCAACGAGGGTGCTCGAGGGATCCTGATTTGTCGGTTCGAGCGAGGCCGCAGAATCCGGATCCTCATCCGGTGAGAGATGCCGAGCAAAGTGGAGCAGCCCCCGGCCAAGTTTGCTTCCGCCGGGAAAGGCATCGAGCCATCCGACGACGTACTCCCAGTCGTCCTTGGCGTCGTCGATCTGTTGCAACAGCTCACCGAGGTCGGGAGTCGCCACCGCCTTGGCCTCGATCAATCCCGAATGGACCTTTTTGAGTTGGATCCGGGCGCGGGAGATCAGACCGAGCTGCCCAAAACCTCCGATGACGGCGTGGAAGACCTCGGGCTCGATGTCTCGGCTGATGGTCCTCATGGTGCCGTCGGGCGTCAGCAGATCGAGCTCGATGCAGTGGTCACCGATGGGGCCACGTGCCCAGTTGTTCTTGCCATGGACATTCATGGCGAGGCCGCCACCGAGGGTCGGTTCCATGGTGCCGGTCACCACCGGCGGCCACCAACCATCAGGGAGGGTCTGGCGCCAGAGCTGTCCCACCGTCACCCCGGGTTCGACATCCACAATGCCGGTGGCCGGGTCCCAGGCCAATACCTGCCGCATCCGCGAGAAATCGAGCACCAGGCCCTCGGGCAGGAAGGCAGCATCTCCATAGCTGCAACCCGCGCCCCGGGCCACGATCGGGGCTCCAGCGGATCTCGCCGCACCCAGAATCTCGGTCACCTGCTCCACATCGGTTGGTTGAACGAGATAGCCATCAGCGCCAACGGCCATGCCCCAACCCTCGACCCACGCGATCCGATCTACCGGCAGCACGGTCACACCTTCAACCGGCGGAAGATGAAGGAAGGGATCGATCGGATCATCAACATGACCAGTCTCCAACGCGCCGGGACATAGGCCACCGTCGTCCCTCGTCGAGCGTGGCCGAGGATGATCTCCGCAGCGCGATCGGCCGAGATCAGCCAGAAGAGTCCGTCGAGACCACGGGTCATGGCCGTGTCGACAAAGCCCGGCTTGATGGTGACGACCCTGACTCCGACTCTCGCAACGCGATTGCGCAGGGATTCGAGATAGGTGTGGAACCCGGCCTTCGCGGTGCAGTAGGCCGGATTGCCGGAGCGTCCGCGATCACCGGCGACCGATCCGATGCCGACGATGGTCCCCCGCCCGAGGCGGGAAAACCGATCGGCGGCCGGATCGAGCCAGGCCACCGCGCCCCGAAGGTTGACATCGATCACCGCCAGGTCCTTGACCGGGTCGTATTCGTCGAATTCGACAGCCTGCATCATCCCGGCGGCATAGACGACCAGATCGAGACCACCGAGCGAGCGGGCGATGTCCTGAAAGAGCTCGGGCACTTCGACCGTGTGCCTGACATCGTGCACCCGGAAGAACGCCAAGTCTTCACCGGATCCGGTGTTGATATCGCTGGTGATCTCCGCCATCGCATCGTGCCGGCGAGCGACCAGGGCCACCCGGGTTCCCTCGGCGGCCAGTCGGCGCGCTATGGCCTCACCGATCCCCGACGAGGCGCCGATCACCACGGCGTGTTTGAAAGCCATCGCCACATACCTCCGGGACGTACTCTAACCCAACTGCCACGTGGTCAGACCGGCTGCCTTTGACCAAAGATGAGCGATTCTCAGTCGACCAGGCGCAAACGTGCATACTCGAGAGTTTCGGCAACCGTCCGATCGTAGGCCTCGCCGGCGACCCGTTCCTTGAGCTTGTCCGAGGCCGGGAGGACCATGGCGTAGCCCTGCCAAACCAACGGTTCTCCGGTGGCCTCGATGATCACCTTGCCATCGGCGACGAGATCGCTCGCCTTGGCCAGAGGCATGCCGCGGAATATTTCTTCCAAAGAGCGCATCCATGCCTCGTGCCGTGGATCGACAAAGGAGACCAGCCGCCTGCTCTGGGCCGCGACGTGGTAGTTGGACGGGACATAGCCGATCCCGTCGAGCTCGAGCATCTCGGCGACGACCACCAACCAGCCGAAGACTTCTTTGAGCATCCCGAGACCGGGGTGGCTCTGTCCCGGCAACGGACGGCGGTAGGGACCAAAATCGGCACGAGGATTCTGAAGGAGCAGCCACTCGAGGTTGAGGACCTCACACCCCGGGACCAGCCGCGACTCTCGATTGACCCGCATCTCGACCAGCAGTTCCCCACTCTTGGATCCGTCGCGGATCCGCACCGTCTGACCAACCGGGTGGGTCAGATCGACCTCGACCGTGGGGTGTTTGAATCCCCGCACCCGAAGCTGATCGAGAATCCCGAACTTCTCGAGCAGGAGTTCAACCCCGTGTGGCGAGAAGTAGGACAGGAATCGTGTCCTGCGAGGCGTTCCCGGCATGATACCGGCGAGATCCTCGTCGGTCAGCTTCCAGCTGAAATCACCCGGTTCAGAGGTCAGCGAGGTCGGATCGATGGTGTTGACGATTCGCCTGAACCGGCGCAGGGTCAGTTCTTCGCTGCCGGGCGGTTCAATCACCCGGCCCCGGATGACCCAGCTGAGAAATCGGGCCGTGTACTTCCACGTTCGGGGGCCGTAACCACCACCGAGCACCACCGCGATGGGCATTCGGTGGTTGCGTCGTCGCGCGATCTCGATGACGAACTGATCTCGAACCAACATCCCGTGGGGGGTGATTTCCCAATTGCCGAGTACATCATCTGCGGCGGGATCGGTGCCGGCCAGATAGATCACCAGCCCCGGTTTTGTTTCCGCCATCACCTCCGGCAGGGTCTTGAGCAGGGTTCCGAGATAGATCTCGTCCTCGACCTTGTCCCCGAGGGCGATGGAGGTCGAGGCCACCGCATCGGTGTCACCCCAGTGCTCATTGTGAATGGAGTACGTGTGAACTGACGGATCCTGGGAAAAGATGGCCCGTGTGCCGTTGCCGTCGTGGACATCGAGATCCACCACGACGATGGGTTCCCTGAAGCCCCTGTTGCGCAGACGAGAGATCGCGACGGCAATGTCGTTGAAGAGACAGAAACCCATCCCGGCGTCGCGCGTGGCGTGGTGCTGGCCACCACCGAGATTGACGGCGATGCTTCGGCGCTGAATGGCGAGTCTGGCGGCCTGGATGGTTCCTCCGACCGCGACCCGCTGCATCTCCACAACGTGCTCGAGCTCCTCGTCGGTCATGGGAGCGCCAAAGATCCGTTCCACCACTTCGTGTCGCTGGAGCGACTCAATGTAGTCGTCGTCGTGCACCCGCATCATTCCGCGCAACGCAGGGGCACGAGCGACCCAGAGGTCCTCGGTCTCGAAGAGACCCTCCTCGGTCAGAAAGGCGAGAATCTTGGTCGCTCGTTGCGGATCCAGGGGCACGACATCCAGGCTTTGCTCGTAGGCCTGGTTGTAGACCGCCGCAATTCCGCTCCCGCTGGTGCGCCGAACCAACCGCCTCCAGGAGCGGCACGCCGAGTGGACTACGCGACCGGGCAAACCCCGGCGGTTCCGGTTCGCGGTCTCACCTGGTTCCGTCATGGAATCAGTATAGGGTGGCCACGTGATGGGGTCATTTTGATTGAGAACATACACGTCTGACCGGGGGCGCTTGGAGAACGTGAGTCGAGAGTCGTAAATCGTGAGTCGCAAGGAGTTTCTTGGTTTCCGGAATGAGACGGGGACTTCGTGTTGGTGATCGTTGAATCCGGCCGCGCCATATACCAGAACACGTAGCTCGTCATTCGTCGGAGGCGCGCATGACTCACGAGTGGGGATGTGATCGTTGAGGACTGGGGCTTGGGGGATGAAGGTGAATCCGACTAACGACTTACGATTCACGACTCACGACTCACGACTTACGATTCACGACTCACGGCCTGCTTCTCCCTCGCTACAACTGCTCGATCTCGTACCCCTTCGCCCGGAGAAGCTCGATGAGGCCCAGTTCGCCCACCAAATGGAGGGCACCGACGACGACCATGGCGTCGGTGTCTCCCAAAAAGAGCTGTTCGATGGCCTCCATCCAACGGTGATTCCTCTCAATGACGAAACGACCGAAGATCGCTTCGTGCTCATCGAAGCCCTCGACCAACAACTCTTCGATCCGGCCCGAATCGCCCCGTTTCCACGCTTGGACGAGATCATCGACCAGCGGAATCACCGAGTCCAGGTCCTCGAGGGTGTAGCGGAGGAAATCCTCTCCCTCTTCCATCGACAGATCCGCAAAGAGCGAGACCTGATACTCAATGCTCTCCAGCCCCTGGCGGACCTTGCCGTCACGCCTGGCGCGGCTGCTGAAGTGAGCGTCGATCCCCTCCGTCCCCAGATACCCTTCCGTCATCAATTCCATCGACGTCAGGGTCAATGCGAGCATCCAGGGCCGGGTCGTGTTGAACAGGTCGATGCTCATTCCGAGAGCCTTGAGCCGCCCACTCACATCGGCGTAGAGTTCTTCAGAGAGCACATCCTCCAACGTCGTGCCGCCATCGAAGGATCCGGCGGTCATCAACGATGTCGCAGCACCGGCTAGACCCTCGATGTCGGTTTCGAAGACCAGCAGACCCGAGGTCTCATACGCGCCCTCGATGGCCGGACTCAACGGATATGCGTCACTCTTCATGAAGTGGATCGAGCCCAACAGGTAAACACTGCGATCTTCCACGACCGCCCGCCAAAGGAATGACCTTTCGGTCTCTTCCTCGGCCGCGACATCGACGACCAACCCTGCAAGGTTGGCCGCCATCAACGCTGTGACAGTGATGAAACGGAGCACGGAAAAGGACCCGTTCCCGAGCACCTTCAGACCTCCCCCTCACGAACGAGCGTCAGGAAGCGCGGCAGCAGGAGCGAGGTTTCCGGACTGGGCTGCGAGTTGAATCCTTCCTCGCCACCAGACGGATCGTACCGTTCGATATAGGCGCGATAGCGGTGGAGGTTGGATGCCTGATCGAGCTCGGGATGGAATTGTGACGCCCAGATCCTCCTCCCTTTGACCCGCAGAGCCTGATAGGGGCACAGCTCGCTGCGCGCCATGTTTTGGACTCCCGCCGGAAGTTCCACGGCTCTGTCGAGGTGGCCCATCTGGGCGTTGAATCGTGCCGGCAGGTCCCCGAAGAGTTCGTCGTTCCGGCCATCCGCGGTGAGCTCCACGTCGAACGATCCGACCTCGCCGCGCTCCTCATCGTGCGCCACCCGACCGCCGAGAGCCGAGACCAGAAGCTGATAGCCGAAGCAGGAACCAAAGGTTGGGAAGTCGACATCAACGACTTCGCGAAGGAGGTCGGCGAGCGGCGCGAAGAAATCCTCGGACGGGTGGGCCACTGAGAAGTGTCCCGAACCACCGATGAGCAATGCGCCACAGGACCGGACATCACCCACCGTGGGTACGCCATCGACCACGTTCCGCCAGTCGAAGCTCTCGCGGCCGAGGCCCGTCGAAGCGACAAAGCACTCCCGTTCGTGTTCGAGCATGGGGTCATCGGTGTGGCGCGCCTGGAGGACCATGATTCGCATGCCGGCAGTGTAGCGCGCGCAAGGGTCGGCCCGTCACAACCACGAAGACGCCAAGACACCAAGGCATCGCACACGAAGACATCGCATTCCATCGCGCATCGCAGTTTGGACACGGATGAACACGGATCATCGCAGTTGAAACGCAGAGGCGCCAAGACATCGCTCATCACAAATGGGACGCGGATTTCGCGGATTTCACGGATCGGGCTCCTCACCGACGTGAATCACATCGAGCTCTTCAACCCCAATCGGCCGGTCAGTCACCTCGACCAGGGACCGATGTGACTCGGCTCGAGAGATCGATCGTGAAGCGCGGCACTTCCCAATCGATCTCCCGAGCCGAGAAGCGTGCCTCCGGCACTCCTGACCGGCCTCAGTGGAGGGCAAGACACTGGGAGTTCGTCTCCGCAAGCATTCTCCGATCTTACTTTCTGTATGGAAGGGGGAATGACGAAAGCGTTCCGCAGGCGGGGCCGGCGCGCCGGAGGCGCGGCGAGCCGTGGGAGCGGGCGGGCGAAACGAACGCCTCGTTCGGAGCGACCGCCCGGTTCTCCGGTGACTGTGGTTGAAAACCACAGTCGACTCCGCCGTGATCACCGGTGCGATGAATCCGTGTCATCCGTTAAATCCGTGTCCAAAAATGAGATGGGTGTGATGGCTTCGCGTTCTTTGCGCCTTTGCGGTTCATCTCTGCGATGATCCGTGTTCATCCGCGTCCCGTTTGTGATGTGCGATGGCTTCGTGTGCGATGCTTCGCGTCTTCGAGTCTTCGTGGTTGCGACGCTGCGATGGAGCGACGTATCGAGTATCGAGCGACATGCAGCGTGCTAAGGTATCCCCGTATTTCACCAAAGGAGCTTTTCATGGCCAACCCGACCGCAACATTCGAGACATCCCTCGGCACCTTCAAAACCGAGATCCTCGCAGACACCATGCCCACCACCGCAGCCAATTTCATGGACCTCGCCAAGAGCGGGTTCTACGACGGCCTCCACTTCCATCGCGTGATTTCGAACTTCATGATCCAGTTCGGTTGCCCCTACTCCAAAGACCCGGTGGACGGCCGCGCCGGCACGGGTGGTCCGCCGCACGGCACCATCGCCGACGAACACCCGGACAACGCCCGCCATTCCAACGAGCCCGGCACCCTGTCCATGGCCAACACCGGCCAGCCCAACAGCGGTGGCTCGCAGTTCTTCATCAACACCGTCCACAATCCCTACCTCGACTGGTTCAGCCCCGGGCCTTCAAAACACCCGGTCTTCGCCAAGATCACCGACGGGATGGATGTGGTCAGCGCCATCGAGAGCACGCCCACCGGACCCAATGATCGGCCAAAAACGCCGGTTCAGATGATCAAGATCACCATCGACGACTGAATCGGGAAATCACCGCCCACTTTGCGTGTTGTGCGTAAAGGCGCGATCAACGCGCTTCGGCTTTAGCCATTGGAGAAAGGTCCAGCTCATGAACATCACCGCACCAACCAGGATACTGACGGCAATTCTTGTCACGGCCTCTCTCGTCATCCCCGCCATGGATGCCGGGGCCGCCGTTCGCCGCGGTCTCCCGCCGAGTCTTCTTCAGCCGACCACGAGTCTGGAATCGGTGGCACGGGTGGAGATGGCGTCGGTTGATGTCGCGGCCTATCTGGCCGAGGATGCGGTGCGAGAGTCCTCCGGGGTTCCGACACCACTGAGGTTCGCTGCGCGAAATGAGACAGCGATGACTCCGGATTCAGCGGGAACGTGGGAATCGTTGGCCGACGGTTCCTCGATCTGGCGCCTCCGTCTCGCCTCACCCGAGGCTCGGAACATCAATCTCCATCTGGACCGCTTTTCCATCCCCCAGGGCGCCAGCCTGTGGCTCTACGACAACGACGGCGCCATGGTCCAGGGTCCCTACACCTCAGCCGACCGGAACTCCGAAGGTGAGCTGTGGACCGCCATCGTCCCAGGCGACGAGATCGTGGTCGAACTCCACCAACCGGCCGGCTCCCGACAGATGGCCGATCTGCGCATCGCCGCGGTGAATCACGGCTATCGCGACTTCGGCGACCTCGCCGGCGCAACCACGAAACAGGGCGCATGCAACAACGATGTCATCTGCCCGGAAGGCGACGGCTGGCGCGATCAGATCCGTTCGGTCGCCCGGATCACCATCGTCGGGTCGTTCCTGTGTACCGGGCAACTCGTCAACAACACCGCCGAGGACCAAACGCCATATTTCCTCACCGCTCAGCACTGTGTCGAAGACTCGTCACAGGCGGTGTCGGTGGTCGCGTTCTGGAACTATGAATCGCCCGTCTGTGGCGATCTGTCCGGCGGCAGCCTCGACGAGAACCAGAGCGGTGCGTCGCTGGTCTCGCTCTGGGAGTGGCGTACCGGATCGGATTTCACCCTGATCCTCCTCGACGAAGAGCCCCACCCTTCATTCAACGTGTACTACTCGGGATGGGACGCCACCGGCGATATCCCTTCCTCGTCAGTCGGTATCCACCATCCCAGCGGCGACGAGAAGGCGATCTCCTTCGACGACGACCCGTTGACCAAAGACGACTCCTACGGAAACGGCAGCTACCAGTGGCGGGTCGGGCAGTGGGAGGACGGAACCACCGAGGGCGGCTCATCGGGCTCCTGCATCTTCGACGCCACGAGCCAGCTCTGTGTCGGAACCCTGACCGCCGGAGCCGCCTCGTGCAGCAACCCCGCGGGCTATGACATCTATGGCCGGATGGACGCCCATTGGACCGGTACCGGTTCCCCGGACGGCCGCCTCTCCGACTGGCTCGACCCCCTGGCAACCGGCGCCCTCACGTTGGCCGGACGCAACCCTTTCGGCACAACCACGAATCAGACCTGGCTCGTCCCGGCCGCCGCATCCGCCCCCGGTGTGGGCATTTCCAACTGGAAAACTCAGATCGTCGTGACGAATCCCTCCGCCGAGACCCGTCTGGCCCGGATCTTCTTTGTCGAGAAGGGCGACCCCTGGCCCGGCAGCCTGCTCGGTGACCCACAGACGATTCCACCCGGCGGCTCCCTCGCCATCGACGATCCTCTCGCCGACCTCAACCCCACGAGCGGTCTGCTCTACGTCATCGTTGACGGTGAGGGGATGCCGGTCACGACCAGGACCTACAATCTCGCCGCCGACGGCGGCACCTTCGGCCAGGGCATCCCGGGCATTCTTCTCAATGACGCCACCGCTGCCAATCGGCTCATCCTGCCCATGCTGCTGTCGGATCCCAATCGATTCCGCACCAACCTCGGTATCGTCCAGACCTCGGCCGGATCGATGGCGGTTCGGGTCCAACTCCACGACACCGACGGGACCGTCCTCGGGACCAAGGGCTACGCCTCGACCAGCGCTTTTCTCCAGATCAACAACGTGCTCGACAGCATGGGCATCGGCGACACGATTGTCGAGGGCGGCTGGATCTCGGTGGATCTCATCGCCGGCTCACCCGCGTACTGGACCGCTTATGCCTCCATCATCGATGCCAGCACCGATGATCCGACGTACATCCTGCCGGTGGCGGAGTAGTCCATAGGTATTAGCCTTTCAACGCTTGTTTCGCCAGGGCCTTCGCCCGCTCCATCTGCTCTGGAAGGGCATCCCGTGAGACCACGTGCCACTGCACATCGTGGCGATCGAGCAGGGTCGCCAACCGCTGCCAGAGACCCCGATTGGCAACCGGTTTGCCTTCGCGGGTAGTCCAATTCCTCGACCGCCATCCGTTGATCCAGGTGGAGGCGCCATCTTTGAGGTAGTCCGACGCGGTGTAGAGATGGACCTTCATGGTTCGGCTGAGTTCGGCGAGCCCAACCCCCGCACCCGTGATGTGCATCCCGTTGGCCGAAGCACCCGCCTGGCGCCCGCTGAGTTCCTTCTCTTTCCCGCGGTAGACAAAGAGAACTCCCCAGGCGCCGGCGTCGGCCTTGCCTGAGTACGCGACCGCGGTGAAGAGGTGGACGGCGTCAAAATCCTCCACCGGCAGCGCCGAACGCGGAATCTCGGCGGAGGCGAGCTCATCGGCGCGTTCGTTCCACTCGTTTCCGGCGTGGCCCTTGACCCACCGCCAGTCGATCTCGTGGCGGGCGATCTCACGATCAAGGGCCTCCCAGAGATCGCGGTTGGCGACATCTTTCCTGCCGGCGGTCTTCCAACCCCTGGCCCGCCAGCCGGCCATCCACTCGGTCACCCCCTTGCGGAGATACTGCGAGTCGGTGATGAGCTCCACCGCGTGCGATCCCGAGAGCGACTTCAGCGCCTCGATTGCGGCCCGGAGCTCCATACGATTATTGGTCGCCTCGGCCTCGGCGCCGCTGAGTTCGACGGGCTCGGTCCCCGGCCGGAGTGCGACCACGCCCCAACCGCCGGGACCCGGGTTGGGTCGACACCCGCCGTCGGTGTAGATGGTCACGGAAGGGAGAAGGTCCCCCATCATTGACCTCTCACCGCAAAGGTTCGAAGCAGAAAATCGAAGAAGCCCGGTGTGTGGCGCTGAAGAAAGACCGCCACCTTGCCGTGGACCGAGATCACCGCCTCGCGTTTTCCACGAACCACCGCGGTGACCATCTTCTTCGCGGCCGTGTCGGTGCGGAGGCGCAGCCACCGCGGGATCGTTT
>Ga0209344_10004008_pt1 | contig 13965 bp, 15 predicted proteins | sample Cruoilmetagenom6_FD_187293 | JGI IMG/M metagenome (GOLD analysis project Ga0209344, IMG submission 187293) | Oil polluted marine microbial communities from Coal Oil Point, Santa Barbara, California, USA - Santa Barbara Oil Seep Sample 6 (SPAdes)... | ecosystem: Environmental > Aquatic > Marine...
GTTGAAAATATAATAGTCATAACGCTGTTACTCACAATTTAGGGAGTCTAAAAAGTTCTCTGAATTGTGGGTAACAAGTAAATTCTCATGGTGAGATTTGCCCCACTGAAAACAAAGGAGGCAACAATATGTTTGCAAAAACTTTTGGGCTAGGTGGCCCGGCAGGAGTGTGGAACGAAAAAGTACACTTGTTTATCGACGTGATAAATGAGAATGAAAATGAAAAAAAATATCAGATTATTGGGGTCGTTAAAGATGATAGGGATCAGAAGTTTATCCCGTCATATTATTCACACCATTTCTGCTGTTGTGTAGACAACAACATGATGGATGCTGTGGATGTCGCACAGCAAGCCCTGGAGGCATACAGTGAGTATGCCTGGGGAATTGATATTGACGAAGGGCAGGGTACCTTTGTTAATAGGATACTCTGTGAAGCTGGCTATTCGCCAGCGTAAATTTAGTCGGTATCTGCAATTCAATTAGATACCAAGACTTTTTCTTCAACTTATGTCTATAAAACCCGCGAGATTTAAGATATTGCTAAATATTTCTCACAGAGGGTGAAAGTTGATCGTAGTTTCTGGCTCTACATAAAAAAAGTTGGGACAATTTAAAACAATTTTAAATTGTCACGGTTAGAAGTTATTGGGAACAAAGTTATTATATTTTGTTCCTTTTTTTATTTCCCCATTTTATTTTTGACTTCAAACAATTGCTTTTTGAAACAAAATGAAAGGTAAAATGTAGTTGTACTTAATTTTATATGAATAATTTCAAAAAACCAAAATTTATTAAAGAAGATATTAACGAACTGTCTAAAAAATACAAACTAAATTATTTGGTTTTGTTTGGTTCTCAAGTTGACGGAATTGCCAGAAAAGATAGCGATTTTGATATTGCTTATAGCAGTCAAAGAGAATTGGATTATGACGAGGAAGTTAGATTAGCTGAATTTTTAGCGAAAAAAATAAAAGTACACTTAGGAAAAATAGATTTAGTAAATGTTAAGAATGCAGGACCACTTCTTAGAAATGAAATTGCCAATAATTCGATTGTTTTATTGGAATTTGTTAAAAATAGTTTTGATAATTTTCAAATGTTTGCTTTTATGACTTACATTGAAGCCAAGCCGCTTTTCAAAATGCAAAAAGAATATGTTGATACTTCTATAAAAAAATATTTAAACCACATATAATTTTAGGGACAGGTCTTCTAATAGATGGAAAAAGAAAATTTTCTGTGATTGATAATTGCGATCTGCTACCTTAAACCTAGTCCTTTTAAAAGTAATAATGATGTGGTAATCTCAAAGAAAAGTCACTCGGTAAATTTTTAAAACAAAAAGTATGATTACAAAAAAACAAGTTAAAAAAATTGAAGAGGTAGCTAAAAAATATTTTAAGGATGTCAGCGGTTGTCATGATTGGACGCATGTGGAAAGAGTTCGCAATCTTGCACTAATAATTGGCAAAAAAGAAAAAGCTAGCTTAAAAGTATTGGAAATTGCGACGGTACTTCATGATATTGGCAGAAAAGAAGAAGCAAAAAATAAAGGTGTAAAAAAATGTGGCAATAAATATTGTCATGCTGAAGAAGGAGCAAAGGAGGCAGAAAAAGTATTAAAAAAATATAATTTTAAAAAATCAGAGTTTGAAAATATCTTACATTGCATAGAGACTCATAGATTTAGAAATAATAATGAACCTAGAACCATTGAAGCCAAAGTTTTATTTGATGCTGACAAATTAGATTCTATTGGTGCGGTTGGAGTAGCTCGAGACTTTCTTTTTGCTGGTGGGCTAGGATCAAAAACACTTTATACTGGAAATGAAAAAAAGTTGGCTAAGTCTAAAAAAGATTATTCATATACAGAGGAAGATTCATCAATACTGGAATACGAGATAAAACTAAAACATATTAAAAATAAAATGTTAACTGTGGCGGGCAAAAAAATTGCTAAAGAGAGACATAAATTTATGCAAAGTTTTTTTAAAAGATTTTGGCAAGAAGTAAGTGGAAAAAAATAAAAAAACAACACTGATATCATTCCAAATCCTTGACTTTTTTTGAGGGTAAGCTATAAATATATAGTAGTGAGTGTTAAAATTCTTAAATTTTAATTCATATTTATGTTAGCAATTCGATTTTCAAGAGTAGGAAGAAAAAATAAACCACAATTTAGACTTGTGGTTCAAGAACATACAGCGACTCCGACTGGAAAAAATGTTGAGATTGTTGGTAGCTGGGATCCAAGTCAGAAAAAAGGTGATTTTAAAAATGAAAGAATTGAGTATTGGTTAAGTCAGGGAGCTAAAGCTTCTGATAGTGTTCACAATCTTCTAATTTCTCAAAAAGTTATTAAAGGAGAAAAGATAAAGATTAAAATGTCTGAAAAGAAAGTTGATAGTGATGAGGATGAAAAGAAATCTCAGCCAGCTACGGATGATGGGGTAAAGGAAGAAGTAAAAAAGGAGGAAATAAAAAAAGAAGAGACTCCAAAAAAAGAGGATGTAAAAAAAGAAAAAACGAAGGAAGAAGAGAAGAAATAAAGTTTGACATAAGGAAAATTTAGAGTTAGGATAAGTTTATAAAAATTTAATATCCGCAGACAGTAGGCAATTTATAAATAAGTCCTGCCGAGGAGTGTTCTAGTTAATGATTTGCTGCGGGTGTACGCAGTTTTTTATTTTTCTCTACGAACAAAAATTTAATGAATTAATTTGTTACTAGTTACTAATTGCCAGTTACTAGTTACTAGATCAATATGTTAAGAAAAGATCAAAAAGAAATCATAGTCAAAAATTTAACTGAAGAATTTAAAAATTCTAAAGCGACCGTATTTACCGATTATCGAGGGCTTAAGGCTTCTGAAATGAATGCTCTTAAAAAAGAGCTTAAAAAAGAAGGAACAAATCTTGGCGTTATTAAAAAAAGTTTAATAGCTTTATCGTTGAAGAATGCAAAGATGGGCGTAGATGTTAAAGATATGAATGGTCAATTAGCAGTAACAGTTTCAAAAGATGATGAAGTTATATCAGCAAAGATTTTAAGTAAGTTTTCTGAGAGTAATGAAAACCTAAAAATTTTGGGTGGAACTCTTGGAAATAAAAGTATGACTGTTGACGAAATTTTGGATTTGGCTAAACTTCCAGGAAAAGAAGAACTTTTAGCAAAAATTGTGGGCAGTTTGAATGCACCGATGTCTGGATTTGTGAATGTTTTGAATGGAAATACTCGTTCTTTAGTAAATGTTCTGAAGGCGATTGGTGAAAGTAAATAGTAATTAAGTAGTAAGTATAAAGTAATAAATATTTTTTTAATTTAGTTGGCTAGCAATTTATAGAAAATTATTAGCTAATAATCAAAATTATGACAGATGAAAAAAAAGTAAAGGCTTCTGATGCAAAAGAAGAAGCAAAAGAAGTAGAAGTTCCAAAGCAATTTAAAAAACTTGTTGAGGAAATTGAAAAAATGAGCGTTCTAGAACTTTCAGAATTAGTGAAAGTCTTAGAAGAAAAGTTTGGCGTTAGTTCTGCTGCTCCAGTTATGGCAGGAGCAATGCCGGGAGTTGCTGGTGGAGAAGAAGCTGGGATTGAGGAAAAAAGTGAATACGATGTTGAAATAACTTCAGCTGGAGATAAAAAAATAGGTGCTATCAAAGCCGTGCGTGAAATAACTGGTTTAGGACTTAAAGAATCTAAGGATATAGTTGATGGAGCACCTAAAATTATTAAAGAAAAAGTTGCTAAAGAAGAAGCTGAAGAGATGAAAAAGAAATTAGAAGAAGCGGGAGCAACTGCTGAACTAAAATAGCATAGACCTCCCCAGAAACCCTTCCTACTATCAGCCTGAGGCTGATCTGCCTTAAGTACGACAATTCTTGATTTTCTGTTACGACTTCGTCAAGTTTCATAAAATGTCTTTCACTGTACTTGTAGTACACTATCAAAACATTTTACTTACTTTCCTTGTTTCACTAGAAAATCAAAAATTTCTTAACGAAAGAGGTTTCTGGGGAGATCTAATAAAACTTTTTAAAAACATCCGCCTAAAGCGGATGTTTTTTTGTAGTACTACTATTAGACTTTTCCAGAAACCCTTCCTACTATCAGCCTGAGGCTGATCTGCATTAGGTACGACAATATCCTAATTTTATTCAAAACTAGAAAATTTCGCAACAAAAGTAGTTTCCGAAGAAGTCTATTGACAAAAGTATAAAATTTTGCTACGATAGACTATCGTGGTTATTTTTTTAGAGAATCTGTTTAAAATAGTTTTCAAAATTTTGTTCGTAGTCTAAAATCAAGAAATCCTCCTTAAGTTCTTGAGAGTAAGATAAGCTTATCTGATTCTTATTATTAAGAAGAAGATATCACTGCGAACAAAATTTTGAAAACTATTTTTTGATTTTTTATTGGATTTATTTAAAATTAGTGATATACTTTTATTATGCAAATTAAAAATTTCAATGTCTACTTTTTTATGCTTATTCTTATAGGAATAAGTGCTTTGGCGTTTATGCTTTTTAAGCCATTTCTGTCAGCTATTTTGACAGCAGCTATTCTGGCGGCAACTTTTCAGCGTCCATATAAATTTATACTCAGTAAAATAAAAAATACATCAGTTAGTTCAATGCTTACTTGCGTTCTAGTTTTATTGGTAATTATTTTACCAGTAATGACTGTATTGGGGTTGGTGGCTAATGAAATGAGTGGAGTTTATCAAAAATTAGTTACTAATAACAATTTTTATCAAAATAGATTAGTGGAAGTTGTTGATGAAATGAAAAGTTCGCAATTAGCACTTTCATTTAATTTAGATCAATTTTTTGAGCAAGATAAAGTCAGTCAATCAATACAAAATATTGGAAATACTGCGTTGACAATTATTCAAAAAATTTACCAAAATGTTATTGGCTCAGTTATTTGGATATTTGTTATGTATTTTAGTTTGTATTATTTTTTGATAGAGGGGAAAAGCGTTATTGAAAAAGTGATGTATCTCAGTCCATTGAAAGATAAATATGAAAAAGAGCTTACTCACAAATTTACTTCTATGACCAGAGCTACCCTTAAAGGTACAATTATCGTTGGTATTGTACAGGGTTTTCTCGGAGGACTTATGTTTTGGATTGCCGGAATTCCTTCTTTTGTAGTTTGGGGAGTCATTATGGTTATTTTATCCATAATTCCAGCTATTGGTTCGGGGATAGTTTGGGCACCAGTTGGAATAGTATTACTTTTTGTAGGAAATATTTGGCAAGGAATATTTGTACTAACTTTTGGAGGAATATTTATTTCATTTATTGATAATATTTTGCGTCCTAAATTAGTTGGAAAAGATACGGAGATGCATCCGCTACTAGTATTTTTTGCGACTTTAGGAGGACTAATAACTTTTGGAATAATAGGTTTTATTATTGGTCCAGTTATTATGGCTCTTTTCTTAGCTCTTTGGGAAATATATGGAAAAGAATTTAAGAGTCAGTTAAAAAAATTCAATGCTTAATTTTTATCAAAATCTTCCTGAGATTATAAATCCAATCGCTTTCTCGGTTGGATTTTTTTCTATACGCTGGTATTCACTGATGTATTTAGTAGGATTTTTAATTGCAATAAGTCTTTTAAAATGGAGAGTTTCTAAGAAAGAAACTGAGTTAAAATGGAACGATATTTTAGATTTTTTAATTTATTCATTTTTTGGAATTCTTATTGGAGGTAGATTAGGATATGTTATTTTTTATAATCCAATTTATTTTGCAAAACATCCTTTGGAAATTATTTCTCCAATTAACTTAAACGGGGAATTAGTAGGATTTTTTGGCATGAGCTATTTCGGAGCGGTAATTGGTGTTTTTCTAATTGCTTATTTATTTACAAAGAAAAGAAAAGTAGATTTTTGGAAACTTTTAGATTTTGTGTTACCAACAGTAACTGCCGGATATTTTTTTGGAAGAATTGGAAATTTCTTGAATGGTGAACTTTATGGAAGAGTGACAGATAAATGGTGGGGAATGTTTTTTGCCAATGAAGAATTTTTAAGACATCCGTCGCAACTGTACGAAGCTTTTCTTGAGGGCTTTGTTCTTTTTATTATTTTATGGATGTTGAGAAATAAATTTAGAGATAAAAAAGGAATAATAACGGGAATATATTTAGCTGGTTATGGAATTGCTAGATTTGGGGTTGAGTTTTTCAGAGAACCCGATGAATGCCTAGGATTTATTTGGAATTTTTTAACTCTAGGACAAATTTTTGCAATTTTAATAATGATAATCGGAACTAGCTTGTTAATTATTTTGTATAGAAATTATTGGAAATCTGCTATAGATCCCACACCGTCAATTCGCACAAAACTAAAAAACATACTACAATAACAAGCATAAAAATAAAAAAATAAACATAAATAAATAACAAATTTTATTAAAGAGAAAGATAAAAAGAACTCAAGTAATATTATTTTTACTTCAAAAAAGAAGAGAAGATGTATAGTTACTGACAGAGGTAAGCATACGAAGAATTTATGAAATAAGAGATAATTTCTTAATAACAAGTATAACTGTCTTTAACTGACAAATAAAGAGGAGAATCTAAAGAATTATTAAATAATAAACAAATTAAAAAAAATAGAAAACTTTAATTTTAATCAAAACTTAAAATTCAAAAGTATGGAAACTTTTTTTAGTTTTAAGTTTTTTTGCCATCTTGATTCCTAATTTGTTTAATGCAGGAATTATGTTAGGATTTTTGTGGATATGGTTGGCAATTGCACAAATTAAGTAGAAAGTAGAAACCTAACACCTCAAAACTACATTTTTTGTCATCTCGGAAGTTAAAAATTCTTAGCGAGGTACGAGCTTTAGAATTTGTTACTATCCGTGATCCAGAATTAAAGTACAGAACTATAGATTAAAAACTGGATCACGGATAGTAAGAATTTCCATCAACTCGCTTTGCTCGTTGGGAAATTCTAACTTCCGAGATGACAGAGTGTAAACTGTTGATGTGATGTGTATAAAATGTATTAAGTAAGCAATTTATAAGAATGTAAAAATAAAAAAATGGGAAGTCTAAAGATTAGACTTCCCAAAAGGTGAGCGAAAAGATATTATATTACTGAGCAATTATCTCATAACTATCTTCAGTAAATACTACCTTATTTCCAATTTTAGGTATTTTCTCTGCTTTTTTCGCAGAGTTAATCAAAAAATATTCCCCTTTTTTGGTTTTAATGAAAAAAGTTTTTGGTGGTTGTTTTATGGCAGTTCCTACTAAACCTTTTTCCATTTTACTCGCCCTTTTTATAGGTGAATAATTGTACAAAAAAATAATCAAAGTCAATATTACAATTATTACAAACATTAAAAGTAATTTAAAATCGTGACTATTAAAGTTATCATTTTTGCTCAGACCACTAAGAAATAAGAATATTGCAACTATTGATGTACCCAATATGAAAATATGCAACATTGTAAGATCCATAATTTTTCCTCCCTTTCATTTTTTAATCCTTTCATTTTTCAATTAGCTAACTAAGCTATATTGCCTAGTAACTAAAAGTACTATATTATTAAATGTATGTCAAGCAAAAAAAATAATTTAAAAATAGGTATTGATATTAGAAATATCGGGAAACAACGAACTGGTAGCGAAGTAGTTGTTTTAGAATTGACGAAAAGAATTCTTAAAATAGATCAGGAAAATGAATATATTTTATTAACTGATACTAATGATAATTATGTAATTAATTACGTAATTAATAGCTTACAACTTAAAGATAAAAAAAATGTTAAAATTGTATCTATTCCTACAACAAATAAATTCATTTGGTCATTTTGGAATTTACCACAATGGGTTCGTAAAAATAAGTTAGATATTTATCATACAGAGTATATTCTCCCATTCTTTATGCCAAAAAATACAAAGTTAATAACACACATTCATGATGTTTCATTTAAGGCGTATCGGAAATTTATTTCTTGGAAAGATATTTTCTTTTTGGATATATTTATACCTTGGTCAATTCATAAAGCTGATAAGATTATTGCAGTTTCAGAATTTACAAAAAATGAAATTATTAAATATTATAATGTTGATTTTGAAAAAGTCGAAATTATTTATAACTCAACTGATTTAATGAAAAAAACAGATGAATTTAACGAAGAAGAGACTAGGAAAAAATATAATTTTCCAGAAAAATTTATTTTTTATGTAGGTACGCTACAGCCTCGTAAAAATATTCCAATTTTAATTGAAGCTTATGCCAGAATTAAAAACAAAATACCTAAAATGAAATTAGTAATTGCTGGAGATAAAAAAGCTCACAATTTTGATAAAAAAATAGACGAAATAATTAAAAAATATAATTTAACTGATCAAGAAATTATTTTTTCTGGATTTATTGATAGGGAAGATAAGATGGTAGCTTATAAATTGGCACGAACGCTAGTCGCCCCATCTTTTTATGAAGGGTTTGGAATAGTTCCGCTAGAAGCTATGGAAGCAAATATACCAGTTTTGGTTTCTGATATTCCTCCGCATAGAGAAGTTTGTGGAGATATGGCCATTTATTTCAATCTAGAAAACCTTGATGAATTAGAAAAAAAATTGTATACTATATGTATAGATAAAGACTTAAGAAATAGGTTGATTAACCTAGAGAAATCTAGAGTTAGCTTTTTTTCTTGGGAAAAATCAGCTAAAAAATTATTAGAAATTTATAAATCATTAAAATAAAAATAAACATCACTTTGGTGATGCACTAAAAAATATGAGTTTAATTAAAGAAAATATGACAACTAAGAAAAAAGTAATTATAATTATAGCTATTATTTTGGTGTTGTCTAGTGGTTTATTCTTTTGGAAAGCTGATAACATACTCAATAAAATATCTACTGAAGGTGGACTTTTAAGTAGCATTACCAAATCTTTACCTGGAGTAAGTAGTAAATTAGATGGAGAAGAAGAGGGGAGAATAAACATTTTACTTTTAGGAATGCGAGGAGAAAATGTTGGGGGAGGAGGACTTCTGGCAGATACTATAATGATAGCTAGTATTAAGCCTGAGCAAAAAAAAGTTTCGATAGTTTCTATTCCTCGTGATTTTTTTGTGACTGTTCCAGAAAGTGGTAGTCAGCAAAAAATCAACGCAGTTTATTTTTATGGAGAAGAAAAAAAGAAAGGCAGTGGAGGAATAAGATATATGAAACAGGTAGTTAGTGAAATTTTTGGACAACCTATTCATTATGCAATGACAATAAATTTTGCAGGATTTGAACAATTGGTGGATGCTATTGGAGGAGTAGATATCCATTTAGATGAACCTTTTTCAGAACCACTTCAATTTCATCAAGAACATGTTTGTGATCCAACCGTGTTTACGATAAGTTCAGGAAATTTTGAACAAAAAATAGATCACCGAGGTAAAATTGTTGCACAATATCCACTTTGTTACAATCACGATGAAGAATGTGGAGGAAGTTTTAATCTTTCAGCAGGTGAAGTTCATTTAGATGGAGAAAACGCCCTTTGTTATGTTCGTTCCAGAATGACATCTAATGATTTTGAGCGTGCTAGAAGACAACAAGAAATTATTCAAAAAATAAAAGATAAAGCTTTGAGTGTTGGTACGCTAGCTAATATAAATAAAGTCAACGATATCTTAGATAGTCTTGGAAATAATACCAGAACTGATTTGGAAGGATGGGAGATGAAAAGATTTCTTGATTTGTATAATGAAATGACAACTGAAGGAGCAAATATTGAAGTAAAGCAAAAAGTTTTAGAAAATACGGAGGAAGGATTGCTTTATAATCCGACCGATTATCCTCCAGAAGTTGGATACATTCTGCTTCCAAGAGGAGGAAATTATGACAGAATTAAAACAATGTTTTCTACAATTGTAGAGTAGCTTTAATAAATATGAGTAAGCCAGAGTTATCAATCATTGTTACTAGTTATAAAAATCCTGAACTTCTCAGGCTTTGTCTTAATTCTATAAAAAAAAATGTAAGAGAAATAGATTACGAAATTATTGTAACTGATAGTGCCACTGAAGAAGAAACAGAATTGATAATGAGAGAAAATTATTCAGGAATAAAATTTTTTTCTTTTAAAAAAAATGTAGGATTTCAAAAGTTAGTAAAGAAGGGAATAGATGAAAGTAAGGGGAATTTTATTATTATATTAAATGGAGATATTCTTGTTAAAAAAAATTCTGTAGAAGAATTATTGCGATATATAAAAAAAGATTTATCAATCGGAATGGTCGGTCCAAAGTTACTTGGTTTTAATGAAGAATTTCAAAATTCTTGTTTTCGTTTTTATAAACCAATTACGATAGTTTACAGAAGAACTTTTTTAGGAAAATTTAAGTTTGCCAAAAAGCATTTGGATAAATTTTTAATGAAAAGTTATGACCATAAATCTCCTAAAGAAGTTGATTGGTTAATGGGTTCGGCCTTGATGATGTCTAGAAAAGCAGTCGAAAAAGTAGGGATGATGGATTCAAATTTTTTTATGTATATGGAAGATGTTGATTGGTGTCGAAGATTTTGGGAAAATGGTTTTAAAATAATTTATGTTCCAGATTCTGTAATGCTTCATTATCACGGAAAAGGAAGTGGGAAGAAAGGACTTTTTCAATCAGTTTTATTTAATAAACTTACTTGGATACATATAATCAGTGCCTTAAAATATTTTAAAAAATATTTAGGAAAACCTAATCCCAGAAAAAATAAATAGTCTATGGCAATTTTAAAAAAAAGAAATACGGAAAGAAAAGAAATTAGCGTTGATAATAATAATGGCAATGTTTTCAATTATTATATAAAGTTAGTAATTATTTTTGTGGTGCTTTCTTTAACTTTTTGGTTAGGGTTTGAAAAAGGACAAAAAAATGTTTCTGATTTGAGAGAAAGAAGTTTACTCATTGATAAATTAGATGATGAATCTGGAGATCAAGTTGATTTTTCTTTATTTTGGAAAGTATGGGACTTACTTCAAGAAAAATATGTTGATGTTGAAGATATTACTTCTGAAGAATTACTTTTTAATTCAATTAAAGGAATGTTATGGGCTACTGAAGATCCTTATACTATATTCTTAGATCCTGAAGAAAATGAAGAATTTAATGAGGATATTGAAGGAAAATTTGAAGGAATTGGAGCAGAGATGGGTGTAAGGCAAGGAATTTTAACTGTAATAGCTCCGCTTCAAAATTCTCCCGCAGAAAAAGCAGGAATTCGAGCTGGAGATAAAGTTTTAAAAGTAGAAGGTGAATCGACGGCAGAAATGACGATAAATGAAGCTGTTAGCAAAATGCGTGGAGAAAAGGGAACTGAAGTCAGATTAACAATTTTTAGAAATAATGGAGAAGATAAAACTATAGAAATAGTTGTCAGTCGAGATATTATAAAAATAGAAAGTGTTACTTTTGAGATTAAAGAAGATAATATCGCTTATTTTAATATTATTCGTTTTGGAGATGATACCGCTAAATCCTTTAGAAATTTTATAAAGAAAATTCCAATAAGTACCAATGGAATAATTTTGGATTTAAGAAATAATCCAGGGGGTTATTTGGATGCCTCAATTGATATGGCAAGTCTTATGTTGCCCAGAGGAAAAGTCGTGGTCATTGAAGAAAATAAAAACAAAAAGCAAACAAAAACTTTCTCTAGAGGTGGAGATAAATTAAGTAAAATTAAAACAATTATTCTTATAAACGAGGGGAGTGCCAGTGCTTCAGAAATTTTGGCTGGAGCGTTGAGAGACAATAGAGATAATGTAACAATAATAGGTGAACAGTCTTTTGGTAAAGGGTCTGTTCAAGAATTGGTAAGTCTTAAAGGTGGGGCAGCCACTAAAATTACTGTGGCTAAGTGGCTTACCCCGAATGGAGAACAAATCAATGAAAAGGGAATTACTCCTGATGTAGAAATTGAATTGACTAATGAGGATTACGAGAATGAATGTGACCCGCAATTAGATAAGGCTGTAGAGTTACTCAAGGAATAACGCAAGACTTTTTACTTGTGCATAACTTTATTTATTTCGTTGACATAATTTTTAAAAGAGAGATAATTAAGTTGAGAGTTTTATAAAAACAAAAATAAATATACAAAAAAATATAAACGGGGGAGGAGTTTATAACAACAATTATTTGTGTTTATTGAAATTCGAGAACCTTAAAAAGTGAGCAAAATTTTAGATGAAATTTTGTTTTTTTTGTTTTCAGGTAGCATCTCGTTATTTTTTATGAATACATATTTGTTTATCAATTTGGATAAATAAATATGTATTCATAAAATATTTTTTAATAAAAAAAGAAAAAAAGAGGTTATTATGAAATGTAGAGAGGCTATTAAGATACTGATGGAATCACCGATTTATTGGCGATTAACCATCAAAGAAAGGAGGGATCTTGTCAGAGAGTATTGCCAAAGTGTCGATGCTCATGATGAGACAATTTATTAAAATTTAAAAAGGAGAATAAAAATGAAGAAAACAAAATTTCTTATAACCGCTAGTTTTTTAAAAAAGCTAAATAGCTTGCTAGCGGTTTTCTCTTTTTAAAGAGACAGCTTGATTGTTTATTAAAAAATTGGTAAACTCTTGGGAGTACGAGTGCTGATGGGGATTATGACCCTATCGTTTAGCGGCTAGCCAGCCGAAGGCTAATCACCCTTCGGGTGAGACGCTAGGCTCTTTGTTTTAAATATTATGACCCTATCGTCTAGCGGCTAGGACGCTAGGTTCTCATCCTAGTAACCGGGGTTCGATTCCCCGTAGGGTCACAAGGCGTTAAAAAAAAGTAAATAGTTTTATTTTTTTAGTTTTGTGAAGGCGGAGCACTGCGAGCCGGGGTCGCGAACACTTTAGTGATTTGTGATACTCACATTTGACAATACTCAATATTCTGGTAATATTATTTTAAATAACAATAGTAACTGCTCAAATGGCAGTCTTTTTAATTGTTTAACTTAAAAAAATAAATGACAAAATTAGTTACAAAGGAAGGACTAAAAAAACTCAAGGAAGAATTAGAAGATAGAAAAACTAAAGTAAGGCAAAGTATTGCTAAAGATATAAAAGAAGCTAAAGAACAAGGAGATTTAAGTGAAAATGCTGAGTACAGTGAAGCTAAAAGACAACAAGCTGAAAACGAGGCAAAAGTTGTTAAATTGGAAGTTATGATCAAAAATTCTCAGGTAGTCGAAAAAAATGTGAATTCAAATGGCAGTGTGGAAATCGGCTCAGATGTAAAAGTAAAATTTAATGGGAACGAAATAACTTTTCATATAGTAGGAGCTAGTGAGGCTGATCCTGCTAATTTTAAAATTTCCAATGAATCTCCATTAGGAAAAGCTTTTTTGGAAAAGAAAAAAGGAGAAATTGCTGAAGCAGAAACTCCAGGAGGTATGATAAAATATAAAGTGCTAGAAGTAATCTAATTTTAAGAACATTTTTGTAACTATTCACTTTTTTCACAAAACTTACAGTTTGTAATCTCGGAAAACAGAATATCTAGATGAGCCCATCTACGACACTAACAAAATTGTTTTATGCTTAAAAATATAGAGTCTAGAAAAATATTTAAAACGGCAGTAATTATAGTTTTTTTTATTTTTTTGATAATAATAAATCCTTATAGTTTTTTTAATAAAATAAGGGGGGCTTTTTTGGGAGCAACTTATCCTTTACAGAAAGTTTTTTCAGTTTCGGCAGACAAAGTATATTCTTTCAGTGAAGCGATTTCTTCTATTGGAAAATTTAAAGGAGAAAATGAATATTTAATGAGAGAAAATCTTCGCTTGAAATCAGAAAATATTAAATTGGAAGATGTTATTAGGGAAAACGACGATTTACGTAAGCAATTAGATTTGCTTCCGAGAGAAAAATTCAAGTTAACAGTTTCCAATATAATAGGAAGAGATTTACGCAAAGGAAACAGCTGGATAAT
>Ga0209344_10004009_pt1 | contig 13964 bp, 13 predicted proteins | sample Cruoilmetagenom6_FD_187293 | JGI IMG/M metagenome (GOLD analysis project Ga0209344, IMG submission 187293) | Oil polluted marine microbial communities from Coal Oil Point, Santa Barbara, California, USA - Santa Barbara Oil Seep Sample 6 (SPAdes)... | ecosystem: Environmental > Aquatic > Marine...
CCTGTTACGGGGAATAATTCTACCGCAACTGCCATATTTATCAGCGCCCTAAAAATTATAGGCATCCCTACGCCTATGACCAATAATTTTCCAAAAACAGAGGTTGATTTATGCGCCACAACCACAATTCTGAAAAGCAAAAACAGGTATAAAACCATTAAAAATAGTCCACCAATAAGGCCAAATTCCTCAACAATTATGGCATAAATAAAATCTGAGGACGACTGTGGCAAAAAGTTTTTCTGAACACTCTTTCCAGGCCCTAAACCAGTTACACCACCAGAGGCGATGGCTATTTTCGCTTTTTCAATTTGATAGTCGGCTTCGGTATCTTTATTATCACTGAAGTTTTCAACTCTACTAATCCAAGTATCAACACGGTTTGGGAAAACACCGGGAAATGCTTTTGCCGAAATAACAAAAAGTGTAAGGAAAATTAATCCAGCTCCAAGTATAATTCCCAAATATCTCAATGGATAACCTCCAATAAAAACAAGCATCACAATCATTACAAAAAAGATTGCGGTGGTGGAAAAATTTGCGGGCAGAATCAATGCCAGCACTACGAAAACGGGCACCCAAAGAGGTAAGATTGTTTCTTTAAAAGTAACAGTCTTGTCCTTTATTCTTGAAAGATAACGCGCCACATAGGTCATCAGAACAACACCCGCCAAAGTGGAAGTTTGAAAAGTTACCCCAACAAATGGCACACGAATCCAACGACTGGCGTTTGCACCTTCAATAGTGGTTCCTTCGGCCATTGTAATGATTAAAAGTAGAATTATAACAGGAACCGCAATAATAGAAAGCCCTCGAAAGTAATTGTAAGGAATTTTATGTACACCATACAAAATAGCAATCCCCAATACCAAATGTGCAAAATGCCTTAATAGATACGGAAGTGTACTTCCATCTCCATACAGATAAGCTAGATTACTGCTTGCGCTGTAAACCGGCAAAAAGGAGAAAAGTGCCAAAAGGCCTGCTATTCCCCATATTGCTCTATCGCCTTGTATGTATTGAAAAATGTTTTTCACTTTTCTGGTTTATAGTTTATTATAAATTTCTAACTGCTTCCTTAAACTGTCTTCCTCGGTCTTCGTAGTTTTCAAATAAATCGAAACTTGCGCAAGCGGGAGAAAGCAGAACAGTGTTGTTGCGCTCGGCCAATTTATAAGCAACCTGCACAGCCATCGCCATAGAATCGGTCTCAATTATTGTATCTACAACGTTTCCGAAAGCACTAATTATCTTTTCATTATCAACTCCTAAACAGATTATTGCTTTCACTTTTTCGTTCACTAACGGCAAAAGCTCTGTGTAATCGTTTCCTTTATCAACACCGCCAACAATCCAAACGGTTGGATTTTCCATACTATCAAGCGCAAAAAATGTTGCGTTTACATTTGTGGCTTTGGAATCGTTTATATACATCACATTGTTGATTTTTAAAACCTTTTCCAGTCTGTGTTCCACGCCCTGAAAACCTTCCAGACTTTCACGGATGGTTTGTTTTCTAATTCTCAATAATGTGGCCACCGTTGAAGCTGCCATTGCGTTTTTTACATTGTGTTCCCCTTGAATTCCTATTGTTGCGATTGGCATAGTAAATTGATTGTTATCTATTGTTATTATTATTTCGTTATTTCTTTTGAATGCTCCCTGTTTCAATTCTTTTTTTGTTGAAAATGGCAGCGGCTGCGATTTTATTGGGTTTTGCGAAAGCCATTTGATTATTTCAGCATCGTCTGCGTCATATATGAAATAATCCTGTGACGTTTGGTTCATCGTTATCCTGAATTTTGAAGCGATATAATTTTCATATTTATAATCATATCTGTCCAAATGGTCCGGACTCAAATTGGTCAAAACTGCAATGTGCGGCGCAAAGGTTTCAATTCCGTCAAGCTGAAAACTGCTTAGCTCAAGTACAAAATTTTCATACTTTTCCTCGGAAACCTGTTCTGCGAAACTCTTCCCGATATTTCCGCCCAAAGCCACATTCAATCCGCCGTTTTTCAACAATTCATAGGTCAAGCTTGCAGTAGTAGTTTTTCCGTTGCTTCCAGTGATTCCTACGATTGTTGCTTTCGTGAATTTTGCAGCAAACTCAATTTCAGAAATAACCTTCACTCCTTTTTCGTGCAATTTTTTAATGATTGGCGCCTTATCGGGAATTCCCGGGCTTTTCATCACTATAGCTGCGGAAAGGATTTTCGCTTCGGAATGACCTTCCTCTTCCCATTCAATCCCATTATTTATAAGAACTTGTTTGTACTTATCTTTTATTTTTCCGAAGTCTGAAACGAATACTTCAAACCCTTTCTCTAGTCCTAAAATGGCTGTTCCTACTCCACTTTCGCCACCACCTAAAATCACCAGCCGTTGTTTCACTTTATCTAATTTTTAGTGTAACAATTGTAATTATTGCCAAAAAAATCCCCACAATCCAAAATCGTGTTACAATTTTACTTTCGTGAAAACCTTTAATTTGGTAGTGATGATGTAATGGCGACATTCTGAAAATGCGTCTTCCCTCACCAAATTTCTTTTTTGTGTATTTGAACCAACTTACCTGCAAAACCACTGAAAGATTCTCCATCAAAAAGATTCCGCAGAGAATGGGAATCAATAATTCTTTCCGAACAGCAATTGCGATTACGGCTATAATTCCACCAATAGTTAAGCTACCCGTATCTCCCATAAATACTTGTGCGGGATAAGTATTGTACCATAAAAATCCGATGAGTGCCCCTACAAATGCAGTGATGAAAATGGTCATTTCTCCCGTATTTGGGATGTACATAATATTTAGATAATCCGCAAAGACAACATTGCCCGAAACCCAAGCGAATAATGCCAAGGTGAGCCCTATAATTGCCGATGTTCCTGCGGCAAGTCCATCAATACCATCAGTGAGATTGGCACCATTTGAAACCGCTGTAATTATAAAAATCACGATTGGAATAAATATTAACCATACATAACTCTTATAATTTTCGCCAGCCCAGCTAATTAATTTGGAATAATTGAATTCATTTTCCTTTACAAAAGGAATGGTTGTTAGCATCGCCTTGTCCTTTACATAAAACTCATTGGTTGGTCCTTTTGCGATTATTTCCGTTTCTGCTCCAGGATTTTCAATGTTGTGCTGTACCACAATATCTGGATGTAAATACATCGTTGCTCCTACGAAAATTCCCAAGCCAACCTGTCCAATTATTTTAAATTTTCCCGGTAAACCTTGTTTGTCGTTTTTAAATTTTTTGATGTAATCGTCAATAAAACCAATTGCTCCCATCCAAAGGGTAGTTACGATCAGAAGTATTACATATATATTTTCAAGCTTTGCGAAAAGTAAAACAGGAATTAAAGTGGCAAGAATTATTATGATTCCGCCCATAGTTGGTGTTCCGGCTTTTTCGTTTTGACCATCCAGACCAAGATCGCGAATGGATTCGCCAACTTGTTTCTTCTGGAGATATTTGATTATTTTTTTACCATAAACAGTGGCAATAAATAATGAAAGTATAACAGCCAAAATAGCCCGAAACGTAATGAAGTTGAACAACCCAGCACCAGGCATATCATATGTTTTATCTAAATATTCAAAGAGATAATACAGCATTGGCTATTTGTTTAGGGTTTTTAAAAGTTGATTTACTATTTTAAAATCATCAAAATCGAAACGTTCCCCGTTGATTTCCTGATAGGTTTCATGTCCTTTTCCGGCAATTAAAATAATATCATTTTCCTGCGCCATTTGGCAGGCAGCTTTTATGGCTTCCTTTCTATTTGTTATTGAAATTGTTTTTTTATAATGTTCCGCAGGCACACCCGCTTCAATTTGTTCAATAATTTTTACAGCATTTTCGGTTCGTGGATTGTCGCTTGTAAAAACAACTTTGGTACTCAATGAAGCGGCGATGTTTCCCATCACGGGACGTTTTTGCGCATCACGATCTCCACCACAACCAACAACCGTTATCACTTCTTCATTACCGGTTCGGATGCTGTTTATTGTTTCCAATACATTTTTTAAAGCATCAGGGGTGTGCGCATAATCTACTATTGCCGTGATTTTCTTTTCAGAAATTAAATACTGAAATCTGCCGCCCACACTTTCCAAAGTGCTCATTATTTGAAGGATTTCGAGTTCTTCCAACCCTAAAAGTTGCGCCGTTCCGTATATCGCCAATAAATTATAAGCATTGAAACCTCCAATCAATTTTGCCCACAATTCCTGATTGTTTATTTTAAGAAGTTGTCCTGTAAATTGACTCTCCAAAACTTGGGCTTTATAATCAGCGTAGGTTTTTAAAGCATATGTTTTTTTCTCAGCTTTAGTATTTTGAAGCATTACCACACCATTTTTGTCATCTACATTCACCAAAGCGAAAGCGGTTTTTGGCAATTCATCAAAAAAAGATTTTTTCACATCACGATACTCAGCGAAATCTTTGTGATAATCCAAATGATCGTGTGAAAGATTCGTGAAAACGCCCCCAACAAAATGAAGCGCTTCCGTGCGTTTTTGATGGATTCCGTGGGAACTCACTTCCATAAAACAGAATTCAACACCTGCATCTACCATTTCACGTAAATATTTGTTGATGGTCAAAGAATCTGGCGTTGTGTGTGTGGCTTTGTATTCGGTATCGCCAACCATTATTTTTACGGTGGAAAGCAAACCGGCTTCCAATCCAGCTTTTTTGAAAAGTTGATACAATAAAGAAGAAACCGTTGTTTTACCGTTAGTTCCAGTTATACCGACAAGTTTTAGTTCTTGTGAAGGATTTCCGTAATAATTGGCAGCCATAATTGCCAGCGCTTTATGTGAGTCTGCAACCTGAACATAGGTTATTCCGTTTATGATATTTTCAGGCAAGGTTTCACAAATAACAGCCAAAGCGCCTTGATCTGCTGCCTTTTTTATAAACTGATGTCCGTCTGAAACAGTTCCTTTTATTGCAATAAAAACATCGTTCAATGAAACTTTTCGCGAATCAAATTCAAGATTGTTTATGGCCACGGAAGTACTGCCAACGACGCTTTCGATGGTAACTTTGTACAGTATGTCCTTTAACAATATCACGATAAATTCAATGTTATTAATTGCCCTTTTTTAAGGTTTTCGCCAGATTTTATGGATTGGCTTGAAACAGTTCCATTGCCCACAACTTGAACTCTTAATCCAAGATTTTCTAATAGTGAAACCGCATCCATTCCTGCCATTCCGGTAACGTTGGGAATTGTTTTAGCCGGTTGTTGCAACTTTGCATAATACTTTTCATAATCCTTTTCAATCAGTGGATCTGTTTTTTCCACATCTTCCACAGAATCTATTATTTGAGAATCGGTGAAGATTTTTTGAGCGATTCTTTTAAATACTGGACCGGAAACATCGGCTCCATAAAATCCTTTTCTTGTGCTTGGTTTATGAATAATCACGATGCAGGAATACTTAGGATTTTCCGCTGGAAAAAATCCCGCAAATGAAGAAATGTAACGTCGATTGCCCTTCCAATCTGGCATCCAATATTCGGTTTGTGCAGTTCCTGTTTTTCCAGCCATCGAAAAATCTGGCGAATAGAGTGATTTACCCGTTCCACGCTTAACTGTATTTTTCATTATTTCCTTGATTTCACGCAAGGTTTCATCTGAACAGATTTTTGGATTGATAATTTTGGTATCGTATGTAGTTACTTTTTCATTCCAGGCCCTAACTTCTTTTATAAAGCGCGGCTTTACCATTACTCCGTTGTTCGCAATAGCATTGTAGAATGTAAGTGTTTGCAAAGGAGTTAGCCTTAAACCATACCCATAAGACATTGAAGGCAGGGCATTTTTGCTCCACTTTTTGTCTCCCGGCTGTGGAATCATTGGCATCCCCTCACCTTTTATGGAAACTCCTGTTTTTTCATTTAAATGCCAGCTTTTTAGTCGATTGATGAATTTATTTGGGTTTTTGGAGTATCCATTGTCAATGATTGTTGCCAATCCGATATTTGAAGAAACCTCTAAAGCTTTTGCTGCTGAAATTTTTCCGTAGCCGCCACGATGAGAATCATTAATAGGCTTTCCATAGAAAACTTTTCTGCCATTTCCGGTGTCAACAACAGTACTAGTATCAATTACTTTGTCTTCTAGTGCGGCCATCATTGCCATCACTTTAAAAGTAGAGCCAGGTTCGTGCGACTCGCCTATGGCGTAATTTAGCTTTTCATAATAAGTTCCTTGAGAAGTGCGTCCAAGGTTTGATACGGCTTTTATCTCGCCAGTGGCAACTTCCATTACGATTACACTTCCGTGTTCAGCTTCGTAATACTCTAACTGCTTTAACAACGCATGATGTGCAATATCCTGGATGTTTACATTTATGGTTGAAACAATATCGTAACCGTCTTGCGGCTCAATTTCGTTGTCATCAAATATAGGCTTCCATTGGCCCTGGGCAATTTTTTGCTTTAAACGATGACCTTCTTTTCCGGTTAGCAAATCATTAAAAGCACCCTCAAGACCAACAGCGTAGTAGCCCGGTCGGTCAAATGCTTCATCGCCAACGGTACGCTGTGCAATTTTACCAATAGGATGTTCGCGAACAGTTCGTTGTTCAACAATGATTCCACCTTTATAGGGACCTTTTCGGAAAAGCGGTAAATTTTTTACTTTAATGTAGTTTGAATAACCTAAATTTTTTACCACCAACTGATAACGGTTTTTATCGGCTCGAGCCTTTCTAAACATATCTAGATAATAAGACACGGGCTTTCCGAACATTTTGCTCAAACCTTCAGAAAGTGGTTTTAGATTTTCATTAAAATCTTCAGAAGAAACCGTTACCGCATCAAAACGAATGTCATATTTTGGAACAGAAGTTGCCAAAAGACTGCCGTCATCTGCATAAACATTGCCTCGATTGGCGGGAATAACAAAATTTTTGGTGGTGTTTTCTTTGGCCAGCTCTCTATATTTTTCACCATCCACAAACTGAATATTCATCAGTTTTATGCTTATGGCCAAGGCGAAGAGAAACATACATCCAGCAATGATGTATAAACGGTTTAGTATGTTTTTTTCCTCGAAAGCCATTTTCAATTATCAGTTGTCAATTGTTATTTCTTTTCGTTTTTAACTATTTTTTCTTTTCAATAATTCGAACTCTCTTTGGCGGGTTTGATGATGGCTGTAAACCGCGGCTTTCCATTGCGGCTATAATCTTACTTTCCATTCTGGCCTGCATCAAAAGCATGCGAACATCAACATATTCGCTTTTCAGCTCTTTTACCTGTGCGTTCAATTTTGAAATTTTATGTACTTTTTTATCTGCACTATGTGAACTGCCAATCATTATCAAGGCCAAAAGCGAAAGGAAAATGATGAAGCGCCAGTTTTTCAACGCGTCATCACTAACCAAAAATTTTCCTTTTATTATGTTGTAAAAACCTTCTTTCATGCTATATCTTTTCTGCAATTCTAAGTTTGGCACTTCGGGCGCGGTTGTTCTGTTTTATTTCTTCTTCGGAAGGAATTATAAATTTTCCAACTGCTTTAAAAGGAACTTCTACTCTTCCAAAAACATCCTTTTCAGGTTCTCCTTCAAACATTCCGTTTCTTATAAATCGCTTCACCAATCTGTCCTCCAAAGAATGATAGCTTATCAAGCTTATTCTTCCTCCAGATTTTAAAACCTCATTTGTTTGAAGTAAAAATTCTTTCAGCGCTTCTAATTCTTGATTAACCTCAATCCTAATTGCCTGATAGATTTGGGCCAAAATCTTGTTTTCTTTATGCGCTGGCAGAAACCTGCTGAGAACTTTTTTAAGCTGTTCACTGGTCTTTATTTTTGCGTTTTCACGAGCTTCAACAATTACTCGTGCCATTCCGGCTGCACTTCGCAATTCGCCATAGTTTGAAAGCACATTTCGCAATTGCGATTCTTCATATTTGTTGACCACCGTGTATGCTGAAAAATTACTGTCACGATTCATTCGCATATCCAAATCCGCTTCAAAACGGGTTGAAAAGCCTCTTTCGGCAACATCAAATTGATGTGAGGAAACTCCGAAATCTCCCAAAACACCATCAACTGTTTTATACCCGTGAAAGCGCAAAAACTTTTTAAGAAATCGAAAATTTTGATTGATAAGTAGAAATCGCTCGTCGTCAATATCGTTTTCCAAAGCATCTTTATCTTGATCAAAAGCAATCAATTTTCCATTTGGCCCTAGACGTTCAAGAATTTCGCGGGAGTGGCCGCCGCCGCCAAAAGTTACATCCACATAAACGCCATCCGGCTTTATGTCTAGCCCCTCAACAGTTTCATTCAGCAAAACCGGATTATGATATTCCATCACCATCATTGCTTTTGTTTCCCATTACTTCTTCGGCCAAATCAGCAAAGTCACTTGCAGCGTCATCAATAGCCTGTTCGTATTTGTCTTTATCCCAGATTTCAACAATGTTTATTGCAGAAGATATTACCAATTCCTTATTTATTCCAGCGAAAGAAAGTAGGTCTTTCGGGATTAGCAAGCGGCCTGTGGCATCAAGTTCTACGGTTTTTACACCCGCAGTAAATCTTCTAATAAAGTCGTTGTTCTTTCTGTTGAAGCGGTTCAGTTCGCCCATTTTCAGCATCAGGGCATCCCATTCTTTCATTGGGTACATTTCCAAACAGGGCTGAAACACGGCACGCTTAATCACAAACCCTTCTGGAGCTACCGATGCCAACTGCTTTTTTAAAGGCGCAGGCACCATGACCCGTCCCTTTACGTCTGCTTTACATTCGTATGTGCCTATTAGATTGAGCATTGTGGAAATTCCTGATTTGTAATTTATAGTTTCAAATATATATAACTTTTACCACATTTTACCACATTCTACCACTTTGTTGATAAGTTTTACCACTTTGTAGATAAAGTGAAATCGATACAGTAAATAACAAAGCCTTATTTTAAATAGACCTTATGAAATAATTTTGTTTACTTTTGTCATTCTAAATTGCAGCAACCAAGCATGTCGGAAAACTTAAAGAAAGAAGGAAAATTTTCATATTTAGAAATAGGTGAAGGCACTCCAATAATCATCCTTCACGGGCTTATGGGCGGGTTGAGCAATTTTGATGGCGTTGCAGATTTCTTTCCACCAAAAGGCTACAAAATTTTAATTCCCGAATTGCCCATTTACAAGATGACTTTGTTGCGTACCAATGTGAAAAATTTCGCAAAATATGTATCGCAGTTTATTGACCATCTGGGTTATAAAGAAGTGATTCTTTTGGGAAATTCTCTGGGTGGGCATATTGGCCTTTTATGCACAAAAATGTATCCTGAAAAAGTGAAAGCTTTAATAATCACAGGAAGTTCTGGTCTTTATGAAAGTGCGATGGGTGAAAGTTATCCAAAACGAGGTGATTATGAATACATAAAACAAAAAGCCGAAAACGTTTTTTATGACCCCGCTGTTGCAACCAAGGAAATTGTGGATGACGTTTATGAAACCGTAAACGACCGGAATAAATTGATAAGAACCCTTGCTATCGCGAAAAGCGCCATAAGGCACAACATGGCAAAGGATTTACCAAAAATGCAAACCCCAACTTGCATTATATGGGGAAAAAACGATAATGTTACGCCCCCAGAAGTTGCAATAGAATTTGATGAACTCTTACCGGATTCTGAATTATTCTGGATTGACAAATGTGGCCACGCCGCAATGATGGAACATCCTGATGAATTTAATGAACTTCTGTATTCTTGGTTGGAAAAACGGGGATACTAACCATCTCAGTCTTTCGGCTGCGTTCAAGGTTTCAGGTTTCATAAGCAATACTAATTTCTCAATACTAAAAAAATGCAAATCAAATCGGCGGAATTTTTGATGAGCAACAGCGAAGTTGCCAAATGCCCCAAAGACCGTTTGCCGGAATATGCTTTTATTGGGCGTAGCAATGTGGGGAAATCTTCCCTGATCAATATGCTAATGCTGCGCAAAAGTTTAGCAAAAACTTCTGGGAGACCGGGAAAAACACAGCTCATCAATCACTTTCTTATCAATAAAAACTGGTATTTGGTAGATTTGCCCGGTTACGGCTATGCACGTGTTTCTAAAACCAGCAAAAAGACTTTTCAGAAATTCATTACCAATTATTTTGAAAAGAGAGAACAAATGATCCTCGCCTTTGTTTTGGTAGATTGCCGCCACGAACCACAACCTATTGATTTGGAATTTATGCAATGGATGGGCGAGAGTGGAATTCCTTTCAATATAATTTTCACCAAAGCAGACAAATTGAAACCAAAAGCTTTGGAACGAAACATTGCTCTATACGCAGAAAAAATGTTGGAAACTTGGGAAGAAATGCCTCCCTATTTCATTACTTCAGCCACTGATTCCACAGGAAGGGATGAGGTTTTGAAATACATAGAAGAGCTAAACGCTTCAATTCCCAATTCTGAATTCTGAATTCTGAATTTAATTATTCCCGTTTCAACTCTAACTTCTCTGCAAAATAATCACAAAAATCACGCATAGTGTCGCTCATTCTATCATCATTGGTCGCACGCTGAAAAGTATCTGCCATCGCGCTTAAAGTCTGGTGAAAGAAAATTTTCATTTCGTCCACTGGCATATCCTTTGTCCAAAGATCTATTCTAAGAGATTCTTTTTTAGCACTGTCCCAAACGGAAAGCATTACGGCCTTGGTAACTTCGTTTGTAATTCCGCCATCTTCAGCGGTCCATTTTATGTTTTCAGGAATTTTGTTTTCGTCAAGACCTATGTTTAGTTTTATTTCAGATGTATGTTTTACTGCCATTATTTCTTCGGTTTATATTTTGAATTTGTAAATATTTCTTCAGCATCAGTAACCATTAATTGCTGAGTGGATGTTTTATTGTTTTCCATATAGGCACGCACAATTTTCCAGCCCAAATAACGCCCCAACATTCCAGGGGATTCGTTGTCTATTTCAAGATAAAATTTTGAAAAAGGCGCAGGATTTATAAATCGAGCCCCTAACTTGGGATCGGTACTATAGAGCAATTCTTTCTCAATAAAATAGCGCCACATATATTCTTCATTCGCCTCAGCCCATTCAAATTCAGCTTCCGTGTACCCTATTTTTTCTGCATCTTTATCATTTGGAAGCCATAAATCTTTTAAATAAAGTTCTTTTCCAAAGTAAATTATTTGCCCCAAAAATGAACCTTTATTGGGAGGCTTAATATATTGTCTTGCATAGGTTTCAGCCACGTCGGGACCAATTTGGGATGGCTTCATTTCTTTAGAGACATATTTATCAATTCCTTCATAAAACCGATGTTCGCTCCCTAAATAATTGTCTAAACCTATTACCAACATACTATCTGCAAGAATCACTTTATTTCTGTAATCAACATCTGAAGTTGCAGTTACAACCACTGGCGTTCTAAAATCTGGAAAATAATATTTTATATGTTGAAATAACGGAACAAGAATCTCTTCTATAACTTCCTCCTTGGGAAATTTTTTTAGCACTTCCACTTCTAGCTGGTCTTGAAGTGTATCGGTCAATTTTTCAACCCAAATGCTATCGTTATATTGTTTCGGAAAAAAGGCAGGGAATTTCGCTTTTAGCTTTGGAAGATCTGCTGGAGTTGCTGCTGCAAATTCTTTGTCAAACCGAATGATTTCAAAATTTATAGGAATTTTTTCAATCTCTTTTTCAAATTTGCTTTCGTTGTTGCACGAAAAAAAGAGGACACCCAAAAGAACAAATAAGCAATACTTCATAATAGAAAAAATGTTACAGCTGGTTAACGCCATTCCTTTTTATTAATTTTATCTTTAACAACTTTTGCGCTGCAAAGGTATTATTATAAAAGATTAAAAACACAGAAAATGCATACTGAAAAAGTGATAGACCACATTGTAAATTGGTTAAAAAATTATGCTGTAAATGCAAAAATGGATGGTTTTGTAATTGGCATTAGTGGAGGGATTGATTCTGCCGTAACCTCAGCCCTGTGCGCAAAAACAGGGCTGGAACTTTTATGTGTGGAAATGCCCATACACCAAGAAGCTTCTCAGGTTAGTCGTGCTTACAACCATATTGCTTGGCTAAAGAAAAATTTTTCAAGCGTTGAAAAAATTGAGATAAACCTTACTCCAGTTTTTGATTCCTTTATTATGGCTTTGCCAAAAGTTGAAAAAGAAGAAGATCGTTTTATGTCGCTCGCAAACACTCGTGCTCGTTTGCGCATGACAACACTTTATTATTTTGCGGCTCTTCATAAATATCTGGTTGCTGGGACCGGCAATAAAGTGGAGGATTTTGGAGTGGGTTTTTATACAAAATACGGTGACGGTGGAGTGGATTTAAGTCCGATAGCAGATTTGATGAAAAGTGAGGTTTATGAAATTGCCCGATATTTGGGAATAAATAAAGAAATTATTGAAGCAGCACCAACGGATGGACTTTGGGGCGATGACCGTACCGACGAAGATCAACTTGGCGCAAGCTATGACGAACTGGAATGGGCCATGAAAATGACTGAAAAAGGAAAGATCAGTTCTGATTTCTCAGGGAGACAACAAGTAGTTTTTAATATTTATAACCGTCTCAATAAAGCAAACCAACACAAAATGATGCCAATTCCTGTCTGCGAAATACCCGCCAAATTGAAATAGCCTTGTTATTTACCGAATAATTTAACCATTAAACGAAAGGTTTAGCATTCTTACTCGTAAGATTTTATATATTCAAAATGTAGCATTAATATTACGTTGTCAAACCTCAACCCCAAATCTGAAGGTTTTATATTTTTAAAAAATTTATAAATACAATAGGATGAAAAAAGTTGTAATTGCAGACCACCACCCAATAACTAGAAAAGGTGCAGAAGTGTTGCTGAATAGCACAAATGAATATTCAATAGTCGGAAAAGTTTCACGCGGATCAGAATTGCTAAAATGTTTGGAAAAAGAACGTCCCGATATTTTGTTGTTGGAATTAGACATACCAGAAATTAATGGTTTTCACGCCCTTAGAAGTATTAGGGAAGAGTTTCCAAGAACGCGAATTGCTATTTTTTCATCACATCCAGAAGAAATTTATGCTTTGCGCTCTATAAAATCTGGTGCTGCAGGATACATTCCAAAAACATCTTCAGAAGTAATTTTTCTTCAAGCCATTAAACGCATTGCAACTGGCGGTGTGTTTTTGAATGATGAACTTTCGGCCGCCTTCAACAACAAGTCTATTAATGACAATACCATTATGGGGCGTTATAAAAAACTTTCCGCCCGGGAGATTGAAGTGCTGAACTTACTTTCCAACGGAAAACGCAACAAAGACATAGCTACACTTTTGGAAATAAATGAAAAAACAGTGAGCACCTATAAAACACGTTTGCTGAAAAAACTAAAAGTGACTAGCTTGGCTGAATTGATAAACCAAGCCCGATTGTTTCAATTCAATTGATTTAAAGGACTCTGTTTAGTTTATTGGAAAGTACTTTTTTAAGGCTTATATAATCCACAATTTCTTGTAAACCAGATTCCTTTTCAAGATTTTCTTCCTGCTTCATTGCTTCAGAAAGTTCATTTATTTTCTGTGAAACCAAATGTCTTCGCAGATTGAGTATGGTCTCACTAACCATTTGTGCAATAGTCTGTTCTTTTACCTTCACATATATTTCCATTCGCTCCCAATTGCTTAAGGAATATCTTTCTTCTTCCATCAAAATATGTGTGACAGAAGACGCCATTTCGGGACTCAATTCATTGATGAAAGTTTCGGCTTTGGCTTCCGGATTTTGGTTAAAACGGTTAACAACTTCAAAATATAGTTCTTTAAATTCTGGGTTCATGAATTCAATTTCGTCTTCCTGAAGATCGAGATATATTTTTTCAAAAACGCGCGACTTGTGAATTTCGGGCTTTAATGTGATTTCTCCTTTTTCGTCGGCTTCCAAGATTAA
>Ga0209344_10004010_pt1 | contig 13961 bp, 10 predicted proteins | sample Cruoilmetagenom6_FD_187293 | JGI IMG/M metagenome (GOLD analysis project Ga0209344, IMG submission 187293) | Oil polluted marine microbial communities from Coal Oil Point, Santa Barbara, California, USA - Santa Barbara Oil Seep Sample 6 (SPAdes)... | ecosystem: Environmental > Aquatic > Marine...
CGAGTAGACCCGCCATGGTCCAGCCCGTAGTTGAGCCTTGGAGCGCTGCTGCAAGTGTCGATGCGCTGAACTCATGGGACCACTTTGTGCCCTCTGGAATAAGGAATGTCCAGCCCCAGCGGAGGGTGGCGATGTGGTAGAAGATGAAGAAAATGCCGAAGTACCCGCTCAAACGCTGCAGTGTGTAGCGGAAGTTATCTTGATGCTTGTAGTGCTGAAGGTTCCCCTTGCCTCCGGTGGCGTAGTAGACGCCGAGGACGCAGTGGAACGCGATGGCAAGCCAGAGGGTGACCTCGGTGAGGAAGAGGTGCGGGACCTGGGTGTTGATCCAAGTGACTTCGTGGGCGAAGTACTGAACGCCGCCTTCGGAGACACTGAGCCCCTCGCCTTGACCTCGGCCACGGAGTGCAAACCAGCCCCACGCGAGCGAGGAGTTGGTGACCAGGTGGATCATCAGGAAGACCCCGATAGGTAGAATTCCACTCAACGAATGGAGCCTACGGATCAGGAACTGGTTTCGTTGCATGAAGCTTTGGTTGGTGCTCACGGCTATTGCTCCGAGGTCTAAATTGTCTGTATCAACTAATCTTCGCTCAATCTGTCGTATCGGCTCATCCGGGCGTTTTTGGCCACGGATGGACGACCAGTGGCCCGATCATGTGATCTTGAGATCCGGACCGCTCATGCCGCCAACACCGGGCGCATCACCCATTTGCTCGAGGGTGCCGTCTTGGGCGGCTTGGGCGACAGCTTTGGAGACCTCAACAAACTGGTGCTGGAGCTCGGCGATGGTCTGGTTGATCATGGTCGATTCTTCTTCGCTCAGATTGCCCTTGGTCTTCTCTTCGACAACAGTCAAGAGGTCGATATTGAGGCGGGCAACATCGAGCGAGACCATGGCTTTACCTGATTGATCTGGGAAAGCACCCATGTACATCAGGGCTTGTGTCGCGAGCATGGAGATGAGCTCTTTGAAGCCCAGCTTCTCTGGCAAACCGTCGATACCGCCGGATTCAGCGGCTTTCTCGGCTTTTTCTTGCTCTTGAGCGACGAGTTTGGCTTTCTCGGCCTGTGCGGACGACTTCCAGTCGTCATCGATGATAATCTTTGGTTGATCAGAGTCGGTCATAGGTGCTCCCTTTAGTTGGTGTATGCTAGGACATGAAACGGAGTTTAAGGTTGCATAGACGCTTGGTTGACATCACATTGTACGGGGTTTCTGGGATGGTTGGGCTGGGTCTGATCTCAGGCATTGGTGGCTGCACCACCAACAAGATCATCGGGAACCAGCATGACGATCCCACACGAATTCAGATTGCCGATTTCCAGGGAGATCCCGATGCTCCAGTGGATCAGTCGGGCACCCAATATGCCCAGCCAACCGACGATCAGCATCAAGAGAATAATGCTGAACCATCGAACTCCGAGAGTCCTGTTCTTACTTTAGGAACCAAGAACGAAACACAGCGAACTGCCATCCGCAGCGGCGATGACGGGCTTGAGTTTCTTGACGCCAAGATCGGTGACATCAGTGGGCACCCCATTTATGTAACGAGCTTCTTTGAACCCATCGAAGACCGGTTGGTGGCCCTCGGACAGCAATCGGACACAGTCACTTGGCGAGAGCAAGCCCTCGAGATCGTCCGGAGTCGGCTCGACGGGATTATTTATGACGAACTGCTCAGGGCGGAGACCATCGCGGCCCTAACGCCCCAGCAGCGGGTCGGGCTCCAGTCATTCCTCAAGGACTTCCGATCCAACATTCTCTCGAATAATCTTGGCAGTGCCGAACTGGCCGACCGGAGAATTCAGAAAGAGCAAGGCGTGAGCCTGGATGAAGCACTCCGCCAGAAAGAACTCGACACGCTTGTTGGATTGACGCTATATCAAGAAATCAATCGTGGCATCAATATCTCTTGGCGTGATATCAAGCAACGCTATGAACGGGACATCAAACGGTTCCAGCCGCCGCCGACTGTTGTGCTGCAGGTCATCCGCGTGCTTGAGCCTGAGGGAGAGTTGGTCGACTCGATTACATCTCGGCTCAAGTCAGGTGAATCGTTCCCAGACATCGCGGGATCGGATACCAATACATTCTTCACAGAAACACAAGGCAAAATTGAAACAGTCCTCGAAGATGATTTCAACAAAACTGTCTTCTTCCAGCATAAAGACCTGAACGATACCATTTGGACCCTGAACGAGGGGGACTGGGCGGGGCCGATCCGTGTTGGGAATGGAAACTATTGGGCCTTTTACGCTGAAAGAAGGCAGGAGTCGCTCTCATTGTATGAGGCTCAGATCCAGCTCCTCCGCGAGCTCACTCAAGAACGAAGAGAAACCGAGAGAGCAAATTATCTCAATGAGCTTATCGAACGGGCACGGGTTTCGAGCCGGAGCGAGATATTGCTGCGATTGTTGTACATCGCCGAGCAGCAATACGGGCCACTGGGGTGAACTCGCTCTCCAAGTTTTTTGGTCGATTGACTCCTCAAAAATCTGTATGGGTTCGGGGCGAGGACTCGGCAACTCGCCACATGCGCAAAGCCGGATACCGGGTCGCTGCGCGAAATCTAAGGCTGTCGATGGGGGAGATTGATTTGGTATGCGAGGACCCCAAAGCCGGCACGGTGATTGTTGTTGAGGTCAAGGCGAGGCAACGGAGAGCCGGCGATACCCGGCAGATAGATCCGGAAGCCAACATCACCTCAGCCAAGAAATCCAAGCTCCGCACACTCGCTATGGCGCTCGCGAAACAGGATCGGTACAAAGATCGCCCGATCCGTATTGATGTGATCGCTGTGGAATTTGAAGAGGGCTCACGCAAACCGATCGAGCTTCGACATTACGAGTCTGCGGTCTGAGATTCAGAAGTCGAGACCGATGAGCCGCTGAATCCCGCGGGCTTCAATGAACCGCGGAACTTGGCCTCGAGCTTGGTTTCTTCGAGGAGATCCAGATCAATCTTTGAAGGCAAGATAAGCGAGAACATCGAGCCAGATCCGACCTCAGACACAAGTTGAATTTCGCCTTGCAAGAGACGGGTGAGTTCCGAGACGATCGCGAGCCCGAGCCCGGTGCCCGCGTGGACACGGGTGTGTCCTGAATCGACCTGCTGGAACTTGTCGAAGATCCGTTTCTGATCGATGGGATCGATGCCCTGGCCGTTGTCGATGATCGAGACTCGGAGGCGGTCGGTGCCGGTGTCGTCGTCTGGGAGCCGCTCTGCGCGGAGCGTGATCTCGCCGGGAGCACCCGCCGCGTTCTCCCCGGTGAACTTCACAGCATTTGAAAGCAGGTTAAAAACGATCTGCTGGAATTTTTTAGCATCGGTCTCTACCAATGGGATGTCGTCCGCAAGGTCGAGAGCCACCTTGATGTCCTTCTTGCGCGCGAGTGGATGGATCAATCCAACGAGGGCTTGGCAGGTGTCGGTGATGTTCATCGGGGCGATGTTGAGCTCTACTCGGCCCGCTTCGATCTTGGCCATCTCCAGGAGCGACTCGATCATCTCCAGAAGCGTTCGCCCGGCCGAGACAATGTTGACGAGGTAGCGTTCCCGCTTAGTCATCTCATCATGATCAAACCCTACCGGCGGCTCTGCGTGTTCAGCAGCATCGGCAATATCTCGCCGAACGATTTCGAGCAGCAGCTCTGCAAACCCGATGATCGCATTGAGTGGTGTTCGGAGTTCGTGAGAAACACTCGCAAGGAACTCGCCCTTGAGGCGTGCGGATTCGAACAGAGCCACATTGGCTTGCGAGAGCTCGGCGAGCTTGATATCCATCGCCGCATTGGCGCCGCGGAGCTGATCCTGCTGTCGCTGGAGCTCGCCGAGCATCAGGTTGATGGTCTCGGCGAGTTCTTCAAACTCATCCCCGGTCGCGATGGTTGATCGGATATCAAGATTGCCCTCACGGACTTTTTCGGCGGTCTTCTGCAATGAAAGCACCGGTTTGATGATGAGCTTCTCGGTGATCCACGCAAAGACCACAAGGGCCACCGCGAGTACCACTACACCAGCCGCCACCACATAGAGCAGGTTGACAACCATCAGCCAACCCGCGCCGGCAGACTTGTGCTCGAGCAGGACGACGCCTGTGATCTGGGCATTCTCATCGCGGGTTGCTCGCGCGTAGCGGTAGAGACGATTCCAACCGACCCAATCGGCGTCGAAGTAATCCGACTTGCTTGTAGATCGCTCAAAGCGATCCAGTGCCCGGTCGAGGAATGGGGAGTCGGCCCGCTGGGACTCGGACTGGGCGAGGGTCATTGAAGTGATGATCGCTCCGCCCGCGTCGATCGGCTTGCCGGTCTGTGGGTGGTCGCTGAGCATCCAGGTCGCGTAGACGGACTTGGCCAGTTCGCGCTCGCCCGAGCCCACGAGCCCATTCATGCGGAGGAGGGGGAGCGAGAGGGCGATGGTGATGATCAGGGCGGAAGCGGCTCCGAACAGGAGCAAGCACTTGCTTGCAAGCGCTAAATCAGCAAACCAGGCCCGGATGTCGTCGATGGTGGTCACAGGGCGAGTGTATCACCAGTCGCGTGCTTTTGCCGGGTTTCGAAGTCATTCCACGCGTACACTCTTTGTCCTATGCCAAGCAAAGCCGTGTATTTAGAAACCTTTGGATGCCAGATGAACGAGCTCGATTCAGAGCTGGTTGCTGGTTCACTTGGTGCGCTCGGGTACCGCTTTACCGCTGATGCGGACGAAGCCGACATCGTGCTCTACAACACCTGCTCCGTGCGAGAACGGGCCGAGCAGAAAGTGTGGTCCCGGCTCGGCGAAATGAAACACCGAAAGGCGAAGCAACCAGATCTGGTCGTTGGGGTCTTGGGATGCATGGCAGAGCGGGACGGCGAAGATCTGATCTCCCGGATGCCGGTGGTGGACATCATGTGCGGGCCATCAGAACTCGACAAACTGCCAGAACTCGTAGACAACGCGGTACGAACCAAGTCTTCGCTTGCTGATTCAGATCCCAAAGTTGCGATCCGTCGATCGGCTAAACAGGTCGCGTTGCAGGGGAACGCATCGCGGAGGTCATCGACACTTGCTGCCGCGGGGGATTCGCTCGAATCGCTCGATCTTGGCCGGATGATTTCGCCGGTGGACTTTGATGGACGCCGATCTGCGTATGTCCGGATCACGCGCGGGTGCAACAAGTTCTGTACCTATTGCGTGGTGCCTCATACTCGGGGAGCGGAGATCCATCGCCCGCCACAGAACATCATCGACGAGATCAAAACCCTCGCTGATACGGGGATCGTTGAGATTACGCTGCTGGGGCAGACGGTCAATCACTACCGCTTCGAGCATGACGAGGCGGTGACGCTTGATGGAATCGTCCAACCCCAGAAGGGCCGGGCGTACAAGGGGTCACACAACCGCGATTCCTTCGAAGGTGCCAATACGACGACCTTTGCCGACCTGCTCTACCGCATCCACGAAGAGGTCCCGTCAATCAAGCGGCTGCGGTTCCTCACGAGCTACCCACGCGACTTTGGCGACGATGTTTTACAAGTCATCCGCGATTGCCCGCGGATCTGCCGGTTTATCCATGTGCCCGCTCAGACGGGCTCCAACCGCATGCTCAAGATGATGAACCGCGGGCACTCGATCGAAGAGTACTACGAGTTTATTGCTCGCTGCAATGAGTATCTACACCAGCCGGAGATCGGACGCCCGTTGATGCTTGGTGGGGACATCATCGTCGGATTCCCGACCGAAACCGACGAGGACAACGAGCTCACCAAAGAGCTGCTCATCAAGAGCCGGTACAAGAACTGCTACATCTTCAAGTACTCTCCGAGGCCCGGGACGGTTTCGTACGACAAGATCCCCGACGACATCCCTGACGCGATCAAACGCAGACGAAACAATGAGCTGCTTGATCTGCAGACCGAGATCTCTGATTCGATCGCTCAAGAGCAGGTCGGCGGCGAGTTCGACATCTTCGTCGAAGGCCTGAGCCGTCGCGAGCACAAGAAACGCGGCACCGATGTCAAACCCGGGGCCGGCATGGTCGGCATCACCATCGGCGGGGCCGACCTACAAGCGGAGATCGCGGTGCTTGATCCGGAGATCCAGGGTCCGACCGTTCAGATGTCTGGACGGACAGACGGAGATCTGATCGTGTTTTTTGATGTACCCACAGATGCTGTGAAGCTTCCAAATGAGTACATCGGGCAGATTGTGCGGGCTAAGATCACCGGAGCCGACAAGCTAACACTAAATGGTGAACTTGTCAGCAGATAAACCAATCTATTCGGAGAACTTTCGTGACTGATTACGAGTTCCATATCAAACGGCTCGAGCAGTCCCACATTAATCTCGTCGGTCGACGCGACCGTCTCATCGATCAAATCAACTCCATATTCAGTAATGTAACTCGAATAGGCGGGATTTCATTGCGTGAAGCATCCGTCATTGATGACTATGGAACAGATGAAGAACGAGCTGAGGCGAGATCACTTGAAACGGACACCCATTGGTCAGAAGTTGATATTCAGGAACTCGATCCAGGCGGCTCTTGCATGAGCTTTGTCGATCCAATCGGCTATCGATACTACTTACCTGCGTACATGATTTATTCGCTACGAAACGCCTTTGTTGACTATCCAGAATCAAGTAATCTCAACTGCAACGCCATGGACACAACCATTTATGGACTAAACGCATCCGGGTATGATTCGAAGGACTTGTGCGAACACGTCCGAAATAAATATACAAACTTTACCCAAGAAGAGCGCACCTGCATTGCTAGATTCTTGGCTTTTGATGCTGAATGTGTAGTGTATGAAGATGAAACGGACTCGATCGATGCACTCAAGAATGAATGGATTGGATCTCTTCCATATAGTGAGTTGAATCACCTTCAATCGATTTGGCCATCGGCATTTTCCTAAGACTCATCCATCCGCTCGCGTGCTCGTTTCTTCGCGGCCATGAGCGAACTCAGCTCTTCGACTTCCGCATCATCTTCAATCTTTTCATTAACGGGCTGGGGCCATTGCCTCCGGACGGGTTCAAGATCGATGTGAACCTGCGGCTCGGTTTGCTTTGTACGCTGGGAGATGGCCGTAAGCTGATCTGCGGCGATGGCCCTCGACACCGCGATCGTCTCGGCACGCGCCTGAGCGATCCAGCGGTCCCACGCGACGCGCCGGGCTCCGAGATCGATCAAAAACAAGATGAACCCGAGCAACAGCATCGTCCGCCACATGGACTCGTAACTTGAGACTTCCGTGAGGCCGTCACGCGTGAAGAGATCGGCTGATTCGGTGAGCGACAGCACACGCCCGCCGGATCTCGATGCGATGGATTCGAGAGCCGCCCGGTCGGAACTCAGCGTGTTGAACTCGGTCTGGTCGTCGATGTGCACCGCGCCGATGGTCGGACGGATTGGCTTGCCATCCCGCTTGGGCGTCGCGACGACGACATGATCACCCGACGGCACAGACGACAACTCCGCGGAGTACTGACCCGGGCCGATCTGCACCATGTCGATCGCTTGCGTTGAACCCTCGGTAAAGACTTTCGTTTGGATCGCGAGCCCGTCGATGGGGACGCCCGCGTCGTCGATCGCGGTGTAGCCGATAGCGAGCCCTTCATTTGACTGATTGATCGACAGCTCCCCCACCCCCGGATCTGCGGCTCGCCCGGTCCACTGCGCCAGATGTCCCCAGAATTTTTCGAACGATTCTGTACCGATCCAATCACCCGCCCACTCCGAGGTGTCGCTTGTAAACACAGCCACGCGCCCGAGCTCGACCTGATGACCTGCAAGGATCGGTTCGCCTTGCGTGCTCACGACCGGGACCATGACACGGGGATCGTCGGACTTAAACTCTGTCAACACCAGCCCGGTCAGGTTCGGGATACTGACCGAACCCGAATCCACCAGCATCGGCGAGGCCGGATCAACAACGACAGGGTCGATGACCCCCTCGCGAACCATCGGCCTGCGAAGAACGCGAACAGCCTTGAGGAAAATCCGCGGGAGGACGGCTGGATTGACCACGCGATAGAACACCCCGCCGCTTTCGGTGGCGATGAGTCGCATGGATTTCTCATCGGCTTCGTCGCCGATGGTGATGGTCGAGACTTTGATCCCTTGGGCACCCAGTTCGCGTGCGATCGACGGCAGCTGCTCGGCGTCTTGGGATTCGCCATCGGAGAGGACGACAATGTGCTTGGTTTTCGATTCAACACTCAAGAGCTGCTGTCCGGCCATACGGAGTGCCGGAGCGAGGTTAGTACCGCCGCCCGAAGCGATGGATTTGATTTTACCTTCGACTAGTTCGGGTTCGTCGTTTTTGGTGATCGGGACAACGAGGCGGGGGCCTCCGGAAAATGAAACCACGCCGACCATGTCGGTCGGATCGAGAACCTCGAGTGCCCCGGCGGCTGAGTTGTTCGCAACCGACTGCTGCGACCGAGACGACCCCATCACCGGTCTACGCATCGAGCCCGAAGAATCAAGCACCAGCATCACCGCGGCATGGGTTGTGACCACATCATCGGGGATCTCAAGATTGACCGGGAGAAGATTTGCGACAAGACCGAGTTCTTCTTCGTCATTCTCGATAAGCGAGGCGTTCCAGCCGCCGGCTCCGAGGGCCTCGTATCCACCGATAAAGAGGAGCCCGCCGCCGAGGGTTCTGACATAGTTGTCCAGTGCGGGTTCGATGCCGGGCATCAATGCGTCTCGTGGAGTGTTGACCAGCACGACAAGGTCGTAAGGCTCAAGACCGAGGACATCAGTTGGGACTTCTCCCGGGCGGACGGTTTCGATGGACCACTTGCTTGATTCGAGAGTTTGGATCAGTGCCGTCGCTTCGCTGTCTGGATCGGTTGTAACAATCAATGCCCGCCCGTGTTCGCTGGTAAGAGTCAGCGCGGTGGATTCGTTGTTGAGTATGTTCGTATCTCCGATCGCTGCACCGGCAGCGTTGAGCTGGGGCTCCCAGACCGCGCGGACCCTATGGACACGCCCGCTCCCGACCGGGACGCTGATTGAGATCGGTTCGATGCCGCCCTTGAGTGCTAAGGGGAGCCCGCCCGATGGGGTATCGGGAGACAGATTAATCGTTTGCCCATCGACGATGAGTTTGAGCGAGCCGTTGGCGGGGCCGGTGGATCTCATGGTAATGCGAACAGGCATGAGCGAATCCGCAGCGACCCGCGCGGGGATTTCGACGGATTGAATCAGGACCTCGCGGCTGACCTGATATTCGATCGGGACAACATCGACCGGGGTATTGAGAATGAGTTGATCGAGAGCACCGGCGGTCGAAACTCCATCAGAGATCAGTACGATCCGTCCACGAGAATCGCCCGCGATGAGCGACTGGGCCCTGCTCAGAGCCGCGGCGATGTTGGTGCCGTCGGCGGGAGTTGTGTCGAACGATGTTTCGGTATTGGCGTTGATCGTCCGTGGGGGCAGCACCACCGATGCGAGACCATCGAAGGCGATCATCCCGAGCCGATCATCATCTTCGTGCTGCGCTGAACCGCTCGTTACGAACTGTCTAGAAACGGTTGCAATATCGAGGGGGTACCCGTTGTCATCGGTCCCCAGATCCGCAAAGCCCTTGATAGAACCCGAAGTATCAACTACTGCAACGACCGTCAGGCGATCGGTGGTTTCAACACGCTGGAGCCCCGCCAGCGCAAGGGCGAAGCAAGTAAACGAAGCAAAGCGGGCTCCAACCACTACAAACCGCCGCGAGGTCGGCAGCCCGCGCAGAACCCCCCAGCCTACGAGTGACGCAACGAACCCAATGGCCATGACGAGCATCCAGATTGGTTGGTCGAGGATTAGGTTCATTCAGATTTCTTTGCGGGTGCTGGGGCCGGCGCGTCCGCGCCATCGGATGACGGAACCGGGGCGAGCTTGGATGCCCGCTCGTCGAGATGCTTGAAATAGTTGCTGATCACATCGCGGTACCGTCGCGGGACCCGCCGATCGTCCACCTGCTCGCGAGCGTTCTTAGCGGCTTGACGGAACCGCTCAGCGGTGCTGGTCGATTGGCCCGCCTTCTCTGGCCGATCCTCATCAGGGTTGTACCATTCGCCGATTGGGGCGGATGCTTCATCGGCCTGCGCCTGCTCGTCAGCAGCCTGAACAGGGACATACTCCTGATCGCTCGATGGATCGTCATTAGGTTGATTGGACGCGGATGAATCATCGCTACCCGGCCCGCCGCCCTGCTGTTGATTCTGCTGATCTCTGGATTGACCCGGCATGGCTTGATCAGGATTGGATTGATCCGGGTTGGGCTGCTCTGACTCGGATTGGCCCTGCTCTGGTTGCCCTTGGTTTGGCTGGTCTTGATTTGGCTGGTCGGGTCTCTGCTGATCATCGGGTTGTTGTTGGTTTTGTGGCTGATCTTGCTGTTGGTCTTGCTGTTGGTCTTCGAGCTGCTCCCTTAATCGCTCGGCCATCTCTCGATCTTCCTGCGCACCGTCGGAGCGTTCCTGGGCTTCTTCGAGCATCTTACGGAGCATCGAGTTGTCGCTGGGCGATTCATTCGGCGGGGTGCCCCGCGATGGCCGCTCCTGTTCTTCGACGCCTTGTTCTTTGTCCGGCTGCTCGCCATCTTCTTGCTGTTGATCTGGCTGATCACCAGCCTGATCTTCTTGGTCAGTCTCTTGCTTAATCTCTTGGCCAGTCTCTTGCTGGGTTCCCTGCTGGCCCTCTTGGTCGATATCTTGATCGTCTTGCTGATCTTGCGGCTGAGCTTCTGGATCGGACTCAGAACCCGGATCGCTCTGATTCGGCTGTTCACGGGGCTCCCCGTTCTCTGATTGCTCTGAGGTCGGCTTATTCTGCCCAGAATCGCTTTGCCCATTCTCTTCTCGGTCAGACTGCCCTTGCCGTTCTTGTCCTTGCTGCTCCTGACTTTCTTGCTCATCTCCCGGCTGTACCTTATCAGGATCTGTCCTTCCTTGGTCGCTAGATTCTTCTTCCGATTGCTCACCTATTTCCTCGGCATCCTCCTCCTGAGGATCGCCTGATTCAGATTGCTCTGGGATTTCCTCGGCAGACTCTTGTTGCTGTGGCTGATCTTGTGGTTCAGACTGATCAGGTTCATGTTCCCGGATCTGATCGGCTTGGTCTTTGAGGGCCTCGGACAACTCCTCGCCTTGGCTCGGCTCGATCTGATCTTGGTTTGTCGATTGATCGGAATCATCCTGCGGCTGTTCCGATGACGGTTCAGAATCGGGTGATGAATCCGGCTCGATCGCATTGGCCAACGATTCAAGATCCTCGGCCACCTGCTGACGCTCCGCATCGGTCATCGAATCAAGCGACTCGTTGATCGAATCGAGCTCGTCGATCGCTTCCTCGTAGTTCCCATCAGCAAGCTGCTCACGGAATCGATCAAGATCTGATTCGTCTGACAACGATTCGGATTTAAGTTTGTCGAGCTCCTCGCGGAGGGCTTGCTCCTTGCTCTGCTGTTCTTGGGCACGCTCATCAAGCTCATCTGCGAGTTGTTCGACGCGCGAAGCGGCTCTGGTTGAAGTTGAGTCGAGATCCGAGGGGGTTTGGGAAGCCGTGAGTTCTTGTTCGAGGGCTTCGAGGTCTTCGAGGGCGTCTTCGATGAGTTTATCATCGGTCTCAAGGTCGCCGGCAAGCTCTTCGAGGTCTTGCTGCTGTTCCTGGATCTGTTTACGGGCATCGGCGATCGCAACGGTCGAGGGCGGCACAGTGATCGGATTGGGCGACGGCCAAGCAGGCATGTAGACCCCCGCGACAACAATCAGAGCGACCAAAGCTGCATTGATGTAGACACCGTTCTGTTCATGCCAGGGCTTCGTTCCATCGGCGGGCAGCTTGATCCCGGCGGCCGAGTGCTCGGCCTGCTGGACTGCGATCGATGCGAACGCCGGATCGGCGTGCGTGTTGGTAATAAGCTCGAGAGCCGATCTGTACCGGCTCTGGGTATGAGCGGATTCATCGAGCCAGCCCGCAGCACTGAGTTCACTAGATCGCTTAATCCAAGCAGCGATCCCAGAACCCAAAACAACGATCAAAGCCGCCCCAGCCCCGATCCCCCACCACCAGTCTGTCCCAACCCACCACCGTTGGGCGATGACCAGCAACAATGCCACCCCGAGTGCATAAGGCAGCCAGTACATCAGCATCCGTCCCCACGATCGTACCAGTAGCGTGCGAGCAGCACGCGAGGCGAGAGCGGTGGTCTTTGGGAGCTTTGGATCGATGGATCTGGGCATACCTGATTCTACAAACAACAAGGCCGCGAGGTTCGACCTATCGTGGTCTATGGATCACTTTCAACGCACAATGTCCCATCTCCTCGCCCACGAAACACTCAACCGGGCGACCAGCCACGGATTGTTCAGTGATATTCTCGAGGGCCGACTCGACAACTCGCAGATTGGCGCGGTCCTTGCGCTGCTCGCGATGCATGATTCAACGAGCGACGAGCTCACCGGGGCCGCAGAGGCGATGCGGGAGCAGGTCACCCGCGTCGAGCACGCCCGCCAGCCCGGATCGGTCCTCATCGACACCTGTGGCACAGGCGGGGCCCCGAAGACCTTCAATGTCTCGACCGCAGCCGCGATCATCCTCGCGGGTGTCACCCCACCATCGTCCTGTGGCGTCCATCGCCTGCAAGTCGCCAAGCACGGCAACCGTTCCCGCACCGGCCGCGGCTCCGCAGAGGTCCTGATCGCCCTTGGTGTCAATGTCGATGCGTCAGTCGAAACCCAATCCAAGTGCCTCGACGAAGCGGGCGTGTGCTTCTGCTTTGCGGTCAATCACCACCCCGCGATCAAACACGCGATGCCGACCCGAAAGTCGCTTGGATTTCCAACTATGTTCAATGCCATCGGCCCGCTGACCAATCCCGCCGGCGCAGATTACCAGCTCATCGGGGTCTACAAGGACGAACTGGTCGTCCCCATGGCCCAGACACTGCTCGACCTGGGAATCAAGCGGGCGATGGTCGTCCATTCAACCGACGGGCTCGACGAGCTCTCAACGACCGCGCCAACGCGGGTGGTTCATGCGGTCGATGGGTTGCTGGCCGAGGAGATGGTCGATGCAACCGAGCTGGGGTTCGAACGAGTGACTGTCGAACAAGTCCGTGCGAATGATGTCGAACACAGCGCCCAGATCATTCAGTCCATTGTTGATAATAAAAAATCCGCGTTTGCGGATATGGCGTTATTGACTGTTGCTGGTGGGTTGATTGTTGCTGGTGTCTGTGATGGGTTTGAAGAGGGCCTTGAACTTGGCCACGAGGCGCTTTCTTCAGGCAAGGCAAGAGCAGCACTCGATGCACTCGTTGCAATCTCAAACAGCTAATCAATCCGGGATCGAAGCAAACCCGTTCGTGTGGAACAGATCGAGGATACTGGGCACGGCCCCGCTGTTGATCGCTTGGGTCGTATGGAAGCCCTCAGCGACAAGGATGATCTTCTGCTCGCTGCTCTCTGGGTCGGTCGTCAGGAGCATCACCGCATCAGCAGCGTCATGCTCGCTGATCCATTGACGTGAACGGATGATCAACTCATCGGAATCACTCGGGACCGCACCGATCGTGTTGCGGAAATCGGCGAGGAACTCGATATCGGATTCGGTAGTGTTCTCACCAAACTCACCAAAGGTGTGCATGCCTTGTTCATTGAGCACGGCAAGGCCAGCATTGAGATCGGCACGCGTCTGGGTATCTATTGAGTTGGCAAGGTGGGAGACCAGCAATACATCGGCCTTGACCATCGGGAGTCCTTCTTGGACATAGTTGATGAGTGTGCCGCCTGGGATATCAACATCTAGATTCTCAATAAAACCTGGAATTTCTGGGATCAAAGGCACCTGCGTCACCGTGACGCTGGCGCGGTCCCGTCCCTCGCCCGCCGCTGAAATAACAATCACTGGCACACCAAAGAGCACGATCAAACCAAGAATCCCGGCAAAGACAAC
>Ga0209344_10004011_pt1 | contig 13959 bp, 15 predicted proteins | sample Cruoilmetagenom6_FD_187293 | JGI IMG/M metagenome (GOLD analysis project Ga0209344, IMG submission 187293) | Oil polluted marine microbial communities from Coal Oil Point, Santa Barbara, California, USA - Santa Barbara Oil Seep Sample 6 (SPAdes)... | ecosystem: Environmental > Aquatic > Marine...
GGTCTCGAGGCGCCGAGCCTCGAGCTTGCCGCGGCGGCTCTGCTCTGCGAGGTGATGCGTGCCGACTACGAGGTGACGCCGGAGGAGCTCGACACCCTGCGCGCTCAGCTGCGCGAGACCACCGGGCAGAGGCCTCTTGACGCCAATACGCCAGGAAGAACTGTCCGGCTTATGCCCCCGGGTTTGCAGCTCTCCGCCAATCTCCACGAGATAGGGTGATATCAACACCGGCTTGCAACATATGCATGGCAATGGAATGTCGAATCAGATGCGGAAATACTCGTCGTTTGGCCAGTTCGGGATATTGCGCAGCGACTGCTCTGACCGCAAGCTTCAAGCGTTCAGTCACACCTATGCGCGTCAGAGTGGTGCCTGATCGACTTGGAAACAGCGGTTGATCAGGCTGGCGAGGATAGGCTCTTAACCAGCGTTTAAGCTGCGCGGCCGTCTCAGGCCACAAGGGTGTCGACCGTTCCTTGCGTCCTTTGCCGCGAATACGCACGGAAGCGCTGGGGCCAAGCACCAGATCTTCTAGCCGCATTCCGATCAGTTCGGAGACGCGAGCGCCGGTATTGTAAAGTGTTGCTAACATCACCCGATCCCGCTGTCCCGTCCAGGTATTGCGATCCGGTGCGTCAAGAATCGCTGCCATGTGTTCACGCGAAAGGAACCCAATCAGTTGCTGTTCAAAACGCTTCATGGGGATGGCGAGCACGGACTGCGCGGTGGCAAGGGCCGAAGGCTCCTGAAAGGACACGTACTCCATGAACGACCGGATCGCCGCAAATCGTGCGTTACGGCTGCGAACCGAGTTGTGGCGCTCCTCTTCGAGGTAGTGAAGGAAATCCAGAACGAGCGTGGCGTTCAGATCGTCCATCGTAAGTTCGCTGGGATGTTTTCCAAGACGCCGATGGGCAAATGTCAGCAGCAACCGAAAGGTATCTCGATAGGCTGATACGGTATTCGGACTGGCCTGGCGCTGCTGCATCAAGCGCTGCACAAAAAACTGCTGTAGCAAGCACGGAAAAGTTACCGGCACCGAGGTACTCATAAGCCACCTCCTTGAAATTGTTCCAGGCGTTGAGCTGCCCGGGCCAGCAACTCGGGCGTTGCGGTGAGATACCAGTAAGTGTCGGTGATCTTGGCATGACCGAGGTAGGTAGATAGCGCCAGGATATGGCAGTCGATGTCGAGGCCCTGCGCATACCAGCGCTCAAGGTTACGGCAGGCAAAGGTGTGGCGAAGATCATAAATACGCGGTGCCGGGTGACCGCCTCGGGAGCGCCAATGCAACCATTGTCGCAATAGTTTGAATGCATATTCCAGGCCCTGCGTGGTCGCGGGTCGGCCGTAGTCAAAGAGGAAGAAAGCCTCGGTAGTAGCCGCAAAAGGATCTCGATCTCGTTGCTGTACGTAGCGCTGCAAAGCCTGTGTCGTGGTGGAGTGCAGCGGTACCCAACGTGACTTGCCGAACTTGGTGTTCTGGATATGCAGCAAACTGCGATCGAGATCGACATCTGGGCGTTGCAAGCCGGTGGCCTCCGATGTCCGCAGTCCCGTCGAAGCAATCAGTCCAAAGAGCGTGGCGCAACAGATCCCCCGCAAGCCGCCGGGCGGGTGTAGATCGGCACAGGCCACGAGCAGCGCACGGATCTCGGCGTCAGTAAAAACATGTGGCGTCAGACGACGGTGAGCGGGTCCAAAGCGCCCACGGGGCGGAATCTCAGTGGCCGGATCGAACTGTTGGCAATAGCGGGCGAAGGGGCGCAAGAGTTCCATTCGGCGGGCAGCGGTGAGCGGACCTGGTCGGCCTGAGGCGCAAGCCCACTGTTCAGCCAGCTGCATGGTCAGAGCTCCCCCAGGCGAGATATGATCAGCGAACCGCGCGAACCGCGCGAACCGCGCCAGTTGTTCGCCCTCGATCTTTAATGCAAAGCCGGCCTGTCGGCGGTAATCCAGATAGGCGTCGACCCGAGCGGTAAATGTCACAGGAGTGCTCATGACAACCTCCCCGGCCACGGTAGAGCCACCTGAGCCAACGCCTCAAGATCGACTTTGGCATAGATTGTGGTGGTATCCAGACTGCGATGGCGCAGCAGGTCGGCGATCTCCTTGAACCGGGCGCCGCCCTGCACCAGTCGACCGGCCAGGGTATGCCGCAGAATGTGAGTCCCGCGAATACAGTGTTCGAGTCCACAGCGCTTCGCCGCATAACGAATGGCGTTGCGCACGATATCCGGATCAGCTGCCGCATTGAGGGGTGGCCGGTGCCGAACGAACAGCTCTCGGCGCGTGGTGTTCGGTCGACCATCCAGCAAGTACTCGGCGATAGCATGCCCAGTGACATCGGGCAGAGGCAACACATCGGTGCGTTTGCCCTTACTGCGAATGATCAGTGTTCCGGTCCGCCAATCCACATCGTCCAAGCACAGACGAGCCACTTCTGTTCGACGCAAGCCCAGATCGAGTAGGCAACGCGCGATTGCGTAATCGCGCTTGCCAGTGGCCTGGTAGCGATCGAAGGCACCGAGTAGCTGATCTATCTCTGCGTTGGACAGAACCTGCGGCAGTCCAGCCAGCCGCCACTGCGCGATCCGAGGCAGAGCGGCGATCAACGCGGAGGTCTGCTCGCCCTGATTGGCCCGGAACGCGAAGTAACAGCGCAACGAAGTGGTGGCGGTAAGTATCGACGCCGGAGCCCAGTCCGCCGTGTAATGGGCGATAAAACGGATTACATCCGACAGTCCGAGCCGCTTCAGGTGCACCGGCCCGGAGCTAAAACAGTAGATGAGAAAATCGCGCAAATGACGTAACCGGACTGAACGCGTGGTTGGTGCCAGTCCTCGTACCTCAGTAAGATGGCGGTCGAAATCCTCAAGTTCTGTTGCGATAGGAGCGGAAACCGGGGGACTATCCGCCTGGATACCATGCCCCTTAGCACAGAGCATCGCAAACAGATGCCCAAGCGCAGCGTGCATCTCGCGAGGTGCGCGTCGGCACCGGACGGCACATCGACAAACCGGCAGGTGCTCATCCATAAAGCGGTTAACCAGCGCTTCATCGATATCGCCAAGACCGACTTGTTGCGTCCTGCACCAATGGGCGAAATGCGCGACGCTGCTGAAATATCCCTGGATCGTACCAACCGCGTAACCGCGCTCGATTAGGAACTGAACATAAGCATCTTCATTATTACTGAGCGGCGAATCGGCAAACCACTGATGCGCCAGTGCATACAACGAATGAGTAGACTCAAACATGGTGGCTCTCCTTCCTGATGAGGGGGAGCTAAAACAACACCACCAGTAATTATGGAAGGCAAATCATCACTGCCAATGGCACGAGGCAGCGGTAAGAAAGCGATCTTGAAGGGACTATCTCAGAAACTTTCCATAACTGAGGGTTGAGGATAATTTCGGCCTAGAGCGAACGGACGGATGGCATTTTCGGCACCGGCATTGCTGATCTTCAGATCGCCGCGTTTGCAGTAGCCCACTAGCGTGTCCCACTGGTTCAATGTGTAGTCCATGGCCTTGCGAGTGAGCGAGCCTTTCAGCACCTTGCTGGCGTTTTTCTCCAGCCAGGCCTTGAAGGTGCTCAGCAGCGGCAGGCTTTTTTCCTGACGCACCCGATAGCGCTCGGCGTCGCTCAATTCGTTCGCGGCTTTCTCAACGGCGTACAGTTTGCGGATGTGGCTGAGGGCCACATCGGCTTTCGATGGCTGGCCTTTTTTGCCCTTGGCTGGCGCGGCCCGGGAGGCTTCCACGAACTTACGTCGGGCATGGTCCCAACAACCGATGCGGGTCAGGCCGTTTTCACGGCAGACTTGCCCATAGCCGGAGTAGCCATCGGCTTGCAGGATGCCCTGGAAGTTATCCAGCAGGCGCACTGGCACCTGGCCGCCACGGGATGGGTCATAATCGAACAGTACCGAGGGTTTACCCGGTGGCCCGCCCCGGGTCACCCACATCCACTTGTCCGATTGGGCTTTTTTACCATCCTCCTTGAGGACCTGGATACGGGTTTCATCGGCCTGGAGGTAGTCACTGCCGTTCTGGGTTTCCCGCATCAGGTTCATCAGCGGTTTGAACACGTCGTTCAGACGGATAATCCAGTGGGCCATGCTGGTGCGGCTCAGGTCATGACCCAGGCGCTTGAACATCTGCTCCTGCCGGTACAATGGCAGGCCATCGGCGTACTTGGAGATGATCAGGTAAGCCAGCAGTGACGGTGTGGCAATGCACTTGCCCAGCGGGTGTGTAGACCGGGCGGCAGCGATAACGCGCTCTTCGCCGTCCTGCTCGAACACGGCCTTTTCCTGCCAGTACTCCAGAACTTTCAGTTGGGCCGGGATATATTCCAGCTCTTCTTTCACTTTGGTGAAGAAGGTCTTGCTGGCGCCGGCTTTCTCGTCGTCGCTGAGGGTTAGCTCAATACGCTCACGCAAGAGCGTGTCGGAGAAGCCGCGTTGACGGCGCTTGCGGGAGCGAGGCGGTGCATCGGCTTCTTCCACATCGTCAGGGAGTTCGTCGCGTAGTTCGTCAATCGCCACTTCCAGCTCGGCTTCATCGAACAACACGATCTGGTTGGGCTGTTTTTCACTGCTTGCGGCGAACTGCTGGATCTTCTTGTGACGCAGCAGCTCTTCGAGAATGGCGATGTAATTGTCGCGACGCCGGAGGGCCTCATCATGCTGCTGCAACTGACTCTGCAGAGCCGCTTCTTTCGCGGCCAGTTGTTCCTGCAAATCGTTGATAACCGCCGCCATTTCAGCGGGCGAGAGACCGCTGAAATCGGGTGTTTTGGGCGTGTTATCAAGCGTTGTTTTCATGGCGAAATGATAGCAAAAACAACGCCCTGACACACTTAAAAAGTGCTACCCAACGCTCTCATAATGCAGGGTTTTATGGCCCTGCAGCAGGGTGATGTCGTAGCCGTCCAGCAACCAGTTGATCTGCTCGCCGTTCAACGGCATCAGCTCATCCGACGGGCCCGGCCATTTAAATTTTTCCTCGGCCAGGGACTTGTAGTAAAGCACAAAGCCGTTGTCTTCCCACATCAGGCACTTGATCTTGTTGCGCTGCCGATTGGTGAACGCATAAAGCGCTCCGGAGAACGGGCTGTGCCCCAGTTCCTGTTCAACCAGCAGGGCCAGGCCGTTGGCCTGCTTGCGGAAGTCGATGGGCTGTCGATACAGGTATATCTCCGGCAGGTCCCAGGAGGGGCGCAGATAGCGGTGGCGCATTACAGTTGCCTCAGCACGGCACCGAGCAACTCCACATTGCCGGCGTGCAGGCCGGTGATCGAGACGCCGCCGGGCAATGACACCGTTAATCCTTCTGACGACTCCGGACCAGGCACTGCCGATACCTTGGCAAAGCCGGGCGACGACACGGGTTGCTCCGGAAACGACGCCTCCGGTTCGGTCAGCTTTTTACGCCAATAAACAAAGCGGCAATAGGTTAGTGACTGCTGTTGGCAGTAGGCCATGCCGGACAAACCGGATGCCTGCCAGTCCTCGATATGCTGCTGCCAGAGCCGTCTGCGTTCGATGTGTGTCATGCTGATTCCTCCTGGTGTTTATGAGGAAATCAGTGTGGGCAATTTCAGGGCGTGGCTGTAGGTGCCGATTTACGGGCGCTTACGTTAAAAAGTAGCCGATGTAAGTCGAGCCAGTAGGTGTTTAGCGGTGTTACAGCCTGAGTGCGGTACTGGCTGAGGGACTATGAGAAATCCAGGCTAGAAGCGATATCACCCATGGCAGCATCGATATGGCCACCTACTAACGAGCGGATACGTTCACCAGTGCCTTCGAATCCGACATAGCGAAAAGAGAGGTTTTCAGCTTCCTCTATCATTGCTCCATGAATATGGGGAACCCCGCCAAGTGTGACACCAAAACGTATTTCACCCGGATTTTCTTGGGCATATTCGACGAAATCCTCAAAGGTCTCCCATTCACTGTCAGCACTAACCGTTAAGTATTGTGGTGAAGCAGTAATAGCTGCGATAGGCTCATAATCATCCCAATTGTTTTGGGTTAGTCCTGTGTGATGTGAGGCCATAAAGCCATCATGGACTTGCCCGACGGTATAGCCATTGTTTTCACGGTCAGCTAGGTCGGCCAAACCTGTAGTCCCGCTTACACCGGGCATATTAATTACGGGCATTGGCTGGGAAAGATGTGGCTCGATATGATTGGATACCAAGCGCATTAGTACATCGCTACCACCGCCTGGAGCCCAAGGGACGATAAACTCTACGGCCCGGTCTGGGTATTGCTCAGCGAGGGCAGCAGTAGATAAGCCGGCGAGTGCTGCGCTCATGCCCGTTACTATTGTTCCAACCAGAATCTGTTGTTTCATTTGGGAATGGCGTGAGGCGACGTTCAGATAATTTTTAAGTGTCGGCATCTTGCTTCTCCTGTTAATGAATAGCAGGCTCGACAGGTGCCGAGCCTTATACAGCGACTTACCAAGGCAGCACGGCCCCGTCGGTGCGCGGCTCGGTGCCGCCTTGCAGTACGCCCGTTTCAGGGTCGCGCAGAATGACCTGCCCACGGCCAAAGCTGATCGAGTCGGCGACTTTGACGATGTCGTGGCCGCGGCGTGCCAGTGCAAGCGCTAAGTGATTGGGGAAGTCGGCTTCAACTTCGATGGTTTTGCCTTTGGTCCATTTCCAGCGTGACATATCGAGTGCTGCCTGCGGGTTGAGTTGATCTTCTAGCATGGCCGTTATCACCTGCACATGGCCTTGGGGCTGCATATAGCCACCCATCACGCCGAACGGCCCAACGGCTTGGTTATCTTTGGTGATAAAGCCCGGGATGATGGTGTGATAGGTGCGTTTGCCGGGCGCGAGCGCATTCGGGTGCTGTGGGTCTAAGGAGAACGACCAACCGCGGTTTTGCAGGCTGATGCCGGTGCCGGGAACGACCATGCCCGAGCCAAAGCCTTTAAAGTTGCTTTGAATCAGCGACACCATATTGCCGTCGTTGTCTGCAGTGGCTAAATAAACGGTGCCGCCCTTAATCGGGTTGCCGTGAACGGGGTCTATTGCCTGTTCGCCAATCAGCGCGGCACGTGATTTTAAATAATCGTCGTCAAGCATCTGGTCAACAGTGGGGCGCATAGCATCCAGATCGGTAACATGCGCGAAACCATCAACGTAGGCCAGTTTGGTGGCTTCAATTCGGCGGTGCAGTGTCTCGACCGGGTCTTGTTTCTCATCGCCTAGATGTTCCAACATACCCAGCGCTTGCAGCACAATCATGCCGCTGCCGTTGGGGGGAATCTCCCAAATATCATGGCCTTTATAGCGCACGCTAATCGGGTCGACCCACTCTGGCTGGTAAGCGGCTAGGTCTTCTTTGCGTAACAGGCCGCCATGTTGGCGGGAAAAGGCGTCGATGGCATCAGCCAGTTCGCCCTCATAAAACGCTTTGGCGTGCGTATCAGCAATCGCTTTTAGGCTTTTAGCGTGGCCTTTTGAGCGCCACAGTTCGCCGGGCTCTGGTGCTCGCCCTTCAGGGGCGAAGGTATCAAACCACGGTTTGAAAGACGCCTCGCTGTAGGCGGAGTAGTTGGTGAAGGCGTCCTTCCACATTTGATGAATAATGGGAGACACGGGGAAACCTTCTTCTGCCAGCGCAATGGCGGGTGCCAACAACTCGGCGAACGGCAGCTTGCCGAAGCGCTCAGACAGTGCCGCCCAGGCAGCCGGTGCACCAGGCACGGTCACCGGCAGCATACCGTGGTTCGGAACAGTGTCGTGACCGAGTGCTTTCAGTGCGTCAATAGTAGCTGTCTGTGGGGCAGGGCCACTGGCATTTAAGCCATGCAGTTTGCCGTCGACCCACACAATGGCAAAGGCGTCGCTGCCGATGCCATTAGAAGTGGGCTCTACCACCGTTAGCGCTGCTGCCGTGGCAATGGCGGCATCAATGGCATTACCGCCTTGTTGTAAAATGCTAATGCCTACCTGAGCGGCTAGTGGCTGCGAGGTGGCGACCATGCCACGTTTGCCGAACGTAGCCATTCGGCGCGAGGCGCTGGGGTAATAGAGTGCGTCGTGTTGCATACCTGTTTCCTTTTAATATTATGTTTTTTATTTTCAATTATTTATCAAGCATTTTCGCGCAAAGCGGCATTTTTTATTCGCTGAATCTTACGATCCTGGTAGAGTGAAAAAAGAATGGAAGCGACGGCTAATGCCAAGAAAAGCGCAGAGAGTGGCCGTGTTAAAAAGGTTAACCAGCTTTCATTTAGCTCAAGGGCACGGAATAGCTGGCGCTCAAGATTGTTGCCGAGCACTACACCCAGTATCAGCGGGGTAAGTGGAACGGCCGCTTTCCAAAGTAGGTAACCAATAACCCCGAAGAAAAATAACACCCAAATATCGAACAGGTTATTATTCAGGGCATAGGCACCAATCGCACACAGCATCAGTACAACAGGAACGAGAATCTGCTGTGGAATTAACGATATCTTGGCAAACCAACGCACGAGCAGCAGGTTACATAGCACCATGACTACAGCGCCGATGAGCAAGCTGGCGTAGATAGCGCCGACCAATACAGGGTTTTGCTCAAACATCATTGGCCCCGGCGTAATGCCGTGGAGAATCAGTACGCCCATCATGATCGCCATTGGCAAATCGCCCGGTATCCCCAATGCGAGTGTTGGCACAAACGCACCACCTGCTACCGCGCTATTGGAGGCTTCAGAAGCCACGATGCCGCTGGGGGTGCCGGTGCCAAACTCTTCTGGATGACGAGAGAATTTCTTAGCTTGGTCGTAGCTTAAAAAGTTGGCCACCGTGCCACCCGTGCCAGGGAGCGCACCCACTAAGCTACCAATTAGCGAAGAGCGCAGGGTGTTGAGCTTTTGCCCGGCCATATCTTTGAGAATTTGGCCGTAGGGTATCGTTACATTGGTATCAATTTTTTTGGCTTCGCTATCTTCATCTTTGAGCTTTTCAATATTTCCAAGTAGTTGAGAAAAGGCAAATATACCGATCATCACCGGCAATATTTCAAACCCAGAACCCAGTGCGGGTAGGCCGAAATCAAACCGTAGATTGCTGTTACGGTCATAGCCCACAGTAGTGATTAAAAGTCCCAGTGCAGCCGCCATCAGACCTTTGAGTAACGCACCACTGGAAAGTCCTGCCACAAGCGTTAGGGCGAAAACAATCAGTGCGGTGATTTCCCAAGGACGAAAGTTCATGCTGAAGCTGGCAATTAGTGGTCCGAAAAAGACCAACACTGCCACACTGATAATGGTACCTAAAAACGAGGACGCAACGCCGATACCCAAGGCTCGCCCTGGCTCGCCTTTCTGGGCCATCGGGTAGCCGTCATAGACAGTGGTAATAGAAGAGGGTGTGCCGGGTATCCCCAGCATTACGCCAGACACAATACCGCCTGAGTAACCACCCACGAATACGCCTACCATCAATGAGATACCGCTTACCGGGTCCATAGCAAAAGTGAAAGGGAAGACCACCAAAATGGCCATGGTGACGGTGAATCCGGGGATACTGCCGCCAATAATCCCAAACAATACGCCAATAACGATCAGGCCCAACACCGATGGCGTGCCGACCTCAGCGAGCGCTTGGAGAAAAAAGTTCGTCATTATTTACTCCAGGTTAAGGCAGCCAAACATTCAGGCCATAGCGGAAAACGACAAATATCACGATAGCCAAGGTGCAGCTCAGGGAGAGGTTGATCATCCATTTGCGTCGCGTATTGATACCCATTAGTAGCGCAAGAGAAGCGACTAAGAAGCCAATAGTGGCTGCGATATAACCCACCATTGGAAGTAACGCGGCATAAAGCCCAAACAGTAGAAACAGAGCGAGTATGGTGCGCCTACTCTGAAACCACTCAGTGATAAGCTGTTTCGCGCCAGGCCGTTCAGGCACTTTTACCAAGAAGGAGCGCACCAGTATCAGTAGTGATAACAAGCCAATCATTACCAACAAGATACGAGGGAAAAGTGCTGACCCGTAAGGTTGCCAACTGGTCGGCGGACTAATATCACCCGACTCCACCCACATTACAGCCACAATCAAGACCATCGCCAGCGCTAAAGCGCGGTCTTTAGTTAGCGTCAGCATAGAAAACTCTCCACAGCATTCCCCACCGTAGGCCATATAAGTAATGGCCTACGGGGTGGAAAGCGTTAACTGTCGAAATCAATATCGTTAGCGGCTTCCGCTAATCGTTGCTCATTTTCCACTAGGAAATCCCTGTAATTTTCACCCATAAGGAAGCGAGGAACCGAACCAAATTCATTCTTGATACGAGCAAGCAATTCTTCATTCTGAAGGGCTTGTGCGTAGGCATTAGCAATGATGTCAATGCGTTCTTGGGGTGTTCCTTCAGGTGCAAATAGGCCGCGACTAGTGGCGTTCTCCATATCAATGTCTAACTCTTTAAGCGTCGCGACATCTTCTAGGCCATTTAGCCGCTCAGAGTGTGCAACGCCTAGAGGGCGAAGCGTTTCGTTGGCATAGAAGGGGGCGCCTGATGGGATGTTGGTGATCGTGAAGTCAATTTCTTCAGCCATCAGAGCAGAGATTTGTTCACCGGTATCTGCATAGCCAATTAGCCGTACGTCACTTATGTCTACATCAATGGCATTGAAAAGCTGCGCCCAGAAAAAATGATCGGTGGAGGTCGGAATCATACTAAAGCGAACTTGACCTGGATTCTCACGAATGTAATCAGCCATCCCTCCCGCATCTTGAACTGGGTGGCCTGGATATGTGGTGGGGATGTTGACCGTTTGCGTCAGCAAAGCGACAGGTTCGAAGGCGTCGTAAGAGTAATCGACCATGCCTGCCAGTTTGGAAAGCGCAATGGAGTCGTGGCTGCCAAGCAGAGTGTAACCATCGGGGTCAGCATCTTTGACGTTGCGTGATCCTAATGTTGCTCCTGCGCCTGCCATGTTTACAGGAACAATGGATACTCCAAGATGCTTTTCCGCTTCCTGGGAAATCAAACGGAAAATTATATCTGTGGCCCCACCGGGGCCATAGGGAATGATTAAACGAATATCCTGTTCAGGATAGTCAGCTTGAGCAGGGGTCGCCATTGCCATACTAGACGCAAGTCCGATGGCAGCGAGGGTAGTACTTAGCGTAAATGTTGAACGTGTCATTCTTATACACCTTTATAGATTATGGTTAGTGTTGGTTGTTGCCTATACTGCAGCAGCGTGGTGAGCACGTGGTCCCGTTATCGGGTTCTTGTTGTCATATGATCTATCAGTGAAATCGTGTGTCAGTGAGTGTTAGCCGAGAAAGAGCCCTCCATAAATTAAGGCACCAATGACCACAAACGCAGGATGCGTTTTTAAGCGAATCAGTGCGATAGCGGCGACAATACCGATAATCAGCGTATGAACTGCACCGCTGGTGTTGAGGCTCTCGAGTAGAAAGCCCAAGGTTAACCACGCCATCATCATGGCAATGACTGGGCGAACCCATTGGCTCATGCGCTTAACGCGGGGTGATTCACGATGGCGGTACAGCAGCCCTAACGCACCGAGCATTAGCAACAGAGAAGGCAATACTGTTGCTGCTACAGCGATGAAAGCACCACCGATCCCGGCTACCTCATAACCCACATAACCGGCCATCTTGGTGGCAATCGGACTAGGCAATGCGTTGCCCAGGGCTAATGTTTCAGCGAAGGTTTGTGCGGTCATCCAGCCATAACGGCCAACAACCTCAGCCTCAATAAGTGGAATAATCGCCGGGCCGCCGCCATAACCAATAATATTGGGAATGAAAAATGCTAAGAAGAGATCCCAATAAATCATGCCGACCCCTCCACTTTTTTAGTGCCTGTTGGCTGTAGTAGGGCGGCAACGAGAATGGCACCAACCACCCAACCAGGGTGAATGCCGAGCCAGTAGATAAGTCCCGCGGCAATAATGGCCAGCACTGCACTTGCCAGCCAGCCAAGAGCAGCCTGTGATTTATCAAAAAAGTCCCAGGTGAGTTGTGCCATCATCACCATCACCACAGGTACTACTGCTTGGCCCATACCGCGAATCCACGCCACATCGCGGTAACGGCTAAAAATGCCTAACATAATAATCATTGCCACTATCATGGGGAAAATGACGGCGATAACAGCGGCAATACAGCCGGTCACTCCCCCAACGCGGTAACCAATATAGCCTGGCATTTTGGTGGCGATAGGGCCTGGCAGGGTATTGCCAATAGCCAGCACATCAGCGAATTCTTCATCCGTAAGCCATTGGTGGCGAGTGACTACCTCGGCACGCACTAACGGAATCATGGCGGGCCCACCACCGAAGCCAAAAATACCGACGCGGAAAAAAGCCCAAAACAGTTGCCCGGAGGCACCCTGTTTTTTTATGGCCTGTTTTTTCATGGACGCAGACCCAGCAGGGTCAATGAGGGGATAAAAATCATATCTAAACCTTATTTATCGTTTGGAGGTTAAAAAATCGATTATTTTGTATAAAATAGAATATAGATAGTGACCGATCCGACGTCAACAGTGAAAAAGAAGAATCGGCAGCGAGATCAGAAATAAAAAAAGGACATCGTCATGGATAATTCTTTACCTAAGCCAGCAACGCCAGCAGGCACTGCATCAAGTCGCGTGTTTGATGATTTACGCAAAGATTTAGTGAGGGGCCGTTTTGTTGCCGGTGAGAAACTCGCCATCAATGCGCTCAAAGAGCGTTATCAAGTTGGTTTGAGTCCACTGCGCGAAGCGCTGAATAAATTGGCAGCGTATGGATTGTTAATTCAAGAAAATCAGCGCGGTTTCCGAGTGCCGAAGCTCTCGCGAGAAGAGCTGGATGACATAGCGCATATGCGACTTGAGATGGAAGGCATGGCGCTTGAGCGGGCTATTGCCCACGGCGATTCGCTATGGGAAGCTGATTTATTGGCAGCCGCGCACCGCCTGAAACGTGCTGATATCACCTTAGATAAAGGTGAAGAGTGGGAACATCTGCATACTCAATTTCACCGTACGTTAGTCGCCCCCTGTGGCTCAGTATGGCTTTTGCGTTTTATTGAGCAATTGCACGACCAGTTCGATCGCTACCGCCGCTTGGGGCCGAAAATGCCGACGATTCGTCAAGAGCTAGACGATCAACATCATCAGTTGGTCGAGTTGGCACTGCTACGTGACGCCAAAGCCGCTCGGGCTTTATTAGATGATCACATCCATAAATCCTACGATGTAGCACTCAAACGCTATCAAGAGCATTCTTAATACCTTTTAGCAGTAATAAAGTCGCAAACGACACGGTGTGGGTGCTGTGTGGAAGCTGCCGGACACGGATAGGTGATTGCTGGTATTGAATTGCCACGACTGTAACTAGGCCAAAGGTGCGGTATCGCTGGCTAGCTTCTTTGCCAACGATAAATGGCTGAAAAGTGTTTGAAATACAATGGCTTGTCGGAGGAAACGCAGCTGGATCGCGGGCAGCGCCAACCGAAAAAGCCCTTGCGCGATGCCAGCGACGTCAATGCCACCAGTTGGACACTGTTCAACGCGCTCAAGACCACCAGCTTGCTCATCGTGTTCGCCAGCGGCGGCGGCGTCAAGTGCAGCCGTCAGCGGCTCAGTATTCCGAAGATCCATGCTTTGGATGTGGTTTGTGTCGGTGCCTTCGGCACCTTAACCGATTGGTGGGTGCCAACGCTGACTATTAAAGCCACCGGACGAGATAGTTGTAAACACGCTCTGACACCTGGCTTTGTCGGTTGGTTATGTGTTGACCTGACCCTCTGCTCCACGATGGTGACCACTAAGTGATACTCATCCACAAGCGTTAGCGCTAGCCCGGATTTCTCATAGTGCTCCAACAACCTTCGCAGACCAAGCCTGGTAGTGCCAGATCCGAGTGGTCATGGTCGAAGTTGGCGATTATTTAGCCAGTTTCCGGCATTCAGGCACAA
>Ga0209344_10004012_pt1 | contig 13955 bp, 11 predicted proteins | sample Cruoilmetagenom6_FD_187293 | JGI IMG/M metagenome (GOLD analysis project Ga0209344, IMG submission 187293) | Oil polluted marine microbial communities from Coal Oil Point, Santa Barbara, California, USA - Santa Barbara Oil Seep Sample 6 (SPAdes)... | ecosystem: Environmental > Aquatic > Marine...
GGGTTGGGCACTGGGTCGAGGATGAGCGGGGGGCAGCCATAGGCTGGGGTTATCGGCTTGGATCGACCAGCGGTTGAGCCCAATGGGCGGTATTGAAGCATTCAGTTTGAGGCGGTGGGCTCAGAGAAGCCAGAGATCCAGGGGCCGTGCTCGGGGCTGGTGGCGCCCCCACTCATCAGCCAGGCTTTGATCTCGTTTGGTCGGACATCGGCTTCGGGGAGCTGGGCGAGATCGATCCACACGAACTCGATGTGGTCCTCGATGCTCGGCACCGTGTCTGGCGCTCGGCTTTCGCTCTTTGGATCTTTGGGTGCGTTTTTCGACTCGCCGATGTGTTCCACGTGGAACACGACATTGAGCTCGTGATGCTCGCGCTTGCCATCGTGGAACCGGTGCTCGCTGGTAAGCAGCAGGGGGCCTGTGGAGGACTCGAGCCCGGTTTCTTCTTTGATCTCGCGGATCAGGGCTTCGTGAGCGCGCTCGCCGAACTCGATGTGCCCGCCGGGGAGGAAGCAGTAGCCGTGCTTGATGTTTTTGCACATCAGGACGCGTCCTTGGTGGATAAGCAGGCCTCGGGCGATGAACTCGGTGTGTGTTTTGGTGCTCATTGAGGCATTGTACGCACAAAAAATGGACTGCGGGCCCTGATTCCCCTGCGGGCTCCATGATGGCAGGATATCGTTGATGGGTAAAATGATCTATCTGAGAAGGAGCCTATCGATGAGCACGCCGATGAAAAAGAAGAAGAACCGATCAAAGCTTGGGCGTGGGCTCAGTGCATTGGTTGACCACACCGAACCACGCTCAGTCGAAGTGGTGAGTGTTTCAGAAACAGCAGGTGAGACAACGGCGCCGCGATCTTCGGAAGATGAATCTGTTTCTGAGAGCGGCGAACGGGTCTTGGAACTCCGAGTGGATCAGATTCGGGCGAACCCGCACCAGCCTCGGCGGGTGTTCGATGAGGAGGCGCTCGATGAGCTCTCCCAATCAATCGCCGAGCACGGGCTGATGCAGCCGATCGTGGTTCGTTTCGCTGGAGACGGGCTCTATGAACTGATCGCGGGGGAACGCCGATGGCGGGCGACGGCGAAAGCCGGGATTCCACAGATCCGTGCGATCGTGGTTGATGTCGATGATGCTCAGTCCGCACAGCTCGCGCTGATCGAGAACATTCAGAGAGAAGACCTGAACCCGATCGAGCGGGCCCAGGGCTTTGTGCTGCTCACCGATCGGTTCTCGATGACCCAGGGGCAGGTGTCGGCCAAGGTGGGCATCAGCCGATCGTCGGTCGCCAACATGCTCCGCCTGCTTGAGCTGGATGAAGAAATCCAGTCGATGATCGCAAGCAACACGCTCAGCGCCGGGCACGGCAAGGCGTTGCTTTCATGTAAGGATCCGGTCCATCGTCTTGCATTGGCACATCAAGTACACGATGAGCAATGGTCGGTGCGAAGGCTCGAAGAGGCGGTTGCGGAACATACGCTATATAATAAGATACAAACACCCCCATTAGAGGGGGGTGAATCAGCCCATGAGCCCGACCAGCCTCCTTCACGCATGGAGCTTGTGCTCGGCGACCTTGAAGAACGGCTGGGAGAACAGCTCAGCACCCGCGTGAAACTCAAGACCGATAAAACGGGAAAAAGGGGGTCAATTACCCTGCAGTTCTACGATCTCGATCACTTTGATGGATTGATGAGTAAGCTGGGGCTTGGACAGATCAGTGACACCAGCCGGATTTAAAGACAGGCTGCGGGACGGTTGGTGAATGTTTGGTAAACCAATATTGACACTATGAGTGTGTATTAAATTGCAGTCTTTGCCCTCGCAATATGATATGAGTGAGCTATGATGCAGTGTCTGATTTTGTATAATCAGGCTCATCGGCCCCGGTTCGTAAGTGGGTCATGCAACTCCAATGGCGCAAAAGAACGAAAGAATGGCATCGGTCATGGCAAAGAAATCTACAACTAAGAAGTCTACGACAAAGAAATCTTCATCACTCAACACGCTCTCGATCACCGAGCTGCAGGCAGAACTCCAACGCCGCGAGCGTGGGATCCGTCGGCTTGAGCGCAAGCGGGATCGCTTGCTCGCGGAGCTGGGGCAGGTTGACTCCGAACTCGCAGCGGTCGGCGCACTGAGCGCCAGCGGCGGCGTGCGCCGTCGACCACGCAACGAGATGAACCTCGTTGATTCACTCGCGGCCACGCTCAAGGGCAAGACGATGTCCGTGACCGAGGTCACCGCAGAGGTCCAGAAGAACGGCTACATGACGACCGCCGCCAACTTCCGCACCATCGTGAACCAAGCATTGATCCGCGAAAAGAAGGTCTTCAAGAAGATCTCACGCGGGCAATACACCGCGAAGTGAATCCACAAAAATATGGTTGATTGAGCATCTTTCACACACAGTTGTGTTTGTGCGATGCAGATCAGTCGAGGCTTATGAGCCTACAGGGCAAGCATAAAAAAGACCCGAGCATGACAATCATGCTCGGGTCTTTTGAGTTGTTGAGATGGGAAGCCAGTCGCTTATGGCTTGATGCCGTCGTAGAGACGCGAAGGGCGATCGAGGAAGAACATGCGGTCGATGTCCTTGGAGATCGCACGCAGGTTGGTGTCCTTGGTGTGCGCGTACATGTTGTAGCGGTCGGTCTTGCGTTGGCCGAGCGTGTGCATCGCGGGTGATGGATCATTGCGGATCGAGTCGATGTCGCCGGCGTGGCGCGGGGCGTTGGCGGATGTTGAGCAGCCGACGAGTGCCATAGGCACGGCGATCAGGGCAGCGAGTGTCAATGTACGGCGTGTGTTGATCTTGGTCATTTTCATAGCAAACCCTTGGGTTGGTGATGGATGGCTGAGCATGAGCATAGCGAGAAACTCTCACGCTGTCTCGGCCGATCGGCGGACTTCTCTTGAGCAATCGGGATACGAGTGCTCCGTTGGACTCCTCGGCTCTGGACTTGGGCGGTGCCAATGAGCAGCTGCTCTTGCGAGCGGTGGGGGTTGAGCGATCCATACGGGGCTCGCGCCGTGAGCGACTATACGGGGCGGCCCTGTGTGCTGTTCCGGATAACCATTCGAATTGATCGGATTCTGGGTGTACTGGTGGGGGCAGGGTTGAGTTGTCCACAGGGTGTGCACATGCGTGTGAAAATTGGAAGATGATCGACATTTGACGGATCTGTTTGAGGGTGCGTGTGGTATGGTGTGTTGAACGCGGCCTATCGCGGTCGGTCAGAAATGTTTGATCCCTTTGAGCCTCTGACTGGGAGCCCTCGGATCGCCGGACGAAGACCAAGCCTCCAACGAGTGGAAGGTCGGGATTCGGACCTGGGCACCCCCCTGATCATCAGGGATTCGGACGCTGAAACCGACTGCGATAGGCCGCGTTTTATCATGCGCACTACGCGCCGAATAGCGTCGCCAACTCGGCTGCCAGATCGGCTATTGGTGCTGTCAGGTTGGCAGTACAGTGCGCACAAACCACGCTTTACAAACAGATAATCAGCTCGCGTCCTTGGGAGCGAGCCACGGTGTGATGGCGCGCCGATTGCATGTTCTTTGGTGTAGGTACACAAAGGAGGCCCGACATGCGGATGGAAAAACTCACCACACTCGCCCAGCAAGCACTCGCCCAGGCGCAGCAGAGCGCGATGGCGGCATCGAACCCCGAGGTGGGCTCGCTGCATGTGCTCGATGCGTTGATTGAAGATGCCAACGGCCCGGCCGTGGGTATTCTCAAGAAGATCGGCGTGCCCATCGCCCAGCTCACCAAGATTGTCAAGTCCGAGATCGGTCGCCTGCCTAAGACTTCGTCGGGCGCGGGTTCGAGCGGGCGTGAGATCATGGACATCCTGACCAAGGCCGACACGGCGGCGACGGAGATGGGTGATCAGTTTGTCTCCAGTGAGCATTTGCTTTTGGCGCTCACGCAGGTCGCCAGCAACACCAACGAAGTGCTCGCGGTGCACAACATCGACACCAAAGCCGTGCGCTCGGCCATCAAAGAGATCCGCGAGTCATCGGGCGTGACCAACATCACCGATCCAGAAGGCGAAGCGTCGTTCGAGTCGCTCAAGAAGTACGGCATCGACCTGACCGATCAGGCACGGGCGGGCAAGCTCGATCCGGTGATCGGACGCGACGAAGAGATCCGTCGTTGCATGCAGGTGCTCTCGCGTCGGACCAAGAACAACCCGGTGCTGATCGGCGAGCCCGGCGTGGGCAAGACGGCGATCGCCGAGGGGATCGCGCTGCGCATTGTCAACGGCGATTGCCCGAGCTCGATGAACGACAAGCGCATTGTCGCGCTCGATGTCGGCTCGCTGCTGGCGGGGGCGAAGTACCGCGGCGAGTTTGAAGAGCGGCTTAAGGCTGTGCTCCGCGAAGTGGAGGGCGCGGATGGGCAGGTGATCTTGTTTATCGACGAGCTGCACACGATCATCGGCGCTGGGGCTGCCGAGGGCGCGGTGAGCGCGGGGAATCTGCTCAAGCCGGCGTTGGCCCGCGGCGGGTTGCGCTGTATCGGGGCGACCACGCTCGACGAGTACCGCAAGCACATCGAAAAAGACGCGGCCTTTGAACGCCGATTCCAGAAGGTGATGGTCCTTGCGCCCAGCGTTGAGGAGACCGTGGCGATCTTGCGTGGGCTCAAGGATCGCTACGAGACGCATCACGGCGTGCGCATCCAGGACAGTGCGATCCTGGCCGCAGCATCGCTAAGCGATCGGTACATCACGGAAAGGTTTCTGCCCGATAAGGCGATCGACCTGATCGACGAGGCGGCGAGCTCGCTGCGGATGGAGATCGACTCGATGCCTCAGGAGCTCGACGAGCTTCGCAGAAGGATCATGCAGCTCGAGATCGAACGCGAGGCGCTCAAGCTCGACGCGGGCAGCGAGACCAACACGCAGGAGATCGAGCGCGTCGAGACCGAGCTGGCGGAGCTGCGCGAGAAGAATGGGGCGCTGAGCGTGCGCTGGGAAGAAGAGAAGCACGATCTGGATCGAGTGCGCGATATCAAGGGCGAGCTTGAGCACAAGCGTGTCGAGCTCGAGCAGGCCCAGCGGGTCGGCGATCTGGAGCGGGCCGCGCGGATTCAGTACGGGGATCTGGTGGAGCTGAGCAAGGAGCTCGAACGCGCCGAGGCCAATATCGACGAGCGCGGGGCTTCGGGTGATCTGCTGATCAAAGAAGAGGTTGATCCGGAAGCCGTGGCGCGGATCGTGGGGCGATGGACGGGCATCCCGGTCTCGCGTCTGGTCGAGACCGAGCGCGAGAAACTGATCGAGATGGAGACTCACCTGCGCGAGCGTGTGGTGGGGCAGTCCAACGCGCTCGAAGCGGTGTCGGATGCGGTCCGGCGCAGTCGGGCTGGGCTCGGCGACCCGACCAAGCCCATCGGGAGCTTCTTGTTCTTGGGGCCTACGGGCGTGGGCAAGACCGAGACATGTAAGGCGCTCGCCGAGTTCTTGTTCGATACCGAGGACGCGTTGGTGCGTATTGATATGAGCGAGTACATGGAGAAGCACGCGGTGAGCCGACTCATCGGTGCGCCTCCCGGGTATGTCGGGTACGAGGAGGGCGGGGCGCTGACCGAAGCGGTCCGCCGGCGTCCTTACGCGGTGATCCTGCTCGACGAGATCGAGAAGGCGCACCCCGATGTGTTCAATGTGTTGTTGCAGCTGCTCGATGATGGCCGATTGACCGACGGGCAGGGGCGGACGGTGGACTTTAAGAACACGATCGTGGTGATGACGAGCAACATCGGTTCGCACAAGATTTTGCAGATGGCCGAGCACGGGAGCGAGGACTGGGAGATCGAAGCCGCAGTGCGCGATCTGATCCGGCGCGGGCCGGGGGCTGATCTGGATGCCAAGGGGCTCAAACCAGATTTAGAAACAGGCGAGCTCAACGCGAATCTCAATGTCGGGATGCGCGAGCAGTTCTTCCGCCCCGAGCTGCTCAACCGGATCGACGAGACCGTGGTTTTCCATCAGCTGGGCAAGGAGACGCTCAACGGCATCGCGGGCATCATGCTCGAGTCGCTGATCAAGCGGGTGGGATCGCGTGGGATCGCGCTGGAAGTGACGCCTGGGGCCCTCGATCAGCTGATTGCTGAGGGCTACGACCCGGCGTATGGCGCTCGCCCGCTGGCCCGGACCATCCAGAAGCGGATCGAGAACCCGCTCGCTGAGCGGCTGATCTCCGGGGAGTTCTCCCCGGGGGACCGGGTGGTCATCGACTCGAACGGATCGGTGTTTACCTTTACCAAGGGGAAGGCGGACGGTGCGGCTCGGGAGCAGGCGGGGCACCCGGGTGGATAAATGGGGTGTTTTGTGCGTGGTTCTCGGGTGAATTCAAGAATGTCGGGGATCATTGCAACACCATTTGAAACCGCGTGCTCTGTGGGTGCGTATAGAAAAAGGCCGATTCTGGCCAACGACAGGTTGCTTTTGTGGTGCTCGATTCTCAAGAGTATCAGCGGTCTGGTTTGACAAGTCGATCACAAGTTCGAGTACTATGGGCCTCTTCGCGTGTGTGTTCCGTGACGGATACCGATAGGCATGAGCTCGTAGCCGACGGTTCTGCGTCCCCGGAGCCGTTGGATTCACCGAGATATTGCAGCCGATAGGCTGGGTTGTATGTTCGTATCCCGACGCCGGGTGGGTAGGATTTGACGAAGCGTTTGCTTGTCGGTCACCTGGAATCAATCAGGAAGAACAGCTTATTCAGATCATTGAAGAGGCAATATCAAGAACATCACTCAGCCGAGCCAGTGTGTGTGTGGCTTCGGCCGACGGCTCCGCTGGGTGTGTGATTGGATCGGGTGTGTGAAGGGGAGAGAGAACGCCCCGATCCAAGTTGTCGCCGAGGTGGATGACCGGCGATGACCCTCGACCGAGCCGGGATGTCCCCCCCGGCTCGGTTATTTTTTGGAACGGGTTGGCTTTATAGACGCTGCTCAAAGGGGCGAGGGCGCATGCCGCGTTGGGCGGCTCACCTAGACTTGGTGATGGATCCGCAGCCTGATGGCCCTCAATCCGATTCACCAAGCCGATTGCTGGTTTTTCGCGCCCGCCATCGGATCGCCGGCAGCGACGAGTTCGCGGCGGTGTTCGATGCCAAGGTGCGCAAATCGCGGGGCGTGCTTACGGTGTTCCTGATGCCCACAGACAACCCGGAGCACCGCTTGGGGCTCTCGGTGGGCAAGCGCGTGGGCAATGCCGTGGTTCGGGGGCGGTTCAAGCGGATGATGCGCGAGGCTTTTCGTCAGCAGCGCAGCGATCTGCCGGTGCCGAGCGCGGGCGGTGCGTATGACATCGTGGTGACGAGCCGAAAGCATGATGTGGTTTCGTTGGGTGAGTACACGCGGATGTTGGTCGAAGCGGTGGAGGCTGCCCATCGCACGCACGAGAAGCGGGCGGGCCAATGAGCGTTGACAGCCATGCACCTGAGTCAAAGCGTTTGGCGCTGTGGGCGCGGGCGGGCAATGTGCCGTTTTTGATGGTGATCTATGTGTATCGGGCGACGCTCTCGCCGTTCATGGGCGGGCAGTGCCGATTCGAGCCGACTTGTTCTCGGTATGGGCTCGAGGCGTATAAGACCTATGGACCGATCCGTGGGACGATGATGACGAGCAAACGCATCCTGCGTTGTAATCCGTTTTCAAAGGGCGGCTACGATCCAGTCCCCATACCATCCGACGGGCGATCATGCGGGCACGAGCACGGGCTTGGGAAGCAAGCTATACACGAAAGCGAGCGGGAATAAGATGAGCCGACTACCAGCAGCCAAACGCCGAGAGCAACTCCTTGATGTGGCGGCCGAGCTTTTCTCGGTGCGTGGGTACGCCGGCGCGACGACGGCGCAGATCGCCAAGGTGGCGGGGATCACCGAGCCGATTATCTATCGCCATTTCAAGTCCAAACGCGATTTGTTCGTCGCGCTCATTGAGCGCACCGGACGCCAGACCCTCGAGCAGTGGGAGCATGACCTCGAAGGCGTCGATGACCCGGGCACGCGGTTGGCCAAGATCATCGACGAGAACCCGATGGTCTCGCAGGCTGGGCGCAACGGGTATCGGGTGCTGCTCCAGTCGATCTCGGAGGTCGAGGACCCGTTGATCCATAAAGCCGTGAGCGATCACATGACGCGGCTGCACGCGTTTATCACCCGCGAGATCGAACGCGCCCAAGAAGCGCACAAGGTGACGAGCCGATTCTCCGCGGGGGTCATCGCGTGGGTGCTCGTCAATGTCGGCATGGGCTACGGCGTGCTCACCGCGATGAATGTCCCCGGGCACGGGTTCGATGCCTCGGGCGTGCATGTCAAGGATGTGCTCGGGCGGATCCTCGTCGGGCGCGATCACGCGAACGAAAAGAAGCCCGCCCCCGAGGTTCCCGGCTCGGACAAGAACGAGATCTTCGAGCACGGCGAAGGGGACGAATAGTCCTTGAGCTCATGAGCCCCGCCCTATGAAGCATGTGTACCTCGATCATCACGCGACGACCCAGCCCAGCGACGAAGTCATCGCGGGCGTGGTCAGTGCGCTCGAGACCTACTGGCACAACCCGTCGAGCGTGCACCGCAAGGGGCAGGACACCAAGCACCAGGTCGAGATCGCCCGCGGGCAGGTCGCGGGCTTGCTCGGGGTCAAGTCGCGCGAGCTGACCTTTACCGGCTCGGGCACCGAGGCGATTGATCTGGCGATCCGCGGGACGCTCGGGGCGCTCAAAGGGGTCAACCCAGATAAGAATGTGATCATCACTTCGCCGATCGAGCACAGCGCGGTGCTGAACCTGTGCAAGCAGCTCGGGAGCACCGGGCAGGCGCGCATCGTGATGCTGCCGATCGAGCGTACCGGCGTGATCGATGTGACGGCGCTCGAAGCGATGATCCAGGAGCATGCCAGCGATCGCGGGAGCGAGGTCGCGATGGTGAGCATGCAGTGGGTCAATAACGAGACCGGGGTTGTGCAGCCCGTGCACCGTGTGGGCGAGATTTGTGATCGTCACAATGTGGTGTTCCATTGCGACGCAACGCAGTGGGTGGGCAAGATGCCGACTGATCTGGGGGCGATGGGGGGGGGAGACGCACCGAAGGTAGATTTATTGAATGCGTCGCCGCACAAGTTTCATGGGCCCAAAGGGGTGGGCGTGCTGTGGGTGCGTCGTGGTGTTCGGCTCTTGCCGATGACTCCGGGCTCGCAGGAGCTGGGGCGTCGCGGGGGGACGGAATCCGTCCCGGCGATTCTGGGCGCGGGCATCGCGGCGGAGCAGGCGTCGGCCTGGGTGGGCGAGCCGACGAACCTGGGCGCGATGGCTCGGCTTCGCGATCGGCTCGAAGCGGGGATTCTGGCCGCGTGCCCGGGCAGCGTGGTCAATACGACCACCGACCCGTCATTGAGGCTCTGGAGCGCCAGCAGCATCGGATTCCCAAAGCTCGAAGCCGAAGCATTGCTGCTCTCGTTGTCCGAGCGCGGGGTGTGTGTGTCGGCCGGCTCGGCGTGCGCGTCGGGCTCGTTGGATCCCTCGCCGGTGCTTTTGGCGATGGGGGTGGACGAACAGACGGCCCATGGCTCGATCCGCTTGAGTCTGTGCCGATCCACCACGATCGAGGAGATCGATCACGCGGTGGGGGTGATCGGGCAAGTCTTCGCGCAGCTCTCGCGCTCGATGCCGATCTAAAACAATCAAGAATCAGGGCTTGCGGCTGGTTTGCGGCTACAAAACAAGCTAGGCTGGGGACATGACACAAATGCAATCCCCGTATGAAGAACAGTCCGATGTCAAGCTCTACCAAGAGCCCGACCGCACCAGCATCATGGCGATCTTCAGCCTGGTCTTCGGCATCGGTGGATGCTGCTTAGCGATCACCTCGATCCCGGCGATTCTGCTCGGGGTCTTCGGGCTCTTTGGGATCTCGCGCAGCAAGGGACGCGTGGGCGGCACGGGGCTTGGGATCGCGGGGATCCTGATCGGGATCATCTCGCTGGCGCTCTGGATCGGGTTGCTCTTGGGCGGTGGGGGCATGATCAAGACCTTTTTGAACCAGCTCGGCGGCACCGTGGAGACGGCGCTCCTTGAGGTGCAGGCCGACAACTTTGATGCGGCGAGACTTGAGCTCACGGGGCCGCTCACAAATACGACCGATGCCGAGCTGATCGCGTTCCGCGAGTCGTACCGCTCAACGCTCGGGGATCTGGTCTCCAAGCCCGACGGCTTGGGCGATTGGTGGGCGGGGTATGCAGCGGTCATTGAGCTGTTTGAGCCGTACAGCGGTCAGCAGGGCTATATGCCGATGCCGATGCACTTTGATTCTGGCTGGGCGCTCGTGATCTATGTCATGGACACACAGAGCACCAACGGGAACATGCCCGGGCTGCTCGCGATTATCATTGTTGACAGCCAGGGCAACGAGTACACCTTGCCGACCGGGAGTGGTTCGGGTTCGAGCCCGCAGGTAGATATGCCCGATACACCTGTGCCCGACAATGAGGACGAGTCAGGTGGTTCAGAGCCAGCTGAGCCATCGGTCCCCTGATTGTGTAGGGCTCGGGTGATGACTCTTCAAGGGGCGTTATGGGTGATGAAGTTCGAGAGCCGGTGATCAGCTGCAAGGGCATTGTCAAACGCTTCGGCGATCAGACCGTGCTCTCGGGGGTCAACCTGGATGTGTACCCGGGCGAGACCGTGGTCATCATGGGCGGCTCGGGCTCGGGCAAGAGCACGCTGCTGCGGACACTGATCGGGACGCACAAACCGAATGAAGGCTCGGTGGAGCTCTTCGGCGAGAACATCTGCCAGCTCGACGAGGAGGGGCTCAACGAGGTCCGCAAGAAGTTCGGGATCTTGTTCCAGTCAGGGGCGTTGTATAACTCGATGACGATCGCCGAGAATGTGGCGCTCCCGCTGCGTGAGCACACGGACCTCGACGACGAGATCATCGATATCCAGGTCAAAATCAAGCTCGAGCTCGTCGGCTTGCGGACGGACGCCGACAAGTTCCCGGCCCAGATTTCTGGTGGGATGAAGAAGCGCGCCGGGCTCGCCCGGGCGCTGGCACTGGATCCTAAGATTCTGTTCTATGACGAGCCCAGCGCCGGGCTTGATCCGGTGACGAGCGCCCAGATCGATCAGCTGATTATCGCTTTGTCGCACCAGCTGGGGGTGACGAGCGTGGTCGTGACCCACGAGATGGACAGCGCGTTTACGATCGCGGATCGCATGGCGATGCTCGATCGCGGCAAGATGCTTTATATGCATGAGCGGGCGTGGTTCGAGAACCTGCGGGATATGGAGCTGGGCGAATCACAGAATATGGACGAAAATCAGCGTTTGGTCCGACAGTTTTTGCGTGGAGACGCCGATGGGCCGTTGGCGGCTCGGCGGGACGAATCGTCTTATGGCGAGGACCTCTTCGGGATGACGCAGGACCGCGTCACCAGAACACCCAGCGTCGAGCCCACCCGAGGCTAACCCGAGCGCGGGGTTAGTGAGCTGGCGGGCAGAATGGAAATCAGCACATGAGCATGCAGGTTGTGAATCGGAACAATGTGGTCGCGGGGCTTTTCTTATTGCTCAGCGTGCTCTTGGCGGTGGCGATCTCGTTCCTGCTCACGGACATCACGGACAAGTTCGGCGAGAAGAAGACCTATGTCGTCCGCTTCCCGACCAGCGTAGGGGTCACCGGGCTCAAGCCCGGCGCCAGCGTCACCTTCGGGGGCTTTGATGTCGGCAAGGTCAACTCAATCGTGGCCCATACACAGGTCGATGAGCACTCCGGATCGCGGGTTGTGATCGCCCACGATGTGACCGTTTCGTTGATTTCTGATCTGGTGCTCTTTGAGGACGCGTTTGCGGATCTTTCGCTGCCGATGCTCGGCGGGGTGTCGTCGATCAATATCCCATCGGCGGGGACCGGCCCGGTCGGAGATGGCTCGTTGATCAGCGGGACCGAGTTGAGCGGGACCGAGTTTAGCGGAACCAACGCCAACGGCGTGCTCGAAGAGGGCGAGATCTTGCGCGGGCGGTTTGCGCCGTCGATCCTAACGCAGCTCGGGTTCTCGACCGAGGACGCCGAGAAGATCCAGGCGACGATCGACGAGGTCAAGGAGATCTCGACGAACGCCAACGAGGTGACCAAGGGCTTCCGGCGGATGACCGAGACGCTCGAGCCGAGCTTTGTCGAGGGCGTGGACGATGGGAAATCGACCATGGCCAATGTGCGGGCGTTTACCGAGAACCTCAACGGCGAGGACGGCTGGTCGACCAAGGTTGGCGGGATCCTGACCAATGCCGACGAGGCTTCGGGCAAGGTGAGCGCGACGATTGATGACGCCAACACGATGATCGGCGATGCCCGCGGGCTGATCGCCGAGAGCCGACCACGCGTCGCTCGGATTCTCGAGAATGTCGAAGAGACCACCGAGCGCGTGCGGTTCGATTCGATCCAGAACCTCAACGATCTGCTGGCCAAGGGCTCGATCGCGTTGGGTTCGTATCAGGATGTGGCCACCAAGGTGAGCGTGGCGCTCGATGACAACCGCCCGAAGATCGACGCGACGCTCGATTCGGTCGAGCGGATCAGCTCGCACGGCGAGCTGTTCCTCCAGGAGATCCGTTCGCAGCCCTGGCGATTGCTCAGCAAGCCCAGCAAGGACGAGCTGGAGCGTGAGCCGATCTATGAGGCGGCCCGGGCGTATGCTGATGCGGTGTCGGATTTGCGGATTGCGTCTGAGGCGCTCGATGCAGCCGTGGCCCGGATGGCGACCACCGGTGGTTCGCCGGCGAGTGCGGCGGAGTTGGCGCGGATCTCGGGGGTCGTCGAGAGCGCGTACGGGCGGTACGAGGAGGCCGAGCACGGGCTGCTTGAAAGACTCCGCACGCCAAGCCCATAAAGCGTCTTTGAGAGTGGGATTTGGCGAGAGCGGGTGTTGGCCATGTTGAAAGAATGTATCGGTTCCATCGAGCGGGCGCTCAGCAGCCCCAAGCGCAATCTCATGATCAGCGTCGTGCTTGTGGCGGTGGGGCTGGGGGCGATTCTGATCGGCAACTCGCGGGCGAATCGTGTGCGCCTTGAGCGGGCGTACGCCGAGGGTGTGGGCTCGGCGATGGGCTTGTTCACACAGACGCTCACGGGTGTTTTTGGTGAAAACGGCTTGGGATCGGTCGAGCAAGGCTGGCTCGGGGTGCGGGTGTACAACCCGGATGTGAACGCATGGATCGAGATCGACGGGCTTGATGGGTCTGATGGGATAGACGAGCCGATCGCAGAGGACACCAACGGGCGGGTCGTGATGCTGGTCCACGGGCTCGACGAGCCCGGGGGGATCTGGGATCAGCTGACCCCGGCGCTGGTGGGCGCGGGGCACACGGTGGTCCGGTTTGAGTATCCCAACGATCAGCTGATCGCCAAGAGCGCCGACGAGCTGCTCGCTTCGCTCGACGGGCTCTCGGCCTTGGGCGTGACGCGGATGGATCTGGTGTGCCACTCGATGGGCGGCTTGGTCTCGCGCGACGCGATGACGCGGGATGATTTTTCAAGTCACGGGATCGTCATTGAGCGGTATGTGACCATTGGTACGCCACACGCGGGATCGCCCTGGGCGCGGATGCAGGCGGTCTCGGAGATGCGCGAGCAGGTGCAGCGGTGGATCGAGTCCGACGATATGGACCCCAAGCGGCTCATGAGCTTTGTCAACGACGGCACCGGGCAGGCCGGGCGCGATCTGCTGCCGGGCTCGGAGTTCCTGACCGAGCTTAACAGCCGACCCATGCCCGATGGCGTGGTGAGCACCTGCATCGTCGGGCGGGCGACCAGGGCCAATGGCGAGGGGCTCGACTCGATCCTGACCAATACCTGGCTGAGCGATCTGGTCGGGGGGGCGGACGCGGGCGTGATCCAGAATGAGATCGAGAAGCTCAAGGGCGAGCTGGGCGACGGGG
>Ga0209344_10004013_pt1 | contig 13951 bp, 11 predicted proteins | sample Cruoilmetagenom6_FD_187293 | JGI IMG/M metagenome (GOLD analysis project Ga0209344, IMG submission 187293) | Oil polluted marine microbial communities from Coal Oil Point, Santa Barbara, California, USA - Santa Barbara Oil Seep Sample 6 (SPAdes)... | ecosystem: Environmental > Aquatic > Marine...
GGCCAAGGGCGTGGTTGGCGGCTGGCGTAGAGGATTTTCGCCGGGCGACGGTAGTGAGCCTCTCTTATGGCATGTTTTGGGTGGGGTTGAGTATTGCTATTACCCTAGGTGCGTTCACGCTGGGGTACTGGTATTGGCTACTGCCGATGATTGCCGGGTTTATGTTTATTGGCCCATTGGTAGCCGTTGGTTCTTATGGGATCAGCCGGGCATTAGAGCGAGGGCAGGTGCCTAATCTAGGCGATGCGTTCGGCAGTTGGAAGCCCCATGCCGGTCAGTTGGCGATGATGGGCGTCATGATGATGATTTTCTTCCTTGCCTGGATTCGTTTGGCCACGCTGCTGTTCGCGCTCTTTTTCGGTTTTGAAGTGCCTAGCCCCGCTTCGCTCTATACGGCGCTGCTAACCACCTCAGAAGGCTTGGGTATGTTGGCAGTGGGCTCAGTCGCCGGCGGGATTTTAGCCTTTGGCGCCTTCGCCATCAGCGTTGTAGCGATTCCCACCCTGATGGATCAAGATCTAACCTTTATGGAAGGTATAGAAGCGAGCGTACGCTGTGTCGCGCGAAATTTTCGCGTTATGCTGTTATGGGCGGTGATTCTTACCCTGTGTGTGTTGGTGGGTGTGATGACGTTCTATATTGGTTTGGCGCTGATCTTGCCGGTATTAGGCCACGCCAGCTGGCACGCTTATGAAGATTTAGTGCGCTTTGAACCCTTTGAGAAAATTAAATCGTAACTCAACAGTAAACACTTAATAACGCTTCAGTGACGAAAAAAGCAGTATTTGCCCTGACCTGATCAAGGAGATGGCGTAATCTTTACGCTATCTTCTTTCGTTGTTCTTGGGTGAGGTAGCCTGCGAGCGATCCTGTGTGAGGTGTTTACTGTGAAAGCGTTGTTAATGGGGTGGGTCGTGCTGATGTTCAGCACTCCCCTGGCGGGGTTCGCGGAATCAGCTGATGAGCTCAACGTGCCTGACGGGCCCGTTATTTTGACGGTCAGCGGTAATATTGACCATACGAACGTTGGGAGTGAGGCTCAGTTTGACCGTGCCATGTTAGCGGCTTTGCCACAGCACGAGTTTGAGACCAGCACGCCTTGGACAGAGGGCAGTAGCTACTATAGTGGCCCTTTAATGCGTGATTTGCTGGCGTTATTAAGCCCAGAGTGTGATGTGGTTCACGTTTCCGCGCTGAACGGCTACGAAGCCGAAATTCCGGTCAGTGATTTTAATGATTACGATGTTATCTTAGCCATGGCAAAGGATGGTGAGGCGATACCCATTCGCGAATATGGCCCTCTATGGGTGCTTTACCCCTTCGATCAAGATGAAACGCTATTAAGCGAAAAAATACGCTTTAGAGCGGTATGGCAGGTTATGCATATTAATGTTCTCTAGCGCTTCTACTGCGCAGGCCTCAAGCCTACTGCGTTATCCTCGTCGTTTTAAGCTCGTTGCCATTGTTGCGGTGTTACTGTTCGCTGCGGCACTGGTCGTTGCCACCCTAGCTGCTTGGCGGCAGGAAAATCTCACTCAAAGCTTGCGGGAAGATACTGCTTGGGTTGTCTATAAGCTGGATCGCGATGCGGTACAGCTACTCAACCATTTGTTGGCAGTGACTCGGGAGCCGTTATCACCTCGGGCCCACGATGAGCTAAATCTTCGCTTTGAGTTGCTCTATAGCCGCATAACGCTGCTTAACGACGGCGAAGTCAGCAACCTCATGCAACAGATTGATACTGCCCGTGAGCTATTAGGCCAAATCCAGCAGCAGCTTGATGTGCTGGACATCATGTTTGAACCCTTTGGCGTGCTTGATCAATTACCTGTAGCTGCGCTAGAAGATGAACTACAGGAGCTAACGCGACTAACTGAACGCTTGGTTATTGCTATTAACGGCTACTTAGCTGAATCGGCAACGGAAGAGCGCGCCCAGCTCAGTCTGCTTTACAAGCTTCTCATGACCCTGATTATTGGTATGAGCTTAGCGGCCTTCCTGGTGATTGTCTTTTTGGTGCGTGAAATGCGCGAGAGCACGGCGATAAGGCGAAATCAGGAGAAGCTTGGCCTACAGCTGGAAGTCACCGCCAAACAGGCTCAGGCGGCGAGTCAAGCCAAGTCAGACTTTTTAGCGATGGTTAGCCATGAGATTCGTACGCCGTTGAACGGCGTTATCGGCATGAGTGAGCTGCTGCGCGAATCAGCGAGCCCAGCTCAAGTAGAAGATTACGCCAATACGATTCACGATAGCGCCAATCAATTGTTGGCCATGATCAATGAGATCCTCGATTTCTCAAAAATCGAAGCAGGGCACTTAACCCTTGAAACGTCGCCCACGGAACTCAAGCCGCTGGTCGATAGTGTGGTGGTTCTATTTGCGCCCCGAGCCAAAATGAAAGGATTAGCGCTGAGGGTTAACGTGGATGCGCTGGTACCAGCGTGGGTGTTGGTCGATGCAGGTCGATTGCGGCAAATTTTGCTTAATCTTATTGCTAATGCGATCAAGTTCACCGATCAAGGCGAAGTCAGCATACACGTCTCCTCCACCGTGGAGCACTTACTGTTTGAGATTAGCGACACGGGTTGTGGTCTAAGCGAACAGCAACAGCAACGCCTTTTTGAGCCTTTTCAGCAGGCTGATGAATCAGTGGCACGTCGGTTTGGCGGCACGGGGCTAGGGCTAGCAATTTGTAAGCGGTTAAGCGAAGCCATGCAGGGGCGTTTAGGAGTAAGAAGCCAGTTAGGTCAAGGTAGCACCTTCTGGTGCGAGTTACCCTTGATCACCGCTGACCCTATCCCCACATCGCTGCCCCCAGCTCCCAAACGGGATTTTACCGGCACTACGCTATTGCTAGTAGAGGATAACGCCGTCAACCGCAAAGTCGCGATGGGTCTATTGGCACGCTTGGGTTGCGATATAGTCTGGGCTGAGAGTGGTCATGATGCCTTGGCCATGGCCCAGTCACAGCAGGTGCATCTGATCTTTATGGACATCCAATTGCCCGATATGGATGGGTTAACTGTGACTCGGCGTTTGCGTGAGCAAGGTGGGTGGTTAGCCAGTGTGCCGATCGTCGCTATGACGGCCGGTGGCGCCGAAGATGACCGTAAACGCTGCTTGGCGGCGGGTATGAATGATTACATCACCAAGCCACTGTCGCTCTCTGCATTAAGTAATGTACTAGCGTTGCAGCTTTTTGCGACCCCAGAGGCATCTTTAAAGGCGTTAGCGGTATCTCCAACACTAACCGGAGAGCAGTCGTTGCTTAATGGCGACACTCTTCGCATGTTGAAGACAACGCTAGGCGAAGCGAGCATGAGTCAGCTAATCATGCTTTACCACCAGCAAGTAAGTGATTACTCCGCTCAACTGGCTTCTTGCTTGGCTGCAACCCCATTAACGCCAGAACAGGAGCAGCAGATAGCTCGGCTTGCCCACCAGTTGCGTGGCGAGTCATTGAGTATGGGGGCCGACCAGCTTGCCGAACTGGCAAAGCAGCTTGAGCTATTAGCCAAAACCCTGCGGGCCACATCCGAGCAGCTTGATGAAGCGTTCAGCACGTTAAGGCTTGCAGCGGCGCATACGCATTCCGCGCTGGAGAGGTGGAGCCGTGACCACTTATCAATTTAAACAAGGTGTTTCCACAGCGGCCAGCCAGCAGACCAATCCTTGCCGAGCTGCTGAGGAGCTAGCAGGCGCCTTGCGCCACGAACACTTGGGGTTCGTACTGTTCTTCTGCAGCGCGGAGTATGATTTAGACGCCCTGGCAGATGCATTGGAAAGTAGCTTCCCCACCACGCCGCTAAGTGGCTGTACCACCGCTGGGGAAATAACCCCTGAAGGATATGATCGCGGTTCTATCGTGGCGATAGGGTTTGATCGTCGTCTGTTTGCCATTGAAACGGCGTTGATCGATGATCTTGATCATTTTGAGTTAACTAACGCTCAGCCGCTGGTCGATACGCTATTGGAGCGTTGTCGCCAACAAGCTATCGCACCGATCAACGAGCACAGCTTTGCGTTGACCTTATTGGATGGCTTATCCAGTCGTGAAGAGCAGGTGCTAGCCACCTTGGATGCCGCGCTAGGGCGTATCCCGAGTTTTGGTGGTTCAGCAGGTGACGATAATCACCTTAGCCATACCCATGTGTATACCGCGGGGCGTTTTTATACTCGAGCGGCGGTAGTCGTGATGATCAATACGCGACTACCCTTTGAAGTGTTTTCAACCCACCATTTGATTCCATTGGCCCATAAGCTCGTAGTGACCGAGGCTGACCGTGAGCAGCGGCGGGTGATAGAGCTCAATGGTTTGCCTGCCGCCCAGGTGTATGCTGAGTTAGTCGGTGTTACTCCAGAGCGGCTGAGTGCCGCCGTTTTCGCCCACCACCCATTGGCGGTACGCATCGGCGGGCAGCACTATGTGCGCTCAATCCAGGGTGTCAATAACGACGGTAGTTTGAGCTTTTACTGTGCAGTGGAAAACGGCATTGTATTAACTGCCATGCAGCCAACACCGCTACTGGATGACCTGAAAGTGATGCTTGCGGGAGTGAGTGCAAGGCTTGGGGCGCCGAGTATGATTATTGGCTGCGACTGCTTTCTGCGCCGGATGGAGCTCGAAGCGCTGCAGCAATTGGATCAGGCGTCACAACTGCTGCGTCTAGCAGGCGTGGTGGGGTTCAATACCTATGGCGAACAGCATCACGGCATGCATGTGAATCAAACGTTTACGGGGGTGGCGTTTGGATCTCTTCCAGCTAACCATCAACACTGACACGGCAGATGCCGCAGCGCTGCGGGATGAGAACCGTCGCCTGCGTAAAGTGTGCCAAGCGCTGATGGAGCGGGTGGAAACGGGAAGCGGTGCCGACCCCGCGCCCTATGCCGCGTTCGAGCGCTCGGTGTTACTTGCCGAACAGGTGCGTGAGCGCACCGACGCGCTGCACCGCACTTTAGATGAGCTAAGCCAAGTCAATACGCGCCTACTGGCCGCGAAAGCCGAAGCTGAAGCAGCGAACCTATCCAAAACGAAATTCCTGGCGGCGGTCAGCCACGACCTTCTGCAGCCACTCAACGCCGCTCGGCTGTTTGCCAGCGCGTTAGAAACCCACTCGCTTCCTGACGCCTCCCAGGCTCTGGTCGGCCATATTGGTCGCTCGCTGAAGGATGTCGAAGGCTTGATTGGCACGCTGGTGGATATCTCGCGCTTGGATGCTGGTGTACTCCATGCCGATAAAGCGCCCTTCGCGGTGAGCACCCTATTAGATGCGCTAGCTGAGGAGTATCGCCAAGTGGCGGGGGTGCGGGGGTTGGCACTGCACTACGTGCCTTCCAGTGCGGTGGTCGAATCGGATCTGGCGTTGCTTGCACGAGTGATCCGCAACTTCTTAAGCAATGCGGTGCGCTACACCGAGCAGGGTCGTGTGCTGCTGGGGTGTCGGCGGCGGCGGCATGGGTTGGAAATTACAGTGGGTGATACCGGCCCTGGGATTCCCGAGCAGCAGCGGGAAGCAATCTTTCTAGAGTTTCGCCGCGCTAACCAGCCTAACGGTGCTCATAGCCGCGGCTTGGGGCTGGGGCTGGCCATCGTCGACCGTATCAGCGCCATGCTGGAGCAGCCGATTTCGCTAGCCTCTCGCCCTGGTGTGGGCGCGCTATTTTCGATCACCGTGCCCTACGCAACCGCGGCGATCCCCGCAGGGCAAAGCGCTCACAACGCGCCACTGCTTAATGATATAGAGGATCCGTTAAGCGGCTGTGTCATTTGGGTGATTGATGATGACCTGGCGATTATAGAAGGCATGCAGGCACTGCTGGGCAGTTGGGGGTGCCGAGTACGTGCCGCCGCCACGGTGAGTGCGTTGGAGGCTGCCAGCGACGGTGAGCGCCCAGCAGTGCTACTGGTGGATTACCATTTGGGCGATCACCGCGAAACCGGTATTGAGTTGGCCGCGCGACTGCAGCGCCGCTATCCAGGCCTGGCAGCGGTGGTGATTACTGCCAATCACGAGGCGGAGATTAAGCGCGTAACCCGTGAAGCGGGCATGTACTGCTTGCTCAAACCGTTAAAGCCCCTGCGGCTGCGCATGCTTCTGGGCACACTGCTCAATAAAGCCTAATGGATGCCGCCTACCGAGTGCGGTTGGCCCGGTGAAAGCTTAGGTCCTCCTCACCTGCAATAACAATGGCGTGAACCCGGCTCGTGGCATTTAGCTTGCGCAGAATCGCCGAAACATGGGTCTTAACGGTGGTTTCGGCAATCAACAACTCCCGGGCAATCTGCTTATTCGACATGCCTGTCGTCATGCAAGCCAACACCTCTAACTGCTTATCGGTTAAGCGTGCTAAACGCTCGCTGTTCGAAGAAGCACTGATAGCGGAGGGGGGCGAAGAGGCGCGGGGCGCTGGGCGACGCATGACATCGGGCGGCAGGTAGAGCTGGCCTTCAAGAATCTGCGTTAACGCGGCCAGTAGCGTATCCCGGGGCGTTGACTTAGGGATGTAGCCCACCGCGCCGAGGGTAATGGCATCGAGTACTAATTGGCGCTCTTGATGCGCAGACACAATTGCCACTGGCAGCGAGGGAAATTCTTCGCGCAGCCGTGTTAGTCCCTCTAGCCCCTCCGCATCCGGTAGGCTTAAATCCAGCAGCAGTAGATCTAACTCAATGTTCGCTTCAATCAGCGCTATCGCATCAGCGAGGCTCTCCGCTTCCAATAGCTGGCTACCTGCCAAGCCCCCGCTAATAACGGTTTGTAGCGCATCTCGGAACAGCGGATGGTCATCCGCCACCAACAGGGAATACATGGCGTCTCCTACCAAGGGATGAGGGCTAATCCTGCCATCGGGCTATATCGCCATTTGCTTTAGTGAACAACACTGTCAATGCACCTTTATTTACTAATAATCATAATACGCAGGAGCAATACAATGATCTACGCCAACCCTGGTGATACCGGTTCTGTGGTGTCATTTGAAAAACGCTATGGCAACTATATCGGCGGCGAATTTGTTGCCCCGGTGAAAGGCCAATACTTCGATAATATTAGTCCCGTGAATGGTCACGTCTTCTGTGAAATTCCTCGCTCAACGGCAGAAGATATCGATAAAGCGCTGGACGCAGCCCACAAAGCGGCACCTGCCTGGGGGAAAACCTCCGTCCAAGAGCGCAGCAATATTTTGCTGAAAATTGCCGACCGCATTGAGCAAAATCTGGAAATGCTTGCCGTCGCGGAAACGTGGGATAACGGTAAAGCGGTACGTGAAACCCTCAATGCGGATCTACCTCTCGCCGTTGACCACTTCCGCTATTTTGCGGGCTGCTTACGCTCGCAGGAAGGCACGGCGGCGGATATCGATGCCAACACGGTTTCTTATCACTTCCACGAGCCGCTGGGCGTAGTGGGCCAGATTATCCCTTGGAACTTCCCGATTCTAATGGCGGTTTGGAAGTTGGCACCGGCACTGGCGGCGGGTAACTGCGTGGTGCTCAAACCTGCCGAGCAAACCCCAGCATCGATTTTGAAAGTCGTCGAATTGATTGGCGACCTGCTACCTCCGGGCGTGCTTAATATCGTCAACGGCTTTGGCGCCGAAGCGGGTCAGGCACTGGCCAGCAGCAAACGCATCGCCAAAATCGCCTTTACCGGCTCTACCCCCGTTGGCTCGCATATTCTGAAGTGTGCGGCGGAAAATATTATCCCCTCCACCGTAGAGCTGGGCGGTAAATCTCCCAATATCTACTTCGCCGATATCATGAACGCCGAACCGACGTTTATTGATAAAGCAGTCGAAGGCCTGGTACTGGCGTTCTTTAACCAGGGCGAAGTGTGTACCTGCCCCTCTCGCGCGCTGATTCAAGAGAGCATGTACGAAGAGTTCATGGCCAAGGTGATCGAACGCACGAAAACCATCAAGCGCGGTAATCCACTGGATACCGATGTGCAGGTAGGGGCTCAGGCTTCCCAAGAGCAGTTCGACAAGATCATGTCGTACATGGATATCGCCCGAGATGAAGGCGCTGAGTTTCTCACTGGCGGCAATAAAGAGACCATGGACGAAAGCCTTAACAGCGGTTACTACATTCAGCCCACGCTGTTGAAGGGCAATAACCAGATGCGCGTCTTCCAGGAGGAGATCTTTGGCCCGGTGGTGGCGGTGACCACGTTCAAAGACGAAGAGGAAGCGCTGGCGATTGCCAACGACACCGAGTTTGGCCTGGGCGCAGGCGTGTGGAGCCGCGACATGAACGTCGCTTTCCGCATGGGCCGCGGCATTCAAGCCGGGCGCGTCTGGACTAACTGCTACCACCAGTATCCGGCCCACGCGGCTTTCGGTGGCTACAAGAAATCCGGCGTTGGCCGCGAAACCCATAAAGTTGCCCTTGAGCACTACCAGCAAACCAAAAACCTGCTGGTCAGCTACGATATCAACCCGCTGGGCTTCTTCTAAGCGTTCTGCTAGCCCACACCGCCCGGTATTCGCCGGGCGGTATTGTCAGTTCCCCTGACGCTGACTCTACCGATAAGAGCCGTTTTTAAATGGCCGTATCGAAAACTATTAGGAGTTGCATCATGGATAGCACAATGCGCGCGGCGGTGGTTCGTGAGTTTGGCCAGCCGTTGGTTATAGAAGAAGTTGACGTACCTCGCCCCAAGCAGGGCGAAGTGTTGATGAAAGTGGCGGCCTCTGGTGTTTGCCATACTGATTTACACGCCGCCCATGGCGATTGGCCGGTGAAACCCTCGCCGCCATTTATTCCAGGGCACGAAGGCGTTGGGCATATCGTGGCGGTGGGTGCAGGCGTTACTCATGTCAAAGAGGGCGATCGCATCGGCGTACCCTGGCTCTACTCGGCCTGTGGCTACTGCGAGCACTGTTTGGGCGGTTGGGAAACCCTGTGTGAGTCTCAGCAAAATACCGGCTACAGTGTTAACGGCGGGTTCGCGGACTACACCTTAGCGGATGCAGGCTATGTAGGACGCTTGCCAGATGCCGTTGATTTTATCGAAATCGCCCCGGTGCTGTGTGCAGGGGTAACGGTTTATAAAGGCTTGAAGATGACCGATACCCGCCCCGGCCAGTGGGTGGTGATTTCAGGCATTGGTGGCCTGGGCCATATGGCGGTGCAGTACGCCAAAGCGATGGGGCTGAATGTAGCGGCTGTCGATATTGATGACGGTAAGCTAGCCCTGGCCGAGCGTTTAGGCGCCACGGTAACCGTTAACGCCATGAAAACCGACCCAGCGGCGTACTTGAAAAAAACCATTGGTGGTGCTCACGGGGCCTTGGTGACAGCGGTGTCACCGAAGGCGTTTGATCAAGCGCAGAATATGCTACGTCGTGGCGGCACACTGGTGCTCAACGGCCTACCACCCGGCGACTTCCCGCTGCCGATCTTCAGCACGGTGCTCAACGGTATTACCATTCGTGGCTCCATCGTTGGTACCCGCAGCGACCTGCAGGAAGCGCTGGACTTCGCCGCCGAAGGCAAGGTTAAGGCCACGGTCGCGACCGATACGCTGGATAATATCAACGATGTCTTCCAGCGCATGATCGACGGCAAGATCGAAGGCCGCATCGTGTTGGACATGGCGAGCTAACAGCCAGCCAGTGGGTGTTGCACCAGGGGGAGAAGACTCCCCCTTTATTTACTACCTGCTAGGGCCTGTTGACGTTTCAGCGTGAACCGCGTTGCCCCACAAAGCGCGCCAGACAAGGCGTAAAACGCTGGGAAGGGTGGTTCCCTTTTCAAGTTTTGCAACGCCGTATGATGCCAAACGCGAAGAGGCGCAACGTATACTCCAGCGCTTGCTCACAACGCGGTTTGGCGATTTACCGGAGTGGACTATTCAAAAGCTGGAATCTGCCAACGCGAAGCAGTTAGAGCGTTGGACAGATGAAATTCTGGTTGTGGATAGCCTTGACGACCTATTCAAGCATTGATCTTATCAACCAGATCAATAAGGCAGTGAGCTCCCGCTTCTTCGAGTTGAGCGTAAAAGGTCGTAATGTGGAACCAGTCACGTCTTTAGTGGTTAAGCTCCCTATTTAACCTCTTCAGCAACTTCGCTCCCCAACCAACGGCGCGCCATGCGTGCGGCGTGGTCAAGGTTGCTGACGATCGCTAACTTGCCTGTTTCGCGCTTAATACCCGCACGCTTTATTTTCAATACCAGGCGTGGTGGCAACCCAACAAACATCACCCCTACGTTATCCCCGCCCAGCTCGCGGCGCAGCGTATCCAGCGCCACCATGGCAGTGGTGTCCAGACTGGGCACCTCGCGCATATCCAGTACGACAACCTTTACGCTGTGATCAATCACTCTGAGTGTGGCAATGGCCTTTTCTGCTGCGCCAAAAAACAGCGGGCCGCTGATTTTATAAAGCGCCACTTCCGGCGGGAAGTGTTCGCCGGTGTGGGGTGCGGCCAAGCGCTGGGTATGAGTCAGCTGCGCCATACGACGAATAAACAGCGCGGCGGCTAGGCCAATACCGACGGCTACGGCAATCACCATGTCGAACACAACCGTGAGTGCGAAGCAGATCACCAGCACCCAAACATCGCTAGCGGGGGCGCTTTTCAGCGTATGCACAAAGTGGCGCGCCTCGCTCATGTTCCAGGCGATGATCAACAGCAACGCGGCCAGTGCAGCCATGGGGACATACCCCAGTACTCCCGCGAGCATAACCACGGCAAGCAGCACCACTACGGAATGCACCACCGCAGCGACAGGTGAAAAGGCACCGCTTTTGATATTGGTCGCGGTGCGGGCAAGGGCCGCCGTAGCGGTAATGCCGCCGAAGAAGGGCACCACCATATTGCCCAGCCCCTGGCCAATCAGTTCGGCATTAGGATCATGGCGGGTGCGGGTTAGGCCATCTGCCACCACGGCACACAGCAGCGACTCAATGGCCGCCAGCAGTGCAATCGCCAGTGCCGGGCCCAGCAGCGCTTGAATCAGCGCAAAGTCGATCTCAAGCGGCGTACCATCGGCAGCAGGGAAATGCCACGGGGCGATAAAGCTAGGCGCGAAGGGCGGAATACCGTTGCCGCTCTGTCCATCGAATTCCCAGCTAAACCGTGAGGCGATGGTGTCGACCTCAATCCCCCCCAAGAGCAGCAGCGCAGCGGCCAGGGTGCCCGCCGCCAAGCCAACCAGCGGGGCAGGAACGGGGGTATTCAGGCGCGGCCAGATTAACAGCGTTGCCAAGGTGACAAGCCCGACGCTGATTTCAGCCAGTGAGAGGCTGGGCAATGCTCGCCCAATCAGCAATAGGTTATGCAGGGTGCCGTCGCCTAGCTCCACGCCAGCCAAACCGAGAAAGTCCGGCAGTTGCAGCAGCGCAATCACTACCCCGATGCCCGCTGTAAAGCCGAGAATGACCGGGTAGGGCACGTACTGAATCAGGCTGCCCAGCCGCGAAAGACCCAGCGCGACCAATATAGCGCCTGCCATAAAGGTGGCAATCAGCAGCCCACCCAGGCCGTGATTGGCCACAATAGGAAAAAGAATAACCACAAACGCAGCGGTGGGGCCGGAGATGTTAAACCGCGAGCCGCCGGTTAAGGCGATCACCGCGCCCGCCACGATGGCGGGATAAAGCCCGTGCTGAGGCGGCACGCCAGTGGCGATTGCCAGTGCCATGGAAAGTGGCACCGCCACCACGCCAATCGTCAGCCCCGCCATCACATCCCGCTTGAGTTTGGCCAGCGTATAGCCTTCACGCCAAGCATTTACCAGCGCGCTGCCAGGCAGCGGGAAAACGTAACCCGAAGATCGATGGGCGCGGGACATAAGGCCAGCCTCCTAAAAATAGGCAAAACAAGCCATTACGCTACGCCTGCGGTGAAATTTGCACAACTGGCTATTGGTCATTTAGGGCTAAAATAGCGGGGTGGGGCGAAGCGCGTATTTCCGTATTGGATAAGAGAGAGGCGGTTCGTATCAGTCGCAGATATAAAGAAGTGAAGGAAAGCTGTTAGTCATTAGCTGTAGAGCTCCACGCACCATACTTCTGGATCGCTGAATGCCTGCTTTATTGCTTGGCTGTTACTCAGCAGGATTTCTTTGATCACATTCTTCGGTTGGTTTCCACATTTTAACCATATGACTAGTGGAGGGCCGCCCCATAACAGGCTGAATTCATGAAAATCTGCGTCTAACGTGACAATAGCGTATCGATTATCCTTTGCGTTGCGCCATATCGTTTGATCCGGTGCTGCGCCCAGATCCAATAGTGAGACCTGATTACTACCAGGGAAGAACTCTTCCAGGTGTTTAACCAGACGATAAGAGAGATTTTGGTCAAGAAGTAGCTTCACGCTGCTGGTATAACTGTCAGGTGATGTTCACGATCAGCGGCATAGGCCAAGCATGAGTGGATTTGCTCTGCGTTCAGCTCTGGAAAGTCTTCTAGAATTTCCGGTGTGGACATGCCATTTGCAAGCCAGCCCAATACATCGTAAACGGATATTCTAGTGCCCTTCACACAAGGCTTTCCGCTTCTTTTGCCTGGTGTGATCTCAATATGCGCTTGGTAATTCATGATTGATCCAAGGTAATCGAATTATGTCATTCATTTTGGTTCTTGGGGGTTGAGGCGTCAAGAGTGGGGATTGGCAGCACTGTGAGGTTGGTTTTGTGAGGAAAAGAGCAGCCTAGGTTGATTAGGAGGCAGTGAAAAAATCCCGGCACTCAGGCCGGGATTGATCTGTTGGCTTAAACGCTAACGCCGTTACATCTGCGAATCTTCCGGCGGTTCGCCGATAGTGCCAGGCATTGCCTGCACATGGCCCATCTGTTGACCGGCCAAGGTGAGGAAGTGTAGATGGCGTTCATACTCAGCCACCAAATCACCAATCACCTGACCACGGGTATAGCCGTTAAGATCCTTATCTTGTCCACCTTCCGCCAGATAGACGTCCAAACGCACGTAGAAGTCATCATCGGCAGGGATGAAGCTGGGTGTGCGCATGCGGTGTGGGCATACCTGATAGACAAAGCTGGTGGCTTCGCCGAAATCGACTTGTAGCGTCAGGTTGGCTAGCGTTTCACCCTCTACGTGCTCTTCGGTCACATTGGCGGTTTGGCCACGGCTTTCAAGCTCCTGAGCCAACTGGGTCATCGCTGGGCGAATGGAGTGCTCAATCGTCGCAGCGGCACCTGCACGATTAGAGGTATCCAGGGCGCGATCCAGGCGCTCTCGCCAGTCGCCGCCGGGGGCTCCACCGGCAATCATACGGCGGGCATCGGCTTTTTTGCCTTCCAGTTTCAGCGCTTTATACATCCCCACCATCACTGCGAAAATAACTAATGAGAAGGGCAGTGCGGTGATAACGACGGCGCTCTGAAGCGCGTTCAAGCCACCGGCCATCAGCAGCGCTATAGTGATCAGCCCGATCGTTGCAGACCAGAAAATACGCAGTTTTACCGGCGCATCGTGGTTCACATCGCTCAAAATAGAGGTGAAGTTGGCCAGTACCAGCGCACCGGAGTCTGCTGAGGTAATAAAGAACACGATACCCAGCACGGTGACAACTGCCGCGGTTAGGCCAACGTAAGGGTAGTACTCAAGCAGTGTGTAGAGCGTGGTTTGCGGTGTGTTAAGGGCCTGCTCACCCAGCTCGGCCACGCCTTGGTTGGCGACTAGCTCGATGCCGCTATTACCAAAGACCGACATCCACACCATCATAAAGGCCAGCGGAATAAACAGCGCACCTGCGACAAACTCACGAATAGTACGGCCACGGGAGATGCGGGCCAGGAACAGGCCGACGAACGGTGTCCAGGCAATCCACCAGCCCCAGAAGAAGATCGTCCACCACATCTTCCACTCTTGGGCGCCCTCATCGGCAAAGGCGTAGGTATCAAAGCTTGCACCGACAAAGCCGGACAGATAATCACCGGCGTTATTGACCACTTTATCCAGCAGTACCAGGGTG
>Ga0209344_10004014_pt1 | contig 13951 bp, 12 predicted proteins | sample Cruoilmetagenom6_FD_187293 | JGI IMG/M metagenome (GOLD analysis project Ga0209344, IMG submission 187293) | Oil polluted marine microbial communities from Coal Oil Point, Santa Barbara, California, USA - Santa Barbara Oil Seep Sample 6 (SPAdes)... | ecosystem: Environmental > Aquatic > Marine...
ATTTTTGACTTAGAAAATTCTGCCTCGCTAAATATAGAGGAAAAAGAATTATTATATAAAAATCTTGCAACCAAACTCACAAAAGAACATAAACTAATTCTTTTTTGTGATGAAAGTAGAAGTCAGTATAAAAACAAAGAAATTATTATCAAACGTTTTTTAGATTTATTAGGTGCGGGTCTTACCCGCCCTAAAAAAAGAAAAGCCACTAAACCTTCTAAAGCTTCTATTCGAAAAAGACTCATGTCTAAAAAGAAGCATTCTGAAAAGAAAAGTAAAAGAAAGAAACCTGATCTAGAATAATTTAAAAAAAAAGATAGATATAAAGTATCTTTATGGTCTTAAGCTAAAACTATTGAAAATGAAACTTTCCCTTACCTCCCTGCTTCTATTTTTAACCCTTATCTCATTTTCTCAAAAAAAAGTTTTAGATCACCCAGATTTTGAAATTTGGAATTCCATTAAAAACGAATCAATTTCACCAAATGGAAGTTTTATAATGTATTCTTTAGAGAAAGGTGAAGGTGATAGCTTTTTAAAACTAAAAAATGCCAAAGCTTCAACAATTTTTGAATATTCTCGTGCCCAAAAAGGGCAATTCACTTATGATTCTGATTTTGCCCTATTTACGATCAAAGCATGGAAGGACAGTATCGTTAAACTAAAACGTAAAAAAACAAAAAAAGATAAAATGCCTAAAGATTCTCTTGGTATTTATAACATAGATGAGAAATCACTAACAAAAATAGCCAATGTAAAATCTTATAAAATCCCGAAAAAATGGGATGGACATGTAGCATATCAACTTGAGGAAATTAAGGTTGAAAAGAAAGAAAAGAAGGATTCTCTGGACACGAAAGAAAAGAAAAAGAAAAAAAAGATTAAGAAAGTGAGTGCTAAGAATGGATATCATTTGGTATTGAGAAACTTAGTAACTAAAAAACAAGATACTTTTAAGTATGTAACTAATTATTCATTTGCTGAAAAAGGAAAACGATTTGCATTCACTACCACGGGCGAAAATGAAAAGGCTAATTCAGGAGTTTTTGTACTTGACTTAGATAATGATAAACTCTCTGCCATCTATGAAGCCAAAAAAGCGAAATATTACCAACTAAATTTTAGTGAGACTGGTAAGAATTTAGCATTTATAGTTGATAATGATACTACCAAAGTTCAAGTTAGGCCCAACGAATTGTATCACTGGAGTACAGGTCAATCCCAAGCAAAAAAACTTGTTGATCAAAAATCTGCACCTAAAGGTTATAGGGTATCTTCTGATGGGAAAATAAGTTTCTCAAAAAATGATAAAAAGCTGTTTTTTGGTTTAGCAAAACCGGCAATTGTAAAAGACACTACACTTATAGATGATGAAATTGTAAACGTTGAAGTTTGGACCTATGATGAGCCCAGATTATATACAGTTCAAGAATTACAAGTGAAGAATGACAAAAAGAAATCGTACCAAACGGTAATTCATTTAAATGAGAATAAATTAATTCAAATTGCAACAGAAGCATATCCAAATGCGTCATTAGGTAAGGAAGGTGACGCTAATTATGCGTTAGTAAGCACACCTCTTCCCTACCAATTGGAGAGCCAATGGACAGGTAATAGAGCTAGAGACTTTGCCATTGTTAATATGGCAACTGGTGAAACAAAAAAAGCATTGACAAAGGTTTCACGCTCTATAAGTTTGAGTCCTGATGGAAAATATGTTCATGGTTACAATCCCTCCGATAGTACTTGGTTTTCATACAATATTGCTACTTATAAATACAAAGTTCTTGCAAAAGGGAAACCTTTTTATAATGAATTAAATGACTCTCCAAAATTTCCAAATTCTTATGGAAAAGCTGGATGGACAAAAGATGATAAATCTTTAATTATCTATGACCGGTATGATGCTTGGCAATTCAATCCTGATAGTGGTACAAATACAAGATTAACCAAGGGTAGAGAGCATAAAACAGTATTTAGATATGTAAAGCTTGATGATGATGAACGCTATTTAGAGGCTAATAAAAAATGGTTATTTACAACTTTTAATGAAACCAATAAAAACTCAGGCTATTTTGAATATAATCATAAGAGTAAAAAAGGAAAACAATTATTGGATGGACCGTTTAGCTATTCAAGACCAAAAATGGCTCAACAGAAAGATAAAGTTATTTTTAAAAAACAATCATTTAAGGAGTTCCCTAATATTTACTATTCAGACCTAAGCTTTAAAAAGAAAACGACTATCAGCGATGCAAATCCTCAACAGAAAGATTATAATTGGGGAACCATTGAACTCGTAAACTGGACGTCATTAGATGGAAAAGAACTTACAGGTATGTTGGTCAAACCACAAGATTTTGACCCCAATAAGAAATATCCAATGATTGTAAACTTTTATGAAAAAAGTTCTAACCGTCTCCACCGTCATTGGGCACCCTCGCCGGGAAGGTCAACCATTAATTACAGTTTTTATGCAAGTAGGGGATATATTATCTTTAATCCTGATGTTTATTACCGTATTGGTTACCCTGGAGAGAGTGCTTATAATTGTGTTATTCCGGGAGTAACATCTTTAATAGAAAAAGGATATGTAGACAAACATAATATTGGTGTACAAGGTCATAGTTGGGGTGGATATCAAATAGCATATTTAGTTACTAAAACTGACATTTTTAAAGCAGCTGAATCCGGAGCTCCGGTTCCAAATATGATCAGCGCGTATGGAGGTATTCGTTGGTGGACAGGTTTAAGTCGTCAGTTTCAATATGAGCATACTCAAAGTAGAATAGGTGGAACACCATGGGAATATCCTGCGCGATATATAGAGAATTCCCCCATATTTAATATTGATAAAATTAATACGCCTTTATTAATTATGCATAATGATGCTGATGGACATGTGCCTTGGTATCAAGGTATCGAATTTTTTGTGAGCTTACGACGTTTAGGAAAACCTTCATGGTTTCTCAACTATAATGGCGAACCACATTGGCCTTTAAAACTTCAAAACAGGAAAGACTTTAATATGAGAATGGCACAATTCTTTGATCATTATTTAAAAGGTCAACCAAAACCGGTTTGGATGGACCGTGGCGTACCTGCTATTGAAAAGGGTATTAACCAAGGTTATGAACTTATAAAAACTAAAAAAGAGTAATTGGTACGAAAAATTAGATTCCCTCATTCTTATTTTTTATAAAAATGCTCCCTACAAAGGTAAATAATGTCTATTGATTTAGCTATATGGGTTGTGTTATAGATGTGTTCCAAACCCCAGTTTTGACCGTTGCTTTCACATAGTCAGAAAAGTCAATTGGTTTTCTGCCTAATACTTCCTCAATATCATTTGTAATCTCAGAATTATTTGGATTTCCAAGAACTTCAGAGAAGAGGTACTCAATCAACCAGGCAAAATCAGCTGGCACTCCTTGTTGCTTCATAGCTTTTGTATAAGCTGGTAACGTTATTGGTGTAAAGGAAATAGATTTTCCTGTAGCCTCAGAAATCTCCTGAACTGCTTCTTTAAAAGTAAGCAGTCTTGATCCGGTGAGTTGATAAATTTTCCCGTTGTGTTTATCATGTAATAAAGCTTCAACTGCAACATCGGCAATATCATCGGTATCTACATAAGGTACCTTTGACTCCGCCTGAGGTAATGCCACAAATCCTTCTAAGATAGGCTCCAAAAAAAAACTTTCGCTAAAATTTTGATTAAACCAACTAGCACGTACAATAGTATAATCAATACCAGAATGGATAACAACTTGTTCACACAACTCAGCTTCTTTTTCTCCCTTTCCAGATAAGAGCACCAATTTTTTCACACCACATCTTTTTGCTTGTTTTGTTAGCTCTTCTATCGCTTCTAATGCACCCGGTACTGCCAAGTCTGGTTGGAATGTAATATATACTTTATCCATACCGTTCATACTTTCTGACCATGTTTCGGAATCATCCCAATCAAAAGCCGGGTTTGCAGATCTTGAGCCAACTCTAACATTATGGCCTAATTTATTTAATCTATCAACTACTTTTCTACCTGTTTTACCAGTTCCTCCAATTACTAAAATTTTATATGTATTTTTCATTTTTTATATGTTTATGATATTAATGTTTGATGTTTTGTAATAAACCGATTATCAATATTAAAAATGATAAAATCGATGAAATGGTTCTTATTGAATGTAAGCGGTTCCATTTCGCTTCAAATTTTTCGCGTAATTGCCTTAGCTCGTCAATATTTGCAATACCCAAGTTTGCTTTATCTAACATCTCATTGAGCGGTACATTGCCAAAAACCGTTACAAGTAAGACTCCAAAAAAGTAGATTACTCCTGCTAGTATTAGTAACCAAAAGAGATTACTCCAACTACCTTTAAATAAATATATACCGACAATGTTTAAGAAAAACGGTGCAAAAAAGACTACAAAAAACATCGGGTTTAAAATGGTTCTGTTCATTTGTTGAAATGATTGCAAATACCCAAGATCATTTAATCTACCTAATCCTGGTGTAACTGCGTTAAACCATGTAAAGCAAAATCCTGCAGATAGTCCTGTTAAAAGAATTAACGCACTCAGAATAATATTTTCAAAAGTAAAAATCATAGCCTTATTATTTAGATAGAATTTTATTTGGATAAACACGAGCGTACCAGTATAATGACGCAACTAACAGAAATTCGAAAGCTATAATCCAGAAGCCTATAGAGATGAAAAAGCTATAATAACTACCTCCATTTGGAATTATAATGAATGGTACAGTTATTAAGGCATCTAAGGCAACACCTGTTAACAACATGGTTTGGCCAATTTTAAGTCCGTGTGTTTCCTTGTCATTTTTGTAATAGTAAAAACAGGCGAACCATACTAATGGCATTACAGCAACAAACAGTACAACATCTGCCTGATTATCTGCATTTTCTAAAATGGGAACGTAATAAGAAATTGAATAAAAGAGTACGGCAATAATCCAAATGACTATACCCAATAAAATAGCCCGTTTAGTTTTCATGTCTTTTTAATTTAAATTTATAGGACAAAGCTATTACGAAAGCCAAAGGTTGACTTGTCTTAAAAGGATAAAGATTTGTTCGAGAAGTTGCTTAGAGACTGTTCTAAAATATGCCAATTGTTTTTTTAAAACTCTTTTTGCTCATTACTTCGTTAAAATTTTGAACCGTAGCACTGCTATGCTTCAAAATTTTGCCTCGTACTGCATCAAGAACAGCCTCTAAAAATTCCAATCTCTTACTTTATTTGGCTTGGCCGATAACCAAACTTTTTTTCAAAGGCATTTGAGAAAGAACTCAAACTGTCATAGCCTACATGCCAGGCTGCTTCTTGAACTGTAGCATCTTGATTTCGAATCATTTTATGAGCCGAGGTAAGACGTTCGTTTTGGAGGTATTTAAAAACTGGAACACCAAAAAATTCTTTGAAGTTTTTTTTGAGTTTAAAGGTGTTCATCCCTATTTCCTTTGAAAGTTCTGCTAAGGAAGGTGGTGTTTCAAGGTTGTTAGTTAGTATTTCTTGAGCCAACATCAATTTATCTCTTTCTACCTGTGGCATAGACTTATCATTTATCGTTGATAATTGACCAAAAAAATGGGCAAGTAACGAAGTCATCTGACTTCTAAAAAACATCATTTTTGCTTTACCTTTATACTTGATATGGAATACCTGATCCACTATGTTTTGCATTTCGGGAGTCATAAAAAAAGCAGGACCTTCAACATAATGGTCTTTTGGATGAACTAGCTGATGCAAGAGTTCTCCAAAAAGCTCTCCTTCTTGGTTTGGTAATTGTTCGAGATTCCGTGCGGCAGTAGCAATTACAATACTTTGAAGAGGTCGTGAGGCAGAAACAGTATGAATAAATTCAACATGTTCATCTGCATAAAAAGATAGCGCTAAGCCTTTAGTATGTTCGAATCCTTTTTTCTTATTCTTGTACTTTACAGAAAGATTCACGTTGCCTGAACCATAGAAAGCCACTGCAATGATGGGCTCATCAAAGAAACAAGAATCCACAATTGGTTCATTTGAACTGGCTTCTTCTACAAGAATGGTAAAATCGTTAATATCAATTATATCTCTATTCATAAGCTACTCTCAAATTTAAAGAAATTATTTAAATGGCGTAGCTTACTGAATTTCCAGAATTGATTGTTATTTGCCTTTTATTTCGAGTATTTGACGAATCATCTGATTGGTAAATCCCCATTCGTTATCATACCAGGTCATTACTTTAAGCAAATCTCCATCCACCACCTTGGTCATACTCAGATCAACGGTTGAGGCATAAGGGCTTTTTACAATATCCGATGAAACAATAGGTTCTTTTGTTGTATCTAAGACATTGGCGTATCGAGGTGTCAGCGCTTCTTCTTTCAGAATAACATTAACTTCTTCGACGGTAACAGGTTTTTCCGTAACAAAAGTCATATCAGAAATAGACCCAACCGGGATGGGAACGCGAATCGCAACACCGTCAAATTTTCCGGCATACTTTGGTAATGCTTTGGTAGTTGCGATGGCTGCTCCTGTAGTTGTAGGTATCAGATTTGCTGCTCCCGCTCTTCCCATTCTTAAGTTCTTTTTAGAGGGGCCATCAACAATACCTTGTGATGCTGTATAAGCATGCACTGTTGTCATTATCGCCTTTTTAATACCAATTCTGCGTCCCAAAATTTCTAAAACCGGACTGATATTATTCGTAGTACAGCTAGCACAAGAAAAGATACTGGTGTTTCCATCCTTAGAATTCACACCATGAACAATCGTTGGTGTATCTTCACTTTTGGTTGGAGCGGAAATCACTACGGTTTTAGCTCCTGCTTTTATATGTTTTTCGGCCTCCGCACCTGAGGTGAAAAAACCTGTACTTTCAATAACAACATCCACTTCGTTTTCCTTCCAAGGTAACTCTTCCGGATTTCGTTTTGAATAAAAATTGATCTCTTGTCCATCAATTACTAATTTTTGTTCAAGATGAGTGACATCCTTCTCGTAAATACCATATACCGAATCATACTTTATGAGATAGGCAATGTTTTCGATGGACACGATATCATTTACCGCCACTAATTCTAATTCAGGTGTTTCTAAAATTACTTTTAGGGCAGCTCTTCCGATACGTCCCATTCCGTTTATTGCTATTTTCATTTTTTCTGCGTTTTATGATGTAATTTTTTCTTTTAGTTCTTTAATTTCTTCCTCCAAAGATCCGATATATTTTTGTTGTTGAATAAAAACTTTTTGAATTTCGTCCACCGAATATCTTGGAGTAATGTGCTGTGGACAATTCCAATCATAAGCTTCAATATGAAAAATCATCATACACTCTGGTCGGAATTTGTAATCTTTCAAATCGAGTTCATCATATAATTCAGGATTCTCTTTAAGTTCCACGACTTCAGCTTTAGCGAAAATTTTAAGCCGTGTTCTTGTTGGATAATCTATTATGATAAGTGACACATTATTGTTCGTTGTCATATTGCCAACAGAAACATATTGTTTATTCCCAACGAAATCAATAAACCCCAAACGTTTTGAATCCAATACTTTTAGAAACCCTTTTGGGCCTCCTCGATGCTGTATATACGGAAACTCCTTTTCACCATTAGTAGCTAAATAAAAACTATCGAGATTTTGAACAAATGATATCTCTCCATCTGTCAATCCATCTACTTCATTAAATTTATCCATCCGTTCATAAGACTTACGGCTTCCATGTTTTTCTTGTAATTTTTTTACTGCGTCAGTAAACGCTATTTCTGCAAAATTCTTAGCCATCATGCTTATTATTTAATGATATAGTTCTTGATTTCAAGACTGTTGTTAAAGTATAGTTAGGCAGTAAGAAATTTACTTTCTCAACACCTAACTATAGATTATAAAGTCTAATTAATGTTATTTTTCTTTAAAAAATTAAGAATATAATTGGCAATTTCATTTCCTTTTTCTTCTAGGGCAAAATGCCCCGTGTCTAATAAATGAAACTCTAAGTTCTTTAGGTCCTTTTTATATGGATAAGCGCCTTCTTCCGGAAATATATAGTCATTCTTTCCCCAAACAATCAATGTAGGAGGTTGATATTTTCTAAAATATGCCTGCCATTCTGGATATAGCGGGACATTAGTTCTGTAACTATAAAACATCGCTAATTGAATCTTATCATTTTCTGGTCTCGTTAAGTGTTGCAAATCGATGCGCCAATTATCAGGACTAATTTTCAATGTATCTTGTACACCATGAGTATATTGCCATTTTAAACCAGCTGGCGAATGAAATCCTTCAAGTGCTTTTCCATTTTCTGGTTTATAATCATTCCAATATTTTTTAATTGGAATCCAGAAATCTCTTAAACCTTCATCGTATGCATTCCCGTTTTGGATAATCAAAGACTCTAAGCGCTCAGGATATTCTGCTGCAATTCTAAAACCAATAGGAGCGCCATAATCCATTAAATAAATACTGTACTTGGTAACATTTAGTTCTTTTAAAAAGCCTTCAACGATATTTGCCATATTATCGAAAGAATAATCAAAGTCTTTCATTTTAGGTTGATCACTCATTCCAAACCCTGGATAGTCTGGTGCTAGCACATGATAGCGTACAGACAAGTCAGTTATTAAATTACGAAACATATGAGAAGAAGTTGGGTAACCATGTAATAATAAAATTGTTGGTTTATTTATATCTCCTGCTTCTCGATAAAAGATGTTTATACCATTAACATTCACCGTTTTGTGAAGTGTCGAACTTGTATTCAGTTCCGTTTTTACGTCACTAATAGTAGCTTTATCACTCTTAAAAGAATAGATTCCTAAGGATAAAATTGTAATAGCCAGAATTCCTAATGCTGATTTGATTGTTGTTTTCATTTTTTATTGTTTTTTAATTGTAAAAATTATTTATTGAATTCATTTTTCAATTCTTCTGTAGTATAAACATGGCTTGAAATAAATCTAAAGTTAGTTTGTGCCGCTGCGTTTCCATCATATCCTGGAATTATTGCTGATGCGGTTGCATCTCCTACTACTGACACTTCAAAACCATCTTCTAATAGCTCTCTCATGTGAGATTCTACACATAAATTACCAGACATCCCTGCAAGAATAACTTTGTCAATTTTTTGTTTTCTTAATTGTAAACTCAGATCGTTCTGTTCAGGTCCAAATACTTTGTGCGGCCCTACTACGGTTACAAAATCCTTTTCGATATACTTTTTATAAGGTTCTAAAAAATCGGCTCCAGAACCTTCAAATCCTTCTGACGATGTTTGTCCATCTCGCTCAAACATATTGATATTATGCATTAATTTTTCTAATGCACCTTCAAACTTCCATGAATGGTCATGTTTGTAATAATAATGTGGTGAAATAAACACTTTAATGCCATTGGCTTCAGCCAACTTAAATAAGGTTTCTAAATTTTCAACAGTATTGTTTTTTGCAACACTTTCGCCTACAACTCCCCAAGTAACCCCTTTAGGACTCAAAAAGTCATTCTGTGGATCCGTTATTACAATTGCTGTTGTTCCGTCAATTGTAAAACCCGGATCTGGTAATTGTGCACATAAACTTGATATGCTAAAGATTGATAGACTAATAAATAATGCTAATGTTTTCATAATTTCTATTTTTATTTTATTAATAATGCCCTAAAAAGATTTTCTTAATAATGACGTCTTTTAGTACTCCAAGTATAACTTAATGTGTTTTTAAAGTACTTTGTTTGGTTGTTGCTTAATGTTCTCATAATTTCTCGTTTTGGTATTTTAATTGTTATAATATTCTGTTAGATTCATTTATTTTAACATCATTGGCACTCATATCTCTTATTTGCATGAGACCATCTTTATCGAATTCCCAATGTTCATTGCCGTGGGTTCTATACCATTGTCCTCTTGTTGCATCCTTCCATTCATATTCGAATCGTACAGAAATTCTATTTTCGGTAAATGACCATAAACGCTTTTTTAGTTTATAGTTCAGTTCTTTCTTCCATTTGTCTGTTAGAAATTCAACTATTGCCTTTCTACCGGTAAAAAAAAAGTCTCTATTTCTCCATTGAGAATCAATTGTATATGCCATAGATACTTTATCAGGATTTTTACTATTCCAGGCATCTTCTGCTGCCTGAACTTTTGCTTTGGCTGTTTCCTTAGTAAAAGGAGGTATTAATTTTTTCATAATTTCTATTATAGTACAGACAAGTCTGTTTGTTTTGGATAAAATAAGTCGCTATTTAGATAGCAACCTTACACATGCTCGTTTTGCCGCTTTTATTGGCCAAGCATCACTTTGTATTTGCGATAATATTATTGCTCCTTCAATGAGAACAACTATTTCATCACCCGACTGCTTTGCTTCTTTAATTGAATATTCATTATCATCAACCATTAAGCTGTGAATCCACTCTCTCATCTCATTTTTATGTAGGACTGCCTGGTCTCTTATCTTATCATGGTCATGAGGTAGATCAGTAATGATATTTTGCCACCCACATCCTCTAAAATCAACATCTTTTAACCAGATATTTAAATAGTCAAAACTTGCAATTACTTTTTCCTTATTCGTTTTTTTAGATTTTACATATGCCATCAAATTACCCATCCACATAGTATGTCTCCCTCTTAAGTATGCGACCGCTATATCTTCTTTTGATCTGAAATGTCTATACATACTATCCTTTGATACATTAGCTTCCTTCAGTATTTTATTGATTCCTGTTTGATTATAACCCTCAAAATAGAACAAATGTGATGCAGCTGCAATAATTCTTTCTTTAACTCCTAATTTTTTCATACTGCAAACATATCACAAACATTTAAAAGAACAGACAGGTCTGTACTTTTTTAACATATATTTAACATTTCACAGTCACTTAAAAGATAATAGCGATTTACCTTTTAAAATTAAAAAAATGCATTTAATTTTGCATTGTTCTCGAAAGGGGTGCTAAACCTGAACTTATGTATTTTTTAAAAGGTACTAAAATAAGTTCAGCACAAGCTGAGATCATACCCATTGAACCTAGAACAGGTAATGCTGTTTAGGGACCCGAGTGAAGAGAACATGTCCAGCGGACATGTTTAAAGAAGAGGTCAGCAGGCGCATGGCCCTTATTATTCTCTAACTCGGGCTATTTAACAATATTAACAAAGAATAATTCCCTCTTTTTATTCGGTTAGCATTTAATCGATGAAAAAACTATTTCTATTCTTGATATTACTTGTACTTTCAGTCAGTATGAATGGACAAGAAAAGCAAAAAGATTCAATGAAAGTTGAAAAGTTAGATGAAATATTGGTTAGGGCAGTTCGTGTAAAAGCAACCTCGCCAATAACACACTCCAACGTTACCAAAAAAGAGCTCGAAAAACGAAATCTGGGACAAGACATTCCCATTTTACTAAACTTTTTACCTTCGGTTGTTACGACGAGTGATGCAGGTGCAGGTGTTGGTTATACCGGGATTCGTGTACGTGGTGTTAGTGCACAATCTACTAATATTACCATTAATGGGATTCCGTATAATGACGCTGAATCACTTGGTACTTTTTGGGTAGATCTACCAGATTTCTCTTCGTCTGTTGAAAGTTTACAATTGCAACGGGGTGTTGGAACTTCAACAAATGGATCAGGTGCTTTTGGCGCCAGTATTAATGTATTGACTGACGCAGTTTCCGATGTAGCTAATGGTGAAATTTCGAATGCCTTCGGAAGTTATAATACAAGAAAACACAACGTGAAATTCAGTACAGGTATCTTAAATAAACACTTTGAGCTAGCCGGACGTTTATCACAAATAAAATCTGATGGATATATTGACAGAGCAACTTCTGATTTAACTTCCTACTTTTTACAAGCATCTTATGTTGATGAAAATACTTTGATCAAAGCCCTGACTTTTGGAGGGCATGAAATCACATATCAAGCTTGGAACGGAATTAACCTAGAAACCTTGCAAAATAATAGAACATTCAATCCTTCTGGAATATACACCGATGCCAATGGAAATATACAGTTTCATGATGACGAAGTTGATAATTATACTCAAGACCATTATCAATTACATTGGAATGAACGCTTCAATCAAAATTGGTCTACTAATATTGGTTTGAACTATACATATGGCCGTGGATATTTTGAGCAATATAAAGAAGATGAGAATTTTGCAGATTACAATCTTAGTGAAATTATCCTTGGCGGAGAAACTATAAACACCACCGATCTGATTCGTCGTCGTTGGCTAGACAATGATTTTTACGTTGTGAATGCAAATGCAAATTATAAAGATGATAAGATAAATGCAACTTTTGGTGGGTCTTACAGTCTCTATGAAGGCGATCATTTTGGAGAAGTTATTTGGGCACAATTTGCAAGTAATAGTCAAATTAGAGACCGTTATTATGACGGAACAAGTACTAAAAAAGATATAAGTTTCTTTTCAAAAGCGACTTACAGAATGAATAGTAAATTAAGCCTTTACGGAGATTTACAATTACGAACTATTGATTATACAACTGCGGGAACAAACTCAGACAGGGCTATTTTTGACGTGAATGAAAACTATTCTTTTTTCAATCCGAAAGTTGGTTTGAGTTATATGTTAAATACTAACAATAATTTTTACTTATCGTACGCAAGGGCGAATAGAGAGCCAAGTAGAGGTGATTTTAAAAGCAATCCTGATATAAAACCTGAACAATTAAATGATTTTGAATTAGGCTGGAGGCACAAAAATGAGAAATTCAGTCTAAATGCAAACCTATATTATATGTTGTATAATGAACAGCTTATATTAACCGGTGCCATCGATGATACAGGTGATCCAATAAGAGCAAATAGTGGTGAAAGTTCTAGATTTGGTCTGGAAGTAGAAGCTACTTTTCAGTTAGGAAAACCATTTTCTGTACAACCTAATTTCACATTAAGTTCGAATAAAAATAAAAAGACATTTGCCCAAGTTGATGGAGTCTTGGTGAATTTAGGGAAAACCAATCTCTCATTTTCACCTGATTTAATAGCAGCAAACGCCTTCGTTTTTCAACCAAGAGATAATTTTCAAATTTCTTTTTTAAGCAAATATGTGGGTGAACAATATATGGGGAACTCCGATTCTAAAGTATCAAAACTTGATAGTTATTTTGTAAATGACCTAAACATTACCTATGAGATCAAAATGAATAAGATTTTTAAATCAATTGTCTTGTCTGGCTTGGTAAATAATATTTTCGGAGAAAAATATGTTTCAAATGGTTATTATTTTACTTATGACGATGATTATTCGGTACCAGGCTCCATAACTACTATTGAAGAAGCCGGATATTATCCACAAGCAACAACAAACTTCTTAGTTGGTGCTACTTTGAAATTTTAAGTTTGAAAATGAAAACAAAAGAGGCTCTAAACATATTTTTAGAGCCCCTTTTTAAATTAAATTAGTATTATTATGTAAAAATTATCTGAGTTCTATCCCCATCACACAATTCATAGAATTCGCCAATGGTGATTATTGAATTAACTTCATCTGATAAATCCTTTTTTTCTAATTTAAACATATCTACAGCTAACTTACATGCATAAATTTGACCTCCACCGGCGGTGATCATTTCTAAAAATTCATCTACAGGAGGCATATCTAATGCTTCCATTTGTTTTCTCATCATTCCTGAAACTGCAGTTTCTACGCCCGGTAATCCGCCAAGCATTGTTGGAAAAGGAAGTCCACCAGGCATACGCATGGCTGGGTTACCTGTTGTTGCAGTATGTAAGTGATTCATTTCTTTATGAGTAATTCCATCAAGACCAAAAAATGTAAAGAATACATTTGTTTCTATTCCTTCCATAACAGCTCCGTTGGCCATTACTAATGTTGCATAAACATCTTCCAGACTACCTTTAGCACATATAATACATACTTTTTCTAAAGGTTTT
>Ga0209344_10004016_pt1 | contig 13941 bp, 8 predicted proteins | sample Cruoilmetagenom6_FD_187293 | JGI IMG/M metagenome (GOLD analysis project Ga0209344, IMG submission 187293) | Oil polluted marine microbial communities from Coal Oil Point, Santa Barbara, California, USA - Santa Barbara Oil Seep Sample 6 (SPAdes)... | ecosystem: Environmental > Aquatic > Marine >...
ACCACCGTAATAGATCCCCGCCTTCTCGAAGGCATCGTAGTAGTTGATGATGTCGCGGATTTGGCCCTTGCAGTTCGAGCAAGGAGCACACAGATACTTCATGTGCGACGGATCCATGGACTCGTCCTGGAACGCATCGAGGATCTGCCGGAACTTCCGTCGTCCGGTCATCCGATGACGCCAGTCCTGGAAGTTGTGGCCCGACATGATGGCAAAGCCCGAGCCCCCGCCACAGCAGTAATTCTCGACACCGTGCGGCGCCATTTCACGGAAACGCCCATCGGGCACGACGGCTTTGATGATTTCGCGCTGCGGCGAAACGATGCCCATGAGGCGAACCATATTGCACGGGTCGTGCAAGGTCACGGGGAAGTCGTTCCGGCTCTTGTCGATCTCGATGACGCCGGACCGCAAGATGTCGCGCATGGTCACGATGGCGCTCTCGCGTGGAATATTGAGATCGCCGGTCAGGACCTTGTCGGCGATGACGGTCAACGCTTTGTGGGCGTGGCCGCACTCACCGAGGACAATCTTCTTGACCCCGAGTTTCTTCGCCACCTGGGCATGCCTCACGGCGACACGCGCGAACTGGACGTCGTCGTACCAGACGCCGTAGTTGATGCCGTCGTATCCGATCACGTCGGAGGACAACGTCCAACTCAGACCCGCCGCCTCGAAGAGGGTCGCGAATGCGCCGGGATTCTCGGGCCAGGCCATGATCTCACCGGCGTTGTGGATGAGGAGAATGTCCGCACCCTGAACATCAAAGGGCGTCTCGATGGGAACACCGGTGCGCTCCGCGGTGTCCTCATCGATGAATTCGATATTGTCCTTGACGACCATCGGCGTCATGCCCGTGGACGAACCGACCTTAAGCTGGAGCACCGAACCGTCCTCGTGGAGTTCCTTGGGGACGATCCCCATCTCCATGCTGGCGATCTTGCGGATCTCCCTCGACAGAAGACCGTTATCGGCGCCGATGGGGCAGGTCTGAGCGCAGCGACGGCAGAGATTGCAGCGGTAGCTGAGTTCGATGAGCCGGGCCACGGTCTCCCAGTTGAGGTCGATGTCACCGTGCAGCGAGGGCGACGCCTTCTTGATGTACTTGAAGTAGATCCGGCGCAGAATTTCTGAACGGTAGACCGGCCGATAGAGCTCGTTCTCGCCACTCTCTTCGTAGATCGGGCAGGCGTCGGAACAGGTGTGGCACTTGGCGCAATGCTCCATGGACATCTCGAAGGGTTGGAGAAAGGTCCAGTTGTCCTCGACGCTGAAGAGCTTTTCGAGACCACTGAGAAAACCGTTGACCAGCGCGTCTTCCTCTTCCTTGGTCTTGGGCTTTTCGATGTTCACCGCAATGGTGTCGTCGAGCACGACATACTTCTCGCGGGCGGAGTCGGAAAGCTGAGCGAACTCGGGCTCCTCATCGAGCTTGTCAAAGGGAGGCGGCAGCGGGATCTGCTTGAACTGGTCGATCTGGGCGAGGGGTTCGCCCGGATGCTTCCCCATATCCTTGACGCTGTTGGGCTGTTTCATTTTTCCTGATCCTCCAAAGTCACATCGAGCCAACTCTTTTTGCCATCAGCGTTGATGTGTGGCGCCGACCACGTCACCGGTCTGGAGAGAAGCTCATGAATGGTCTCCTCCTGTTTTCCACCGGCTAAGTTCGGCTCATCGCTCCAACGAATGGAGTGGTATGCGAAATATTTTCCTATGAAGTGCGACATGTGCGTCGTCGGGATGTAGGCGGTCAGCAACGCGAGGAGCACCACCGACAAGGCCAGCATCATTCCGGCCGTTCCGGTCCCGACGGGCGCGAGGTTAAAGGTCACCAGATTGGTAATGAAGGTGGTGACCATGGAGAAATCGCGATCGTAGGCGATGAACGACACAAGTGCCACTCCGAAGGCGGCCATGAAGAAAACGAGATTGAAGAGATCGGCCGGCGCCGTATAGTCGCGCAGCTCCCGCCCGCGACGACGCATGAAGAGTCCTATGGCACCGATGATCCCCAGCACCAGTCCCGCGCCGCCGAGGAATGGAACGACCAGACCCATGAGCTTCGCCACCGGCGCGGCGACAACCTCGGGGAGATATCCAACGATCAACCCACCGGCGAGCATGAGCCCGGTGACACCACCCACCAGATAGAGCCCGAAGTGGAAGGGGAAAGACCGGGTCCAGAGCTTCTTGTTGTGCTCTCTCAGCGCAACCAGGAAGAGGATTTCCGGAACCATGACCTTGAGCTCGCCAAAGAGCGAGACCTCTCGTTTCTTGGTCCACCACTCGGTGTCTTCAAGATATGACCCACCGTACGCTGCCTTGCCGCCACCTTCGTGCGCGACGGGATAGAGCTCCCAGCGCACGTGCATGGGCATTTTTGCCCACATCATGAACCTGGCGATGCAAGCGACGAGAAAAAAGACGAGGCCGAGATAGGCGACCACGTAAGCAAGAGTAGTCATCATTATCACCTCATGAGTACATTATAGTATTGCGCTAGTTCATGCGATAAGAGCTTCAACACGTCGATTCTACCGAAGATGATCATTGATCTTCATATTTCGAAAACCTTCGTGCGACCGTCGAATGGACCCAAACACCGCTTCACCGAGAAACCACATCTCCCGCGGTTTTAGCAATTGCTATTCCTGAGTGAAACGCTCAGTATTGATTTTCCAGCCAATCGCAACACAGTATTTCGGCCATCGAACAAGTGGCTCGTCTACAAGAGGCTTCGTTGGCTCGATCTCGGTCGAGCCGCTCAAAGAGTTCTGGATTGAATGCCTAAAACTCTTTGAGTGTGGTCGCTGCGTTACCAACGGGTGACACTCTCATGTGTATTTATGCTCAGTTTTGAGATTGAAGCTCGGTGCCTCCGAACCTCGCCATCACCAACGACGGTACGAAACAGCGTCGTCGATCATTGTCGGCTCCCGTGTGCTCTGAGATCGGTGCACCCGTCTCCGCAAGATGTGCCACGCAGGATCTCGAGGTAGCGGTGGTGCCAGACCGGCGCGATCAGCGATCGATGATCTCTGGAGGAATGTGATGCAGCGGGAGTACCACCGTCACCGTCGTTCCGAGCCCTTCGGCGCTCTCGAGCGAGACTTTGCCGCCATGCATCTGCGCGGCTTCTCGAACGATGGAGAGTCCGAGTCCGGTCCCCTCTGCCCGGGCATGCTTTGCGTTGGGCGCCCTGACGAACTCGAGGAAAACATCGTCCTGGAGATCGCTCGGAATCCCGATCCCGTCATCGGCAATTACCACCATGGCGTGTGTCCGATCGATCCCGAGGGCCACGGTGACGGTCCCGCCCTCGGGCTTCGAGTATTTGATGGCATTGTGGATCAAATTCTCGAAGGCATAGACGAGATCCGGCGGCACCGCCCAGTCGAGGACCGCAGCGCCCTCGTTGATGAAATCGGGCACGAGTTCCACGTTCGCCTCGCGAGCGAAAGGGTCGACGGTGTCGAATATGTCGGCCAGGATCTGATTGACACTGACCTCGCGGGCCCACGGCGCCCTGGCACGCCCCTCGCGCATCTTGGCGAGTTCAAGGAGATCGTTGACGATATCGAGCAGCGAATCGACCCGCGCTGCGGTCCCCTCCAAGAGGCGATGGCCGTCCGGCGAACCGGGATCGAGGTAGCCGTCGATGAGGACCTGAATCGATGTCTTGATGGTTCCCAGGGGTGACCGGAGCTGGTGAGCGGAGATCCGCATGTAGTGCGATTTGCGACGCTCCAGCTGCTCCTGTTCGTCGAGGGCGTGCCGAAGCTCGGTGGTGGTCTGGTGAAGCTCGATGTTGCGCGCCTTGAATCGGCTGGTCACCGAATCGGTGAGATAGACCACACCAAAGACCAGTACAACGAGCATGGCCGTGCTGAGGACACAACTGCCCACCGTCGACTGTCCTCCCGAAACCGTCGGGACCTGCGCCAGAATGCCCGTGAGTTCAAGCGCAAAGAGACTCGCCGCCGCGGTGGAAACCGCAAAGGCAAGGGCGTACATGATTCGGCCTTCGATCATGATCGTACCGATGGCCATGTGAAAAACCACAAACGGCAGGACAGGGCTGGCGCAACCTCCGGTGAAGTGGACCGTAAATAAAAGCGCCGCCAGATCGGTCACCATCTGCAGGATGGCGAGGCCCTTGAGCGCGGCATAGTCCTTTTCTGGACCGAGGCGCACGCGGAGGACATACACGAAGACCAGGTTGTAGATGGCGACCAGTGCGGCGATAACGGCCAGGCTCGGACGGGTCAAGGGCATCGAGAAAAATGGACCCAGCACCGAGACCAGCGCCAGGCCGGCGGCCGCCAACCAGCGCAGTTTGCAGAACCAGAGCAATCGCTCGTGGAGCTCCCAGGCAAAAATGTAGCTGAACTGGTTCTTCCCGGACCCGCTCCGGACTCGTGTCCCCGAGCCTGCAGCAACCTGGGTCTGGAGACGTGTCATTGTTGGTTCAGTCATGGATCGGGTTTCGCTTCGCCAGGTCCGACGAGGTCCCCGACCTTGCGCATGAGCACAACGGGTGAGATCGGCTTTTCAAAATACTGGTCGGCCGGCACCCACGACTCGTCAACCTCCATTCGAAGGTTGTAGACGCGATCGACCCCGGTCAGGATGATGATGGGGATGAGCGCTGTCGCCTCATTGCTCCGCAGCGCGCGCGCGACATCAAATCCTTCGGACATGTGGTCCATCATCACATCGAGGATGACCAGATCCGGCGGATCGTCCTCGACGGTGGCCAGGGCCTCGGTGCCGTTCGCGACCGTCCGCACGTGATACCGCGTCCTGAGCACCGCGGCCAAAGATTGGACAAAAACCACATCGTCGTCCGCAACCAGTACCGTCGGCCGCGCCATCAACCACTCCGTGCCGCGGAGGTTCCGGCCCGGGCCGGGCAGAGTGCATTCCTCGTCGCATTCATGTGGACAATCCGACCATACCCGAGATCGACTCGATACAACAAGCGTAGCCATCCCTCATCTCATTCACATATCCCCGTTGGGCAACCCCGGCCGGAGAGATGGGATTCGTAGTTCTCACGAAAGTTGCGCAGACCGGTGATGACGGAACCGGCGGCATTTCGACCGAGTTCACACAATGATGTCATGCGAATGTGCAGGCAGAGCCGCTCCAGTTGATGGAGATCGGACGATTGGGCCTCACCCGAGGAGATCCGATCGAGGAAATTGAGGACCGCGATGGTTCCGATCCGGCATGGCGGACAGGTGCCACATGACTCTTCGGCGCAGAAGGAGACGAGATAACGTGCCAAAGCCACCGGGCAGCTATTGTGACCGAGAACCAGGATGCTCCCCGATCCAAGGTTGGCCTCATGGCTGCGGAGAGACCCAAAGTCAACCGTCGCGTCAAGCTGTGAGGCGGAGAGGCTCAACCCCCCGGGACCACCGAGATGAACTCCGAGAACACCGTCCTTGATGTCCCCACCGGCGAGCTCATCAACGATCTCGGCGAGGCTCGTCCCGAGCGGCACCTCGGCGACACCGGGCCTGGAAACGGCGCCCGACACGCTGACCACCTTGGTTCGGGCCGGACGAACATCGGCCCCGAGTCTGTCTGGGGTTACGATCAAGGGGATGTTGGCCAGGGTCTCGAGACCGTTGATCAAGGTCGGGCATCCCCACAGCCCACTGACCGCCGGGAATGGCGGACGCGGCCGGGCCACCCCGCGGCGGCCCTGGATCGCATTGAGCAACGAGGTTTCTTCGCCACCCATGGACGCTCCGGCGTTCTCGCAGATCTCGATGGAGAAATCAAAAGTGGAACCGAAAATCCCCGAACCCAGAAAACCCCTCTGCTGGGCCTGGGCCACGGCGTGCTCGGCTCGATCCACGGCCAGTGAATGCTCCGAGCGGAGAAACAGCCGACCTTCCCGAGCGCCGACGGCATATCCCGCAATGGCCATCCCTTCGACGATGCCGTGCGGGTCCCCTTCGAGCAGGGTGCGGTCCGCGGTCGGTCCCGGGTCTCCCCCCTCCCCATTGCCGACGACATATCGAATCTCTCCCGGGGAGTCGGCGACCACCGCCCACTTCAGACCCACCGGGAACCCCACCCCTCCCCGTTCCTGGAGGCCGGATCGCTTGACCAGATCGATGATCTTGTCGGGGTCGAGATCGGAGAGCGCACATTTCAGTGCGTGATAGGCGCCGAGGGCCACCGCATGATCCACGTCTTCTGGATCGACGACACCGCACCGGCTGAGAACCTGCCGATCCTGGTTTGCAAAAAACGGATTGTCGGCCAATCCTCGGTATCGGCGACCGCTCGAGGGGTCCGAAAACAGCAATCGCTCGACAACCTCGGATTGACCGAGTAAGTGGTCGAGAATCTCACCCACGTCCTCTCGCCGAACCCGGCAATAAAGTACGTCGAGTTGCGAAAGGTATACCAACGGACCTTGGCTGCAGAACCCACGGCACCCGACCACGCAGGGCCCCGAGTCGATCTCGAGCGGAGCACCGGCGCCATCCGCACCACTTTTCAGGGCCCTAATGACCTCGAGGGCGCCGAGGGCGACACAACCGCTGCCGCCGCATACCGAAACCCTTGCAGCATCCCGATCACCGGTGCGGGTGGGCGTCGTCGTGGTCGTCAACGTTCGTCCTCCGACTCAGGAGAGGGTCCGACAAGTCCCACCACAATTCCCTCGGCGGCGCCTGCCTCCGCTATGGTGTGGACTCGATCGTCGACCCGAACCACCGGCCCGAGACCGCAGACCGCGAGGCAGCGCTGCTTGCGAACGGCGAGATTCGGCTCCCCATCGACCGACCTCCTCTCGTCGACGGCTCGGTTGATTTGCCCCAGCACCCCTTCACCGCCGCAAAGGAAACATGCGGTTCCGGTACAGACATCAATCTTGAGTCGGCCCTGGCGCTCGGCGCTCAGCCGCGGGTAGTAGCTCACGACCGCCGCGACCTGGGCGGGTGAGAGACCGAACCGATCCGCCACCAACTCCTGCACTCGCCATGACACCCTGTCAAAGGTCTGCTGGAGAGCCAGGAGGACTCCAATGAGGCCCTCCCGACCGCTCGGTGCCCGAACCAGCAACTCGTCAACCAACTCGATCACCGCCGGATCGAGAGCCTCGGCGCCATCGCCCCCTTCGCTGCCGAAGAAACCGGAGTCGGTGATATCGTCGGTGAATTGCATCTCAGACCTTTCTCACCTTGACCGACAGGACCTCGCCGACTCCTTCATAGAGAGTCGAAGCACCATCTCGACTGCCGACCCATGGGACGACGACGGTTCCCTCGAGAACCGTACGATCGAGCCGAGTTCGGAGCAGCACCTCTCCTTTTTCGCTCGAAACCGCGACCACCTCTCCACGAGCCACACCGAGGGCCCGCGCATCAACCGGGTTGATCCGAACCGCCACGGTTGGTGACAACTCCTGGAGCAGGGCGCTTCTCATGGTCACCGAGCCCGAGTGAAAAAGCTGCGGTGCGGCGTCGAGCAGAAAACCCGAGGCGCGGGTGGCTTCTCGTGGAGGTGCGACCGGGTTCAGCCGACGGGGCTGAGATCGGGGCCAGTTCCACCCCACCACCCGATCCAATTCGTTGAGGAGGTTTTCGCCGGACGGGAGCGAAGACCCCATCCGACGAGCGAGTTCGGTCACGATCTGAGTATCGGACCGTACACCGGAGGGTGGATCGAGAGCCCTGCGCAGCGGCCGTCGCACACCGTCGGCACCCACCGTCGTTCCTTCCCGCTCGCTGAGAATGGCCGTTGGAAGCACCACGTCCGCTCGTTCGGCGGTGCTCGTACGAAAAGCATCAACGACAACTGAAAAACCCGAACCCTCCAGAACCCGGCGAGGATCTTCGCCTCGGGGAAGCAGATCGACCGGATCAACACCCACGAGAAGCAGCGCCGAGGCAACGCCGGGACCGGCTGCGACCCAGTCCGAGATCGACCAGCCCATCTCTGCCAGCGTCGCTCGTCCAGTGAGGTCTTCGAGCTCGACCGCCTGGTTCACGAGCCGGTGTCCGGGCAGGAGACGCGGGTGGAGGCCGACATCGACGAGTCCTTGGACGTTGGACCGGCCGCCCAAGACCATCAACCCGGCGGCGCTGCCAAGCAGCGCCGTCAGCGTCGCGGCCGCGCCAGCCACCGCCACCTCATCTCCTGGAACGCCGGACCCGGTCCCCATGATCATGACCGGCCGTCGCGCCGCAGCCAGCTCGGTCGTCAGACGATCCACCCGCTCGGCCGCGATGCCGGTCGCACGCGTGACTTCATCCGGTGAAAAGGCCTCGACGGATCCGCGCCATGCCTCATACCCCGGCAGATGTTGAATCCTTCTCGAGCTGGCGCCTTCCAAAACGAGCAACCTGTGTGCGATGGCGACAAGAAGATCGCGGACGGACCCGGGGACGAGCCGGAGCACATCGACCGCGTGTCGATCGAGGCCGCCCGCAACCGGACTCACCAAAAAGACCGGCACACCCCGCTGGACCGCCGCCTGAACTAGTTCGGTCTTGACCAGCGGATGGCTCCGAGTCGGATCACTGCCGAAAACCAGCACCAGATCAGCCTGCCTGATCTCTTCAAAACCCGCGGTCGAACGCGGCTGGTCAAAAACCCCCCAGACCCCATCCACCAGCGCCCGGGCTCCGCCGACCGGAGCCATGTCGACGTGCGGACTCCTGAGCACCTCCCGTGCGAGCGCCTGAAGGAGGTAGCCGTCCTCACAACTCAAGCGGCCACCCCCGGCGACCATCACCGGGCCGCGCCCGGCGGCACGTCGAAGACCATCCGCCGCCGAGGCCAGGCCCTCCTCCCAGCTCACCTCCACCAGGGTTCCGTTCTTGCGGACCAGGGGTGATTTCAGCCGTTCGGGGTTCGCCACCACATCGAGGCCGAGCCATCCCTTGACACACAGCTTGCCCCGATTATGCGAACCACCCGACTTCGAGCTCACGCGTTGAAGCCGCCCCTGATGGCTCTCAACGGAAACTTCACAGCCACAGGAACAGAACGAGCATGTGGTGCTGACCCGGTTTCGTTGCCAGACAGGGATCGGCGAAATATACGGCTGGGCAACCAGAGCACCCACTGGGCACGCATTGACGCATTGGCCGCAGAACTCACAGTCCAGGGGCCGATCGAGGAAGGTTCCGACGCGGGTTTCGATGCCACGTCCCAGAAATGCCAGAGCCGCGACTCCCTGAACCTCCTCACACAGCCGAACGCAACGACCACAGACAACGCATTTCCCCGGATCACGAATAATCACGGGGGACGCTTCGTCGCGCGGCGCCGGTTCGAAGTCAAACGGCAGAATATCGTCCGGAATCCCGATCTCGTAGATGAGATCCTGAAGACGACAGTCCGAGTTCCGTTCGCAAACCGGGCAGTCCATCCGATGGTTGAGCGCCAGGAGCTGGAGCTGTTGTTGCCGTGCCTCGACGACGACCGGGCTGTCGGTTGAGATGACCATCCCGTCCTGGATCCGCGTCGAACACGCCGGGACCAGTTCCCCTGACGAATCCAACCGCTCGACCACGCACATCCTGCAACCGCCATAAGGCGTCAGGCGGTCGTCGTGACAGAGAGTCGGAACCCGGATCCCGAGTTCCGAGAGCACGTGGATGAGCAACCGGTTCCTCGCCGTGCGGACGGGCCGGCCATTGATGGTGAGGGAGACGGGAAGAGCTTCCATCGGAGCCTCACTCCGGCGCCGGTGGAACCATCCGGAGGATGGACCACTTCGATCTGAGTCGATTGGCAAACCGAATGAAAATGCCGGGTTCGGGATCGAGCGCTTGTCGGATCGGGTCTGGCGTCATCAGCAGATCGAGGAGGTGAACTGTCTCGCGGCCGGCGCCACGAAGCGCACTTCGGCAACTGGTGCAATAGGTCACCATGGGCAAGTCGGTCTGCTCGGCCGCGCGGGCAGCGACCTGGGAGAAGAGTCCAGGGTCCACGTTCTCGATCTTGCCGCCGGATCCGCAACACCGGGTCAACTCGTGCGAGTTCTCGGTCTCGACCACCTCAGCGCCACTTGTTCGCACCAGGGTTCGTATGGCCGCGTGGACTTCGGGCTTGTGCCGACTCCGACACGGATCGTGAACCGCAAATTGGAGATCATCGAAGCGCTGGACCGGATCCCAGGTCTCAGCCAGCACCTCCCACACCGAGCTTACGCGGGCCTCCGGGAACCGCTCGGTCAGCATCTCCTGACACTGGGGACACGCCGCGATGAGTTCCTCGGCGCCGAGATCATCCATGGCGCTGGAGATCTGCTCCCGCGCCATCTCGCTCTCGGCCTCCAACCCAAGAATCTCGGCGGGCACACCGCAGCAGTACATCAGCACGCCGATCTGCGGATCTTGGCGCAGGAGGTGCTCATAGAGCACCCGGGTCTGTTTTGGTGAGGTGGCGGGCAACTCGCAGCCGGTGAAGAAAAGGCGTCGGGCCCGCCTACGACCGGGCGCCGCAGAGGCGAGAGAGAAGGTGTTCGACAACCCGGCCCGGAGTTCCCGCCGAACCTGTCGGTGCTCGGGCAGCGGAGCGAGACCTTCCCGGACCGCCACCCGGCGCGATGCGAGCATGAGCTCACCCGTGTCCAAACCAACCGGGCACACGGTGGCGCAGAGACCGCAGACGTTGCACGAGTAGATCGTCGTCAGATGGTCTTCGATTCCCGCCGCCACCCGCCGCGCAAGATCGCGTGGCGAATTGCAGTGGTGGGCAAGAAATTCGCAGTTGCGAACACACCGGTCACAGGTGCAATCGAGACAGCGTTCACCTTCGGCGCGAACCTCTTTCTCGGTCATCGACGGCTCGGCCGGCTGCAGAAGCAACGGGGTCCGTTCACGGCGGCGTCGTTCGCTCTCATCGATGCCGAGTTCCCACAAGAGCGGAGGCGGACTCGTGACCGAGTCGGGATATTTGAGTGTCTCGCCATCGACGAAACGACGCGCCGACTCCGCCGCCCGTCTTCCACAGGCCATCGCATCGATGACCGATGTCGGCCCACTGATGGCGTCGCCGGCGGCGAAGAGCCCCTCCTCACCGGTTTCGCAGGTCACCAGATCGGCCTTGATGGTGTCCCGCGCGCTGGCTTCGATCGCTCCGGCGCCCGATTGCAGGAGTTCTTGACCACCGGCGAAGCCCGGCATCAGGAGTACCACGTCGTGACGAGTCCGAAGCTCTGCAAGGCTGAGATCTCTTCCCAGTTGGACACCCGTTCTGACATCGATTTGGAGCGCCTCGATGATGGAAAGATCGCGCTCACGAACCCTTGCAGGGAGCCGCCACCGCGGTATCCGGGTAGTGAGGCAGCCACCGATCCGCGGCTCCCGATCAAAGATCGACACCTGGAATCCGTCGCGCCGAAGATCGTGGGCGGCCATCAACCCTGCCGGGCCGGCGCCGACCACGGCTGCGCGCTGCGGCCGAGACCTGGCGATGGTCAGGATATGCTCGGGCTCCCCCTCCTCCGACTCGGCTAGGAATCGTTTGATGTCACGGATCCTGATGGCCCGATCAAACTCGAGTCGTTTGCAGTGAAGCTCGCACGGATGGGTGCATACATACCCGAGGATCCCGGGAAACGGCAGCTTTTCGCGCACCGTCTGCAGAGCCTCACGAAACCTCCCCGCACGGGCGAGCTGGACATAGAGGTGAGCATCGACTCGGAGCGGGCACCGCGCCTCACAATTTGCGGGTCCCTCGCCGCGACATCGGTCGAGTATGCGATCGGCGAGTTCGATCACCCGCGAGAGCGCGGCGGCGGGCGGTGCCAACTCGGGTTTGCCCCGGTTCGCGCCACGAAAGTCATGTCTGTCACCCTCGCGTAACATGACCCGCACCTTCGGCGTTACTCAGCCGACGCGGCAAAAGGCCGAACGGACAGTTCGGCACCCGTCTGCGCGACTCAATCCCAATCAAGAACCCGCAGCTTTCGCCGGCCGGGACCATGGCTTGATTCAGCCGAAGCGGTCCGCGGCAGCGGCCGGTTTGCCGGTTGAGGTCACGAGTCGTTGGCCGACGTTCGGCACGACAAGGCCCGCGGGAGGTTCGTACAGGCACACCTCACCTCTCGAGCGAGAATGCTGCAAGTTGTGTGCCGATGAAGTTTGTCGAACCCGGGGGGACGACTTAGGGCTCTTCTCCCTTGGCGAGGCGTGAGATGAGGGCCGGGAACCACTCCGCACCGGGCATCTGGACCATCCAACCGTTGACAAAATAGGTCGGTGTGGCGTTGACTCCCATCTCGTGGCCGAGGGCGAGCTGGGAGTGGACCGCCGCAAGCGAGGAGTTCCTCAGATAACACCCACGAAAAGTGGTCTCATCGAGGCCTTGACCGGCCACGAAATCCAACGAAGTCTGCGTCACCAGGCTGACTTCCATCTCGCGCTGGAGATCGTAGAAGAGCTCCTTAAACCCGATGACCTGGGAGCTGTCGAGCTCGCCGACACACCACGTCGCCGACGAAGCGCGAAAGGCCCACGGGTGGATGGATGTCAAGGGAAAGCTGACCATCCCGTGCCGAGTCAGACCGCCGTTCTCTCCGAGAACACCTTTGACCAGGATCCACTTGCTCTTGCAGGCCGGGCACTCGAGATCAGAAAACTCGACGATCTCCACCTTCGCCTCATCACCGCCCGAGTGATCCCAGACGACGAATTCGCTGCCGGCGAAAAGCGCCCGGCGAATGGCCACAGGATCACCATCGAGAGGCATCCCATAAGCCATGACAAGGTATTTCCCATCCGAGGTCACGGCGACGGGTTTGGGAAACTCGCCATAGCCGGTGTCGACGATCAGGTTGAAGGGGGTGATGGCGCCGGACTTTGTTCCTTTTGGCGCATCCCAACCCAATCTGATCTTCATGTTCATATTGCGCTGGAGGACCTCCGGAAGAAAACCTTCGAGAAACGGCCGCAACGATCGCGGGGACGTTCCGGTCTCTTGGAAGGGGAGCTGGCCGACGCTGCCGAGATAAGCGAGACCGGTCACCTCATCGATGAGTACGGAAGGTTCGCCGGTCAGAATCTTGTTCTCGCAGGTGCGCGAAACCCGCACAATCCGGTACGAACCCGAAGGCGTCTGGGTGCGTTCATCGGAAACGACCCTGAATGACGAGTCCGGGTACCAGGGGATCGACCTCTGAACAAAACGCAAAACGACCGGATCCTGCTCGATCAGCGGATCATCGGCGGCATCCACGACCACACTGCCGAATACCATCAAGATCGCCAGCAAACCGGTCGATACTTTATTGAACTTCATCCGACCTCCCGACATAGCCAAACCAACTGAAGCCGCGGCCGATTCCGGCCGCGGCCCCGGATGACGCTGGTTTGGGTTCAGTCCTCTTCAGTTTCCGTGCCCGGAATCAAACCGAGTGCCTCGCGCAGCTTGACCTCGATCTCACCCGCGGTATCGGAATGATCCTTCAAATAGGCCCGGGCCGCCTCACGTCCCTGACCGATCCGCTCCTCGCCGTAGGAATACCACGATCCGGATTTCTGGATCAGCCGATGCTCGACTCCGAGATCGAGGAGCTCTCCCTTCGACGAGATCCCCTCACCATAGAGGATATCGAACTCGGCGATCTTGAACGGCGCTGCGACCTTGTTCTTGGCCACCTTGGCCTTGGTGCGGTTGCCGATGACCTGATCGGCCTGCTTGATGGCGGCGATCCGCCGGATATCGACCCGTACCGATGAGTAGAACTTGAGGGCCCGCCCGCCGCTGGTGGTTTCGGGGCTGCCGAACATGACGCCGATCTTCTCGCGGATCTGATTGATAAAGATCAGGCATGTGTTGGATTTGGACACGATACCGGCGAGCTTGCGCAGCGCCTGGGACATGAGCCTCGCCTGCAAACCGACCACGGCGTCGCCCATGTCGCCCTCGAGTTCGGTCCGCGGCACCAAGGCCGCCACCGAA
>Ga0209344_10004017_pt1 | contig 13925 bp, 9 predicted proteins | sample Cruoilmetagenom6_FD_187293 | JGI IMG/M metagenome (GOLD analysis project Ga0209344, IMG submission 187293) | Oil polluted marine microbial communities from Coal Oil Point, Santa Barbara, California, USA - Santa Barbara Oil Seep Sample 6 (SPAdes)... | ecosystem: Environmental > Aquatic > Marine >...
CTCGGCGACGGCGTGATCGCAGCCTGTATCGACCACGCAATCCGCCAACAATTTCCCGCTGCCCAACCCGACTGGCTCGATCTCGCCGGACGAACGGATTTCCCTCGGCAGGCCCCGACAGGGAGGCAGGCGGCCATCAAACTGATGGCGACCCTGCCATCGCCAGTCGATCAACTGCTTGGCGAGCAGATGGTCCGTCACCAGGTCCGGTCACGACTTGAACCGCTCCTCACGCGAATCCTGCCGTCGGCCAGCGCACTCATGCTGGGAGGCGGTCAGCTCCTGTCGGATGTGCACATGAACTTCCCCGTGAAACTCGCCGCCTTGAGCGCGCGGTGCGAGCAATCGGACATTCCGATGGTGATCCATGGCGTCGGCGTGGCCGAGACATGGCAGCGGCGCGCCACAGCCCTGTTTCTGAAACTGCTCGGCAACCGGAAACTGGCCTCGGTCTGTGTTCGCGACCAAGCGTCCCGCGAAAACCTCCTGCGTCATGCCGGCGATCAATTCTCGCCGAACGGGCGGCTGGACATACGCATTGCGCCAGATCCCGCCTTCCTGGCCCGGGATGCTTTCGACCTGGAGGCATCCGACGCTGTGACAGGCCGCATCGGGCTCGGCGTCACGCACCCATCCGCGCTGCAGGCCCACGGGGAAGACGCTGCCCCGTCGGGGCAGGCCGCCGTCAGCAATGTCGCGGCCCTCGCTTCCAGCCTCATCGCAAACGGGTTTTGTCCAGTCCTGTTCACCAATGGTGCCTTCGAGGATGAAAGCTTCCTGGCGCGAGTAATCGCATCCGAAGCGTTCGCAGAGGTCAGACCAAGGGTGGAGGTCGCGCGGCGCGTGTCCACGCCAGCCGATCTGGCCCGCCTGATCGCCGGTTTCGATGGTGTCATCGCGCATCGTCTGCATGCAAATATCCTGTCGTTCGCGCTGGGTGGCGTACCGGTCGGTCTGGCCTGGGATGCCAAGATGCGCGGCTTTTTCGATCTGATCGGCGAGACCGGACTCCTGCAGGCCTCGGCTTGCCCGGATCCCGTACAGACGGTCGCGAGTTTGCAGGACGGTTTGAAACGGCGCGCCGAAATGAGACAGCGTGCCGACGAATTATCTGTGGCCGCCCGGGCGGGCGTGCTGGAGAGTCTGGATCGTGTGTGCTAGCCAAACGAAATGCTAGGCGGCACCAACGTGCCATTTCGGGAGACGCAGAAATGCAACTGACATCTCTATTCCGCTTGATTTCTGTCCTCAGTGTCCTGGTCATCAGCGCCTGCGCATCAACATCCGCAGGGCCGGTCTCCAGCGACACCGCCGAGAATATGATCGACTCCGTCGAATACCGACTGGGTGCTGGCGACCAGCTCCGGATCATCGTGTTCGGCGAAGAGGACCTGTCGGGCGAGTTCGTCGTCGATGGCCGCGGTACGGTTTCCCTGCCCCTGATCGGGGAAATCGACGCGGGCGGGCTGACGGCGCGTGAATTCCAGCAGGCCTTCGCGGATGAACTTCGCAATGGCTATCTCAACGACCCGCGCGTCAGCGTGGAAGTCATCAATTTCCGCCCCTATTACATCCTGGGCGAGGTCGAGGCCGCAGGCGAATACCCGTTTTCAGACGGGCTGACCGTGATGAATGCGGTGGCAACAGCCGGCGGCTTCACCTATCGCGCCAATCGGCGGGTGGTCTTCATCCGCCGCGCAGGCAGTGACCGGGAGATCGAAGTTCCGCTTCGGGCCGTAACCGAGGTACAACCCGGCGATACGATCCGTATCGGCGAGCGCTTCTTCTAGACGATCCGGCCGAGGGGACCCGCTCATCCTGGTGCTTGCCTATCTCTCCCTCGGCCTGATCTGGCTGGCAGCGTTTGCCGCGCTGGGCGCCGACGGCGAAATGGCGAGCTATCTGTTTGGCGCCCCGCTACTGCTGATTGGTGCATGGGCCGCCTTTCGTGATCGTGAACTCGGCGCCGGTGCATTGGGCCTGCTCGCCCTGTTCGTACTGTTCGTGTGCATGGCCGCGCTGCAGGGCCGCTGGTCCAGCGGCGCGCCGGAATTCGTTGCGCTCGGCGCCTGCGTTGGCGTCTTTCTCAGCGCACGCGCATTCGCCCGGCGCCAGCCGAACCCTTCCAGAATCCTGACGCTCCTGCTGTGGCTCTTCCTGCTCGCCGCGATTATATCCTTCCTGGATCACGTCTGGTCACCGGACCGGATATTTGTGTTCGAGCGACCGTTTCATCTCGGCCGGTTGTCCTCACCCTTCCTGTCAGCGAACACCGCCGCCAGTTTTTTCGGAATCGGCGTGATCCTGACGATTGGCCGGATCATCCGGGTTTCGACGCGCCACACCGGCGAGAAGAAGTTGAGGCACCTGATCCTGCCGATTGTGACCTTGCTTCTTTGTCTCACCTGTCTGGTTCTGACGGCTTCGCGAGCCGGGATACTGCTCACCGGCTGCGCGTCGGCCGCGCTCCTCTGCTGGGAACTCGTGCACCGCTTCCGGCGCGGCGAGCGTCAGTCAATCTGGGTGCTGACCGTTGCCAGCCTCGGGCTGGCCATCGCTGCCGGCTATATTGGTCTGATTTCCGGCGAAACATTCGGAGGCCGGCTCGGTGACGGTGTCAGCGGCATCGAGACGCGGACCGAGTTGTGGAGCGCCTATGCCGGAGCCATCCGCGACCAGCTCTGGTTCGGCGCCGGGCCGGGCGGCTTCGAGTATGTAAACGCAGTTTCGGCCGATGCCCGCAATGCTTCGACCCTCGTGTTTCAACGTGCCGCCCACAACGTCTTGCTGCAATGGCTGGTCCAGACCGGCCTGGTCGGCCTGGCCGGGCTGACCTGCTTCTGGATAGGGGTGAGCCGCAGGATATCGGGCGGCCTGCGCCGAGCCGGTCAGTCACGCTGGGCCATCAGAACGCTGGTATGCGTCGGGATATTCGTGTTCGCCCACAGCCTTGTCGACTACGGGCTGGAAATTCCCGCCATCGCTTGGCTGGTCGCATGGCTAACCGGCCTGGCCAGCGGCCTGTCCCCGGTCCGGGCTGTGTCCGGCAGCCGCTTGGTCCGGATTGCCGTCGCCGCCGGAATGGTATTGCTGGCGGGATGGGCCCTGCTTGGATTGAAGGACACGCTGACCGCCACCAGCGTGCGCACAGCCTCGGGTGACACCGCTGCGGCAATCCTGGCGGCCCCGTTCCCTGAACGCGCCAGCCTTCCCGTGGCGCGAGCACATTCGGATCTCGCGCTGCGCTCCACACCGGCCCATCCACGGCACGCACGTGCGGCACTGAACCGGGCACTCGAACTCGAGCCTCGGGATGGCCGGGCCGAAGCGCGGCTCGCTTACGCACTGCTCCTGGCCGGGGATAGTCAGGCTGCGACGGTCCATCTTGGCCGGAGCTACCAGCTATGGCCTTACGCCCACCCGGATTTTCGTACCTGGCGACTGGAACTGGCCGCGGCGCTCTGGAACCGCCTGCCAGACCGGGAACGCACCGCAGCCCTTCAAGAGCTGCGACAGGTGCGTCCGGAGTGGCGCGGGACCTGGCTGGCACAAACGAACGCCTGCGAGCTCGGCGACAATCCGGCGTGCATTGGTCTTGTCCGCGACTGACGTGGATTCCACCTCGACTCTGCGACCTCAACTCCCTAAACTGCCAACGGTCCAACCAGCGCGTTTGCTTTACTCCAGTCGGGTCGTGCTGTAACTTGCACCTAGGAAGAGTGGGGGCTCGGGTTCCGTGAGAAAATTACGTTCTGTTTTTGCTATCACCGTCTTGGCCGGCGCGCTTCTTGGCGCCCCAGCTCAAGCATGGATGCAAGATACAATTCCTGGCAGCGAAGAGACCGCGCCATCACTTGAAGCCCGGGCACTGGCGGATCAATTGCTCGCCGTATTGGCAGCAACCGGGGCGGATGCTGACGCAACAGTCCTTGAGGCTGCATTGATCAACGCATTGATTTCCGCCGATCAGAACGCAGACATTGAGGCGGAGGCCCTGCGCCTCGTGAGTGCCGAAACCGGGATTGGCGCCTTCCGCGCTGCTGCTGATGCAGTGTTGGCACGCCTGCCTGATACGGAGGCAGGCTTCGTCGCAACCGCAGAATTCACAGGTGGTCTGCCGGCTGGCGTCGGCGACCTGGTCCTGCCGGGGACGCCGCCTGAAACGCGCGGTGGTGGCTCGGACTACTAAGAGACAATTGCACGGCAAAAGTGCCGGCAGGTGGGGGATGACATGCGGGGAACGCCAATCCTGATAGCGGCGCTGGCCATACTGCCGACGTTGGCCGGAGGTGCCGCTTGGGGGCAAAACCAGGGCGAGTACTTCCAGCGCGACCGGAATACGTCGGTTCTGGAGCGCCCACGAAATGAATTCATTGCGCCACCGGCCCAGCACGGCGCCTTTCTCGTAAAGGCTGAAGCCGAGGTCGGCGTCGCGGTCGATGACAATATCTACGCCACCACGACCAATACCGAGTCCGATGTCGTGGCATCATTCCAACCGTCCTTCGAAGCCGAAAGTACGTGGTCACGCCACGCACTGTCAGTCGGTGCCTCCGCGGTCCGGCGTGAATATCTCGACTTTACATCGGAAAGTGTCTGGAACGCCGAGGTTGGCATTGTTGGCCGTGTTGATATTCAGCGTGGCGTCTTCCTTGACGGCGAAGCCTCGATGGCGATGTTGACCGAGAACCGTTCGAGCGCCGGCGCCGCGATCCTCGCCGCCGAACCGATCGAATATGACACGACCCATGTGTCCGGTGGCGCGACCTACACCACGGGGCGCGTCAGAATGAACGCCTCCGTCAGCGCCGAGAGCTATGACTTCGACGACGCCAGCCTGACGGCCGGCGGTATCGCGGATCAGGACTTTCGCGATTACACTGAAACGGAGATCAGCGCCCGGGTTGATGCGGCCATGAGCCCTGCTGTGGCAGTCTTCGCGCGCGCCTCCGCGAACCAGCGGGATTACGACACACCTGCCGCCGGCAGCCCCAATCGCGACTCTGATGGATATGTCGTTGAAATGGGCGTTGATTTCGACATCGGAGGCACTGCACGCGGCTCCGTTGCTGCGGGTGCGCTCAAACAGTCCTATGACGACGCGACCTTCACCGACATTGATGGCACAAGCGTCAACGCCCAGGTCGAATGGTTTCCGACACAGCTGACAACGATCGAGATTTCCGCCACGCGCGCGCCTCGCGAGTCCGCGATCACGGCCAGCGCGGGCTACACTGAGACCCAGATCTCGGGGCGGGTGGATCATGAGCTGTTGCGCAATTTGATCCTGTCCGCCCGCGCCTCATTCGGCGATGACGACTATGCCGGCATCGACCGCACCGACGAGCGCTTCGAGGCGATGGCCTCGGCCTCCTGGTTGATGAACCGGCGGGTCGGCCTGCAGGCCTCCTTCACCCATCTTGATGTGGAGTCGACAGGCGCCGTGGCACGTGGGGATTTCGACAATAATATTGTCCGGATTTCTGTCAGCCTGCGCATGTAGTTCTTCAACGAATGGCCTCATTCGTGCATGTGAAAACCCAGAACCCGCACATGACGAAGGTGCCACATGGCAAGACTGGAAATTGAAGAGTTCGACCGTCACAATCCGGAAACACCCGGCAATGACGTCGCCGACCTTCGGCTTATTCTCGTCATTCTCCGCCGGCGTATGTGGAGCATGTTGTTCGTCGCGGTGCTGATTTTCAGCGCGGTTACGCTATACACCCTTCAGCAAACGCCCCTGTACACCGCGAGCGCCCGTCTGCTGATCGACTCGCGGGAGTCCCGCGTGGTGGACTTCGAAGCCGTACTGTCAGGCCTGCCGCCCAATTCGGCAGCAATTGACACTGAAGTGGAGGTGCTGCGCAGCCGTTCACTGGCTCAGGCTGTGGTCAGACGTACTGACCTGACGACGGTGCCGGAATTCAATACCGCGCTCCAGGAGGAGACCTGGCGCGACCGGGTGCTGCGCCAGCTTGCGGCCCTTGGCGGAACCGTCATCGCGAACCGCACCCACCGCGCCGATGGCGCGGAAACACCGGACATGGTGATGGACCGGGTGGCAGAGGCACTGCTTGAGCGTAGTGCCGCCCGTCGTCTCGGGAGCACGTTCGTGATTGAGGTCTCGGCCACGTCGCAGAGCCCGGAGCTGGCCCAGGACATGGCGAATGCCTTTGCCGAGGAGTATCTCCTGGCGCAGCTGGAAGCCAAGTTCAACGCAACGGAACGCGCCAATGGATGGTTGTTCGAGCGGGTTGCGGCGCTGCGGGAAGAAGTCCAGGCCGCCGAGCAGGCGGTTGCCCGATACCGGGACGAGCACGGCCTGCTGGATGCCGAGGGCGCCACGCTGACCGAACAGCAGATTTCCGACACCAACGCCCAACTCATCGTGCAACGCGCAGAGCTGACGGAAGCGCGGGCGCGCCTGCGGAATGTCCGGTCAAGGCTGGACCAGGGCGTCGGGCCGGAATCGATTGCAGAAGTCCTGAACTCCGAGGTCATTCGCGAATTGCGGTCCCAGGAAGCCATGGTGAGCCGCCAACGCGGAGAACTGATGTCCCGCTACGGGGAGCGCCATCCGGAAATCCAGACCGTCGAGCGTGAACTGGCGGATATCCGCATGCAGATCGACCAGGAAATCAACCGTATCGTGAGCAATTTGGAAAGCGAGGTGGAGATCGCCGCCGAACGCACCAATTCGCTTGCCGCCAGCCTCCAGGCTCTGCGGAATGAGCTTGGAAGCAATAATGCCGCCCTGGTGAATCTGCGGGCGCTGGAGCGCGAGGCAAATGCCAGCCGTGCGATGTTTGAATCCTTCCTCAATCGCTTCCGGCAGACAGACGAAGCTGATCAATTCAATGAGGCCGACGCGCGCATCGTTGCCAATGCCACCTTGCCCCTTGAAGCCAGCTCACCCCGGCTCATTCTCAACCTTGCACTCGGGCTGGCCCTCGCCGGACTGGGAGCCGTGGTCGTCGCCCTGCTGCGCGAAGTTCTGGAGTCGGGACTGAGAACGGAAGCTGAAGTTGAAAGCAAGCTGGGCGTCCCACATATCGCGTCAGTACCAAAACTGAAGCCCGGCTTCGTCGAGGGCCTGCGGGGAAAACGACCGGATCCTGGACAATATGTTCTGAACAAACCGCTTTCGAGTATCTCGGAGAGCTACCGCACGCTGAGATCCAGCCTCAAGGTGGCGAGCCTCGACAAGCCCCTGACCGTTGTCGCCCTAACCTCGGCACTCCCCGGTGAAGGCAAGACCACGACCACCATCGCCCTCGGTCGTGTCGCTGCACAGGCGTCGGACCGCGTGCTCGCCATCGATTGTGACTTGCGGCGGCGGGGGCTGAGCATCGGCCTCGCCCCGGATGTTGAGAACGGGATGCTGGAAGTTCTTGCTGGCGAGGCCAGCCTCGAGGACGCGATTGTTGTTGATGAGCAATCAGGCCTGCACGTCCTGCCGCTCACAGTCCGCTCATTCTCGCCCAAGGATTTGTTCCGCACCGAAGCCTTCAAGGCCTTGCTGGAGCGCGTTCGCGGGCAGTACGACCTGGTTCTTCTGGATACCGCGCCGGTCATGGCGGTCGCAGATACCCGCGCGATCGCAGGCCTGGTCGATGGCATGATCTTCTCGGTGGAATGGGGCCGCAGCCCCGTGGGAGCTGCCCGGCTCTCGATCGATGCCCTCACGCGCGCCAAAGGCAATATCGTGGGAGTTGTTCTCAATGGCGTCGATATCAACCAGCAAGCGAGATACGGGTATGGCGCGTACTACACGTATTACGGGGCCTATCAGAAATATTACACAAATTAACTTTTAGGGCTTGCCCCGGACGCGTTTATGGCCCCCAATTTGCGGAGCTACCGTAAATTGTCCTGAATTGAAGCGGGCAAAAAGATAGTGAATGCCTGCAAGGGCTTGGGGGATGGTATGTTGTTTGACACCCGGTATGAACGGAGCTTCTCCAACGTGGAGATGCCATCCGCTACGACGGTGGCTGGGAGCTCGGGGGCGAGCTCAAAGGTTAAGCGGTTCACTGACATTTTACTGTCTGTTCTGCTGGTGATACCGGTCTGCCTCGCGCTCGGCATCATCGCCTTGACTATCCTGATCTTCGACCGCCAACCGGTGTTCTACGTGCAGACCCGTGTCGGACGGTGGGGTCTCCCCTTTCAGTGCCTGAAGATCCGCACCATGCGAGTTGATGCGGACGAGCTGCTGGAGCAGATTCTCGCTGATGACCCGATCGCAGCGCAAGAATGGCGCGAACACCAGAAGCTCAGCAACGATCCGCGCGTCACGCCGATCGGCCGTTTTCTGCGCAAGACCAGTCTCGATGAACTGCCGCAATTGTTGAACGTGTTGCGCGGGGACATGTCGCTGGTCGGACCTCGCCCGATTATCGAGCCCGAGGTCGAACGTTACGGTTCGGACATTGCCTACTATCATGCAGTCCGGCCGGGCGTGACAGGGTTGTGGCAAGTCTCCGGGCGCAGCAAGACCAGCTATTCCCGTCGCGTTGCCTTGGATCGGGAGTATGTTGAAACCCGCTCACTGGCACTCGATCTGTCGATCCTGGTCCGTACCGTTTGGGTGGTTCTCACCGGCAAGGGTTCTGCCTGACCGGGGTCTCGCGGCCCGGATCATTCCTCACGGAAGGACCGCGCCAGTCGATCGGTGATGGGCCTCAGAAGATAGTCAATCGCCGAGCGTGAACCGGATGTGATGAAGACCTCAACCGGCATGCCCGGTACGAGTTCAATGTCGGGGCCGTCACCTTCCATGGCGATGAGCGCCAGATAATACGGCATCCCGGTTTCGGCCTCGACCAACCGGTCGGCAGAAATGGTCATTACCGAGCCCGGCCATTCCGGGGTCTGCCGACCCTGGTGGGTCGAAAAGCGGATGCGGGCCGATGCCCCCGGCGCTATACGATCGATCTGGGTCGGCGGGATTTTCGCGGAGATCACCAGAGGCTGGTTTTCCGGCGACACTTGCATCAACGGCACGCCTGGACTGACCACACCGCCCAGCGTGTGCACGTCGAGCCCGAACACATAACCCGAACGCGGCGAGGTTATTTCCGTGCGCTCGAGGGCGTCAGCAACGGCGACGCGGCGCTCTCTCAGTTCTGCGATCTGGGCCCCGACATCGGCTTCATCGGCTGCAACCTCCTCGATGAAGGCATTATAGAGTTGCGCGATTTCCACCTCGGTCTGGCCAATCGCCGACTGGGTTCCGGCAATCTCGGCAATTCGCGAACCGCGGGAGCCGCGCAGCGCTTCTGCATCCCGCTCAAGGGCAAGGACCCGCGTACGCGGCGTCAGTCCACGCTCGAACAGCGAGCGCAAACCGACCAGCTCCTCCTCGATGAGAGCTAGCTGGCGGGTCTCGGAATCATACTGCGCCTGCAGACCGGCAATCCGCTCATGGTACTGGCTGATGCGGTTGCGCATCACCTCAATCTCGGTCTGCCGCGTGTCACGCCGCGTGGTGAAGACAGCCTGTTGTCCGGCAATGATATCTTCGCTGTCATCGGATACTGTGATGGTACTGAAATAACGGTCAAAGTCGATCTCATCGAGGCCCTCGCGCTCTGCAGCCAGGCGTGCACGTCGTGCGGTCAACTCAGTGAGGCGGGATTCGATCTGCGCCATCTCGGCACGCGGCCCGGTATCGTCGAGCCGGATCAGAACGTCACCCTCCTCAACCCGGTCACCTTCACTGACCAGAATTTCCGAAATAATGCCGCCTTCAAGGTGCTGGATAGACTGCACTTCCGTCTGCCCCCGGATCACCCCCGGCGCAATCACGGCGCTTGAGATCGGTGCGAGGACCGACCATGCGATCAACCCGCCGAAAACGCAGATAATAATAGCGTAGCCAAGCCGGTTGGCGTTGCGGACGCGCGCATCACCGGCCATCCCGGCCCTCGCAGTAGCTCCGTCACCCATTCCGCTTTTCCTTGCTCGCTTCTGCCAGACCCGCAAGCACTTCGTCGCGGGGACCAAAGCCGCGAACCTGTCCATCAGCCAGCACCAGAACCTTGTTGCAAGACCCGAGAATGCTCGGGCGGTGTGCGATCACGACGGTAGTCACGCGGCTTGTCCGCAAATCCAGCATTGCCTTCAGGAGCGCATCCTCACCCTCCTTGTCGAGATTGGAATTCGGTTCGTCGAGCACGACAAAAACCGGATTGCCATACAGCGCCCTGGCCAGCCCGACCCGTTGGCGCTGACCGGCCGAGAGATTGCGGCCACCTTCGCCCACATTGGTATCATAGCCATCTGCCAGCCTCAGAATCAGCTCGTGAGCGCCGGCCTTGCGGGCCGCTTCAACGATCGACTGAGAATCCGCCCCCGGCCGGAAGCGGCTGATATTGTCGGCCACCGTACCCGGCAGCAGATCAACGGTCTGGGAGAGATATCCAAGCTGGGGTCCCAGCTCGTCACGGCTCCAGTCTTCAAGGGAAGCGCCGTCAAGACGCACCGCGCCGCTGACTGGCGTCCACAGTCCCAACAGGACCTTCGCGAGGGTCGATTTGCCCCCGCCCGAAGGCCCGATCACACCAAGCCCGTCGCCGGGCTCCAGTCTGAGGCTGACTCCCTTGAGAATAGGAGTCTTGCCGGCCGGCGGGGTGGCAAACACCTTTTCCACGCTGAGAACACCCGTTGCAGGCGGGAGTGACATTTTTTTCTGGGGAGGCTCCGCCAGCGAGAGCAGCTCGCTCAGGCGCCGATAGGACTGGAGCGCCATCATCGCAGGTCGCCATTGCCCGATTCCCTGCTCGATCGGCGCCAGGGCGCGTCCAAGCAGGATAGAGCCGGCAATCATCATCCCCGCAGTGATATCACCCTGCACCGCCAACCAGGCCCCGAGGCCGAGGACGGCTGACTGGAGCCCGACGCGGAGCGCCTTGGTCGTCGAGCTGTAATGGGCGATGCTTTCGCTGGCCTCACCGTTCAGCTCCAGTGACTTCTCATTGCGATCAAGCCAACGCCGCTCGAGCTCGCTACGCATCCCCATGGCCTCAATCGATTCCAGGCTGGAAAAGGCGGCATCGGCCGTCATATCAGCCGCGGCAGAAGCCTGGCCGGCATCTTTCAACTGACCTCGCGAGCGCGCCTGGTTACCAAGCGCAAGCGCACCCAGCAGGATGATGGAACCAACACAAAACACCCCGAGAACCGGATGAATCAACGCCATGACCACGATGAAAATCGGCGACCATGGCAGGTCGAAGATCACCCCCGGAGCCGGACTCGAGATGAAGTTCCGCAGGGTGCGCATATCCTGAAGGGCCTGATTGGAACGGCTGCCGGCAGCGAGGTTTGCACGCATCACAGCGTCGATCAGCCGGGGACCCATTTTCCGTTCCGCAGCTGTTGCGATACGGCTGAAAAGCGCTGACCGGACAAATTCAAGCCCGCCATAGGCAACATACATCACTGCGGCGAGCAGGGAGACAGCCAGCAATGTATCAATCGATTGGGATGCGAGTACACGATCATATACCTGCAGCATGTAGATCGGTCCGGTCAGGACAAGCAGGTTCAGGCCGAGCGAAAATACCGTCAGATTGACGATACTGCCCCGCGCGGCGCCCAAGGCACTCTTGACGATCTCGTTGTCCCGGATTTCCGATCGGTTTCCGGGCGCCTGTGGCGGTGCCGATTTGCTGGACATTTCAGGCTGGCCCTTCGCTTTCAGCGCCGATCCCGCGCTTGAGGCGAAGTGCGTCGACCGCCCTGCCCCCATGGCGTGTGTGATGCTTCATCTCACTGAGCAGCAATAATATTGTAACCACGTTAACGTTGATTCCGGTTGTGTCACAGCCCCGATGTGCTTAAGCTTTCGTTAACCTGCGCGATGCGCCCGGCATGACCCGCCAGGCGCCGGCACCCAGCCAGTCGAGAAGGTCGCGGGGCAAGGCATTGGTCAAGGTAGGGATAGTGTGTTTCAGCTGAGTTTCATAGAAGAGCTGGACCCTGGGTCAAACAGCTCCAAGCCGATCGGCATGGAATTTGTCACCGCTGACATCCTGCGCATGAGCGTTGGTGATCGCGCGTCAAAAACGTCCCTGCCGTCCGGGCAATCCGCGCAGTCCACCCAGCCAGCCCAGGCGGACCTGTTTTCGCAGGACTGGAGCACGCCGCCGACGGAGCAGGATGACCGGGAGGCCGTGTCCGGCTCCCCGCAAGCATCGCAGGCCGGCATCGACGCGGAAGGACGCGGCGAGACCATCAGCGTTGATGATGGATTGAGCGGGCTGGTCGACAATTCACCGCTATTTGACTTCAGCGGTTATCTGGAACGCCATGAACACTATGTCGATGCGCTGACCCGTATTGGTAACCTCGACTTGCCGGCCGGCGATGGCGCCACCGTGACAGACACCAACGGGATCACCGTTCCGCTATCCTTCCTGCTTGAACATCTCGAGGACGGGTTTGGGCAGAATGACGCCACGCTCCCTGCTGGCGACACCGGATCGCCGGACGGGCAGGCCAGCATTGTCGGGATGATGGACAGCGGCGAGTCGCCGTTCGACTTCAAGGGCTATCTCGAAATTTCCGAGCAATGTATCGTGACTCTCGGCCAGGCTGACGGGCTCGGAGCACTCGCCGCAAGCGCAACTGATGCGGCGCCGGAAGATAGCTATGCGGTTCAACTCGCGCTGTTGCTGGAAGAGGTCAACCAGCACCCTGGCGCGGCCGATATCGCATCGCTGGTCGATCATCATCCGGGCGAGATTCCATCCGCCGCGGAAATCACCGGTCTGGACTGGCTATCGCCGGAAGTGGTGGACACCTACGGCTTCGACTACTCGCTGTTCTAGCCATTGATCCCAACGCGATCATGCGATGCCGCCCTACTAGTTGGCACAATTCGTTCAGCTTTCCAGACTAGTCTGCCGGACGTTGGTTCATTCGGGCGGGGGCGCGAGCATGGCACGCATTCTTGTTACAGGCGGAGCAGGCTATATCGGCGCCCATGTTTGCCGTGCACTTGCGGCCCGAGGCGATCTGCCGATCGCCTTCGATAACCTGTCCGGCGGCCAAGCCCATGCCGTGAAATGGGGGCCGCTCGTTCGGGGCGATATCCGCTCGCCCGCACAACTGGATGACGCATTCCGCGAATTCAAGCCCCAGGCCGTCGTGCATTGCGCGGCAAGTATCGAGATCAATGAGGGACAGAAACACCCCTTCCCGTTTTGGGAGAATAATGTGGGCGGAGCCATCAATCTGATGGGGGCGATGGTCCGCGCCGGTGTCAAACCGATCGTCTTCTCGTCATCCTGTGCCGTTTATGGCGAGCCGGATGTGATCCCGATCCGCGAAAGCGAACCACGCACCCCTGTCAGCGTCTACGGCCAGACCAAGCTTGCAGTTGAAATGCTCCTCGCAGACCTGGCCGTGAGTGATGATGTCCACTTTGCCGCCCTGCGCTATTTCAACGCGGCCGGGGCGAGCCCCGGCGCCGAGATCGGTGAAGAACACGAACCCGAAACCCACCTCATCCCGAATGCACTGAAGGCTGCGGCCGGGGTCGGATCCGGGCGACTTGAAGTCTTCGGTTCCGATTATGACACACATGACGGCACCTGCCTGCGCGACTATATCCATGTGGTCGATCTGGCCACTGCCCATCTTGCGGCCCTGGATCGCGTTATGGCTGGTTCGATTGGTTTGTGCTGCAATATCGGCACCGGCCACGGCGCCACTGTACTGGAAATCCTGCAGGCCGTGGAACGCGTGACGGGATCACCGGTTCCCTATGACATCCGACCGCGAAGGGCTGGCGATGCGGCCGTGTTGCTGGCCGACACCGAGTTGGCGAGAACAGCGCTGGGATTCACGCCCGAGACGTCATCGATCGATCAGATCATCGCTGATGCCTGGCGCTTTCACGCCCGCAAGTGGGG
>Ga0209344_10004018_pt1 | contig 13918 bp, 10 predicted proteins | sample Cruoilmetagenom6_FD_187293 | JGI IMG/M metagenome (GOLD analysis project Ga0209344, IMG submission 187293) | Oil polluted marine microbial communities from Coal Oil Point, Santa Barbara, California, USA - Santa Barbara Oil Seep Sample 6 (SPAdes)... | ecosystem: Environmental > Aquatic > Marine...
AGCGCCCGTCATATCGAGGAGGTGGATCAGGCCAGAATCACGATCGGAAACGAAGAACTGCTTGTGCTTGGCGTCATAGGCGATGTTGCCAAGGCCAGGGCCGGAGTTGGGTGCGCCGCCGTTTAGAATATCGGCAAATTTGGTGACTTCGCCGGTTTCGCCATTGATCTTCCAGACGGTGCCGGGACCGCCGCCAAGCACTTCGCCGAACTGTCCGTCCATCCATAGCGCGCCCGGCTGCCCGAGCTTGATGCGTTCGGGCCGGCCATCGCCATCAGCGTCGGGCACGACAATTTGCAGACCATGTGCTGACGTGCTGGCCGCATAGATGTTCGGCGGATTTGCTTTATCCAGCGCGAGGCCAAAAACCTGGCCGATGTCGCGTGCAAAGGCCTGATATTTGGGCGGGGTGTTGAGAAGCTGAGCCTCAGGCGCCGCGCCTGGGTTTCGGACATCAAACACCTTGAGCGATGCCCCATTGGGGTCGATAAATTTCTCGTCCAGCTCGTTGACGCCGGGTGGCAGCGGAGGATTGGCGGGCGGGGGAAGCGTGCCCGAAGAACCGGTTACGACAAGATCGCCAAGGCCGACAATGCCCGGTTTAAGATCCTGAGCTTTTACGCCAGAGGGAAACAGGGTCGCGCTGGTGATCGCGATAAGGAGTAGGCAGGCAAACAGGGTGAACGCAATTCGGGGAACTCGCGCCAGCACCTGGCTCAAACTCCCGGATGAAATGTCGCCATTCCCGCATACAGTCATGCGACTGTCCTCCCTGGCCGCAGTCGTCTTTTTCTGTACGATAGTGAGCGCGCGAACCAAACTCAATAACAGAATTGTGTTTTTGCGTGAATACAACCTGTGCGCTGGCGCTCGTCCTCGCCTTCGTGGGTCACGACAGGTATAAGTGCTTGATAAGTAACTAGGGTCCTGACCCTAAGACCGGACACGCAGCCACAGCATGTATCACAGACGTCATATCATTCGCGGACTGCTCCAAACCACCGCAGTTGCATCGCTTTGGAGTGCGGGGGGCACATCCCTGGCATCGCAAGATGCGGGGCCAATTGTTGCGGCCGCCGCCAGTATGCGGTTCGCATTGAGTGAGGCCGCCGAGCTGTTCACCCGGCAATCCGGTCATCGCCTGCGCCTGAATTTTGGCTCTTCGGGCAATTTGTCGCGGCAAATCCGGCAAGGGGCCCCGTTCCAGCTCTTCCTTTCGGCTGACGAAAATTATGTGCAGGCAATCGTCGGCGAAGGCCACACCCTTGGTACCGGGACACTTTATGCCCTCGGCCAGTTGGTTGTGTTTGCGCCAAAAGGGTCTGTGGTCGGTATCGATGGAGAATTGTCCGGCGTCAGGTCAGCGCTTGAGAGCGGTGATCTCAAGCGTTTTGCGATCGCTAATCCAGAACATGCTCCTTATGGCCGCGCCGCGCGCGAAGCGCTGAGACATGCCGGGATTTGGGACGCCATCCAGCAAAAGCTGGTGCTGGGAGAAAATGTATCGCAAGCCGCCCAGTTCGCGGCGACGGGTTCAACCGAGGGCGGTCTGATTGCGCACTCATTGGCGCTGGCGCCCGGGGTCAGGGACAAAGGAGCGTTTTCCATCGTGTCGCAGGACTGGTACCAGCCCCTGCGCCAGCGCATGGTTCTGCTGAAAGGCGCGGACGACGTTGCGCGCGGATTTTATGATTTTTTGCGTGGTGAGCAGGCAGCTGAGATAGTCTCACGCCATGGCTTTGACCGCCCGAAGGAGAGCTAGGTCTTGGATTGGACAGCGTTTCTTGTGTCAGTGAAGTTAGCGGGATGGACGCTCGCCATTCTTTTGCCTCTCGGAATCATTGCGGCGCGTCATCTTGCGTGGCGCCGCTATGCGGGCAAGCCGTTTGTGGAAGCCGCCCTTGCGTTGCCGCTGGTGCTGCCACCTACGGTGCTGGGCTACTATCTTCTTGTCGGGCTTGGCCGGGCATCGCCTATCGGGCAGCTTTATGAAGGGCTTTTCGGATCGCCCCTTGTGTTTACGTTCGAGGGATTGCTGGTGGCCTCGGTTATTTTCAATCTCCCCTTTGCCGTACAACCGATGCAGCGCGCTTTTGAGAGCATCTCGAATGAAGTGCGCGATGCGGCCGCGTGCTGCGGGATGGCTCCCTGGCGTATATTCTGGCGTATCGAACTCCCGCTCGCCTGGCCGGGCATCATGACCGCTTTCGTGCTGGTGTTCGCCCACACCATCGGCGAGTTCGGCGTCGTGCTGATGGTGGGTGGCAGTATTCCCGGAGAAACCAGGACGGCTGCGATCGCCATCTATGACCGGGTCCAGGCGTTCGACAATATGGCTGCCGGCGCCATGTCCGCGCTGCTGCTGGTGATATCACTCCTTGCCATCGGCATTGCCAATCTGGCCTCTTCAAAAGCGCGCGGTCGTCATGGCTGAGGGCGGGCTTATTGAAGGTGGAGCAGCAGAAGCCGCCAAAGGCCTGGAGGTTACGCTCAGGCAGGACGCGCCAATCCCCCTCAATGCGCATTTGTCATGCGCGCCGGGCGAGGTGCTGGCGCTGGTGGGGCCATCTGGCAGCGGCAAATCAACAATCCTGCGCGCCATCGCCGGGCTCACTCCCATCTCGCACGGACATATCTCAAGCAATGGGTGCGTCTGGTATGACACGCAGAAACAAATCGACGTTGCTACGCGTCATCGCCGTGTTGGTTTCGTGTTCCAGAGTTATGCGCTGTTCCCTCATCTGTCGGCGCTGGACAATGTCATGGAGGCGCTGGGCGAGCGGGCCGGCGATGCGCGCAAGATCCGCGCGCTGGAGTTGCTCGCGCTCGTACGCCTGAAAGGCCTTGAGGAGCGCCGTCCATTCGAGCTTTCCGGCGGGCAGCAGCAACGGGTCGCAGTCGCCCGTGCGCTTGCGCGTGACCCGGATGTGCTGCTTCTGGATGAGCCTTTTTCCGCAGTCGACAGGGCTACGCGCCAGCGGCTCCACCTTGAGCTCAGCCAGCTCCGCAGCCAGTTGCGGATGCCTGTTGTTCTGGTAACCCACGACCTTGAAGAGGCGGTCCAATTAAGCGACCGGATGAGCATCCTGCATCGAGGGCAAATTTTGCAGGATGGCCCGCCGTTCGAGATTCTGACCCATCCGGCCAATCGCCAGGTCGCGAGGCTGATTGATCTGAAAAACATTTTTCAAGCCCGCGTCATTGGTCATGATTCCGGTCATGAAATAACCCGGCTGGAATGGGGCGGCACCTCTCTGGAGGCCAGATACAGCGGGGATTTCATGGCCGGCGATCTCGTCGACTGGGTCATCCCGTCTGGGAGCGTCATCCTGCACCGCAGACGAGGGCCCTCGCGCGGCGTGCGTGAAAACCCGGTTCATGGGGTAATAGAAACTATGGTGCGGCTGGGAGAGACAGTCTCGGTATCGATTCTCCTTGATGATCAAGACGCCTATCCGCTGTTCATGTCCATGTCGGCGCATGCCGCCGCGCGCAACGCCATTGCGCTGGGTGAGCGGATTGGGGTTTCGCTTCGCGCCGATGACATCCACATTATGCCCAGCCAGACGGTGCATCATGATGATGACCTCTAAGACCCCATGCGGGCTGGCGCTGTTTCTGAGTGTGGTGGTTCCGGGCGGGGCTCTCGCATGCGAGACGCAACTCTCCCGCACGGCGCGTGTAGTAGAGATCATCGATGGCCAAACCGTGCGGCTGGATGATGGCAATGTCGTGCGCCTGATGGGGGCACTGGCGCCCGAAGCGCCGCCCTGGTGGAAAGGCCCCGGGGAATGGCCGCCATCAAAGCGTGCACGCACAGGGCTTGCGGACCTGGTGCAGGATAAACAGATCGAAGTCCGCTTCGCCGGCATGGAGACCAAACGTGACCGGCATGAGCGGCTGTTGGCGCAAGCTTATCTGGTGAACGGCACAGAGCGGATTTGGGCGCAGGGGCACATGATTCGGCGCGGGCTTGCCCGGTCTTATTCGCTAAAGGGGCATTTTGGTTGTGCACGCGATTTACAGCGCCTTGAGCGCGATGCTCGCGGCGCGCGTTTGGGCGTGTGGCGCAAGGCGTATTATTCCATTACCCAGGCGGCCAGCCCAAAGAAGCTGTCAAAGCGTTTGGGGAGTTTTCAGCTGGTCGAGGGTTTAATAACTTCGGTGGGGGTGGTGCGGCAATGGACCTTTTTGAATTTTAGCAACGACTGGCGGTCTGATTTCACCGTTGCGATCAAGGCCGGGGACAGAAAGCGGTTTCTCAGTCGCGGGCTCGATCTGGGTAAGCTTGAGGGCAAAAAGGTTCTGGTGCGCGGCTGGATTGAGCGCTGGAACGGCCCGGCCATCAAGGCAACGCATCCTGAACAAATAGAAGTGCGAACTGAAGCGAACTCTCCTTCTTCAGGTAAATAGAAAACTGTGAAGTGAGACCTATGGGGAACTCGCCGGAAGATGCTTATCCAAGGGATGGACCTCCCAGCACGGCTAATGCTTCTTGTTAGCAGTCGAGAATGACTTCGCAGTTAGGGCCGGTGGAAATATTTTCCTTGATACGGTCGACCTGCCGCAGGCAAGCCTTGACCTTCACGCGCAGCACGTCGAAGTCGACTGGCTTCGTCATATAATTGTCTGCACCCATTTTCAGACCGGCGACGATATGTTCCTTGTCGGCCAGGGCGGACAGGAAAATAAAGGGCATTTCAGCAGAGATACCATGCTCGCCACGAACTTCTTTCAGTAGTTCATAGCCGTTTTTGCGCGGCATCGTGATGTCGCAAATCACCAGGTCAGGATGGTGCTGCAGGATCTGCTTCAGGCCATCATGGCCATCGCTTGCCTGAAGAACCCGGTATCCCTCGTCTTCAAGCTCCTCGACGATATCTTCACGCAGGAGAGCCTCATCATCGATACAAAGGATTGTTGCGGCCATGGTTTCCTCCAAAAACTTACTCTTTTATATAGTTCAGGCTGCCTTGCCGTCTGTGCTTTCAATTTTTGCCGGACCTTGGATTGGCAGGCGAACAGTAAATGTGCTGCCGGCATCTTTTTGGCTTTGCACCTTTATTGTCCCCGAATGTAACTCTACTAAAGTTTTTACTAGGTTAAGACCGATACCGGTCCCCGCAATACCGGCTGAAGTTTCGGCCCTGAAAAAGCGTTGGAACATTTTTGGCACGTCCTGTTCGCTAATCCCCAACCCCTTATCCTTGACCTCAACCACCACGTAATCACCGTCCTGCCGGCCTTTCACCTGGATATCGAAGACATCAGGCGAATATTTCACCGCGTTAGAAACAAGATTGGAGAATATTTGGCCGAATGACCCTTTGTCTCCCATGACAAAATCAGGCAATTCCTGCAAATTGCAGGTAATCTTGTGGTCTGGTGAGAGCTCAATCTGGTGCATCGTGACTTCGAGAATAATGTATCGAAGATCGCACTGTTCGATTTCAATATTGATTTTTCCATCTTCGATCCGCGCAGCGTCAAGCGTGCTTTCCATCAGCTGGGTCATCCGCGCAACGGCGCCCCGGATTTTTTCGATCCGCTTGGTGGTATCCTCCGGTGTCAGATTTTCGACTTTGCGCAAAATCCTTTGCGCCGCACTGTCGATAATAGACAGGGGCGTTCTGAATTCGTGGCTCGCCATGGATACAAACTGGCGCTGGACTTCGTTCAGTTCCTTTTCCTTCGTCAGAGCGCTCCGGAGGTCCTTGGCCCTATTATTGAGTTCTTTGGTCGCTTCATTGACGAGGTCCTGCAGGTGGTCGCGATGCCGGATAAGCTCGGCCTGGTCGCGCACTTCCGCCGTCCGGTCGGCGCCGGTGCCGCGATAGCCCTTGAAGTTGCCATTTGCATCAAAGATCGGCTGCCCGTTTACAATCCAATGCCTCATTTTGCCATTCTCGTCTTTCATTGAATAACAGAACCCGCGGAAGGGTTTTCGTGCCTCAAGGTCAGCAATATGCGAATCCCAATCCGCGGAGCCTTCATTTTTTAGTTCATATCGCGTTTTGCCCAGTACCCGCTCCATGGATACCCCCGACACTTGTGTAAAACGCTCTGAAAGAAAGATGACACGTAAGTCCTCGTCCCATTCCCATATCCAGTCAGACGAGACTTCAACGATGTCCTTGAAACGCTGCTCGCTCTCTCGCAGAGCCACCTCGGACAGTTTTCTTTCCGTGATATCGTGGGACACGAACAACAATCGTGGCAGGCCGCCGACTTCCACCTGTTCGCCATATGAGACGACAATAATTGTGCGCCCGTCCTTGGTCTTTAGCCGCGTTTCAACGGCCTTGGCGGACCCTTCTTTGTGAATCAAATCGATAAAGTGCTCACGGGCTGATGGATCAATCCAAATGCCGAGCTCATGGACATTCTTGCTCAATGCCTCTTCGCGGCTGAAGCCAAGCATGTTTGTCCAAGCCTCATTGATATCAAGAATCATGGCGGTATTCGGGTCGGAAATTGCCATGGATGCCGGACTGGCCTTAAAGGCCTTCGAGAACAACTCCTGGCTTTCCCGGCGTTCTTTTTCAGCACGTTTGCTCGCAGTTATATCGTGGAAGACCATGAAGAGCATGACTTCACCGCCAACCTCGACATGTTCGCCATGAGCAACCACATCGAGTTCCTCGCCGCATTTGGTCCTGATCCTGGTTTCGAAACCAGGCGCGGCTTCATTATTGTTTTTCAGCCAGCCTAGAAAGGCGGACCGGTCATCGGGGTTGACCCAAAATCCGAGTTTCAGTGCTGAGGTCTCCATCGCCTCGGCGTGGCTATAACCAAACACATTTGTCCATGCACCGTTCACATCATGGAAGGAGCCATCGGCAGGGTCTGAAAACGAAAGAGGGACGGGGCTCAGATGGAAGGCCTTGGTAAACAGTTCCTGGCTTTCCTGTAGGGCTTCTTCGGTTTTTTTACGTTCTGTGACGTCATGAAAAACAAACAGAAACCTGATCTCTCCCCCGATGTCCACCTGTTCGCCTGAGATCTGGATATTGAGCTTGCGTCCATCCTTGGTGAAGAAAGTGGTGTCCATGTCTTGCACCGAGCCGCGCGCCCAAACCTGATCTACAAAATGTTTTCGATCATCGAGGCTGCTCCAGATGCCAAATTTAATGGTTGGTTTAGCCAGGACTTCTTCTCGGTCGTAACCGAGCATCTTTAACCAGGTCTCGTTGACGTCAACGAGGATGCTGGTTTCCGGCTCAGAAATCGCAATCGCAACTGGACTTGCTTTGAAGGCTTTGGAGAACAGCTCCTGACTTTCCAGTAGCGCCTTTTCCGCTACCGTGCGCTCTGTGATGTCCTCATGGGTGGTAAGCCAGCCGCCGCCATTCATCGGCTGATGAGTAATCGACATATAGCGGCCGTTGCTCAGTTCCTGGACCTTGTTGGAATAGATACCGCTGGTAACCCATTCCTGGCGTTCTTCGAAATATTCGTCGGGGTTCTGTCCGGCATAGATCCCGTTGGCGATACGGTACTCAAGAATCTGGCGCAGGGTTATGCCGGGTTTGAGAAGCTCTGTCGGCAGGTCATACATCTGCGCATAGCGGTCGTTTGAGACGATGAGACGCTGCTCCTTGTCGAACATACACAAGCCTTGCGACATGTGTTTCAATGCGGCATCGAAAAGCTCATTCTGCTCGACCAGCTCCTGGTCCCGCTTGCGCAACTCGGCGGAAACTCGCGTCATGAGGGTTTTCTCCAAACGCTCCCTTTCCGCTACGCGTCCGGCCTGGTCACAGACATAGGATAGGATCTCAACAAGTTGCTGGCTTGGTTCCATTGATTGCGCCGAATAGAATTCAAGAACCGCAACAACTTCGTTTCTGATTTTTACGGGAAATGCCGCACCGCCGACGATCCCGGTTTTCTTGGCTGCGCCGGCCCTTGGAAAATTGGCATCGGTGGTGACATCACACACCCAGGCAGCCTCTCCGCTCTGGAATACCCGACCAGGCAAACCGCAACCTGGGTCAAACAGCGTCTTTTCAGTTTCTTCCTGGAAAGCCGTTACATTGTAGTTGTCGGCACAAAACCAGATGTCCTCGGGACAGCACTTCCCCGAACCATCATTGCAGGGAAGATAGATATGGCCGACTTCCCAGCCGGTATATGTGCAAATTCTTTTGAGGCAGGCCGAATAGACAGTCTCAGTGTCGGGAGACTCATTTGCGTCAACGGCAATGGTCTTCAATAAATTGACTGTCGCGGTATGGGTTGCCAGAAGCCGGGCTTGCCGGACAATGTCACTGATATCCGTGTGTAGCGAAACAAAGCCGCCGTCAGGCGCGATACGCCGCTGAATCTTGACAATCCGTCCGTCCGCAAGAACATGCTGCTCGGTTGTATCCTTGGTGATGACGTCCTGAATGTAGTCCGCGAGTTCATCCTCGGAAAAATTAGGTCGTTGATGCTTGGCTAAAAGTCCGTAATGATTCCCGGGGCGTTCCGCCTCCACGGATTCTGGATACATCGCCGAATAGGATTTGTTGGTCGTTATGATTTTCCCCGATGGGTCGACTATGAGCATGCTGCTGTCGATGATATCGATGGCCGAATGTAATGCGGTTTGGGCGTTTCTCTCGCTATCCTGGAGGTCTGACATCAACTGGCGCTGTGCGGTGACGTCGGTGCTAATTGAGCCATATCCGACAATCTGGTTGTTATCATCGAATATCGGACTGATCGTCGATTGCACCCAATAGATTGAGCCATCCTTGGCGCGGTTCTGAATATCGCCGTTCCAGGCGCGGCCCGAACTGATGGTTGACCATAAGTCTTCATTGAAGAGAGCGGGGTGATAGTCGGATTTGATGATGCGGTGGGTTTGTCCGATCAGCTCTTCACGGGAATATTTGGAGACCTCGCAAAACCGGTCATTGGTATAAATAATACACCCGGCATGATCGCTCACCGAAACGAGCAAATGGGTATCGATGATGAGCTGCAACGCATTGAGGACATGGGAGCGCGGCGTCAGCTTCTGAAACACATCGGTAATGGTATCGCTGGGAGGCGATATATCTGGAGAATTCTGGTCAGTGGGCTCCATCAAACGGGCACCATCTTCAAGTTTTTATACTGGCCAACGCAAAAACAAAAATCGCCCTGCATGTAGGGTTTTGAACAAAAAAGCAATTGCGACCCAGTATTTGTCTGTGGAAATTACGCAAAAGGTGTAAATAACTAGTTGATTTAATGGGGCGATTGAATGAAGCAAAGACAAGCACAACCTATAGGTGCGATAGTCTGGAAAAGCTCACGTGAATTCCAGTACGCATAAAGCGATTACCGAAGCTGGAATCTGGCATTTGGCCTTTTAAATATGGCCTGCACATATCGCGGTTTATGCAACACAAAAGCCCGGCACGCATTTGCGTACCGGGCTTGAAGAGTGTCGATCGGCGAGCGTGGCCAATCGATATTTTGATAATCCAACCGTGCTGTGTTCGAGCCTGGTTCAGGCAGCCGCGGTTGTCGCTTCAGCTGCAGCTTCCGCCGCAGCTTCCGCCTCCTGAGCGGCTTGCGCCGCCTGGGCTTTCTTGTTGAGCACCTCGTCAATTTTTACGATGGCGCTTTCTTCATCAAGTTTTTGCACCGCAGCAACCTCGCGGGCCATGCGGTCCAGCGCGGCTTCATAAAGCTGGCGTTCGGAATAGGATTGCTCAGGCTGGGATTCAGAGCGGAAGAGGTCGCGCACGACCTCGGCGATCTGCACCAGCGAGCCGGAATTGATCTTGGCTTCATATTCCTGGGCCCGGCGTGACCACATGGTACGCTTGACCCGCGCCTTGCCCTTGAGCGTCGTCAATGCCTTGTTGACGACTTTGTCCTCGGACAATTTACGCATTCCAACCCGTTCAGACTTCTCTGTGGGCACCCGCAGCGTCATCTTGTCTTTTTCGAAGTTGATCACGAAAAGTTCAAGCTTTGAGCCGGCAACTTCTTCCTCTTCGATCGAAACAATCCGGCCAACGCCATGTGCCGGATAGACGATCTGCTCGTTGGTACGGAAACCTTTTCTCTGCTGGGGTCTTTTCTTATCAGTCATACGCTCTCTTTCTCGCTCTCAAGTCATTTTGCGCGCACGATAACCTGCTGCGCGCGCAGCCTCGTGAAACCCGCATCTGCAGGCAAAGGGTGACTGGCAAGAAAAAGTTCAAGCTTCAGCCGCCGCCCATGCTCTTAAAGGAAATATTCTCAGAGTATATGGTCCCTGAAAAACTCCTTTTCAATGACGTGGCCGCTTCGAGCAAAGTGGATCACTTGTCGATCAATTATACTGATCGGCTGCATTTTCTTGTGAGCCGAAAAAAAATCCGCCCTTTCAGGCGGTTTTTCGGAAAATCCAAGGCAACCTGCGCCATTTCAGACACAATGTAACACATTTTTAGCATATTCGGAAGCCATGGGGCTGGAAGGCGGGACAAAAAACCGAGTTTGCACGTGCAATTGACCTCGTATGGTTAACGTATATCTGTAAATGCGGCGTGTTAGCCCCTGTCGCGAAGGGATTTTCATCCAACCAGATGGCGCTGTGGCGCGGTTTGGAATGATTTGCGCAATGCCTTCTAGTCGCCTTCACCAGGTTTGGGAGAGAAGAATTTCTTATACTTGTCTTTGTCCTCGACAAAGTCATCGGCATCTAGCGGCGCGTCTTTCTTCGCCGTGATATTCGGCCATTTTTCCGCATAATCACGATTGACCTCAAGCCACAATTCCAGATCGGGCTCGGTATCGGGTTTGATGGCTTCCACCGGGCATTCAGGTTCGCACACCCCGCAGTCGATGCATTCATCGGGATGGATAACCAGCATGTTCTCACCCTCGTAGAAGCAATCGACGGGGCAGACTTCGACGCAGTCGGTGTATTTGCACTTAATGCAGTTCTCGTTGACGATATACGTCATTCAAGCGTCTCCGATTGCTATCACGCGGGTGGCACGGCTGCGGCTGGTATTGCGCATGCCAGATGTGGCCGGGTGCGACTGTGTAGTATAATCGCGATCCTTGCTCAAGCCGGTAAGCAGACTTGCCGCTGGGAAACATTCAGTCCAAAGGTTTGTTTTCACTGAGCCAGGCATCCATTTGTCTGCGATCGCGTTTGGTTGGGCGTCCGGTTCCCTGTTCGCGTTGCGCAGGTGGTTGTGGGGGCCGGGAGGTTTTTTTTCTTGGAACGGGGGGCGGGCTCAGGTCCTCATAAAGCATGGCGGCTTCGGCAGCGGGGCCGCGCCGGGCACCGAAAGCCACGACCTTGAGCACCCGGATCTGCTCATGGATAGCCAGCGTTATGACATCGCCTGCCCGAACCGTGCGGCTCGCCTTGCTCACTTTCGTGCGGTTGACGCGGGCCTTGCCGGTCTCGACAAGCCGTGTCGCCAGTGTGCGGGTTTTGGCAATGCGCGCAAACCAGAGCCATTTGTCGAGACGCTGGCGCTCTTCGGGGTCAGGCACCGTCTTTGACGCGGGTTTCGAGGTCTCGCTTGAGATCTTTCAAAGCGGCAAAAGGAGAATCCGGATCTATGGGTTTCTCTGGCGGTTTACGAGTGGCCGACCGCTGTGTCCGGGCAGGGGGAGATTTGCGGCCCTTGCTTTTTCCGCCCCTCCTGTCTTCGCCAGCGCCTTTGCCTTTACCAGCGCCTTTGCCTTTAAAGGAGCGGTCCTGTTTACGCTCTGTGGTCCGGGCTTTGTGTCCGCGATTCTTTTGCGCGCCGCCATGCGGGGCTTTTCGGCGGGGCCGCCAGATCTCGTCGAACTGCTCCTCGCTCTCGCCCGATGGTTTTTGAGCCTCATCAGGTGAACCTTCTTTTGCTTCGGCTTCCGTTTTGAGGGCCTCGGGCTGAGCCTTGACTATGGCGCGTCGCTCGCAGCGAAACCCAAGAGCGGTGAGTACGGAGGCGAATTCATCGCCTGAACACCCGACGATGGACATCATGCCCGGTGTGACCCGGAAGCCGCCCCTGCCGGTCGCGCCTTCAGGGGGCGTGATCTCTTCTTCGGCCTTGTTTTCGGGTTTGGCCTCGGGCGATTTTTCTTGCCCCTTGGCCTCTTCCTTTTTTGCAGTCTCAACCGCTGGTTTTGCCGGACGCCAGGCAATCAGCGGGCGGATCATGTCGGCAAGCCGCTCCAGCATATCGATGCGCACCACGCGCTGGCCGCAATGGTGATATCCGGCCAGTCGGTAATATGCCTCGGGGAGTTTCGGGTCAGCGGCCGCTGATGTCAGCCCTTCGCGCGGCGGCTCGGGGAGGGCGGAAGGCTCGATATTGTGCTCCTGCCCATAATGCAGCGCCCACAAAAAGAGAATGAGATCTGACGCCGCCGGTTTCAGCAGCGCCGGCATGAAAATATTGTGAGCCCCGAATCGCACGCCATAGCGGCGCAGCTGACCACGGGCTTCCTGATCAAGCTGGCGTATTTCATCAGTGACATCGTCGCGTTTGAGAATGCCGAGATTTTCAGTCAACCGAAAAGCGATCCCGCGGGTAAGGCCGCTGATATCTTCCGCCAGGCTCAGATCGATGAGCGGCTTGAGGCGCTCTTCCATCGTGGTTTTCAGCCAGCTTGAGACTTTTTCCTCGATACGCGCCTTGTCCGGGGCGCTGAGATGCTCGTCGGCGAGTATTTCAAGCGCGGGTTTGAGCGCGGTTTCTCCCGCAGTGAGGCGGGCCACGGCCGCGCCTTCCCACTTGATCTCGCCCAGCCGGGTAAGCTCCAGGGTTTCAGGCTTGGCTTCAGCCAGCCTTTTCGTGCGTTCAGCGAGTTCTTCCACCATTACCCTTGCCGCCGCGTGGCGGGCCGCCTTGCCGTGTATACCGGATGCGTTCGTATCGGGAGTAAAGCGGAAGCCATCAAGGCGCCCGACAAAGTGCCGCTCGACATGAACCGATCCATCTTTATCGATCTCCACATACAAACTATCCTGGTCTCTCAGTCTTTTTATAAGCACGCTGGTGCGTCTGTCGACAAAACGCTGCGTTAGTCTTTCGTGTAATGCGTCCGATAATTTGTCTTCGATTTCCCGGGTCCGGTCCTGCCAGTGCTGGGGATCAGCCAGCCATTCGGCGCGGTGGGAAACAAATGTCCATGTGCGGATATGCGCGATCCGGTTGGAGAGCGTATCGATATCGCCTTGCGTATTTTCAGCATATCGAACCTGCTCGGCGAACCAGTCTTCGGGGATTAGGCCTTCGTCGCTCCTCAGGTGCCCATAGATCTGAATGAGAAGTTCCGCATGATCGATTGCGGAAATATTGCGATAATCATGGATCTGGCAAACGTCCCAAAGACGTGTGATGGCCGCAGGCGCCGTAGCCATGGCCCGGACGGCTGCATCCCGGCTCACATTCTCCAGCGCAATCAGATCATCGACCATGCGCCCGCGATTGAGCCGCCAGTGATCCGGGGTTGTCCGCAGGCTGTCCTTCAGGCGTTCCAGGGTGGTGAAATCGAGTTTGCCGCTGCGCCATTGCAGCAGCTTCACCGGCTCGAATATGTGATCCTCGAGAGCTGCAATTCGCGCCTGGTCGAATGGCTCAACCTGTGCGGTCACGCCAAATGTTCCGTCATTGGTGTGCCGCCCGGCGCGCCCCGCAATCTGTCCGAGTTCGGCGTTGGTCAGCTCGCGGCGCTGCTGCCCGTCAAATTTGTGAACTGATGCAAACGCTACATGCTCGACATTGAGGTTGAGCCCCATGCCAATCGCATCGGTTGCGACCAGGAAATCAACCTCGCCATTTTGAAACAGCTCGACCTGGGCGTTTCGCGTCTTGGGGCTCAACGCTCCAAGCACGACCGCCGCGCCGCCGCGCTGGCTCCGGACATGTTCAGCCGTTGCATAAACGTCATTGGCGGTGAAGGAGACGATCGCCGATCTGCGCGGCAGACGGGATATCTT
>Ga0209344_10004019_pt1 | contig 13915 bp, 10 predicted proteins | sample Cruoilmetagenom6_FD_187293 | JGI IMG/M metagenome (GOLD analysis project Ga0209344, IMG submission 187293) | Oil polluted marine microbial communities from Coal Oil Point, Santa Barbara, California, USA - Santa Barbara Oil Seep Sample 6 (SPAdes)... | ecosystem: Environmental > Aquatic > Marine...
ATGTTTTGGTTAATGGTCAGTCAACGGGTTCAGCCACTGCCACTGCCACAGGTGGTTCGGGTGGCTATACTTATGCTTGGAGCGATGGTCAAACCACTGCAACAGCTTCAAGTTTGGCGGCTGGAGTTTACTCAGTCACAGCCACAGACTCCAATGGCGGCACAGCCGTCACATCAGCGACCATTACGGAACCAGCTTCAGTTGCCGTTTCAATCACAGCCCAAACAGATGTTTTGGTTAATGGTCAGTCAACGGGTTCAGCCACTGCCACTGCCACAGGTGGATCGGGTGGCTATACTTATGCTTGGAGCGATGGTCAAACCACCGCGACAGCTTCAAGTCTTGCGGCTGGAGTTTACTCAGTCACAGCCACAGACTCCAATGGTGGCACAGCAGTCACATCGGCCACCATTACGGAACCGTCATCAATTAGTGGTTCAATTACCGTTGTTACAAATGTATCTTCTGCTGGTGCTTCCGATGGTTCCGCTACTGTTGTGGCAACTGGTGGATTGGCGCCTTATACATATTTATGGAGCAATGGTCAGACGACAGCAACAGCAACTGGACTGAGTGAGGGAGTTCATTCTGTTGTCATTACCGATGCCAATGGTGCAACGACAACGATTGAAGTTACACTTGGGCTTGGGCAGCCAGCTATGGTTTCTGTGAACTCAAAACTGGCGTTGTTAATGCTTATTTTATTCATGTTGATAGTTGGGACGCATAAAAGGAGTGCGATCAGAAACAGTTAAGTGGAAAACATAAAAGGGGCTGGTATCAATCCAGCACTTTTGTAAATTAATATGATGTAATTATCAGGCGATGAGCGTTGTTGGTAATTCAAGGCGTAAATATATTGATGTTACACAAGCGGCTTTCGCAACATGTGTAACATCATCTATATAATCAATTAAGATTTCTTTTCAGTAATATACGCATTAACCAATTTTTCCAAAATGGTCATAGGGACGGCGCCGTTTTTGAGTACTAAGTCGTGAAACTCTCGGATGTCATATTTATTGCCCAACTCTGTTTCTGCTTTTTGACGTAGCTCGAGGATTTTCATCATACCAACTTTATAGGCCAAAGTCAGTCCGGGCCAGACAATGTAACGTTCGATTTCAGATTCGACATCTGTCATGGCTATGCCGATGATTGAGGCCATGTAGTCAATGGCTTGTTCTCTTGTCCATCGTTTGTAGTGGATGCCGGGGTATTACCATTCGGCTGTAAAATTGGGTGCCTTTGTGTGGTAAGGCCTAAGTTTACTAGACTGTGTAATTTTAATTAGTAACTAAAACTAATCAAATACATGCATTACTGGCCAGCTTAAAGCGATTACTTTAGGAACAGTATTCCTATTAAGTACCAGTCAGGTTTTTTATCCTCTATTGACTATCAAGGGATCCAGTGCTATTTTTGAGGTCTGGATTATTCCTAAATTCTGATAGAATATAGGACTTTGATAACCATTGCTTTTCATATGAAACCTGAACAAGAAATCCACTTTGCTCAATCGACAGAAGGCGTCAAAATCGCTTATTCAACCTGTGGTAACGGCCCTGTGATGGTGAAGGCAGCTAATTGGTTAAGTCATATTGAGTACGATTGGGATAGTCCAGTTTGGAAACATTGGCTCAATGACTTATCCGCAGAAAACACTTTGGTTCGTTATGATGAGCGTGGCTGCGGCCTTTCTGATCGAGATGTTGCTGACTTGTCATTTGAATCATGGGTCAATGATTTGGAAGCGGTGGTAGATAAACTTGGTCTTGTGCGTTTTCCTTTGCTTGGGGTTTCACAAGGCGGTGCTGTTGCCATAGCTTATGCGGTGAGGCATCCAGAGCGTGTCAGTCATTTAATTTTATACGGTGCTTATGGCAGAGGTCGCTTGGTACGGGATTCATCAGCAGAAGCCCTTGAAGAAGCTGTCACCATGAAAAATTTAATCAAATTAGGTTGGGGCAGGGAACATGATGCTTTTCGTCAGGTATTCTCAAGCCAATTCATGCCAGGTGGTACTTTAGAACAGTTACAAGCGTTCAATGAATTACAGCGCATTTCTTGTTCAGCTGAAAATGCTGCTCGTTTTTTGGATGAATTCAATCAGATAGATGTGATGGAATTGGCCACTCAAGTGAAGTGTCCAACATTGGTGATGCATGCACGTGGTGATTTGCGTGTTTCTTTTGATGAAGGTCGATTGCTTGCCGCCCAGATTCCGGGGGCTCGATTTGTGCCATTGGATTCAGATAACCATGTTTTGTTGTCTGAACCCATGTGGGACGTTTTTATGTCAAAGCTGACACAATTCCTTGCAAGACAAGCACCAGAACATCCTAAGTCTTCAGTTCTTGATGAGCTGACGCCTCGTGAAAAAGAAGTGTTGGATTTCATTGCCGGAGGGTTGGATAATTCAACGATTTCTGAGCACTTGGGTTTACAAGAAAAGACTGTGCGTAACCACATCACTCACATTTTTGACAAGCTTACTGTGGATACCCGAGCACAAGCCATTGTTATGGCTCGTGAAGCGGGTTTGGGTAAGAAAATAAGCTGATTTAATTGGCTTGGGACCTGTGTCCCATGAAAAATCCACAACTGCGTCACACTTCTCTTTTATATTGTCAAAACATCGCTTTTTGCCTGGGACGTAGGCCTCAAGACATCCTTCATTCTTAATGATTAAATAGTCCCTTTAACTTAAGGGATATTATGCAGTGAAATCTAATCAACTCATTACAACCACCTGTTCGATAACACTGAAGACCTTATTTTTGCCAATGGCTATAAAGCTACTTTTGAAAACTAAAAACACTTTAATATGGAGAATAAAATGTATAAATTAATTTTAAATCTTTCTTTGATAATTACTTTTGCTACCTGTCATGCTGGAGAATTATCAGAAATAAATTGGGTCACTGGTAACGATGGCAGTTGGTTTGATTCGAACAATTGGGTCGAGCTTGAAGTGCCTTTTGATGGTGTTGAAGTCAGGTTCGGGGTAGGGGATAATGACAATTCAAACGATGAAGTGAATATTGATAATTTTTCTAATGGTGTCAACCTACCAAACAGTACTTTGAGGCTAGAGAGAAAAGTCACTTTTTCTGATCAGAGTGCTTTGGGTAATCCGCAGTTGGCAGATGACGGCATGTTTTTTGATGTGATGGCAATCAATGGCGCTGGCGGCATTGGTGTTACTTTTAATGTTCCCGTGACTGCTGATGCCATGACATCAAACCGTCACGGTGGCGTATTTAATCGTGAAATTACCGTCAACAGCATTTTGGCCGAGAGTCGCCACCAAGATAAGTGGATAATTAATGCTGGGGCTACCAAGCCAATTAACTATATTTTGATTGATGAAAACAGGGATGCAGATGGGGGCACTGTTGATGGTTTTTTTAAGATTAACTCAGATTTAATCATTGATCAGCTGGATTTTGTTTGGGGCAGTTTACAAATTGGTCCGGATGTGGATGTGACCATTGATGTACTGAATGTCAGTATATTTTCAAATCAAGCTGAGAATAACAATATTTCACCCTTAGTGATTGCTGCAAACAGCTCTGTTTTTGTCTCGTCACTTAAACTGATGGATGTGGCTAATAATGAAGTGACTGTGGTTAGTAATGGTAGCTATGGTAGCGAAGACAATACCGAGACTGACTTTACGACACCCTTGATTGTTGGAGAGGGCGTAATGGTGGTTTGCGATTTGCCGATTTTTGCTGATGGCTTTGAAAGTGATCCGACCATTGACGACTGTATAAGAATTTAACTGTATTAACTAGGCTATAGATAAAGGAATCAGTATGAAGCTCATTCCAAGTTACTGGACACTGAGCTTTTTTTGGTACATGGTTGCATAATCGGTAAATCAATCAAGCAATGGTATATTTACATCAGTTGCGAAAGTCAAATTGAATTTAATAGGTTGTTAGTATGCACCCATCTTTGGGGTGGCGATATTTTCCTAAGGTGTGTGTCCTTAACTGGTTACTTGTATTTTCAGTGGAAAATCCTTAGTGAACGTGTAAAATTTATGGTTTGGGCTGTATGTCCTTATTTGTTCGTCCTAGAGAAAAAGCGATTGGCCATTTTATTAATTAACCAGAGTCCTATGTGATGAAGCCTTTGCCAATTAGAATAATGCAGATGATTACAAAGTTACACCAAAGAGGTTATTCTTCGATTTATCTGTATTCTGGAATGTCACCCGGTGGTATGCACTGGCGTTATGAAATTGGTCAAGTGGTGTTTGGTCAATGGCCGACCAAACCCGCTTGGGTAAGTAGCAGTGTTCAATCGGAAGGTTCAACCATTTGGACCGCGGACAATTCAACTGTTGCGGCAATGACTGATGGATTTCAACAATATTTTAAAGGGCGATTAATTCAAGATTATAAACCCAGTGATTATTCACAGTGGTACGCCGCTGTTTTGGCGGAGTTAAAAGCAGAAGAACCATTAAAGTTTTTTGGTGACTATGCTGGTAAACACCAACATCTTTTGGCTACGGCACCTGGCTATAAAAAGCAATAATGTTGATTAATATCTAATCAAGGACAATTACCAGCTATGGATTTACTCTCGGACTGGATTTAACTCTAAACACAAAAAATCCAGTTGATTGCGTGCTCTCATAGATGACGAAATATGAGCAGGAAGGACCTGTCCTTGAGTGATTTAGTCATTCATTGTTTGGTTCTTTTAGCCGTTATCGACAAAGGCTCGTTCTATCACATAGTCACCAGGGTAGCCGATGCGGGGTGAGATTTGAAATTTAAGTGACTCCAGTAATTCACTGGTCTCTTTCAACATGGCTGGGTTGCCGCATAACATGGCCCGATCTGTTAACGGTGATATTTGTGGTAAACCTAAATCAGCGCACATTTGACCTGATCTGATTAAATCAGTAATACGCCCAGAATGAATCGAAGGTTCTCGAGTAACCGTAGGGTAGTAAATCAGTTGTTGTTTAACCATATCACCAAGGTACTCATGTTCAATCAATTCTTTTTCTATAAAGTTTTTGTAAGCCAGGTCATTGTTATTGCGAACACAATGAACCAAAATGACTTTGTTGAATTTTTCATAGACTTCTGGGTCTTGAATCAAGGCCATAAATGGGGCCAAGCCGGTTCCTGTTGACAACAAATATAAATTTTCTGCGGCAGTCACATCATGTAATAACAAAGTCCCTGTTGGTTTTTTGCTGATCCATATGCTGTCACCTGGTTTTAAATTTTGTAAATGTGAGGTCAGCTTGCCATTTTCAAGTTTAATTGAAAAGAACTCTAGATGTTCTTCATAATTTGGACTGGCAATAGAATAGGCTCGCATCACTGGTTTATTGTTGATCACTAATCCCACCATAACAAACTGGCCATTTTCAAATCGCAAACCATCATTTCTGGTGGTGCGAAATGAAAAAAGTTTATCGTTCCAATGATGGACTTCTGTGACAGTTTCTTGATAGGCGTTTTTGACTTGTACAGCTGGTGAGTTAATTTCTGTAGCAAGTGACTGATTGGGCATGTTCATAATTGTCACCTCAATGGGGTGGTTGTGGTTAGTTATATTGGCTGGGTTGGTTAAACCGATGCCATATATTGTAAATTTTTGTGGCATTTTACAGTTTATTTTTCTTATTTAAAGTGTTGTCGCAGGTAAATTTGACAGATGTCAAAATATGTAAGAAATTTAAGGTAAATTCAACCCATATTTATTCCCTTAATTAAATCCTGTAAGGGCTTAAAGGCAAAAAGGTCAGGCCTAAAGGATCCACACTTTTAAAATAAGTAGACTCAGCCTTCGCTGGGATTACCGGTGGTGGATTTTTTAAGTAATAAGACAACTTGATTGATTTGATTTTAAAGCTGGTGTATTAACGATTTTGGCTGTCGATGTTTTCCTACAAGTGTCTATTTTGTCGATATCTTCTTAATGGAGTTATTGGTATAGTGTCGCCAATTCGCTTGAATCTAGCGTCGAGCTTGTATAAATAGGTGCATAATGTTGGCGTGTATGAATATTATGTAATTTAATGTTAATATATTTGTTTTGTACATAAACAGGTTTGTTGTCACTTTTATAGTTATTTGAGGAAAGCATATGTCAGACAAAAACAATGATGTTCCTAGTCAAGCTTTGTCTATGCTTTCGGGTTTTAATGAAAACTTACTTTCATCCACATTCCTCACAACTGTGTTTGATCATTTTTCAGAAGCTGTCATGGTTGCTGATATCAATCGAGTTATCCTCTATGTTAATGAAGCCACTTTAAATTTATTTGGATACACAAAAGCAGAGTTGTACGGTCAGGAAACTAAAATTTTATACGCGGTGAAGGATGAGTTTGCAGCGCAGGGTAAAAAGCGATTTAATTCTCAAAGTAAAGTGTTGGTTGAAAACTTTAGAATTGCTTACCGTCGAGCAGATGGTGGTACCTTTGTTGGCTTAACCACTGGTGGCGTAATGCGTACTAAAGAGCAGGAAGTGATTGGTTTTATGGGTATCATAAGACCTGCGCGAACAGCTGACGAGTCATTAGATACTTTGCAGAAGTTACACGGTATCGCCGCTGATTTTTCTCTCAGCTATGAACAACGTATAGAGTTATTGCTTAAAATTGGATTAGATCATTTTGGGCTTGAAACAGCCATCCAATCACATATAGTCGATGACAGCTACACGGTTGAACATTGCGTTGATAAAAATGCCGTGCTCTTAGCGGGCACAACATTTAACCTTGCAGACACTTATTGTATTCATACTTTGAATGCAAAACAGTCCTTGGGGTTTCACTATGTGGGCAACAGTGAAATTAAAAATCACCCGTGTTATCAAAACTTTAAACTTGAATCATATATTGGTGCATCGATAGACATAGACAATCAATTATATGGCACCATCAATTTCTCTGGCCAATTACCGACTGAACCCTTTTCCAAAGATGATTATATTTTGGTTAATCTTCTGGCAGACATGTTGAGTTACCTCATATATAAAAAGAACTATGATGCCAAGTTATGGGAATTGGCTACCACTGATGACTTAACTGGTTTACCCAATCGTCGGGCCACCCTTGAAAGACTTGCCCAACATGTTGATTTATCACATCGCGTTGGCTCGCCTTGTACTGTGGTTTCAATAGACATTGATCACTTTAAATCTATCAATGATAAATGGGGTCACAGTACAGGAGACTATATTTTGCAAGCGTTCGCTCGGATTGCATTAAAAATAGGGCGTTCAGTTGATCTATGTGGTAGGTTAGGTGGTGAGGAATTCGTGCTTTTATTGCCCAATACGGATGCTAAAGGTGGCAAAATTGTGGCTGATCAATTGAGGGCAATGCTAAAAGCTGAACCTATCAAGTTAATCAATGGCCACTTGGTTTTTTTGGAAATAAGTGCAGGTGTGGCGTCGTTAAAAATTAGCGAAACTGTTGAGAGTTTGTTGGCCCGTGCTGACGATTCGATGTATGTCGCTAAGAAAAATGGACGTAATCAAGTTTGTATTAATCAGACATAAAGTGCACAGAAGTTGATTCGTGAGGTGATGGGTTTGTATTTGTAGTCTGTGTCTGGCTGAATATTATCTATGGGGTTTATTTTGTGAAAGAACTGATTATGTTTTCATTAAAAAAGGGCCCATCAGGCCCTTTTTTATTGGCTTATACTGAATTTCGACTAGATATCAAATTTGATGCCTTGGGCCAATGGCAATTCAGTTGAGTAATTGATGGTGTTGGTTTGTCTGCGCATATAAGCTTTCCATGCATCAGAACCAGCTTCACGACCACCACCGGTGTCTTTTTCACCACCAAATGCACCACCAATTTCAGCTCCAGAGGTACCGATATTGATGTTAGCGATACCGCAATCAGAACCGGCTGGTGATAAGAACTGCTCAGCTTGGCGCAGGTCATTGGTGAAAATGGCTGAAGACAAGCCATGAGCCACATCATTCTGGGCTTCAATCACGGCATCTAAGTCATTGAATGTCATCACATACAGAATAGGGGCGAAGGTTTCAGTTTTAACCACGTCCCAATCGCCTTCTGCTTTGATCACACAAGGTTCAACGAAGTGACCAGGGCCATCAACACGTTTACCACCAGTTAACACTTCACCGCCAGCGGCTTTGGCTTTTTCAACCGCATCCAAATACATTTGTACCGAAGCTTCGTCTATCAATGGTCCCATCAGGGTGTCTTTGTTCAATGGGTTGCCGATAGGTACTTGTTTGTAAGCTTTGACAACAGTGGCGATTAAATCATCAGCGATGTCTTCGTGCACAAATAAACGACGTGTGGTGGTACAGCGTTGGCCCGCTGTTCCAACTGCGCCAAAAACTATGGCAGGTACGGCCAATTTCAAATCAGCAGACTTGTCGACGATCAAGGCGTTGTTTCCACCTAATTCTAACAATGAGCGACCCATTCTTTTCGCGACTTGAACACCCACTTGGCGTCCAACATGGGTAGAACCGGTGAAAGAAACCAAGTTGACACGTTTGTCATCAACAAATTTCTTGGCCAATTCATTGCTGTTGTCATTGAACAGTAAAAAGATGGGTGGGAAGCCAGCATCTTGTAAGGCTTCATTACAGATGTTTTGTACTGCAATTGAACACAGTGGCACTTTCTGTGAAGGTTTCCAAATAGAAACGTTACCACAGATGGCAGCGACAAAAGCATTCCATGACCATACAGCTACAGGAAAGTTAAAGGCTGAAATAATACCAACGACTCCCAATGGGTGCCATTGATCGTACATGCGATGACCAGGACGTTCTGAGTGCATGGTATTTCCGTACATCATGCGTGATTGACCCACGGCGAAATCTGCCATATCAATCATTTCTTGAACTTCACCGTCACCTTCTGATTTGATTTTGCCCATTTCAGCGGCCACCAAAGAGCCTAAGGCGTCTTTGTGTTTACGCAATGCTTCACCGACTAAACGAACGGCTTCACCACGTTGTGGACCTGGCACCGTGCGCCACTCTTTGGCTGTTTCAACGGCCAAAGACAATACGTTTTCGTAATCAGCTTCAGATGAAGAAACCACTTTACCTAACAGCTCACCAGTTGCAGGGTTGTGCGATTCAATTAATCCAGCTGAATCATCAGTTGACCAGTTGTTAACGCCAGTACATGTACCAGGGTTGACATCTTTTAGGCCCAATTCTTTTAAAAAATCCATCATTCTATCCTCAGAGTTTTTCCATCATTTCAGGAATAATTTTAAATAAGTCGCCAACCAATCCAACATCAGCCACTTCAAATATAGGTGCGTCACCATCTTTGTTGATGGCCACTATGGTACCGGCATCTTTGATCCCAGTTAAATGTTGAATCGCACCTGATATACCGAAACACATATATAGGTCCGGAGCAATGATTTTTCCAGTCTGCCCAACCTGCATGTCATTGGGTACATAACCCGCATCGACAGCCGCTCGGGATGCACCGGTGGCAGCGCCCATTTTGTCAGCGAGCTTGTAGACGATTTCAAAGTTTTCTTCGGAACCGACACCGCGGCCACCAGAAATTACTTTGCTGGCGGTTTGTAAATCTGGGCGATCAGAGTTACCGCTGGCTAATTCAACAAATGTGGTGTGTGTAGCTGCCGTTGTTAAGGTTGTTTCAGATACGGTGGCTTGACCATCAGATGATTTATCAGCAGGGAATGATGCGGTTCTGACAGTGGCAACAATTTGAGCCGTATCTGTTTTAACTGTGATGATTGCGTTGCCAGCATAAATCGGGCGTTTAAACGTATTGGCATCAATGATTTCCATCACATCAGACAATTGATTGACTTCCAATAAGGCAGCCACTCTTGGCATCACGTCTTTGCCGAAGGTTGTTGAAGGGCCAAATACATGACTGTAATTTTTACCCATTTCAGCAATGGTAGGCGCAATTGAAGCAGCCAGTTGGTCGTGGTTGTTATCACATTGCACATAATGCACTTGATTAACGCCACCCAAGCTTGCTACTTGTGCAGACAAGCCAGCATCATTGCCAAAAACTACCACATCAATGCTTGCCGCATCTAATTGTTTGGCCGCAGTCAATACTTTGGCAGTTGATTGGTTTATTTGTGAGCCGTTGTGTTCGGCTAATATCAGTACTTTACTCATGAGGCCAACCCCTTGTCTTTCAATATTTCAATCAATTCATCAACCGTTTCAACCATCACGCCTTTTTGACGAGGTTGTGGAGATTCATGTTTTAAAACTTCAATCGCTGAACCTTTAGGTGCAGGCACCAATTCAGCCATATTTTGTACATCCAATGGTTTGCGCTTGGCTTTCATGATGTCAGGAAGTTTAACGAAACGAGGTTCATTTAAACGTAAATCGGTTGAGACCACTGCTGGTAATTCGACTTGAATGGTTTCTAAACCAGCATCTACTTCGCGGGTTACTTTGAGGTTGTTATCATCAATAAACTCTACTTTTGAAGCAAAAGTTGCTTGGGGACGATTCCACAATGTAGCCAACATTTGCGGCGTCTGATTGTTGTCATCGTCAATCGCTTGTTTGCCGGTGATTACCAATCCAGGTTGTTCTTGTTCAATCACTTTTAACAACACTTGGGCTGCTTGTAAAGGTTGTACTGCCGCAGTTGACTCAACCAATATGGCACGATCCGCGCCCATGGCCATAGCTGTTCTGAGTTGTTGTTGTGAATCATTGTTACCAATAGTGACAACGATGACTTCATCGGCTTTGCCTTGTTCTTTGATTCGCAGTGCTTCTTCTATGGCGATTTCGTCAAATGGGTTGATACTCATTTTGACCCCATCAGTGGCCACACCTGAGCCGTCAGGCTTAACCTGAACCCTTACGTTGTAGTCAACAACGCGTTTGATAGCTACAAGAATTTTCATGTGAGTTTTCTGGTTTATTAAAAGGCGTGCGATTATATCATCTTTGTAGTGAAAATATCATCCTTGCCGGCACAGTACTTTTGTTGTTAAATGACGGGGTTCAATCAATTATATAGACAATCATGCTGATTTCAGACAGCCATCAATTTGTTTTTGTACATATCAGGAAAGCTGCAGGAACCAGTTTGAGACAAATTCTTGAACGCGTGGCCTTAGCTAAAAATAATCAAATTTGGTATAAGCTATTGAGTCGAAATGGTTTTGCAGTTGATTACCATAAGTACTCATTTCGTAAACATGCTAATTTGTATGAAGCTGAATCCAGTATGCCAGCTGATCGATTTAAACAGTACTTTAAATTTGCGATCGTCAGGAATCCCTGGGATCGTTTGGTTTCTGAATACGAATATATTAAAACTCAACCGACACATTCTCGTTTTAAAAAACTAAGTGGGTTGAGTTTTGTTGATTATGTGAGGTACCAAAGCGAACGTCCTGATGCCCATCAAATCAATGCGTTAACTCTTAAAGATGGTCAATTGGGATGTGATTTTATCGGCAAGTTAGAAACACTGGATCAATCACTCAGAGTGGTTGGTGCCAAGATTGGTGTTGATTTTTCCACCTTGCCACATGTCAATCAAGTTAACCGTTGCGATTACCGCACTTATTACGATGATAATTTGACTGAAAAAGTCGCTGAGTTGTGGCAACAAGACATCGAAGCTTTTAAATACCAATTTGAATAAGGTTATCAAACTATATTTCAATTGTAGCCTGCTGGTAGGATCGAGGTTGTTGTGACTTAAAAGCGCGTGTCCCAAGTGTTTGGCTAACTTGCGCATTGATTTTAACTTTGTCTCATCTCATTTTTTTTGTCAATTTTCATGATTTGAACCTTCTTTTATTTGAAGCGCTGCATATTGATTTTCAGGCTGCTGATTTCAAGACAATTCTATTGATTTTGTTTGGTGGTAAGTATTGAATTAAGTTGTTTTTTAAGTTTTTTTTATTTTAGTGTCACCCAAATCCATTTTTTATCGGGTGTGCAGGTAAGTGATTAAATTGATGACTGCCTATTCACGCCCATCGTTTCTGTTTGTTGGTGCTAATCTGAATTTTATTTGAAATGAAGTGAATAGTAAATTTTGAAGGAAGCTTTGAGAGAAACAATGAAAAATACTATTTTAATATCAGCCCTATTACTGACAACATCAGGTTTGGCTCACGAAATAAAACCATCTACAGGTTTTGCCTCGCTGTTACATGGAATGCCTACGGTTGGCACAATTAAACAAAACGCTTTAAAACAAGGTGTGTTATTCGCCACAGTGGGAACTGATGCGAATTGTACCTACCAAAACAGGCCCATACAGGATGCGATAGATGCAGGCTTTGAACATGTCAGAATAGCCCAAGGAACTTACACAGAAAATTTGAACTTGGGTGACAACAACATGACATTAGAAGGTGGTTACGCTGATTGTAGTGCTGCTGAAAGTGGCAGCCTTGCTGGAGGTGGTTTAACCACCATTTCTGGTTCTGCTGATCCGAGTCTTTCTACCCTCACCATACCGAGTTCTGTCGATGTCTATGATGTCATATTAAAACGATTGAGCATTGTTGGTGGTGGTAGCCCAACCAGGAACCTAGGTGGTGGTATTCTTGTAAATGACAATGTTTCAAACATCCACATAGAAAACCTTGATATCAACGGAAATCAAGCACTTAATGGTGCAGGCCTTGTGGTGTTTTTAGGTGCACCAAGTGTGGTAATTCAGGACAGCAGAATCCGACTGAATCAAGCACGTCGCGGTGGTGGTATCGGCTGTTTTTCTGATAATGCGGTGATTAATTTTTATGACACTGGAGACATTGGCGCAGGCATTTTCAGTAATGCTGCCACAGAAATGGGTGGCGGTGTGCATTTAACCAATGGCTGCCAGTTCAAGATGTACACAGGGCAAAACCCTAATCTTGTTGACTTAAGAGGTATCACCTTTAACCAAGCGGATATGCATGGTGGTGGTGTTTCAGTGATGAATGGCTCGGCATTCAAAGCGATTGGTTTTGAACTGGTTCCGGGATTAGGTAATGACACGGCACCTGTAACCATTAAAAACAACGAAGCCGACAGCGATGAAGACGGTATAGGTAACGGTGGTGGTATTTACGTTGAGGGTGTGGGTTCTACAGCCGAACTTTTTAATGTCAATTTTCAAGGCAACAGCGCCTTTAACGGTGGCGCAGTGAGTGCTGAAAATGGTGCCAAGGTGATTACAGAATCGATAAATTTGAACGGCGCTTGTTGGAGCCCTGGTCAATGTAATCGCTTCCATGGCAACACAGCCCGAGAGGGTGGTGGGGTTTTTTATCTTAACCAGAATGCCGATTTAGATACCGAAATCAGTGTTTTTACGTCACAGATATATGACAATGATTCAACCACGGCAGGCGCTGTGGCCAACATCAATGGCGTAAATGCTCAATTTTCCATGGAAGGCTCTGTGGTTTATGATAATACTGCCAATGTCATTTTATACAATGGTCGCGGGACCACTGCATACTATTCATTCAATACCATCGCTGACAACAATGCTTCATTTTCAGTGATCAGAAATTTCGAAGGTAATTTGAAGTTAGTCAATTCCATTATTCACAATCAAGATAACATCGATGTGTTGTCTAATTCTTTGCCCACGTCAGAATTTATTGATTGTTTGATCACCCATGAAAATAGCAGCTTCACCAGTAATGTTGCTACTCAGGTGGAAGATCCCATGTTTATTGATCGGGATAATGGTGATTACCACATTGATGCGGCTTCATCACCGGCGGTGGATTTTTGTGATCAAACCAACCTACCACAAAGGCCGAATGACATTGATAATGAAGCCCGCGGCTGGGATGATGCTTTGACAGATGATGAGTTTGGTCCTTATGACCTCGGTGCAGATGAAACCTATGCCAGTGACGTAATCTTTAAAGATGATTTTGAG
>Ga0209344_10004020_pt1 | contig 13910 bp, 12 predicted proteins | sample Cruoilmetagenom6_FD_187293 | JGI IMG/M metagenome (GOLD analysis project Ga0209344, IMG submission 187293) | Oil polluted marine microbial communities from Coal Oil Point, Santa Barbara, California, USA - Santa Barbara Oil Seep Sample 6 (SPAdes)... | ecosystem: Environmental > Aquatic > Marine...
TTCTTCTTCATTATGGTTCAATACAAATTGATCTAGATTAAAGTTTTCAAAATTAGGATCAAAAGTTACTTTATTGAAATTATCTTTATTTTCATTGATGTACCATTTGTTCCCTTTAAAGGTTACATCTGATTTTTTAAAACCTACGATAGATTGGTTTGCTTCGTTTTTAGTATGGTAGAAACTTAGGTCGTATAAATCGCTATTTGTTTTTCCACCTTTAAATTCGGAACGCATAAAAAGCGTATCATTAATAGTTACATTAATAAGATTAAACTTTGAAATATTATAGATATCCGTATGCAAACTATCTACTTCTACATAGGTATTAAATAGCGGGTTTTTATTATCTACTTGCAGTTCGATGGCATTTGCAAAGTAATCTAGCCATTCTATTTTAGGCGATTTAAAAGTAAGTTTAAACTCTTTTTCGTCACTTTCTACTCTTCCTTTTACAAAAGTGTTTTTACCAAGTTTCAATTCTGGTAAGAAGACCTCAATAATCTTGTTATAAATCTTAAAATTAAAATCTATATACTGATTTGTAGATACTTCATAAGGACTATATTTAGTATATAAACTACCTATTGCATTGATAAAAAGTTCGTCGATATTATCTATTAGAAAAACACCACTCATTTGCCCTTCAATAATATCTGGGGAATTTACATTTATATATCTTACCTTATCCATAAAGGAAGATTCTACGGCAAAATCATCAAAGAAATACTCATCGTTCTCGTTTTGATAATAGGTTTTATTGAATTGGATACTTCCAACGGCATTGTCTAAAGTAGTACCTTCCATTTTCATATCTACGATTCCCTTAAACACAGACATGCTGTCTTTTTTAATAAAATTAAGCGCTTTAAGGTTGGCGTAATCTACATTGGCAACAAAATCAAACTTGTTTATTTCTTGTGAAAAATCGGCTAAACCATTAAATTTAAGTTTAAAATTTTTGTCTTCCGAATCTACTTTCCCGTTAAAGACCTTGTCTTTTAAATTACCCGAAACAAGAATATTCTGATAGATATATTCGTTATAATTTATGGAGTAAATATCTCCTTCTACTTTTGTATTTAAGTTTTCTTGGGTAAAACCTTTTCCGTCCACATCTAAATTTAAAGAAGCCTTTTTTAAATTAGGATCATTTAAAAAAGTACCAATATCAAAATCATCGAAAATGACATTTCCTTTATAGGTTGCATTATCTATATCATTGATTTTTTTCATTTCTAAATTAGAAACAACATAACCTAAATCGGTATCAATTTTAAGATCTGCTTTTATGGTAGAAGTGGTTATATAGGTTATCCCTTTAATATTAAAATTTCCGAGTTTATCGAAAACCGAAGGAATAGCTTCACCAAGTACATTTGGCAATAATGCCTTTAAGGATTTATAGTTAGAAGAAAGATTTGAAAATTTTCCATGCATAGAAAAATTATCATCTTCAGCATTAAATAAATTTTTAAAATTTAAATCGCCATAAATTTTTGTTCTGGAGTTAGTCGTCAAATTTAAATTATCGACATTCAAATCATTTAATGTTCCATGAATTTTCGCATTAAAATCTGCTCGTTGACCAATTCCAAATTCATTGTAAAACGCATTTAACTCATCTAAAGCGACACTAGCTTCTGTAAAATTAGCGTCTACATTTACTTTGTTTGTAAAATCTGAAAAATCTTCTCGGTCATAAGAAAATTTCAAATCTCCTTGTAAAGAAGAGTTTGTGGTTTTTAGTTTTAAATTGGCAAATGTAATATTGTTAAGCGTATACGTAAAATCGGAAGACAAATTTTTCATTACCAAACCACGACTATCCTTAAATACCAATGTATTTATTCTAGTACTTACGTTTGGACCATTAATTAAAAAATTAGTTGCGTTTATATCTATAGCAGAAAATTCTAAGATTTTTGGAGTTTCTTTATTTTCATCAATAAGCCGAAACGTACCATCATAAATAGAAATATCACTCGATGACATTAAAAAGGTATTTTCCTTTTCTCTTGGGTTATCTTCATCGAAACGAGCAACAAAAACATCTAGATTAGTATCTTCTTCCCCTTTATAGGTTTTAATATTAAAAATTAATCCTTCTAAATCTATATCTCCAAAAGCAAGTTTACTATTGATAAGATTATTAAAATTCAAAATAGAAGTATTCAATTCTACTGCACTAATAAGCGTATCTTTTTTATAATCCCGTATCAGAATTTCTTTAAGCTCCACATCGCCATTAAATTGGAGTCCGACTCTATTAATGTTAATATTTGTGCCGTATTCTGTATTTAACCAATTGGTAGCAATTTTACCGAGTCTAGTTTGAACAGCAGGAATAGAAAGTACCAACACCAATATGATGAAAAGCAGTAGCAAGACTGCTACAATTTTGGATGCTATTTTTAAAAATTTTTTGATACGTTTTAAAGTTATAACTTTGAAGTCAAAATTAACAATTATTGTGCCTAATATTTACTAATGTCCTCACAAAATATTTACATACTTGCAATTGAGTCTTCTTGCGATGATACCGCCGCCTCTATCTTGCTAAACGGCAAGGTTTTAAGTAATATTGTTGCAAGCCAAAAAATACACGAAGAATATGGTGGTGTCGTCCCAGAATTAGCTTCTAGAGCGCACCAGCAAAATATTGTACCTGTTGTACATCAAGCTATTGAAAAAGCTGGAATAAAAAAAGAAATGCTTCATGCTATTGCCTTTACAAGAGGTCCCGGATTAATGGGATCCTTACTTGTTGGTACTTCCTTTGCAAAATCGTTGGCCTTTGGTTTAGATATTCCACTTATAGAAGTCAACCATATGCAAGCGCATATTTTGGCACACTTTATAGATGAAGCTGGTTTTAGCAAACCTCCTTTTCCGTTTTTGGGTATGACAATTTCTGGCGGGCATACACAAATTGTGAAGGTTTCCAATTATTTTGAAATGGAAGTTATTGGTGAAACAATAGATGATGCTGTTGGTGAAGCTTTCGATAAAAGCGGAAAGATTCTAGGTCTTGGTTATCCTGCTGGTCCAGAAATTGACCGAAGAGCAAAACTAGGAAATCCGAAAGCTTTTCCATTTACAAAGCCTAAAGTCGCTGGTTTAAACTTTAGCTTTTCTGGATTAAAAACTGCAATTCTATACTTTATACAAAAGCAAGTAAAAATAAATCCTAATTTTATTGAAGAAAACCTAAATGATATTTGTGCTTCTATTCAATATACCATTATCGGAATTTTAATAGACAAGCTGAAACTTGCAACCAAGGAAACAGGAATTAATCATATTGCTATTGGTGGCGGAGTTTCTGCAAATTCGGGAATACGTGAAGCGTTGAAAAATGGCGAACAAAAATTTGGTTGGACTACCTATGTTCCCAAATTTGAATTCACCACAGATAATGCAGCAATGATTGGTATTGTTGGTTATTTAAAATATTTGGAAAGTGATTTTTCAGCGCAAGATGTTACCGCTTCTTCTAGGTTAAAGATATAATACAAATGGGAATCTATGGCTTTTAACGAGCAACTAGCAAACAGAATTAGAGAACAACTTCGTTATTATTCGGAAGTGTTTACAGAAAAGAAAATGTTTGGTGGAATTTCGTTTTTATATCAAGGAAAAATGACTGTTGGTGTCATGAAACAGGATTTGATGGTTCGAATTATTTCCGATAAAATGGAAACGGAACTAGCCAAAGACTTTGTAAGACCAATGGATTTTACAAAAAAGCCAATCAAAGAATTTGTGTATGTTTCTTTGGAAGGCATTAAAACGGAAACACAACTCTTACACTATCTCGAATTGGGATTAGAACACGCAAAAAGCAAATTATAATGTGTATTTAAGTCCGATGTTGAAATTTCTGTTAATAACCTTATAGAAAACCCTTCATATAATCTATAAATTTTGTTTTTTTGCTAGATAAGCTTAAATCCCCAAGTACAAATGAATAAATTATTACTAGTAGCCTTATTATTTTCGATTACTATTTCTGCTCAAGATGCACAAGTCAAAGATTTTGACTCTATTGTAAATATGAAAGAAGCAAAAGAATACATGAAAGAAAATAAATCCGAAAAAAACAAAATAGTTACGTTTAATGAAGCGAAGCATCAAACAGGATTAGCTTTAGAACTGTATAAAAGCGGAAGAGCTATTGTAAAAAGTGATACTGAAAAAACAAAATATAAAGTCATAGAAAAAGTGACAACTACTAATTATAGAGTGAGTTATATTTTCTTTGACGGATTAAAAATGTCCATCTCACAAATTAATGCTACCAGAGATAAAATACTTACAAAATATAAAGAAGGAACTCCTTTTAGCCAATTAGCAAAGCAATATTCTATGGATGATAATGCAAATCATGGAGGAGATTTAGGATGGTTTGAAAAAGGCGTTACACATCCAACGTTTGAAGCAGAAATTGCGGATAGCATTTATAAAATTGGAGATGTTTTTACCATAGATATTGTACAAAATCAATGGTATTATGTGGTTTTAAAAACCTTTGATCCAAAAGAGGTGCAAGAAGTAAAAGTTTTAAAAATTGTAGAGCCTTTAAAATAATGCAGTTATTTTATAATCCAGACATAACAGAAAACACCACAGAATTCTCTTTTAATAAAGAGGAAAGCAAGCACATTGTAAAAGTGCTTCGTAAATCGGTAGACCAAACTTTGCAAATTACTAACGGAAATGGCTGGCTATTTACGGCACAAATTACGGCTGCAGATATCAAAAAGTGTGTGGTGCAAATTATGGATAAAAAATTACAAGTTAAAAAAAACTATAGCCTTCATCTTGCTGTTGCTCCTACAAAAATGAATGATCGTTACGAGTGGTTTTTAGAGAAAGCTACAGAAATTGGTATCGATAGCATCACTCCTATTATTTGCGATCATAGCGAACGTAAAATTATTAAGCCAGAACGTTTCGAAAAAATAATCCAGTCGGCAACCAAGCAATCGCTTAGTTGTTACCTACCAAAATTAAATCCTGCAATTGCTTTTAAAGACTTTATAAAACAAGACTTTTCTGGTATGTTATTTATTGCCCATTGCGAAGAAACGGATAGAAAATCGTTAAAAAACGAATTAAAGCCAAAACAAGATATCACTATTTTGATTGGCCCGGAAGGTGATTTTTCTGTTAAAGAAATCGAGCAAGCTCTTCAGTCTCATTTTATTCCTGTAACTTTGGGAGAAACCCGATTACGCACAGAAACTGCTGCTATTGTTGCCTGTCATTCTGTAGCATACACAAATGAATAATTATGAAGATCTACTTGTCTTTTCTCTTTACTCTTTTTTCTTTTTTTTTATTCTCCCAAGAAATAGCCATTTTAAAATATAAAGGTGGTGGCGATTGGTATAGTAATCCTACAGCACTACCAAACTTAATTGTGTTTTGTAACAATAATATTAACACCAAAATTACTGCAAAACCAGAAACAGTAGAAACTGGTAGTAGTGATATTTTTCAGTTTCCTTTTTTACATATGACAGGGCACGGAAATGTATTTTTTAGCGAAGCAGAAGCCGAAAATCTACATAATTATTTAACCTCTGGAGGTTTTTTACATATTGATGACAACTACGGCATGCAACAATATGTTACCAAAGAATTAAAAAAAGTATTCCCAAATCAAGAATTAGTAGAGCTTCCTGCAAACCATGAAATATTTAACACCGCTTATTCTTTTCCTAAAGGATTACCAAAAATTCATGAGCATGATGGTAAAAGACCACAAGCTTTTGGTTTATTTCACGAAAACCGATTAGTATTACTTTTTACTGTAGAAAGTGATTTAGGTGATGGTTGGGAAGATGCAGCGGTACATAATGACCCAGCAGAGATAAGAGAAAAAGCATTACAAATGGGAGCGAATATTATTAAGTATGCTTTTTCTAATTAATTGAAAGCGTCCAACCAAATACATTAGGTATGCCAAAACTATTCTCTTACGGAACGCTTCAAATGAAAAAGGTGCAACAAGATGTTTTTGGTCGAATTTTAATAGGAAGTAATGAAGTATTAGAGAAATTCATCCTATCTAAAATAAAAATTACCGATCCAAAAGTAATTGCCTCCAGTGGTACTAACATACACCCGATTCTTGAATATACTGGAAACATAACCGATTGTGTAAAAGGAACTTTATTTGATTTGACAGATGAAGAATTAATCCATGCAGACACATACGAAGTGGACGATTATAAACGTGCTGAAATCACTTTTAAATCTGGTGAAACTGGTTTTGTATATTTAAAAAATAACGAATAAAAAAAAGTTAATTACCGTTTACGAGATATCACAATACATGAAACCATCCAAGTCAATACTTCCTATTATTGTAATCTCACAGTTTTGCTGTACTTCCCTTTGGTTTGCGGGAAATAGCGTTATAAACGATTTAATAGTTAATTTTAACCTGAAAGCAGATGCTTTGGGGCATTTAACTTCTGCAGTACAATTCGGTTTTATTATTGGTACACTTGTTTTTGCTATTCTTACTATTGCCGACCGTTTTCCACCTTCCAAAGTATTTTTAATTAGCGCTGTACTTGGTGCCCTGTTTAACTTAGGTGTTATCTATCCTGCAAACAACATAACGAGCTTACTTCTATTTCGCTTTTTTACTGGTTTTTTTCTTGCTGGAATCTATCCTGTTGGAATGAAAATAGCGGCTGATTATTATCAAAAAGGACTCGGTAAATCACTAGGTTTTTTAGTTGGTGCATTGGTGTTAGGAACTGCTTTTCCGCATGTATTAAATCAAATAACAGGTTCTTTTTCGTGGAAATCTGTAATTCTTGCAACTTCCGCTCTTGCGCTATTAGGAGGATTTCTAATGGTATTTCTAGTTCCGGATGGACCATACAGAAAACCTAGTCAGAAAACAGATCTTTCCATTTTTTTAGGAGTCTTTAAGAATAGGGAATTCCGATCGGTGTCCTTTGGATATTTTGGTCACATGTGGGAATTATATGCCTTTTGGACTTTTGTACCAATCATGCTTCAAAAATATAGTGAGAAACACCATCTTGTGCAATTTAACATACCATTACTATCTTTTATAATAATAGGAATTGGTGGTTTCGCATGTATTCTTAGCGGCTATATTGCGCAAACAAAAGGAACAAAAAAAACAGCATTAATAGCACTACTTTTATCGGGTATTTGTTGTCTTATTTCTCCTTTATTCTTTTCTAGCAATTCTGAAAATTTATTTATTGGTTTTCTTCTTTTTTGGGGAATGGTAGTTATTGCAGACTCGCCACTTTTATCTACACTAGTCGCTCAAAATGCGGCATCCGAAATTAAAGGCACAGCGCTTACCATTGTGAATTGTATAGGATTTTCAATAACCATAATCAGTATTCAGTTTATCACTAAAATGCTAGAATTAACAGACTCTAACAGCATTTATACTATCTTGGCTATTGGACCTATTTTTGGTTTGTTTATGTTACGAAATAAAAATGCCCTAAAATTATAATATATTCGCTTAAATTCTATTTGAAACCAATGCAACTCAATCACTACAATACCAACTTTAACAAACGTACGTTCCCTATAACCATTATTTGCGAAAACGTTACCAATGCTCCAAATATTGGAAGCCTTTTTAGAACTGCTGATGCTTTTGGGATTGAAAAAATAGTGTTTTGTGGGGAACAGATTCCGTTAGGAAGAAAAATGACAAAAACGTCACGTGCTACAGAAAAAGTAGTCCCCTTTGAAGTGAAGGAAAATGCTTCAGAAGTGGTTTCTCTATACAAAAAAGAAGGATATTATATTGTTGCTTTAGAAATTACTAGCGATAGCACATCCATTGATTCTAGCCTTTTTCCTAAAGAAAAACCAATAGCTATTGTAATTGGAGATGAGAATTTTGGTGTTTCCCAAGACATTTTAAAACAATGTGACGCTGTGCTTCATATCGATATGTTTGGTCAAAATAGTAGTATGAATGTAGTACAAGCTACCACTATTGCTTTGTATGAAATAACGAAACAGCTTTCTTAATAAGTTACAAAATTAGATTCCTGTCTTCACCGGAATTAATTATATTTACAACATGACTTCAAACCAAATATCTAATGGTATTTTAAAAGCTCTAGGAATTATTCTTGGGGTCGTTTTAATCCTTTTGTTTCTATTTAAAATTCAATCGGTAATTGTGTATATCGCAATAGCTGCCGTAATTTCATTAATTGGAAGACCTATTATTCTATTTTTAAGAAGAAAACTTAAATTTAAAAACACGCTTGCAGTAATAGTAACTATGCTTATTTTACTTGGATTACTCTTTGGATTGGTACGTCTATTCATTCCTTTAATTGTAGAACAAGGACATAATTTAGCCCTTTTAGATATTGATAAACTTCAAGGTAATGTAGAAGATTTATATGGCGAAGCAATTGCTTATTTTCAAATAAATAATATAGATGTAGAGCAATCTATAAAAAACTCTAACCTACTATCTAAAATAGATTATTCGTTAATTCCCGATTTTTTCAATTCTTTAATTAGTGGCTTAGGAAGCTTTAGTATTGGTTTGTTTTCGGTGCTATTCATCTCTTTTTTCTTTTTAAAAGACAGTAAACTTTTCGAAAACGGTATCCTAACTTTTATTCCGTCTGGTAACGAATCTCGCTGGGCGAACTCTTCAGTAAAAATTAAAGATTTGCTATCTAGATACTTTATTGGTTTAATATTTCAGATACTAATCCTCTTTATTATATACACTATTGGTTTAATGATTATTGGTGTAGAAAACGCCATTGTCATTGCTTTTATGTGTGCGCTACTAAATTTAATACCTTATGTTGGTCCGTTAATTGGAGCTTTTTTAATGCTAACATTAACCATGACTAGCAGCCTTGGTGAAAGCTTTCAAGATGTTGTTTTACCAAAAACATTTTGGGTATTTATTGTATTCGCAATTGGTCAGCTTGTCGATAATTTTATTAGCCAACCCGTAATATTTTCTAAAAGTGTAAAATCGCATCCACTAGAAATATTTTTGGTTATCCTTATTGCAGGAATTTTATTCGGTATTGTTGGTCTTATTGTTGCAGTTCCTGCATACACGGCAATTAAAGTAATTTTAAAAGAGTTTTTATCTGAAAATAAGATTGTAAAAAAACTTACTAAAAATTTATAATTATTTTGAACGAAAACCTATTACAGACAGAAATTCAAGAATTTATAAATAATAATTTAGATGCTAATATTGCTTCGTTATTGTTAAAAGGAATCGATTTTCCGTTAGTAGAAGCTAAAGAAGTTATAGAACAATTAGAAGCTAAAAAACGTTGTAAAACGAAGCTTTCGACCTGGTTTTCTTCGGAAAAAATATACTATCCGAACAAATTAAATATCGAACAAACTTCTTCTGAAACTACAGCAAAACATAAAGCTAGTTTATTAAAAGGAAAAACGATTATAGATCTTACTGGAGGTTTTGGTGTAGATTGTTATTATTTTTCTAAACATTTCAAACAGGTTATTCATTGTGAAATTAACGAGGTACTTTCGCAAATTGTTACACATAATTACCAACAGTTAGCAGTAGAAAATATACAAACTATTGCGCAAGATGGTTTAACGTATTTACAGAATACGGAAATCTCTTTAGATTGGATTTATATAGATCCTTCTAGAAGACATGACAGCAAAGGCAAGGTTTTCTTTTTAAAAGATTGTTTACCAAACGTACCAGAACATTTAGATACGCTATGGAGTAAGGCGGGTAACGTTTTAATTAAAACGTCACCGCTATTAGATCTTACGATTGGTTTAAACGAATTAAAGCACGTTAAAACGATTCATATCGTTGCTGTGAATAACGAAGTAAAAGAATTGCTTTGGGTTTTAGAAAAGGACTATACAGCCGCTGTAACGATAGAAACGTTTAATATTAAAAAAGAGACCACCGAAACGTTTAGCTTTCCGTTAGAAGAAGAGATTTCTACAAATAGCCAATATAGTTTGCCCTTAGCATATTTATACGAACCTAATGCGGCAATAATGAAATCTGGCGCGTTTCATACAATTGCAAATAAACTAGAGGTTTCAAAACTACATCCACATTCCCATTTGTATACAAAAGATGCTTTAATAGATTTCCCTGGAAGGGTTTTTAAAATTGATAAAGTCATTCCGTATAATAAAAAGGGTTTAAAAAAGGAAGGCTTTGTTAAGGCTAATATTGCTACACGCAACTTTCCGGAACGTGTAGAAGAAATCCGAAAAAAAAACAAAATAAAAGATGGAGGAAATGTATATCTCTTTTTCACCACAGATTTAGATAATAATAAAATCGTTATACAAACAAAAAAGGTTGCATAAATATGCAACCTTTTTTAATATATAATAATAGGGTAAAACTATTCTCCCATTGCTTTAATTAAAGCAGCAGACATACGTTTGTATGTTCCGTTTACCAATCTTTCTCTAATTGCATCAAAAGCATCTAATGTTTCTGTAACATCTTGTAATGTATGTGTTGCTGTAGGAATCATTCGTAATAAAATTAATCCTTTTGGTATTACTGGATACACAACAATAGAACAGAAAATACCGTAGTTTTCTCTTAAATCTCTAACTAGTGCCATTGCTTCAGGAATACTTCCGTTAAGATATACAGGAGTTACACAACTTTGTGTAGTACCAATATCGAAACCACGTTCTTTTAATCCAGATTGTAAGGCATTAACGATTTTCCAAAGATTTTGCTTTAATTCTGGCATGGTACGCAACATGTCTAAACGCTTTAAAGCACCTACAACTAATTGCATTTGTAACGATTTAGCAAACATTTGAGAACGTAAATTATATTTTAAATAATCTATTATCTCTTTATCTGCAGCAATAAATGCTCCAGTACTCGCCATAGATTTTGCAAAAGTTGCAAAATACACATCGATATCATCTTGTACGCCTTGTTCTTCACCTGCTCCAGCTCCTGTTTTACCAAGGGTACCAAAACCATGTGCATCATCTACGAACAAACGGAAATTATATTTTTCTTTTAAAGCTACAATTTCTTTTAAGCGACCTTGTTCTCCACGCATTCCAAAAACACCTTCGGAAATAACAAGAATTCCTCCTCCTGTTGTTTCGGCCATTTTAGTAGCTCTTTCTAGGTTTTTCTCTAAACTTACTACATCGTTATGTTTGTAAGTAAAACGTTTTCCCATGTGTAAACGTACACCATCTATAATACATGCATGCGCATCTACATCATAAACAATAATATCATCTTTAGAAACTAAAGCGTCAATGGTAGAAACCATACCTTGGTAACCAAAGTTAAGTAAGTAGGCAGATTCTTTACTTACAAATGCTGCTAGCTCATTTTGTAGTTGTTCGTGTAACTCTGTGTGACCAGACATCATACGTGCTCCCATTGGATACGCCGAACCATAGTCTGCAGCTGCTTGCGCATCTACTTTACGAACTTCTGGGTGATTTGCTAAACCTAGATAATCATTTATACTCCAAGTAATAACATCTTTGCCTTGGAATTTCATTCGGTTAGAAATTACTCCTTCCAATTTTGGAAAAACAAAATAACCTTCTGCTTGTGCTGCCCATTTCCCTAACGGACCTTTATCTTTGTAAATTTTTTCAAATAAATCTTTCATCTGCTATCAATCTTAGTTTAGTTCCACAAAACTAAATATTTCTGTGCACTAAACACAATATTTTTATATTCTATTATTAACAACAAAAAGATAGAAGGTATCTGGAAGGAAACTTTCTATCTTTAATTATGTTATATTCTATTACTTTATATACTGAATGGTTTCTGCTGCTTCTTTATTTTTGCTATCGAAAAAGCCTTGATCTGTCATCCATTTATCGCTATAAATCTTACTCATATAACGGGATCCATGATCTGGAAATAATACTACCACTTTAGAATTTTTATCAAATTCACCAGCTTCTTCCAATTGTTTTATTGCTTGCATTGCTGCTCCAGAAGTATAACCTACAAATAAACCTTCGGTTCTTGCTATTTCTCTTGCGGTATGTGCACTTTCTTCATCGGTTACTTTTACAAAAGAATCAATGACATCGAAATCTGTAGCTGTTGGAATTAAATTTTTCCCTAATCCCTCAATTCGATATGGATAAATTTCTTTTTCATCAAACTCTCTAGTTTCATGATATTTTTTAATTACAGAACCAAAAGCATCTACTCCAATTACTTTTACATTAGGGTTTTGCTCTTTTAAGTATTTTGCAGTACCAGAAATTGTTCCTCCGGTTCCACTACAAGCTACTAAATGCGTTATTTCTCCTTCTGTCTGCTCCCAAATTTCTGGACCAGTAGAATTATAATGTGCATCTATATTTAACTGATTGAAATATTGGTTGATATATACAGAACCTTTTGTTTCCTCGTGTAATCGCTTTGCTACCTCATAGTACGATCTAGGATCGTCTGCACTTACATGTGCTGGGCAAACATACACCTTTGCTCCCATGGTTTTAAGCATATCAATCTTATCTGGTGAAGATTTTGAGCTTACTGCTAGAATACATTCGTATCCTTTAATAATGCTAACCATAGCAATACTAAATCCGGTGTTACCAGAAGTAGTTTCTATGATCGTATCGCCAGGTTTTAAAATTCCTTGCTTTTCAGCTTGTTCTATTATATATAATGCAACTCTGTCTTTTGATGAGTGTCCTGGATTAAAAGCTTCTACTTTTGCGTAGAATTCACCTTTAAAAGGAGCTGTAATAGTATTTAGTTTAATTAATGGTGTATTACCTACTAAATCTAAAACGTTATCAAATACTTGATTTTTTTGTGCCATAAATACGTTTTATTCTGCTACAAGAAGTAACATAAACTGGGCAAAAATACGTAAAAATTTTTATTATTCATTAATTCCTTCTAAATCTAATAAAAATGCGTATTCCAAAGCGACTTCTTTTAAGCTTTCAAACCTTCCGGATGCGCCACCATGACCAGACTCCATGTCTGTATGCAATAACAGTTTATTATTATCTGTTTTTAATTCTCTAAGCTTTGCAACCCATTTTGCTGGCTCCCAATATTGTACTTGAGAGTCATGTAAACCTGTTGTTACCAACATATTTGGGTATTCTTGTGCTTTTATATTATCGTAAGGAGAATACGACAACATATACTTATAATATTCTTTATCGTTAGGGTTTCCCCATTCATCATATTCTCCTGTAGTTAACGGAATAGTGTCATCTAACATAGTCGTTACCACATCTACAAAAGGAACTGCCGCTAAAATACCATTGTATAACTCCGGATTTAAATTGGCAATTACTCCCATTAATAAACCTCCTGCAGATCCACCATTAGCGTATAAATGGGTGTTTGAAGTGTATTTTTCTTCAATTAAAAATTTAGAACAGTCTATAAAATCGTGAAAAGTATTCTTCTTTTGTTTTAATTTTCCTGTTTCGTACCAATCTCTTCCTAAATACTCGCCGCCACGTATGTGGGATATGGCAAAAATAAATCCTCTATCTAATAAACTTAATCTAATGGTTGAAAAATAAGGATCTATAGTAGAGCCATAAGAACCATATGCATATTGCAATAATGGATTGGTCCCATCTAATTGCAATCCTTTTTTATAAACTAAAGAAATAGGGATTTTAACGCCATCTCTTGCGGTTGCCCAAATACGTTTAGAAGTATAATTCTCTTTAATAAAAGTACCTCCTAAAACTTCTTGTTCTTTTTGTACTTCTTTTGTTTTTGTTTTAAAATTATAATCAATTACAGAGCTTGGTGTGGTAAGCGCATTATAACTATATCTTAAAACATCACTATCAAAATCTGGGTTATTTCCTGTATTTGCAGTATATGTCTCATTATCAAA
>Ga0209344_10004021_pt1 | contig 13904 bp, 10 predicted proteins | sample Cruoilmetagenom6_FD_187293 | JGI IMG/M metagenome (GOLD analysis project Ga0209344, IMG submission 187293) | Oil polluted marine microbial communities from Coal Oil Point, Santa Barbara, California, USA - Santa Barbara Oil Seep Sample 6 (SPAdes)... | ecosystem: Environmental > Aquatic > Marine...
TGTACCACAACGATGTTCAGACTCACCTCGAAAGGGCGGTGGAGCTCGATCCGGAGTTCGTGATCGCCAAGCTCTACCTGGCCAACGAGATTCGATTCGACGACGAGGACCGGGCTCTGCGCCTGTGGAACGACGTGCTGACCGCGGATCATTCGGATCTGAGCAGGCGAGAGATCTTCTTTGTCGACCGGGCACGGGCCTATCAGGAAAAGCGCTTTGACGATGCGTCTCAGATGATCGATGACTACCTCGCCGAATCTCCGGATGATCCATTCATCCTGCACGAGAAGGCGCTTAAGACCTGGGGAGCCGGAGACTTCGACGAATCAGAGAAACTCAACCGCCGGCTGATCGAGATCGCGCCGAACTGGGTCCTCGCATACAACCAGTTGGGCTACATTGCCATGTCCCAGGGGCGCTTTGTCGAGGCCGAGGAGTATTTCACCAGCTATCGTTTCGTGGCGCCTGATCAGGCCAACCCGCACGACTCTCTCGGTGAGCTCTACATCATCCTCGGCCGAAACGAAGAGGCCGAGGTGACGCTGCGCCAGTCGCTCGAGATCAAGCCGGACTTCTGGGCGGCCTTCGACCATCTCGCCATGACTCGGATACGCTTCAACGACTTCGCCGGGGCCGAGGATGTTCTCGCCGAGGCGCGCGCCGCTGGCGAATGTCCGGAGTACTGGGATGTGGGGATCGAGTGCAACGTGAAGATCGGTACCCTCATCCACACCGATCAGTGGTCCGAGATCCAGGAGTTTCTCGGAGAGGATTCGCCGTGTCTCGAAGGACACTCCTCGGGTTACGCGGAAGTCATCAAGCACCTCGCAGCCATGCAGCTCGGCGATGTAGAGACCGCTCTCGCCATCGAGAACAAGATGGAGAAGTCGCTGTCGGCGGCGAAAGAAGTCAAGATGGTCGATTTGCCGATGATCGAGGGCACATTGAGCCACCTTCAGGGCGTGCGGATGGCCGTCCAGGGAGACCTTGAGGGTGCGATTGGGGCCTTCTGGGAAGCCGACGAGAACTTGACCTATATCCAAGCGGGAACCGGGTTGTTCAAGCTCTACAATCGACTCTATCTGGTGGAATCGCTCTTTGCCATGGGGAACGACTCGAAGGCGCACAAGATCCTGTCGAAGGTGCGTTCGGTGAACCCCGGGCTGGCCCAGGAGTTCGAGGAAAAGGGACTGAAGATCCTCGGACTCGAGCGTGAGTAAAGCTCTTAGCCATTAGCCATTGGCTCTTAGCTCCATCACAACCGGTCTTCGGTCGTAGCCAAATGGAAGCTCTCGGCTGACGGCCGAAACGGCTATCGCGCTTCAGGGTATTCTTGATTCGCATGATTCCGGTTCATCGTCAATGGCATCGATGTTGGAATCACCGACTCTCTTGTTTCCGAATATTTCGATTGAACCTGTCACGTCCGGTTTTCCAGATGCTCGCATCCTTGTGATGGAGCTAAGAGCCAATGGCTAATGGCTAACAGCTCATTCCCCATCCAGATCACTCCCCCCGACCTCCATCAAATGCTCCTCGAAGAAATCGGCGATGGCGCCGAAGACCTGTCGATGAGAGCCCGTGGCGTTGATCCCATGGGTCAGATTGGGAAAGAGCATGAGGTCGAAGCGGACCCCTTTCCTCCAGGCCTGGTCGGCCAGCTGCATGGTGTGTTGGACGTGAACGTTGTCGTCGCCCGTTCCGTGGATGACCAGCAGTGGATCGACGAGATCACCAACCGCGTCGAGGACCGAACCGGCGGCATAGCCTGACGGGTTTTCAAAGGGTGTGCCCATATAGCGCTCGGTGTAGATCGAGTCATAGAGCCGCCAGTCCGTGACCGGGGCAACTGCGGCTCCCGCGGCAAAGACCCCCGGCGCATGGGTCAGGGCGAAACTCGCCATGTAGCCACCGTAGGACCAGCCCCAGATGCCGATCCGATCCGCATCCGCCCAGTCTTGACTGGCGAGCCACTTCACTCCGGCGAGTTGATCGGCGAGCTGTTTTGATCCGAGACCGTGGTGGATGGCGCCCTCGAAGGCTCGACCCCGCCCGGCAGCCCCGCGGTTGTCGAGGGCAAAGACCACAAAGCCTCTGCCCGCGAGGACATGGTTGAAAAGACCGCTCGATCGCGGCCAGGAGTCAAGCACGACCTGAGCATTGGGACCCCCGTAGGTGTAGATCACAACCGGGTAGCGGTGCGCCTCGTCAAAATCCGGAGGCAGGAGCACCATGGCGTCGAGGACGATCCCGTCATCGGCGGTGACCTGGACAAAACGGTGGTCGGCATAGTCGATCCGGGGAATCGGGACCTCGACCGGGACTGCGGCGGCGTTGGAACCAGCGCCGTCCACCACCCTCCAGCGATGCGGGGCGCCGATGGATGACGAGCCGATGAGCAGCTTTCCGGTCGCCGGGTCTAATTCTCCCTGGTGGACCCCCGGTGCGGATGTGAGTTCGGTCGTTTCCCCGTTGTCCAGATCGACCCTGAAGATCCGGCGCTCGAGTGGTCCCGGGCTGGCGGCCTGGTACCACGCGAATCGACCACCGGAATCCACCCCGATGAGCTCGGTGACCTCGCCCTGATCGGGGGTCAGATCCGTGGCTACGCCATCGGTTCCGATGCGATACAGATGGGTGTGGCCGCTCCGCCGGCTGAGCCACAGAAAGGACCCGTCGTCGAGAAACTCCAGATCGTCCACGGGCCGGACCCAGAACGGATCGGATTCGTTGATACGGATGGTGTCGAAACTCGAATCGACGTCGGTCTCCACGAGTTGAATGGTCTTCTGTGCGCGATCGACTTCCTGGTACCAGAGGCCCCCTTTGGGTGTGAATCCAAAGCGGGGGATGTAGGGAACCGGGTCGGCAAAGCTTCGACTCATTCTCTTCGAGACGTCGGTGGTCTTGTCGAAGACCACGGCGTGAAGCGATGGCCGCGGGGATGGGTCGCCGGGATTCGGGTAGCGTTGTTCGTTGACGCGGGAGTGGGTCTCCATGAGATCGATCAGGTGGAATACCGGTACCTCGCTGTCGTCGAGGGACAACCAGATCAGACCCGAGCCGTCATCGGACCACGCGAGAGCGCGTCCGTCACGGTCCGCCAATTCCTCTTCATAGACCCAGTCGAACGCACCGTTGAAGGTGGTCTCAGAACCGTCTTCGGTCAGCCGGATCTCCCGACCCAGTTCGAAATCGTAGACCCACAGATCGTTGTCGCGAACCCAGGCGATCCTTCGTCCGTCCGGTGCGAAGACCGCGTGTTCCTCGACGCCGCCGCCGGATCTGAGGATGGCGGCGGTGCCGGTCAGAAAGCTGAAGAGAACCGGTTCTCCATCATTCATGAGGATCAGCGAATCGCCGTTGGAACTCCAGATGGGGGAATCGATGATCGGTGGATCGCCATCGAGATCCGCCCAGCTTTCGGTCAAGGTGGCACCGTCCAGGAGGGTGAGTCGTTCGCCGGTCACCGGGTTGAACTCCATCAGGACGGGGGCCGAGGTGGCGGCTTCGTCGATCCAGACCACGGTTCCATGATCGGGTCGCCAACGGGGATCCGGGACCGAGGGGCGGGCCTCAGCCGGATCGCCGAATACCTCGTCCATGGCGTCGTGGGCACTGGCTGGACTTTGTGTGGCGCCGCCGGTTGCGGAAAGCAGAATCAGGACGGCGATCGTGGTCGCGAAGGGGGAGAGCCTGTTCATCAATACTCCATTGTACCGGGTTAGACTGTCTTCAGGAGGTACGAATGCGACGGATTTTGATGCTGTCGACTCTCGTTTCACTGATGGCGATCTCCGCGAGCGCCCAATTCGTGGCGCCGGGAGGATCGGTCCCGGTCGTGGCCAACCTGCCCGGCCTGAACAACACCGACTGGCGGACCGATGTCAGCGTGGTCAATTTGGCCACGACCGATACATCGATCGTGCTCGTGCTCCAGCCCGAGATCAAGGATGGTCAACCTCTCTTCGAGACGATCACCACCGAACCCATGATTGTGGCGGCAGGAACGCAGTTGACGATGAAGAACATCGTCGAGACCGTTTTTGATCTCACCGACACCAAGGGGGCGCTGTCGATCTTCGCCACTGATGGATCCCCGCTCGTGATCAGCGCCAGGATCTACACCCTGGACGACGAAGGCGGCAGCTATGGTCAGAACGTCGAGGGACTCCTGGTCGCCAACAAGGCGTGGACGGCCGGGATCGCGCACGATGACTTCTACCGAACCAACTTCGGTATCTATCTGCCCTTCGACCCCCTGCCGGGAGAACCCGTGAGATTCATTGTCCGGGTCTTCGACAATCACGGAGAGCTGGCCGGCTCGGGCAACATCACGTTTAACGATGTCGGAGTCCAGCAATTCAGCGTGGCCGCGCTTGGAGTCGATCGGGTCCTCGACGGCTATATCGAGTTCGAGTGCCTCAACCCGGCGGAGACCTTTTTCGCCTATGCATCCCGGGTAGACCAGAGAACCGGGGACGCGGTCTATCGTCAGGCCAAGGGATTTCAAAGCGACGTCACACCATAGGGTGGGAGTTTCGCGCGAAGCTCGGGGTCAGAGGAATCCGTGCTCGCGCATCCAGTCGTCGTTGTAGATGGTGCTCAGGTACCTGAACCCTGAATCAGGAAAGAGGGTGACGATCCGCGCGGGTTCTGAGAGACCACGGGCGAGCTGACGCACCCCCCAGAGGGCCGCACCGCTGGAACCGCCGCCGAAGATGGCTTCGGTCTGAGCAAGCTCGCGGGCCGCGAGGAAGGCGTCGCGATCAGAAATGCGGATCATGTCGTCGATGAGTTCGAAGTCGGGACAGCCGATGAGTTCCTCGTCACCGAGACCTTCGAGGAAGTAGCTCCCGGGCTTGGTCAGCACGCCCCGGTGGAAATGGTCGAAAAAGACCGAGCCTTCGGGATCGATGGCGATGATCTTGACGGCGGGATTGCGCTCCTTGAGAAAACGAGCGATGCCGCAGATGGTCCCACCGGTGCCGATCCCGGCGATGACATAGTCGATGTCCTGCGCCATCTGCCGCCAGATCTCGGGACCGGTGGTGCGGTAGTGGGCCTCGGAGTTCTCGCGGTTGTTGTGCTGGTCGGGGAAATATGCCGAGGGATTCTCGGCGGCGAGGCGGCGCGCCGTGCGGTTGTAGCTCTCGGGGTGTTCCGGGGGAAGATCGCCGTCGACAAGGACCAGGTCGACCCCCATGGCCGTGAGGCTGTCGAGCTTCTCCTTCGAGGTCTGGCGGCGGACCACCATGGTGCACTCGAGACCCTCCATGACCGCCATGAGGGCGAGACCCATTGCGGTGTTGCCGGAGGAGTTCTCGATGATGGTGTCACCGACCACCAGGCGGCCGTCGGCCATGGCCTTCTCGACCATGTAGCGGGCGATGCGATCCTTGACGCTGCCCATGGGGTTCATGAACTCGATCTTGGCGAAGACCTCGCAGTCGAGATCCTCCACCGAGCGGTTCAGTCGAACCAGAGGCGTCCAGCCGATGGCGTCCGAAATGCGTTCGTAGACCCGAAGTTCGTTCATGTGGGGAAGTATAGTCCCCGCTCTCACGGTGCGTGTGGATTCCGTGTGGCGATTGTGTGGCAACCGCTCCCGTTCCCGCCTTTGTTGAAGAGCTCTCGAACAGTGACCAGATACAACGCCAGGGAGCCCCAGATGAGCAGCCAGAACGCGATGTGGATCCAGGTTTCGTGGGGCCAGAACTGCTCGAGGACCAGCAGTTGATCGGGGTGGAGATCCATGGCATCGAAGACTGCAGCCGGTTCCGACCAGCCGAAGGTCGCCACGGATGAAATCGTGGCGAAGACGCACCCGCCGATCGCCGCCCACCACGCCCAGATTTCGCGCCGGCAGGTCCCCCAGGCGAGGGCGACGCAGAAGACCAGCGCCAACGCCCAGCAGAGTGCGCCTGGAGCACCGGAGAGGATCAGACCGAAGAGGGGAAAGACGAAGTTGTACGACGGCATGGCGATGATGCTCAGGGCGCATAGGGCGTAGGCGACGGCCAGGGACAGCAGCTTCTGGGGGCAGCGCCCAGCCCACCCGGGGTCGTCATCCCGTCGGTGGCAGGTCGCGATGACGTGGGGCGATCGATAGAAGAGAACAATGACGCCGGGCAGCAGCACATAGAGGACGAGCAGCACGAGATTGACCGCGATGGCTATAGCCCGGATGGTCCCGTCGTCGAGTTCGGCTCCGGCGCCGAGGTCGTGCCATAGCGTGGGTGCCGCAACCCACATGAGGAGCATGGTGCAGACACCCGTGATCAGCCAGACGATGCCCAGCGATAGTGACAATGCCTGCGCCCATCGCCGGGCGCGGATCGACCCGACGCCGAGGGTGACGAAGATGGCGGCGCCCGCGGCATAGAGCCCGAGCGACGGAATGACGATTTCGGTTTCCATCGTGGGCGACAGGGCGACCCCGACGAGGGTCATGGGGATCAGCGCGACGCAGGCGAGCCCGATGAGGATCTCGACAGCGCCAAAGACCGCCAAACCGAAGGAGCGATCTCGATGGACGTCGGGGTTGGGTGCAGGCATAGCTCAACGGAGCATAGACGGCGCGGTCACGACCGGTCAACGGCCTCGGTCAGTGTGCTACCTTGTGAGATCGATCGGTAAAGAGATGAAACTCGTCATACAGATCCCTGCCTGGAACGAGGAAGAGCACCTGGCTGAAGCCATCGCTGCGCTCCCCACGGAGGTGGCGGGATTCGACCGCGTGGAAGTCCTGGTCATCGATGACGGCTCGGATGACGAGACCGCTCGGGTGGCTACGGATGCCGGTGCGGATGTTGTTCGGCTCCCGGTTCACCGTGGTTTGGCGGTTGCCTTTGCGGCGGGGATCGATGCGGCCCTCGAGCGTGGGGCGGATGTCATCGTCAACACCGATGCCGATGGTCAATACGATGCCCGGGACATCCCCGTTCTGGTGGCGCCGATCCTCGATGGTGATGCCCAGATGGTCATCGGTGACCGTCAGGTCCACACCATCCGGCATTTCTCGGCGATCAAGAAGCTGCTCCAGAAGTTCGGATCCTGGGTGGTGAGGAAGATCTCCCGCACCGAGGTGACCGATGCGACATCGGGGTTCAGGGCCATCTCCCGTGCGGCCGCTCTCAAGCTCCACGTCTTCACCCGTTTCACCTATACCCTTGAGACGATCCTTCAGGCGGGAGAGGCGGGGCTCAAGGTCGTCTCGGTGCCCATCCGCACCAAGGCCGAGGAAACCCGGCCATCGCGGCTGTTTCGGAGCAACACAGGATACGTTCTGCGTTCGCTGGAGAGCATCGCCCGGATCGTGGTGCTTTATAACCCGCTGCGGATCTTTCTGCGGATCGGCGCCCTGCCGGTGGTGGTGGGTCTCGGGCTTCTGGGTCGATTCCTCTACTACTACCTCACCGACCAGGGCCCTGCGGGCCACATCCAGTCACTGATCCTGGCGGTGATCCTCATCACCGTGGGTGTCCAGGTCTGGGTGGTCGGTGTCGTGGCGGATCTCATTGCCGTCAATCGTCGTCTGCTCGAAGAATCCGTCGAACGGCAGCGCGAAGGCCTCGGCAAGAATCGCTGATCGGGTTCAGCGCGGGCGGGGTTCCTTCGAGGGGTTTCCTTCGAGTCGTTTCGCCTGTTCCCACATGGCGTCCTGTTCCTCGAGGCTCAGCTCGCGGAAATCCTCGCGACGATCCCGGGCCTGCTCCTCCATACTCTCGAAACGCCGCTTGAACGTGGTGTTGGTTCGCTGTAGGGCGGTCTCGGGCTCGACTCCAAGGTGACGCGCGAGATTGGCCATGACAAAGAGCACGTCGCCCATCTCGGAGCGGACTCGATCCGACGAAGCCTCATCGTCGCCGTTGAGCTCGGTCTCGAGCTCATCCATCTCCTCGCGCATCTTGGTCATGACATCGGCCGGTTTGCGCCAGTCGAAACCGACGGCCGCCGCCTTTTCGGTCATGCGGAACGCCTTGAGTAGCGCCGGCAACGATGCCGGTACGCCGTCGAGGACGGACGGGGATTCCTCGTGGGCTCGTTCTCCCTGCTTGATCTCCTCCCAGTTCCGTAGCACCTCGGCGGAATCCTCGACCTGGCGGTCGGAGAATACATGGGGATGGCGCCGGATCATCTTCTCGCTGATGCCGTTGCAGACATCGTCGAGATCGAACCAGCCGTTCTCGCGGCCGACGCGGGTCATGAAAACGATCTGGAGCAGGAGGTCGCCGAGTTCCTCGCAGAGCTTTCCCGGCTCGCCACCCGCCACGGCGTCGGTGACTTCGTGGGCCTCTTCGATGAGATAGGGCGAGAGGGTCGTGAGAGTCTGTTCGCGATCCCAGGGGCAGCCCTCGGGGTCGCGCAGGCGATCCATGATCTGGCAGAGACGGTCAAAGGATTCAGACATGGAGGGCATTCTAACCGCTGCTGCTGCCCTTGACCGCTTCGCCGAGCCCGTTTAGCGTCGGTCTATGTCCCGAGTTGAAGCGCCGTTGATCGTCGTTGCCGCCGTGATCCGTGACGAGGCGGGGATGATCCTGCTCACTCGCCGGCCCGAGGGCTCGCAGATGGCCGGTCTGTGGGAGTTTCCCGGCGGCAAGGTCGAGTCGGGTGAGTCGCCGACGACGGCGCTCGCTCGTGAGCTCGAGGAGGAACTCGGTCTTCGGGCGGTGATCGGGAAGCCGGTGACCTTCGCGGTCCACGAAGAGGCGGGGCTCCGGATCCTTCTTCTATTCTACGAAGTTGAGATGGGCGAGGCGTCACCGGAGGCTCGTGAGGGGCAGCAGATGGCTTGGGTGGCGCCGTCTGATCTCGACTCGTACCCCACGCCGCCGGCCGATCGGGAGCTGATCGATCGATTGATCAAAGACAGCCGGCTTGACCCGGATCGCTGTCGGGACCTACCTTGACCTAAGATGAGCGATTCTCGGCGGCGATCTGCACCAACCTCTTGCGCTCTGGACGTTTGCTAAAATACTCGACATACCAACGGGTATGCCTCCGTTTTTTGCAATCGTCAGAGCATCAAGATCTTGGCGCATCTCATTCACCAGAATCGCTCACCTTAAGGTTGACCTAAAGGGGGAGAGTATGGATGCATCCATTCGCCCGCCCGCCGTCGCCGGCGCCTTCTATCCAGGGACCAGGAGCGCATTGGAAGATGCGCTCACCACCTTGGTTCCGGAAGAGGACCCCCACCACGAGCTCCTTGCGTGCATCTCGCCCCACGCCGGATACGTCTATTCAGGGGCGGTGGCCGGACGGCTCTTCGCCCATCTGAACATTCCCCGTCGGGTGATCATCCTCGGTCCCAACCACACGGGCGCCGGCGCCCACATCGCCGTGGCCCCCCACAGGAGTTGGAGTACTCCCTTGGGTGCCCAGCCGGTGGACACCGAGCTCGCCGAACTCCTGATGGACGCCGTCTCGGCCGCCGAGCTGGACACCAAGGCTCACTGGCGTGAGCACTCCATCGAAGTGCAGCTTCCGTTTCTCATGCGTCGCCGTGCTGATCTGCAGGTCCTACCGGTCTGTCTCAAGCAGCTGAGCCTGGACAACTGTATTGAGCTCGGGACCATTCTCGCTGGGATCATCGGCGAGATGGATGAGCCCGTGGGGATCGTGGCCTCGTCGGACATGACTCACTACCAGCCGGACGAGTTGGCCCGCGCGCAAGATCACCTCGCCATCGATGCGGCGCTCGAACGGGACCCCAAGAAGCTCTTCGAGACGGTCTACCGCGAGGGCATCACCATGTGCGGGATCATTCCGGCAACCGTCGCTCTGACGGCGGCCAACATCCTCGGGGCCACGGATGCCCACCTGGTGGCCTACGCCACCTCGGGCGATGTCAGCGGCGACACCACTTCGGTCGTCGGCTATGCCGGTGTCTGCATCCACCGCTGACGCACGTCCGAGCAGGGGGTTGCGTTTCGGATAACGCGGAATGGGTGCCTGGCTCCAACTTTGTGAGCCGCGAACAAGGTTGTGTGCCTGGCATCCCCTCCCATCGCGCCGCCGGCCGTAGTGCGCGTTTGCCCCCCGCGACCAACTGTGATGGAATCCACGTGGCCTGTGACGGGCCGAGGAGGCCTTGATGGATATTGGACTGGTCAAGGATCGGCGACCGCTTGAACACCGGGTGGGGCTGACGCCGGGCGGCGTACGACTGATGACCGAGCACGGTCACCGAGTCTACGTTCAAGACGGCGCCGGAATCGAGGCCGGATTCGGCAACCGCACATACGAGAAGGTCGGAGCCACGGTGGTCTACTCGGAGGACGACGTGCTCCTTCGGTCCGAGTTGGTCATCCGGGTCTCGCCTCCGCCACCGGCGGAGATCCACCGATTCCAGGAAGGTCAGATCGTGGTGTCGAGCTGGCACCTGGCACTGGCGCCCGCAGACGCCATCGCCTCCCTCCTGGATCGCAAGGTGGCCACCGTGGGGGTCGAGATCATCGAGGAGGACGACGGGCACGCGCCGGTCCTCGAAGCCATGTCCGAGATTGCCGGACGGCTGGCGGTGATCATTGGATCGGGGCTGCTGCTCAACGAGTTCGGCGGCAAGGGTCTGTTGATCTGCGGTTCGCCGGGGATCCCGCCTGCATCCATGGTGATCCTCGGGGCCGGCACTCTGGGGCGAGCGGCCGCCCGCTACGCTCAGGGTATCGGTGCTCATGTGGTCGTCCTCGACAGCGACATCGACGCCATGCGTAAGCTCCAGGATCACGTCGGCTACGACGTACCGACCATGGTCGCGACCCCGGCCCACATCGAGAAGGCTCTCGCGTTCGCCGATCTCTTCCTCTGTGCGGTCGCGGTCCACGGCGAGAAGACCCCGATGCTCGTCACCCGCGAAATGCTCAAACACATGAAGCCACGCTCGGTCATCATGGATCTCTCCATCGACCAGGGAGGGTGCTGCGAAACCTCGCGACCGACCGATTTCTCGAACCCCACCTTCATGGTCGACGACATCATCCACTTCTGCGTCCCGAATCTCCCGTCCTCCGCCTCGCGCGCTTCCACCCGCGCGTTGACCAACTCGATCCTGCCCTACATCACATGTATCGCGGATCAGGGATTCGATGCCGCCATCCGATCGAACAGCGCCATCCGTCGTGGGACCTATACCTATGACGGGCAATGCGTCCGGCGGCGTCTGGCCGAAGAACTCGGGGTGCCCTACCTCGATGTCAGTGCCGGTTGAGGAGTCGATCATGAACTGGATCGACATCTACCGCAGTCGAGTCACCACCGCAGCCAAGGCGGTCAGCGGGATCAAATCCGGAGATCGTGTGTGGGTCCACCCGGGGTGCAACACCCCGGTGAGACTCATCGACGCCATGGTGGATCGCGCCGACGAACTCGAGGACGTCGAGGTCGTCCACATCCTCACCCTCGCCCCGGCGCCCTACGTCGAACCAGGAATGGAGCGGCACTTTCGGCATCGTGCCCTGTTCACCGGCGGGAACGTCCGGCAGGCGGTCAACGACGGGCGGGCGGATTTCGTCCCGATCCACCTCCATGAGGTGTCGTCGCTCATCACCGGCGGCCTCATGCCTGTTGATGTGGCATTGGTCCACCTTTCGCCGCCGGACGAGCACGGCTTCTGCTCCTTCGGTGTCGGAGTGGACGCCACCAAGTCGGCCGTCGAGAACGCGCGGACCGTCATCGCCCTGATCAACCAGCAAATGCCCCGCGCCCTGGGTGACTCATTTGTCCACGTGACCAAGCTGACCCACGCGGTGGAGATCGATGAGCCGATCCTCGAACACCCCATGGCGCCAGAAATCTCAGAGGTCTCGCGCCTCATCGGTGGAAGAATTGCGTCGCTCATCCCGGACGGGGCAACCTTGCAGATGGGCATCGGCGAGATCCCGGATGCGGTCCTCGATTTCCTCGAGGACAAGAAGCACCTCGGGGTCCACACCGAGATGTTCTCCGATGGTCTCGTCGATCTCTTCGAGGCAGGGGTTGTGACCAACGAAAAGAAGACCCTCCATCGCGGCAAGATCGTGACCTCTTTTGTCATCGGCACCCGTCGCGCGTTCGACTTCGTCGACAACAACCCCTTTATGGAGTTCCACCCGAACGAGTACGTCAATGATCCATTCATCGTGGCGCAGAACGACAACATGGTCGCCATCAACTCGGCCATCTCGGTGGATCTCACCGGCCAGGTCTGCGCCGACTCCATCGGGAGCCGGGTCTACTCCGGGTTTGGTGGCCAACTCGATTTTGTTCGTGGCGCGGCGAGAGCCAAGGGCGGGATTCCCATCATCGCGCTGCCGTCGACGGCCCGTGGGGGTAGCGTCTCCCGATTGGTCGACACGTTGTTGCCGGGTTCCGGAGTGGTCACCACTCGCGCTGATGTGCACTATGTCGTCACCGAGTACGGGATCGCCAATCTCTGGGGTCGCAGCCTTCGCGAGCGAGCCCGCAGCCTGATCGATATCGCCCACCCCGATTTCCGTGAGGAGCTCGAACGGGCAGCCGGGGAGCGGCATCTTCTCTGATCTCTTGATGCATCCAGGATGATCGAGGTGAGCAACGAAGAGATGATCACCTCGGCGGTTCGGCGGTTCCTCAAGCTCGGGGGACTCGCCGGCAGGGTGGGCGCGTCGGTGGCCACCAACCAGGCGATGGATCTCGTCCGTTCGGGCCCGACCAAGAAGGCTCGACAGACCGAGAACCTGATCAAGAACGCACTGAGAATCGTCGAGACCCTCGGTGAACTCAAGGGCGCGGCCATGAAAGTCGGTCAGATGATGAGTCTGCACGAGGGCCTGATGTCGCCGGAAGTGGCCGAAGTGCTTCGCTCGCTGCAGAAGGAAGCGCCGAAGGTGCCGGCCGAGGTGATGGAGTTCGAAGTTCGTGGGGGGCTCGAGAATTTCGATGACCTCTTCGAGACCTTTGACTTCGAGGCGTTCGCAGCGGCATCCATCGGCCAGGTCCATCGGGCCAGGCTGCGCGATGGTCGCGACGTTGCGGTCAAGGTCCAGTACCCCCTCATCGACGAGATCGTCAAGGCTGATCTGAAGAACCTCAAGACCCTGATGATGCGACTCGTGGCTCTCTTCACGGATGCTGACTTCGAGCCTCTTTGGGGAGAGCTTCAGAAGGGGCTTCTCTCAGAGATCGACTATCTTCACGAGGCCGAGAACATCCGTCGAATGACGGCGTTGCACGCCGACGTGCCCGAGATCGTGATCCCCAGGGTCGTGGACAAGGCGACCTCGAAGAACGTGCTGACCATGGAGTTTGTCGATGGGATCCCACCCGCGGAAGCATGTTCGGATCGGTATCCGGCCGAACTCAGGAACCGGTGGGGCGTGGTTCTGTCGGAGTTTCAGATGCGTGGACTCCTCGAGCACCGGCTGCTCCACGCGGATCCCAATATGGCGAATTTCGCCTTCCTCGACGATGGCAGGGTCGTGGTCTACGACTTCGGTTGCGTCAAGGAGGTCCCGTTGGAGTTGGCCCGCGCCTATGCCCTCGCATTCGTCGCGGTCATCGAAGACCGGGTCGCCGATCTGCCGAGGATCTTCATCGAGATCGGGCTGAGCAGGCTTGACGGAAGCGAGATCCCGGTCGACCTCATCGGACCGTATATCGAGATTATCGGCGAGGTCTTCCGCGAAGATCCGCCCTACACCTTTGGTGACGGCAATGAAGAGATGTACCGAGAGATCATCCAGCTCGGACTCCAGGACTGGGAAGAGAAGATGGACATGCTCTTTCCCGAGGACGTGATCTTCATCAACCGTTCCCTCTCCGGTCATTTCGGCAATCTCTCGAAGCTCGGCGCCACCGGCCCGTGGCGCGATCTCGTGCTCGAGTACTCCCGGAGGGCGCTGAGGTCTCAAGCCCTCCGCTATCGGAGCTCCCCGATGGGA
>Ga0209344_10004022_pt1 | contig 13903 bp, 12 predicted proteins | sample Cruoilmetagenom6_FD_187293 | JGI IMG/M metagenome (GOLD analysis project Ga0209344, IMG submission 187293) | Oil polluted marine microbial communities from Coal Oil Point, Santa Barbara, California, USA - Santa Barbara Oil Seep Sample 6 (SPAdes)... | ecosystem: Environmental > Aquatic > Marine...
AAACCAAAGCAACAATCAATACTCCGCTTGGGGAAGTTGATGCCGGGGAAGCCGCAACTGAAAATGGTTTTATTATAAATCCCGTGGAACACGCAAGTATGGTACTAAATTGGGATGGAACCATAATTTATGTAGATCCCGTGGGCGGAAAGGAATCGTATGCGAATTACACAGAGCCAGATATGGTTTTAGTTACAGACATCCACGGTGACCATATGGATATTCCAACATTGGAAGCAATTGCGGTTGAAAAAACCATAATATATGCCCCAAAAGCAGTTTTTGAAAAAATGCCTGAAAGTCTTCAAAATAAAACATCGGTTATTATTAATAATGGCGAAATTACCAACGATTTTGAAATGACAATTGAGGCAATACCCATGTACAATCTTCGCCCCGAAGCTCTAAAATTCCACGAAAAAGGAAGGGGTAATGGGTATGTGCTTGAAAGAAATGGAAAACGTATTTACATTTCGGGCGATACCGAGGACATTCCGGAAATGCGAAATCTTAAAAATATTGATATCGCTTTTGTATGCATGAATCTTCCCTATACTATGACGGTTGAAAAAGCAGCCGAAGCCGTGTTGGATTTCAAACCAAAAACCGTTTATCCCTATCATTACCGTGGCACCGAGGGCTTGAGCGATGTTTCAAAATTCAAATCTTTGGTTGAAGCCGGAAATCCTGAAATTAAGGTAACGCAGTTGGATTGGTATCCGAAGAAATAATTCCCACAAATCTTTAATTACAAAAGATGAAAAACAACAAGCTTTCCTTCAATTTAATAGTATTTGCACTAACAGCTTCAATCTTTTTTCTTTCAAGTTGTAAAAACAATTCCGAAGAAAATATTGCAGAAAAAGAAACCGGAAAAATGGAATATCCCGCAGAGTGGATGTACAACCAACGCGCGTATCCTAATAACTACATCAACAAAGAAGCATATAAGGAAGCAGTGCTTCAATCCAAACAGATTTTCGCAAACCGTTCTCCAGAACAAGCTGGGGAATGGACGTTTGTGGGCCCGCTAAACACCGGCGGCCGCGTTACCGATGTAGCTATTTCACCAGATAATGATGACCATCTATACGTGGCCACGGCAACTGGTGGAATTTTTAGAAGTTATGATGCGGGCGCAAATTGGACCCCAATTTTTGATGAAGTATCAAAACCTTCAATTGGTGATATTGCCATTGCCCCTTCAAACGCTCAGCGAATATATGCAGGAACAGGCGAAGCAAACGGAAGTGCTACTGACGGTGCTTATTTTGGTGATGGAATATACAGAAGTGACAACGGCGGCGATACTTGGATCAATGTAGGTTTGCCCGAAAGCAACCATATAGGTAGAATTGTTGTTGACCCAACAAACCCAGATCGTGTTTTTGCTGCGGCTACCGGACAATTATACGGTAAAAATGTAGAGCGCGGAATATATAGAACCACAAATGGTGGTGGAAACTGGGAGCGTGTACTTTTTGTTACAGACTCTACAGCGGCAATTGATGTTGCGATGAACGTCGCAAATACAAATATAATTTATGCGGCAATGTGGGAACGCACCCGTAAACCGTGGCAACGTGATTACGGCGGAGTAACTTCTGCTATCCACCGTTCTATGGATGGCGGCACAACCTGGACACAACTTGGAGCTGCCAACGGTCTACCTACTCCAAATGCACAAACGGGACGTATTGGAATTGCCGTTTCAGAATCAGATCCTTCTACGGTTTATGCACGTTTTACAACAAATGAAATTACCAATGAATTTGATGGCCTTTATAAATCAACCGATAATGGCGATAATTGGGCATTGGTAACGCCAGCTGGGGCATTAAGTGGAATTGACGCCAATTTTGGATGGTATTTCGGGAATGTTCGTGTTAATCCAAACAATTCATCCGAAGTGTATGTTATAGGTTTTGAACTTGCAAAATCCACAAATAGTGGTGCCTCTTGGAGCACACTGCCCGGAATGCATGTGGATCATCACGCGTTGGATTTTTCAAGAACTAACAGCAATTTTATGCTCGCCGGAAACGACGGTGGCGCCTATATTTCTAACAATGGCGGAAATAGCTGGACTAAGTTTTTGAATCTTTCATTAACCCAATTTTATAATATTGAAGTAGATTATTTACAGCCAGAGAGGCTTTACGGAGGCACACAGGACAACAATACAATTAGGACACTCACAGGAGGCACAAGCGATTGGAGTTCGATCATTGGTGGTGACGGTTTTCATGTAAATGTGGATCCAAACGATAATAATTATGTTTACGGGGAATCCCAATACGGAAATCTTCGCCGTTCCACAAACGGTGGAAGTTCATTCCAAAATGGAACAAATGGCATAAGCGGTAGCGACCGTACAAATTGGAATACACCTGTAATTCTTTCACCGTTTGATTCCTCAAAAATGTTTTACGGCTCTAACAAGCTCTACACCTCTACCCGTGCGGTTTCTTGGACAGCCATAAGCCCAGATTTAACAGACGGTTTGCACCCAAGCGGCTCCTTAGCTTTTGGAACGCTCACCGCAATCGCGGCATCCTACAATAATTTGGACGTTATTTATACTGGAAGCGACGACGGAAATGTAAACGTAACTTTTGATGGCGGAACTACATGGACAGACGTAAGCGCTGGTCTTCCCGATCAATACATCACTTCCATCGCAATGGTTCCAAGTGACGATATGATTGCGTATGTTACTGTTTCGGGGTTTAAATATTTGGATTATACCCCGCGTGTTTTTAAAACTACGGACGGAGGACAGAATTGGACGGATATTTCATCAAACCTACCAAATATTCCAGTAAATGATATTATCGTCTATCCGGCAGAAAATATTTTATTCGTCGCAACCGACTTAAATGTGTGGTATTCCAAAGACGATGGTGCAAACTGGACAATTTTAGGAAACAACCTGCCGCTTACGGTGGTGATGGACTTAAAATTCCACGAACCCACCCAAACGCTTTATGCTGGAACTTTCGGACGGGGGATGCACAGTTATGATATCAGCGATATTTTAAGTGTGGACGAGAATGAATTGGCTTTAAATTCAATCAAAATATACCCAAATCCCGCAACTTCAGAATTTACAATTTCGCAAAACCTTTCTTCGGAAGGAACCGTTCAGCTTTTTGATATTTCGGGGAAAAGGATAAAGGATTTGTTCAGCGGAAATTTTAGTTCCAATAAAAACATCAAAGTAAAAACCGATGGACTTGCGACGGGTATTTATTTGCTGAAAGTAAATACAGGCAATCAATCGGTTACGAAGAAATTGATAGTCAAAAAATAATAAAGAAATTTTAAAAATAAAAAACCCCGATTCAAAATTGAATCGGGGTTTTTATTAGGCTTTTATTGCTTTTCGCAAACCACCCCCCAAATAGAAAGTGTATTTTTTGAAGTATTAATTTTCACATTTTCTGCATCTATTACCCTAAAATCTGCAGCGCCTGCGTAAGTATTGTCAAATATAGCTGCAAGTGAGAATTTAGGATTCTTAAAATTTAGAATTTTCCAATTTCCATCAACAGTATAAGTTCCCTTTTCAGAAATTACCACAGGTTTTTCGGTGCTTTCGGGCTGCGGAATACTTTTAAAATCGAATTTAAAAGTGTTGTTTTCAAAAAGCTTCAGCGAAATTGAAGCAACTCCATTTCCTAAACTTTTATAGGAAACAGCCTCAATTTTTCCCAAAACAACTTCTTTGGAATCCTTTGAAGATTTCACAGCAGTTTTATTACTTCCGCAGGAAGAAATGGTTATTAACAATGCAAGTAGCAATATATTTTTCCACATAATTTAGCGTATCAATTTTTTATATTTGATTCGTTTTGGCATCAAATCGCCGCCCAAACGTTTCTTTTTGTTTTCCTCGTATTCGCTGAAACCACCTTCAAAATAATATACTTGGCTATTTCCTTCAAACGAAAGTATGTGCGTACAGATTCTGTCCAAAAACCAGCGGTCGTGACTGATAACTACTGCACAGCCTGCAAAGTTTTCCAAACCTTCTTCCAAGGCACGCAGCGTGTTTACGTCCAAATCGTTCGTAGGTTCATCCAGCAACAGTACGTTGCCTTCTTCTTTTAAAGTCATTGCAAGGTGAAGTCTGTTGCGTTCCCCACCGGAGAGCATCGAAACTTTTTTGTTCTGCTCGCTTCCGCTAAAGTTGAAACGGCTCAAATATGCACGGGAATTTACTTGCCGACCGCCCATCATAATCAATTCCTGGCTGTCGCTGAAGTTTTCCCAGATGGTTTTATCGGGGTTTATGTTCGAATGAGCCTGGTCAACATAAGCAATCTTAGCGGTTTCGCCTACTTCAAAAGTACCTTTGTCCGGCGTTTCCTCGCCCATTATCATTTTAAAAATAGTGGTTTTACCGGCACCGTTCGGGCCAATAATTCCAACGATTCCGGCTTGGGGAAGTTTGAAATTCAAATCCTCGTAAAGCAATTTATCGCCAAATGCTTTTGAAACACCTTTGGCCTCAATAACATTTGTTCCCAAACGCGGGCCGTTCGGGATGTATATTTCCAACTTTTCATCTAATTGCTTTTGGTCCTGGCTCAAAAGTTTGTCGTAATTCTGCAAACGCGCCTTTTGCTTTGTTTGGCGACCTTTTGCGCCCTGACGAACCCATTCCAGCTCGCGCTCCAATGTCTTTTGACGTTTTCCGGCCTGATTTTGCTCCTGCGCCAATCGTTTTGACTTTTGGTCCAGCCAAGAGGAGTAATTCCCTTTCCACGGAATGCCTTCTCCCCTGTCCAATTCCAAAATCCAGCCCGCAACATTATCCAAGAAATAACGGTCGTGGGTTACGGCAATCACAGTGCCTTTGTATTCGGCAAGATGATGCTCCAACCAATGCACGCTTTCGGCATCCAAATGGTTTGTGGGCTCATCGAGCAAAAGCACATCCGGTTCTTTAAGCAGCAATCTGCAAAGCGCTACCCTTCTTCGCTCACCTCCGGAAAGTACGCTGATCAATTTATCGGGCTCCGGTGTGCGTAGCGCATCCATCGCAATTTCCAGTTTTGTGTCAAGCTCCCAAGCGTTTGTGGCGTCTATTTTATCTTGAAGCTTTGCCTGTTTTTCCATGAGTTCATCCATTTTTGCAGGATTTTCATAAACTTCCGGCAGACCGAACATATCATTTATTTTGTTGTATTCGTCAAGAATATCGACTACTTCCTGCACGCCTTCCTTTACAACTTCCAAAACAGTTTTGGATTCGTCCAGTTTCGGCTCCTGTTCCAGATAGCCTACGGTATAGCCGGGTGCAAAAACTACATCGCCTTGGTAGTTTTTCTCTTCACCTGCGATGATTCGAAGTAAGGTAGATTTACCACTTCCGTTAAGACCGAGAATACCAATCTTGGCACCGTAAAAGAAGCTTAAGTATATGTTTTTAAGGACTGGAGTCTGGGCGCTTTGATAGGTTTTGGTCAACCCAGACATTGAGAAAATTACTTTTTTATCGTCGCTCATTTTAGTTAATTGTTAATCGTTAAATGTTAATTCGGGAATTGTTAAATTTTTATTAATGAAGGTTAAGAAGCCTCAAAAGCACAAGCATTTGGCCGGTGTGATATGCCGTATGCTCTATAACCAGCATTACTTCGCGCAAAAGAGTTTGTTCATCTTTGCCGTTTTTTACAGGCTGCGTCAGTTTGTTTTCTTCATTTAAAAGAAAATTTTTCAATCGTTCGCGGTCTGTGGTGTATTCGGCTTTTAGGGTTTCCCATTCCGCTTGCTGCTTACAGATTTTTTCCTTGGGCCAATAATAGTCGGGCCATTTGGGCTCGGTGTAATCATCGGAACACGTGAATTTTACAATATCCTTTTGGGTGAAAACCACGTGATAGAACAATTCATAGAGTGAATACGGCAAATTGCCCGGCCGCGTATTGATGTCCTCAAATAAAATTTTCTTCAACATCTCCGTTACGGGCATAAAGGCCTCGCCACCGTAGAGGTGTTTTGCGAGCCGTTCCCGGATTTGTTTTTCATCAAACATACATTCGATAATTTGGAATTGGATAAAAGTTATTGGGTTATTGAGTTAATTAAACTGCAACTAAGACTGCGACTGAGACTGAAAACTAAACCCGCCCCTTCAACGCATTAAAAACCCAGGCAATGGCAAAGAAACCAATCCCGACCGAAGCAAAGCCCCAGCCGGCAACATCGTCATAACGGAAAGCGCCCATACCTATTAGCACAACACCTACAACAATCATTATAAAAGTGGCCCAAGCCAGTACCGTATTTTTATTCATTCCCATAATCTATTTTGTTTGGTTGATTTTTCTTTTTCAGTTTGCAAATTTACGAGCAAAAACAAATATCGGTAATATAAAACAGATTTTCGTTAACAAAATGTCATAGTTTTTTGAGGGGTGCGGGATGATGAAAGCCTTCAATAAAAGAAATGGACTATAAACTTATAATACGGAGATTTAAACTTAAAACTTTAAAGCCGAAACTTTCCGGCATTTTGTATTTTAGCGCAAACATACTTTTTCAATGGATTTAAACTTCAACAAAAACGAAGACCACAATAAACTTCTGGTTTCAGAATTAAAGAATAAACTGGCAAAAGTGAAGCTCGGTGGCGGCCAAAAACGGATTGACAAGCAGCACGCACAGGGCAAGCTCACCGCCAGAGAGCGCATTGCATATCTACTTGACGAAAAAAAACCGAGTATTGAAATCGGTGCCTTTGCGGGCGATGGTATGTATGAAGAGCACGGCGGCGCTCCCGGGGGCGGCGTGGTTGTAAAAATTGGTTATGTGAAAGGAAAACAGTGTATCGTTGTGGCGAATGACGCTACAGTAAAAGCTGGAGCTTGGTTTCCTATAACTGCGAAAAAGAATCTTCGCGCGCAGGAAATTTCAATTGAAAATCGTTTGCCGATTATTTATCTGGTCGATAGCGCGGGCGTTTACCTTCCTATGCAAGATGAAATTTTTCCCGATAAGGAACACTTCGGAAGAATTTTTAGAAACAACGCCGTAATGAGCAGTATGGGCATTACGCAGATTGCCGCCGTGATGGGTAGCTGCGTGGCCGGCGGGGCCTATCTTCCCATTATGAGCGATGAAGCTTTAATAGTTGATAAAACCGGAAGCATCTTTCTTGCGGGAAGTTATTTGGTAAAAGCTGCCATTGGCGAAAGTATCGACAACGAAGAACTTGGCGGTGCAACAACACATTGCGAAGTTAGCGGCGTGACCGATTACAAAGCCAAAGACGACAAGGATGCACTTGACAAAATAAAAAACATAATTTCCAAAATCGGCGATTTTGACAAAGCGGGCTTCAACCGTGAAAAGGCAATAAAACCAAGGGAAAAACAAGAAGATATTTACGGAATCCTTCCAAAATCGCGCGCCGAGCAATACGATATGCGCGAAATTATAAAACGCCTTGTGGACGACAGCGCTTTTGAGGAATACAAAGAAGGTTACGGACAAACAATTTTAACAGGCTATGCCCGAATTGACGGTTGGGCCGTGGGCATTGTTGCCAATCAACGTACTTTGGTAAAAACCACAAAAGCAAAGACCAAGCCCAGCGAAATGCAGTTTGGCGGCGTAATTTACAGTGACAGTGCCGATAAGGCCACGCGTTTTATTGCCAATTGTAACCAAAAGAAAATCCCGCTCGTGTTTTTACAGGATGTAACGGGCTTTATGGTTGGCAGCAAAAGCGAGCACGGTGGAATTATAAAGGATGGTGCCAAAATGGTAAATGCAGTGAGCAATAGTGTTGTGCCGAAATTTACTATAGTAATTGGAAATAGTTACGGTGCGGGCAACTACGCCATGTGCGGAAAAGCCTACGACCCGCGATTGATTGTTGCTTGGCCAAGTGCTGAACTTGCGGTAATGAGCGGAAACAGTGCCGCTAAAGTATTGCTTCAAATAGAAACCGCTTCGCTTAAAAAGAAAGGCGAAACCATAACACCAGAAGTTGAAAAAGAAATGTTCGATAAAATTAAAGCGCGTTACGATCGACAAATTTCTCCTTATTACGCAGCTTCCCGAATTTGGACAGATGCCGTGATAGATCCTTTGGACACTAGAAAATGGATTTCCATGGGTATTGAAGCCGCTAACCATGCGCCTATTGAAAAAGCTTTTAATCTTGGGGTTATTCAAGTTTAAAAAGAAACAACTCTTCCAACACAAGAGAATAATTAATTAGATAATATACTGACTTTCATTACTTTTGGAATATAAGTTAAGTATAAACTTTAATCCAATCTGCTTATGAAATTCAACCCTACCACACTCCGCAAAATGGGCTGGCGCTGTTTCGCCTTAATGTGGATTCCCTTTATTACATTATTCGTTGGTATGTGGGGTATGCCAGAAGGTTCTTATGATTTTGACGAGCTTCCCGAACTTACCCAATATTCCCTTGTGGCATTGGTAATATTATTTACCCTTACCTTCATCTTTTTTATTGGTTCTATCGTTACATCTTCCACTAGTAAAAAAAAATTGCTTAAAAACGGAAAAGAAGCTCCCGCCAAGATCCTAAATATTTACGAAACGGGAACCACCGTTAACAACTCGTATATGGTGGGTTTTGAATTGGAAGTAATGCCAAAGCACGCCCCTAAGTTCTCAACGACCACGGAACAATTAGTGTCAAGATTACGCATTCACGAATTTGAAGTGGGAAAAAACGTTTTGGTAGCATACGACCCCAAAACATTTGAAGCGACCATTATTGGAAAGATTCAGGAAAAAGTGGAAACTTAAAATTAAACCATTCTTCAAACCTTCCATTTTTTTAAACACCGGAATGGGTATCTTTAATAAAACTATCATAGATTATGGAAAAAAACACATCTCCAATCACACCTAAATCTTTTTTAAGAACCTTTACCCTAATCCATATTGTACTGGTAGCCAGTGTTCTAATTTTTGGATTGATGATGTTTTTACAAACCAAAAACCAAGAATTAATTTTCACCTATTCTGGCGATGTAATGTTCTTTGTAGTTCCGTTTATGGCAATTGCGGGAATAGTAGCAGGTAATTATCTTTACGGAAACATTATAAAAGGATTAGCTTCCAAAAATACCTTAATGGAAAAACTGAATGGCTTTCAATCAGCTTCCGTTGTAAAATATGCACTTTTAGAGGGCCCAGCACTATTAGGCATTGTGGCTTTTATGAATGAAGGAAATCAGTACTTTTTAATTATTTCCCTATTACTCCTCGGATGGCTTATTATGCAAAGGCCCACGCGAGATAGAGTAGAAAGAGATTTGATGCTGCAAGGTCCCTTAAAAAGTGAATTTCAACAGGAGGACAAACCATTAGAATAAAGTTTACTTCAGAAAAAAATATTTCAAAACCTCAGCCCGTTTTACTTTTCCAGTTTCCGTATAAATAAAATGGGGCAGTGTGTAAATTTTCTTAGGCTTTTCGTAAGCTGAAAGGCTATTAAATGTTTCGGTATAATCCTCAAGTTTTAATTGCTTTTTACACTCAATAATTAAAATAACCCGCTCGCCCAAGGCATCGTCCTTTTCCGAAGCAATAAAAAAGGGTTGGTTTATGTGAGGCGAAAGCTTTTCCTCCACAACTTCGGGGTGTACTTTTACGCCGCCCGTATTTATTACGTTGTCCGCTCTTCCCAAAAACTTGAAGGAAGTTGGGGAAATTAGCTCCACAACATCGTTGGTTACAATACTTTCTTCTGAAATTTGCGGAGCGTGGATTTGCAGACAATTGTTTTCGTTCAGTGAAAAATCCACTTTTGGCAGTGCAGAAAAAACGGCTGATTTCTCCGTTCCAGTTATCGGGCGAACCGCTACATGGCTGATGGTTTCGGTCATTCCGTAGGTTGCGAATACCCGGGTTTTTATTTTTTGTAATTGCTGATCCAATTCAGCCGACACTGCTCCTCCACCAACGATTAACTTTTTCACTTTGTGTAAATCTTTCAACGAATGAAAAACCTGATAGGGAACCATTGCCGAAAAATCGAAGGTATCATCAATATTTTTAAGCGGATTTTTTTCGGGAGCAGTTGTGCATAAATCCCAACCCGCAATCATTGCCCGAACCAGCATCATTTTCCCTGCAATATATTCCGAAGAAAGACAAAGCAACGCTTTGGTATTCTCTTTTAAATCGAAATACTTCACGGTGGCTTCGGCACTGTTATAAACCTTTTCTTTTTGAAGGGTGATGGTTTTCGGCGTTCCTGTGGAACCGGAAGTTTTTACGGTTATAAAATCATTTTCGTCAAGCCACTCCAAAATAAATTTCCCAATTGCGACTTCATCCTCCTTTCCGTTTTCAACTAAATAATTCGCACGTTCCTTTAACACTTCAGCAGAAGGAAATGCTTCGCCATTTAATCTGAATGTGGGATGGAGCAACGGTTTCACTATTCAATAAAAGTTGAATTCGGGTTATTCTCTTCAGTCACAATAATAGGTTCTTCCACTTTTCCAAATAGCTTACCGCCCCAATCGCGCCATTTGTAGCGCCAAGCCATTATCAGAAGAAAGATAGGATACAGAATAAGCACAGGTGCAACTACATCAAACCCAGCCGAGGGTTCTGAAATATCTTTGAAAATGGAATTGGTTTTAAAGACGGTCCAATCTGCGGTGACCAATAGGGCCGTAATCAAATTGTTTCCCGCGTGAAAGCCCAATGCAAGCTCCATTCCTTCGTCCATCAGCGTCATAATTCCCAAAAAGAAACCTGTGCCGATGTAATAAATCATTATAATATTCCCGAGTTTATCAACTTCAGGATTTGCGAGGTGCAAACCCCCAAAAATCACAGAGGTAAGCACTAGCGGTAACCATCTGTTTTTTGCCAAAACGCCGATTCCCTGCATCAAATACCCACGGAAAAGATATTCCTCAAAACTGGTCTGCAGTGGAATCATAATGATTGCAATTACCGCGAGAATTAAAAACGGAACCAAATCAAACTGCAACACATAATCGTCCGGATTGCTGTAATAGTCCAATATGGTTACCACCAAGGTAGTGACCGTTATAAGCCCAAAACCAAACAATACACGGCCCCAATCGGTTTTTTTGCGCGAGGTTGTAAGTTCAACAAAAGGCTGTTTGTGCAAAAATCTCACCACGAGATAAACTGCCAATAACCCTATGGCATAACTGAGCAGCATCAAAAACAGTGTGAGGTTTGAATCCAGAACTGTCATCATCACATTTGGATCCTGAATGGATTCTATATTTCCGCCATTGGACATTACCTTAAACATTACGGCAATTAATAGAGGAATGGAACCAATTTGACTAGCGATAAAAATTATAAGAAAACCAACCAAATAGCGCCACCATTCGTGCAGGGATTTAAAAGCTTGTTTTATGTACATAATTGGAATTAGGAATTAGGAATTAGGTCGTAGTGTTAGTTTTAAGTTATTTTTAAAATTGAAAATTCCAAATTGCATTTATATTATAATGTAACGCACCTTTTGAAACTTTTAGCGGACTGTCAATATTATTTGTGTAAAGGCTGCCCGTGCCCAAACCTTGCGGCAATTTACTATTTTTTGTGAAGGTATATTGCGAAATGGCGTTTAAACCCACATTGCTTTCCAAAGCCGAAGTAATCCACCAACCTGCATTGTGCTTTTCCGCAAGGTTTATCCAAGTATCGCTTCCGCGGAAACCGCCAACCAATGAAGGTTTTAGGATTATAAACTGCGGTTTTACGGTTTCTAAAAGTTTATTTTTTTCGTCTTCTGAAAAGATACCAATGAGCTCCTCATCCAAAGCAATGGGAAGCGGTGTTTCCTCACACAGTCGCGCCATTTCCTGCCATTGGCCTTGCTTGATGGGCTGCTCAATGGAATGCAATTGCAAATCTGAAAGCACTTTCAATTTTTCCAAAGCTTCCTTGGGCGAAAAGGCGCCGTTGGCATCTACGCGCAGTTCCACTTCGGAAGCGGAAAATTCGGTTCGGATGGATTTTAAAAGTTCGATTTCAGTCTTGAAATCGATAGCGCCAATTTTCATTTTGATACATGTGAAGCCTTCTTTGAGTTTTTCTGAAATCTGCTGTTTCATAAAAACCTTATCGCCCATCCAAACCAGGCCATTGATAGGAATTGCAGCTTTTCCACGGGTAAATTCGGAAGGAAATAATTTAAAAGGATTATCTGAATGCAACGATTTAAAAGCGGTTTCAACCCCAAACTGTATCGACGGAAATTCCTCCAAAGCTTCGTATAAATCTGCTTCACTTACGCCCAATTCCAAGTTTTCACACACGCCCGCAAGCTCTTCTTCGTAATCGGGACGGTCGTCAATACTCAAACCGCGAAGCAGGCCGCACTCGCCCACTCCGAAACCTTCTTCGGTTTTCAGAATAAGAAAATAGGTTTCCTTGTTATTCAAAACACCGCGGGAAGTGCCACTGGGACGTTTGAAGTTTAGAATGTGTTTTTTATAAGAGGCTTTCAAAGTATAAGTAGATTTAGGGTTGAAGCACCAAATTTTAAAATTCCAAATTCCAAAAGAGCGCCCTTTGGAATTTGGAATTTTATTTTTGGAATTTTATAACTCAATACTCTCGCCAATTTCAAGCAACATCAAATCCTTATTGGCGTCATAAAACTTACGTTTTGCCTCTTCGTGGTCTATTTCGATATATCCAAACGTGTCATAATGCACGCCCAAAACCTTATCGCACTGCACAAAATCGCTGGCAATAATTGCATCATCAATCCCCATCGTGAAATTATCGCCAATAGGGAGAATTGCCAAATCCAACTTTGTGTGCAGTGGGATCAATTTCATATCCATTGTCAACGCTGTATCACCTGCAATGTAAATATTTTTATGTTCACCTTCTATTACAAAACCGCCAGGCTGCCCGCCATAACTACCGTCTGGAAAAGAGCTTGTGTGAATTGCATTTACATATTTAACCTTTCCAAATTCAAATTTCCAACTTCCGCCGTGGTTCATGGGGTGTACCTCGATTCCCTTTTCCTCGTAGTGGTTTGCAATTTCATAATTGCTCACAATTACCGCGCCCGTATTCTTTGCAATGGCTTCCGCATCCAGCGTATGGTCTTGATGCGCGTGGGTTAAAAAAATAAAATCTGCTTTTAATTGATTAATATCAATTTTATCTTTTGCCAAATCATTACCAGTAATAAATGGATCTACTAAAATATGTTTTCCTTTAATTTCAATTCCAAGACAGTTTTGTCCGTAAAATGTAATTCTCATAATAAATTCTTTTTTTTAGATAAAGATACTAAACAAGATTGCAAACAAAAAAGTGCTAAGCGCTACCTTCTTCAATTCGCCATCGAGTAGCATTGGCGATTTATTTTTAAAAACGGTTTTTATGTTTAAAAGGAAAGGAATAAATGCTATTAAAAATAGGAACTGCAGTGGTTCATGATAATTTATTATGGTGTACATTATTGCGCAACCCATTCCAAACAGCAATAAAAAAGCATGATATTTTTTTGCTTTGAGTATTCCCAATTTCACAACTAATGTGTTTTTCCCAGCTGCAGTATCGCTTTCAATATCGCGCATGTTGTTCAAATTCAGAACCGCTGTACTAAAACACCCTATCGCAATGGCTGGCAACAAAAGTTCCCAATAAAGCTTATGGGTGAATAAATAATAACTTCCCAAAACGCTCAGTAACCCAAAAAACAGGAACACAAAAACATCGCCCAAACCGGAATAACCATAGGCTTTTTTCCCAACAGTATATTTAACCGCCGCGATGATGGAAACTATTGTTAAGTTGAAAAATATAAATGAAATGATGAAGTTTTCATTGCCAAAAGCTATAAAAATCAAAAAGGTGGCGAGAAAAAACGTTAGAACGCCCG
>Ga0209344_10004023_pt1 | contig 13899 bp, 10 predicted proteins | sample Cruoilmetagenom6_FD_187293 | JGI IMG/M metagenome (GOLD analysis project Ga0209344, IMG submission 187293) | Oil polluted marine microbial communities from Coal Oil Point, Santa Barbara, California, USA - Santa Barbara Oil Seep Sample 6 (SPAdes)... | ecosystem: Environmental > Aquatic > Marine...
CACATGAGTGAAGAATGAGACATACACCTGAACGCCATACCGATGCGGCTGATCGCACGGTGAAGGATATCCGCCGGAAGACGCGCAAGCGCTATTCATCTGAAGACAAGATACGGATTGTGCTGGCCGGACTTCGCGGCGATGACACGATTGCCGAACTGTGCCGTCAGGAAGGCATCGCCCAGAGCCAGTAATATAGTTGGTCGAAGGAGCTCCTTGAAGCAGGCAAAAGCGTATGGCAGGAGCGCTGGCTCAAGGAGAACGGATTCTGGTATTGGTGAACGCCGAACGACCTTGAGCTGGTGGGTGGGGCCAATGCTGGGTCAGAAGACGACGAAACCGAAGCAGGCATGCTACCCCCACTGATACCGGCATACTTGCCGCCACTTGGCTTTGAAGACGATACCGATGGAACTGACGGCTCATAGGGGGCTGTCACGGTAACTGAGTGACTTCCTCCAAATTGATGCAGCAACTTCCACTGATTGGCCATTAACAACGTATTAGCAAAACACACTAATACTGGTCCGGGACTTGCCCTTTGGCTTAGTGGAAACTAACTGAGCATCATGTGACGGGCATAGATCGCGTTTGCTAAAGGACAAGACTCTTGGACCAGTCCAATTCAGCGGATTCTTTTGGTGCACCGTTCGAAGAAATTGAAAATAGAGCTGAGTACCGGAAAAAATCCGCAATTCATGCGTTCGCCTCGGACATCGAAAACAAATATAATGTGAAGTGTGTTATCCGGGACGTGTCTCAAAGCGGTTGCAAGATCGTAACAAATTGCATCGATGACTTACCCGATATCATCCATCTTCTGCCAGAGGCTTTTGAAACCCCTATACTTGGCAAAATCGTCTGGCGCGAGAAGAATGTTGCCGGTGTGAAGTTCTTGTCAGATCTGGACGACGAGAACCTTCTAATCAATCCTGTAACCGGAACCAGAAGAAACTCACAGTCATCGGTGATCGAAAATGAAGCCCTTCGATCATGTCCGCCCCCGAGCAGCTTTCGAGATCGCTTTCATTTTTTTGCTCCGCAAAAGACCAGAAACATTCACGACTCATCAGTCTCAGAGCAACAATCAAAAGACCACCCTGTGCAGGACCTTATCTCAGCGATTGTGCACGAGTTTCGCACCCCATTAACCGCGCTCCTGGGTTCGCTTGGTTTAATTCAAAATGGTTTAGGCGGTGCAATGCAGGAGAAGGTCGCTTCACTGGTAAATGTTGCGCATCGAAATGCCGAAAAATTAAAGCTTATGGTCAACGATCTGCTGGATCTAAGCAAAGCCGAGTCAGGGAAAATGCAGTTTGATTTTCATGCCATCGACATCGTCGAGCTGGTGAGAGAATCAATAAATGTGAATGAACCCTACGCAGCCAATTACGGCGTAAAAATCAGCATAGATGATAGGGTCGGCCAAACTCATATCCATGCTGATGCGGCAAGGATGGAACAGGTTTTGACCAACCTGTTGTCAAACGCCGCCAAGTTCTCGCCCGACGGCGAGACGGTTTATGTCGTCGTTGACCGGCATGATGAGCAGATACGTGTTTCAGTTCGCGACCGAGGTCCGGGTATCCCGAAAGAGAAGCAGGATCAGGTGTTCCAAAAATTCATGCAGATCAAGAGCCCTGACGGTCGTGAGAAGCATGGAACCGGGCTGGGATTGAGTATCTGCAAATCGATAGTGGAGCGTCATGGTGGTCGTTTGCAGCTCGAATCCACACCAGGCTCCGGCTCGACATTCTTTTTTGAGCTTCCAGAGGTTGAAAATAACAACTCTGAAGATCAGCAGCTTGCGGCCGAATGACCGTAGACGTTCACTCTCGCACTTGATCAGCTCTGAGACTTCACAACCCCATCAACGTGCTGCAACTGCATGGCCTTCGACTCTTTTCCGAAGGGCAACTTCCGCATACATAATTTTCAGAACAAATCACCTGCAAGTGTCACCGTAACTTTCGCATGCAGAGGGAACGGCGGAGCCTGGTCAAGTCTGATCCGCGCCAGTTGGCTGCGATCACGCGGTTTGAAACTGTTTTGAAATTCCTTCGGCAGCGCATCGGTTACAGGAAGAATATCTGCAATGACACCAACCGCACTTAACCGGCCACCGTTAATATGAACCTTCGTGCCCACATCCAAGGGAAAGACGTAGCGACGCGGCAGAAACGCGAGTACGTATGCTTTGCCGGAGTAAATTTCCAGGATCCTATCGCCCGGTTTGTATACATCGCCACGTGATGGGACAGATGTGCCGATTGCTCCACCCTCAGGTGCTTTCACAATCCCATCGGCATAATGATCACGGAGCTTGACCTGCGCAGCCTTTGCATCGGCCCTGGCGGCATCGATTGCTGCAAGCTCCCATTTCAAGGCGCCATTTTGCGTCTCCATTTCAATAAAGGATTGTTGCGCGTCAAAGCGCGCTCGTAATGCCGTGTCATAGCGGGCAAGAGTGGCTACTTTTATCTCTGAGAGTTGTTCCATTTTCTTGAGCATCCTTGCCGTTTCATGCTCGCGTTTTTTGGCGAGAGGCAAGAGATTGGAAACTGTAGCCGAGCGAATCTTGAACTCAGCCGCCTTTGCTGTGAGCGCCGCTTCTTTCGAAGACAGATCTGCAAGCCGCTCCAGTATGTCGGTAGATTGCAGCCGCAAGAGCGGTGCCCCCGCCTGAATAACATCACCAGGCTTAACCTCTACAGACTCTACGCTCGCAACATAGGTTGTGGAGATGGTCGTCCTATTCTTTAAGACGAGCCCGTCGGCACGCAAGAAGACCAAATCCCCAAAGAGAAAATTGATGCCGCCAACCAACATGGCAAGCAGAAGGCCAAGATAGACAATCCGCCCGGTCCTGTTTGTCATGCGGCGTTGTTCGGTCTTGAGTGCGTCCGGCCGAGGCCTTTTTCTAAGAGACTTGATCATCACCACCACCTTACCAGTCTGACTTTTTCAGGCAGATATTCATCGCCTGCTGAAGCATTGAAGAACCATTCCTGCAGGTATGCCGCCAATCGCACGATGCGCATCACGAAGCTGTTGAAAAAGCTGTAGCCCAGCATGAATGGCAGCAAAGAAAGTGCGTTCGCCTTCGGCGTGACCCAGGCCGCCAGAATGAAAGAAAGCAGGTCCAGGAGTAAAAGGCCCATTTGTACAGACAGAAGGATCATGAGCGCCAAATCGCCGTATGTCAGGCATAACCACGTGATATAAATCGGCAGCATCAGCGCTCCGAGAATATGGAAGACGAAGAATTCCACCTCATGAATCAACTCCTTCAGTTTGAACTTGCTTGAGAAGGGGTTCATCAAATCGGCATGCTTGCGGTATCGGACCCTTACCGCATCGCGCTCCCAACGAAACCTCTGCCTGGTCAAAGCCCCAAGAGTATCCGGTACATCGGTAAAACAAATGGAATCAGGCGCGAATGCGATTCTCCAGCCCGCTTTGCGCAGCTTCAATGTCAGGTCCAGATCCTCTCCGCCGCCGACGTCGTTACCGCTGACCCCCCGTAATGCGGTACGACGGAATGCACCAAAGGCACCCGAGACGCATGTGACCTGATCGGTTATCGCAGCGGACTGTTTGCCGAGAGAAATACTGATCAAATATTCAATCGCCTGGAATGTGGCGACTAGACTCTTCGTCGCGTTGCGCACAAGGATATTGCCGCATACAGCACCAATTGCTGGATCTCTGAAAGGTGCCAGAATAAATTTCAAGGCATGACGCTCATACGTACAATCGCAGTCTGCGATAATTACGATATCGCCCGTCGACCAACGTTCCCCAAGATTACAGGCGGCTGATTTCCCAGCGCGCAAATGTGTGCAGTGAACCTGATCAATCAAGCCATCACGTCTGAGCTCTTTCAGTTTCTCCGGCATATTGTCAGTTGAGCCATCACTAACGACGACAATCTCATCCGGCGGACGGCTTTGTTCGAGAAATGATTGCACGCAGCGCTCAATCGCGTCAGCCTCATTGTGACCGGCCACAATGACACTCACTTTACCGACATCATATGCATTGTCCGCTGGCGGCAGATTACTACGGCCAAAAAATGCGGCTGTCACAAAGGACAACCCATAGCGGGGTATGTCGAACAGTATCGTGAACCAGAAAAGCGAAATGAGTCCCGCCAAACTCTGGGACGTCAGATAATTGAACCCGTCAGCCAAGGATGACCACATCAGCTGAAATCCTTGGGGCCGAACACATCGATTTGCACGCCGAGATCGACGCGCAGAGACGCTGTCACTTCGTTGCGCAGATCGTCAATACTGGCGCGGGCCTCCCCCGTTGGAGTGCCCACGAGCAATACAAAATCATAATTATGCCCTTTAACCACGCGGTCTTCCTTGCGGACTGTATCGCGGAGATTCTGCAGGACAAGGTCTCGCGACTGCGTAAACATACGCAGACCTTCGCTATGCTCGATCTCCCGTCTGTTTTGGTAAGTAATATTGAGTAGCGTGAACGGTTTTTGTTTGGCTTCAAAATTCTTCAATTCAGCGTTCAGCGAAACAATCAGTTCCAGTGGCAACTCGGCAAATCGCAATGCCGCGTTCTGGCCATCAAGGATGGCACGGCCGGCTTTCACGAAGTTCAATCCGCTTTCCAGTAATTCATGGGCATGAACATCACGCTGGCCAACTGAGTTGCCGTCATAACGGGCCTCACAGTCCATGCAGACAAAACCAACATCGGGCTCCGATGTGGCGTGATTACAACTTTTGCACTGCATCACTGAGCCAGGTTTGTCATAGTCTACACTGAAATGAGAAAGTTCCATCCGGCACTTGGGGCAGACGAGATCATCACCCTGACGGAAATCGGATTCCGACCCCTGATAAGCACATTTGAAATGATGCAAATAGGCTTCCTCGTGCAGGTTAGCCGAGTTGCACTCGGTGCACTCCTCCCGGATATTGAAATGGGATGAGCCGCAGCGGTCGCACATATGGAAACGGTCGAAGAATGTCTGGCCAACAAATCCCTTGGCGAGCAGGTCCTTCATTTCTTTTTCAATGCTGCGGAAATCCAACACCGTATTATAGCTCATATGCTCTTTGGAAGCGGGGTCATATCGTGGTTGTAACAACCCGCCACTGACAAACATCCGTCCAAGAAGTTTTTCTCCGATGTCGTCTGTGTAAACAAGATCACGGTGCAGTTGGGCACGGCGTTCATGGAAGGATTGAACAAGGCGATCTATCTCGTCCGTTTCTTCAATTCTGATTTTTGATCCATCGAGATCTGTTTGGATAAGCAGGGACCCCGTCATATCGATGATGGGCAGCAAATGAAGTGTCTTGGTCGTCCATATCACGGACAGATCTCGTACAGATGCGGGTTCATTCAGCATAATCGCATCAAAGGTGCCGTCAGCGAGGCTGGCCTGCATACCGCGAGCCGAAAGCCTGTTGGCGTTGAAATCTTCCGGCCAGCGGAGAAACTCGTACTTTTGTTCTAGTAGTCCAGCTGTTCTGACAGGACTGGCTGCAACCTCTGGCTGTAGAGGCGCACTCGGGTTTGCCTCGCTCATATCGTGTTTTTGTTCGACGACTTTAAGAACGTCTTTCAGCTCGAATGGTTTTGGAATGACCTCGTCGAAATTCTCGCAATTCGCGTCATGGCCAAGAAGCCCTTTGATGTCGGCGGTAATGGCAACGAAACGAGGGTTGTTTTGGCCGGTGGAACTTTGCCGAAATCTTGATGCAACTTCCAGCCCATCGATTTTCGGCAGGTGGAAATCCAGCAAAACAACATCATAGGAAGCGTTTTCCAGAGCTTCGAGCGCTTGTTCTCCGTCAGCCGCAAGATCGACAGTGTGACCACGCTGTTCAAGAACGAGCTTCAGCAGATCCTGTGTTACCGGGCTGTCCTCGGCCACCAAAATACGTTGTGCCACATCCGCGCAATTAGCTGCAGACGCGGTTGACGCGGTTTTATCAACCGTAGATGTGCTGCGTTTGGAGCTGGTCTTGCACATCCGCTTCGCTACTGCCATCGGTAGTCCCCCTGCCTTGGCAATTCATGAAATTCAGTTCATGCAAGCATAAGCACCAACTGGAACGAATTCGTAAAACGCGAAGAGATATTCACGCCACAACCCCCGCTTTTATGGATTTGTAGTATTATGGTTAAGAATCGATAAAACCCCTTATATTGCCAAAATACCTGGGTTTTTTTGTCCTGAATACGCTAATCAACACCTCAGCACTGCTCAGTGCTTGCCATCTGGTGTGCAGTTAATAACTGATTCTTATTCCCGCTTGGCGAGTATCGCACAGCAAATTGCACTACCGCTTCTAGCCACTACTGCACCTTTATGAGAGTCGCAGTTTGGTGGGTAGCTCTTGTTTTATTGACTGGGATGGACATGGCCAACGACCTAAATCGCATTACTTACGTTGAGGATGAGCCGGACATTCGCGAAGTGGCGCAGATTGCGCTCGAGACTCTCGGTGGGTTTACACTCGATATCTGCGTCAATGGGATGGAGGCTGTAGAGAAAGCACCTTCATTTGAACCTGATCTAATCCTCCTCGATGTCATGATGCCCGGAATGGATGGAATAGAGACGTTTCAGAAGCTACGCAGCAATCCCAAGCTTGCCAAAACGCCAATCATATTCATGACCGCCAAAGCACACACCGAAGAGCTCGAAAGATATTCGGCACTCGGCTGCGCCGGGGTCATTTCCAAGCCGTTCGATCCGATGACACTTTCAGACAAGATCCGAGGGATTTGGGATCATCAACATTGAGGACTGCACTATGTCGGTTGGACAACAACTACAAGCAATTCTGGAAAGGCATTGTGCCTCGCTGCCTGACGAAATCACTTCCGTGAGCACCAAGTTCGCCGAAGCAATTCTTACACCGGCGCATTTTGGCGATCGGGCACGTGAAGTCACCGAAATTGTCCATCGGATAAACGGATCGAGCGGTTCTCTCGGATTCCGCACTTTGTCCTCAGCAGCAGACAAATTCGAGAATGCTTTGAACGACAGTCTGGCGGCAGGCGCATGTCCGGATGAAGCCGAAATACGCCGATTACGCAGCCTCTTTTCCGAGATGCAGAAGTTAAGTCAACAAACACAACCAACAGATTCTCATTTGTACGGAATCGACCTGAGCCAGGTTGGATAACCATTCCAAGTTAATACAACCGAGTTGTGGGCCAGCCCGATGACGCGAATTAAATTTGTAAAAAGGTAGTCGATCAAATGAAATTTTTGCGTCATGAAAACTCTGCACTGGCCGTTTGGATGGCAACTGTCATTTCTCTTTTGTGTCTACTCGTGGCACTCCCAGCCAAGTTGGAGGCCGCGCAGACCGATGAAAAAGAAAAAATTCTGATCGGCCTGGATGCAGCTATGACCGGGGTCATGGCCCAATCGGGCACGGTCATTAAGCGCGGGGCGCTGCTTGCAATAGAAGAGTTAAACCAAGCGGGCGGAGTGCTGGGGCGCAAATTGGAACTCACCATAAAAAACCACCGCGGCGTGCCTGCTCGCGGTGTCGACAACATCCATGATCTTGCACGCAAAAAGAGCTTGGTTGCCATTCTTGGCGGTTTGCATACGCCAGTAGCTCTTGCCGAGTTAAAGGCAATCCACAAGCACAAGCTCATTTATGTCGGCCCCTGGGCAGCAGACACTCCAATTGTGGAGAATGGAAACAAGCCCAACTATGTCTTCAGAGTATCAGCCCACGATGAATTAGCTGGCGGGTTTCTGATTAAAAAAGCTTTGGAGCGAGGCTCCCGCAAGCCTGGACTACAGCTGTGGCGGACAGGTTGGGGCCGCTTAAATCACAAGGCCACGACTGCCGCAATGACAAAGTTGAATTTCTCACCTGCCGGCCTGCAGTGGTTCAACTCCAGTCAACGCGATATTTCAGTTGAGATAGAGCAGCTAAAAAAAGCGAGTGCCGATGTGATCATGCTCATCGCCAATGCGCATGAGGGTTCGACGCTAATCAAAAATATGGCCGCGCGACTTGCTGCAACACGTATCCCGATCATCACTCACTGGGGGATAACTGGTGCTGAAATTGTCAAGAAGGACCAAATAGCATTCGAAAAAGTAGATCTCACATTTCTACAATCATTTTCGTTTTTCAAACCTACAGCTCCGGAAAAAGCGGCCAAGCTAGTCAAAGCTTATTGTAACCAGTTCAATGTTTGCGGTTCGGTATCCAACATTGTTTCACCTGTCGGCACCGCGCATGCCTACGACCCTGTTCACATCTTGAAGAGAGCGATCGAGGCTGCCGGTACGATTGAGCGGGACAAAGTCAGATCGGCACTCGAGGGCCTTGGCCGGTATGACGGGCTGGTACGAACATACAATCCACCATTCACGCCCCAACGTCACGATGCATTGGATGTGACTGATTTTCGTCTGTGCGAGTATGACACTTCTGGCGCGATCCTGCCGATGAATACATCTGTGATCCGATGACATTTAAACAAAAATATTCTGGGCTTCTGCCCCGTGTCTTGCTCCGAGTGTTGCCGGTAGCAACACTCGTTATAATTCTAATTGGGCTTGCCACTAATACGCTCGTGGAGCGCTCGTTTCAGAAACAGATACAGGAAAATCTTGAAAAGGATGCCAGTTTCGGAGCGAACGCTACCGCTTCGAAGCTGGATGCTATTCTCAGCTCGATTAGAAGTGTGGCTTCCAACGATTTGGTTATCAATGGCCTGGTGGATACAGAGGCGCGTGAAGCCTATGTGCCTCTCTATTTCAATCATTTGCAAATTGCCGGGCTCGGCACTGGAAGCAAGATAAGCTTTACTGATTACAGGGGCCGACTGATTGCCTCGAACAGGTCCGGCACAGTTATTACCAGCACTGATTGGATTGAGTCCGTCATTGAACACGGACAGGAATATATCCGCTTAAATGAAGATGGCGGTCTCTTTGTCTTTCCAGTTTTTTATGAAGACGCTTCGGAAGGTGCAATCATCGTTGAAGTCGGCGAAACACAGCTTGCAAAATCAATGGCCCTCTCGCTTGGCTCCAATGCCATAATTATACGCAGCATGAGTGGAGAGCTTTATTCGTCCGGAAAAGAGTTCGCAAAGTTATTTGACCATGAGGCGGTTGAGACGCGTGGATGGTTCCAATCCACTAAACCAGTGCCTGGATACACGGATGTAAAGGTTATTGTTGCAAAGCGCAAAACGACAGCTTTGGCAGCCGTATTCGAACTTGAAAGATCATTTTATGTCGCAATCATTCTTGCTCTGCTGGCGTTAGCCGCCGGGATTTTCTCAGCCGCCTATATGACAACAAGCCCACTTTCGAAGTTTGCTGCAGAACTCAAGAAATTTGGCGCATCGAGTGACCTCAATCGCAGGATTTCGGGGGAAGGGGCGTCTGAGTTCCATGAGCTAGCGATCACCATCAATTCGATGCTTGAGCGCTTACAGAGCACTGTCGTCTCTCATGAGCAACTTGAGAGCGAAAACAAATCCCGGATAAAATCAGAACAGGAAATCCGGAACAGAGAAGCTCGTACGCGGGCAATCGTCGATACTGCGCTTGAGGGCATCATTACGATCGACGCTCGGGGTAGAATTGAAGCATTCAACAACGCAGCGACAACCATTTTTGGATATCCGCCAGAAGAAGTGATCGGAGAAAATATTAGGATTCTCATGCCTGGTCCAAATCACAGCGCGCTTGAAGGCTACTTCCGGCAATATGTCAAGACAGGGTCCCGCAGTATCACAGGCGACATAGGAACGGTTCGGGAGATCATCGGGCAACGTAAAAACGGGTCAATATTTCCAATGGACTTTGCAGTTAGCCCCATGTCGATTAATGGCAAGAAAATGTTCACTGGCATGGTTCGCGATATTACCGACCGAAAAGAAGCCGAGGCAGCTCTCCAGGAACAAAATGAGCGGTTTAATGTGGCATTGGAGAATATGACCCATGGCCTATGCGTATTCGACAAAGATAGCCGGCTCGTTGTTTGCAATGAACGCTATGCGACTATGTACGGTCTTTCGACTGAGTTCGTGAAGCCTGGCATCACTGCACTTGAAATAGTTGAAGAACGGGTTGCAAACGGTATCTTCGCTGGCGAAACCCAAGACGAGTATATTCAGGATCGAACCGCCTGGGGTAATAACGGCAAAGATAGCGAAACGAAGGTGCAGGAACTTTCCAACGGTTGTACAATCCGAATATCGCGTGAGCCCCTCTCTGATGGCGGCTGGGTCACAACTCATGAGGACATTACTGAACTTAAGCGGATGGAACGCGTGGAGCTTGACCAAAACGAGCGTTTCAGTGTCGCGTTGGAGAACATGTCTCAAGGACTGAGTGTGTTCGATAATAAACAGCAACTCGTCATTTGCAATGAACGCTATGCGACCATGTATGGCCTTTCACTAGAGCAGGTGATGCCGGGCACGTCTTATCGTAAAATTGTTCAGCTGCGCGTCTCAAATGGTTTCTATTCCGGTGAAAGCCCAGAGGGGTATATTGAGGATTGTCGCGTGTGGGTTTTGGAAAACCACAAAAAAGAACTGATTCAGGAATTCAGCGACGGCCGCACAATCCGTATTTTACGGCAAACTCTATCTGATGGCAGCTCGGTCGCAACCCATGAAGATATAACCGAGAGCATGGCGATGGAGCGTTTAAAGAATGAGTTTGTTTCTGTCGTAAGTCATGAATTACGCACCCCGCTGACATCTCTGTCAGGGTCGCTCAGCCTGATAAATTCAGATGCGTTGGGTGTGTTGCCGGACAAGGCCAAATCGCTTCTCAATATCGCGATTCGCAACACCAAGCGCCTGACGATCCTGGTGAATGACATATTGGATATGGAGAAGATCAAATCGGAAACCATGGATTTCAACTCTGCCCCAACTGATACAGTCGCATTGGCCCAGTGGGCTATCGACGAGAATTCAGCCTACGGTTTGGAGCATGGGGTCAGCTTCAGGCTTGAGCAGGGTGTGGAGAGCGCCTATGCCAATGTAGATGAAAATCGCATAATGCAGGTGTTGGCCAACCTTCTGTCAAATGCCGCAAAATTTTCCTCACCAGATTCTGAGGTCATTCTGCGTATTTCAAAAGAGAATAGTAAAATTCGTTACGCGGTTATTGACACTGGTTGCGGCATACCAAAAGAAAAGCAATCCCGGCTGTTCGAAAGGTTTTTCCAGGTCGATGGATCTGACACCCGCAGCAAGCGGGGAACGGGCCTTGGATTGGCGGTCGTCAAGGCAATTGTCGAGAAACAAGGGGGACAGATCCAGGTCGAGTCCGAAGTGGGCAAGGGATCAACGTTCTTTTTCGATTTAGAAGAGGTGGAAGCACCTTACGATGTGGAGGGCGGCCCGGAAGAAATAACGGATGTTGCTGTCGCTTAGCTGTCCAAGCAAACGCTGAGGTTCCGTCAAAGTAACAAAGTGGCTTCGTCTGATTTGGTGCGGGGGCTGGATTTGTTCAAGACCCTACAAAGACAGAGTTGAGGAAAGCCGTTTGAAGTTAGTTGCGGGGGCACGCAACTGTCTTAATTTGCTCCTCACAACATCAGTGCATGTTTGATCATCCAACACGTGTCACAATGTTATTTGATCGAGTTCCTCACCCGAAAAAAATCAATGTCAAATGTCCACTTTACCCCCGAAAACGCACATGAAATATTACAGGCTGGATCGTCTGTTTTGTGCTGCCATCTCAACCGGACATTACAATACACCTGACGTCCTCACATGCTTACTGCGATCGAACGGCGAAACAGCATCAGACTCAAGACGAAGAAGACGGACCCGAGCCCGGCGACCGTAAGGAATTCCGGCCAAACGATGTCGAGACCTGCGCCGCGGAACACAATCGCTTGTGAGAACTCCATATAGTGGCGCGATGGAAGAAACCAGGTAATATACTGCACGATCTCTGGCTGACTTTCGATCGGCGTCATACCGCCGGACAGCATGTTCATCGGAATGATGGTCATCATCATCAGAAGCGCGAACTGCGCCATGGTGCGGGCGATGGTGCCAAGGAAGATCCCGATGGCGGCAGCGGCGAAAAGATAGACAATGGTGCCGAGCAAGAATAGCACCTTGGAGCCGGCGATCGGCACCTCGAGCAAGTGCTCGATAATGAAAAACACCGACAGCGTAAAAGCAACCAGGATGACGAAACCGTTGGCCCACACCTTGGCCATGACAATTTCGAACGAGGTTAGCGGCATGGCCAGAAGGTGCTCGATGGTGCCATGCTCGCGCTCGCGAAGCAACGCCGCCCCGGTCAATACGATAGTTAGAATGGATAGCTGGTCGAGCAGCGCGACGATGGCCTGAAACCATTTCTGGGTGCCGTTCGGGTTGAAGGCGCGGCGGATGACCAGACTCACCACCGAATCTATGTCCGCGTCCGAACGGGCGGCAAACCGGTTAACTTCGTTCAACACGATGTTCAGGATGTAACCCGCTCCGATCTTCGCCTGCTCCACCGCCGTCGCATCGATATTGACCTGTATGCTGGGCTGCCGCCCCTTGCGAACATCGGCTTCGAAGTCCGGTGGAATAACGACGACGAACATGAAGCGGTCCTGGTCCATATGGTGGTCGATATCCGTCGACTCGATCAGTTGCGGCGTCTGGAAATAGGGTGGATAGAGTGCGTTGCGCAGCTTGCGCGAAAGGCTCGAGCGGTCCTCATCGACAAACGCGATGGAGGCATTATTGACGGTCTCGCCAATGGCACTTGCCTGTTGGTATATGGCAAAGCTGAAAGACCAGACAATCAGAGACAGCATGATCATATCGCTGAACACGCTGCGAAACTCCTTGGTGCCGAGCCAGAAGATGTTGATCAGGATTCGCACCTACGCCTCCTGCTTCTTCAGGAGCAGTGCCGCAACGAGAACGAACACCGGCGAAAACAGGGCAAGGGCCAGCAGATCCGCCGTAAGGCCCGAGAGTTCCAGCCCCTTGGTGTAGGCCCCCCTGCTCAAATGTATATAGTAGGTGGTCGGCCACAGCGAACCAATGAATTGACCCGTGGGTTCGAGCGATGATACGGGGCGAATGAAACCGGAGAACTGCATCGTCGGCAGCATGGAAACAATGGCGGTGGCAAAAACAGCAGCCACCTGACTTTTTGTCAGCGTCGAAATAAGCAGGCCCCAACCGGTTGTCGCCGCAACATAAAGAACGGCGCCAAGAGAAAGCGCCAGAAGACTACCCTTCAACGGCACCTGCAGCACAAGAGAGACCAGCAGCCCTAGGATCACGAAATTAGCGAAACCAATGACGATATAGGGAAGCTGCTTGCCAACCAAGAACTCAAGACGGTTGCTAGGCGTCACATAAAAATTAGTGATAGTGCCGATTTCCTTTTCCCGGGCGATGCTGACTGCCATCAGAATGGCCGGGAACAGCAGCAGCAAAAGGGCGGGAGACGACGGAGCGATGGCGTAAATGCTCTCGAAGGAAGGATTGTAGCGGTAGCGCGGCTCAATCGTGGCGTTCTGCATCGAAGCCATGTCGACACCGGCCTCGCGGGCAAGTTCGGAGAGATAGACAGTGTGACCACCGGAGACATAGCCTTCGATGGTGCTCGCACGTATGGTATTGGCGCCATCGATCCAGGCCGAAACGCTGGGGACGAGCCCCTTTTTTAAGTTCCTGCCAAAGCCCGGCGGTATTTCCACTGCTAGAGTTATATCATTGGATTTCATGTGTTTCTCAAGCTCGTCGAGGCTTCTGAGATCGGGCTTTTCGATGAAATAACGTGATCCTGACAGGTTGCTCAAATAGGCGCGGCTTTGCGGTGTCCGGTCCTGATCGAACGCCGCGAAGGTCAGGTCCTCCACATCCGTCGAGATGCCGTAGGAG
>Ga0209344_10004024_pt1 | contig 13897 bp, 10 predicted proteins | sample Cruoilmetagenom6_FD_187293 | JGI IMG/M metagenome (GOLD analysis project Ga0209344, IMG submission 187293) | Oil polluted marine microbial communities from Coal Oil Point, Santa Barbara, California, USA - Santa Barbara Oil Seep Sample 6 (SPAdes)... | ecosystem: Environmental > Aquatic > Marine...
GACCGTTAGTTGTCCTAAAAAAATAACTGCTGCGAGCGGAATTGATGCACTTGTGCATGCCATTGAAGCATATTTGTCTAACAATGCTAATCATATAACAGATGCACTGGCTCTTAGAGCTATGAAGCTTATAATTAACAGTTTACCAAAAGCATATGCGCAACCAAACAATATGGATGCCAGAGAAGATATGGCTATGGGTAGTTTGTTAGCAGGAATGGCTTTTGGAAATGCGGGAGTAGGTGCCGTTCATGCTTTAGCGTATCCATTGGGCGGAAGGTATCATATATCACATGGTGTTAGTAATTCTTTATTATTACCCTATGTCATGGAATGGAATAAGATGGCTTGTGTTGAACGTTTTAGAGATATTGCTGAAGCATTTGACGAACCTCTGGAACAAAAAACAAATGAGCAAGCAGCTGATTTGGTCATAAAACGTCTTCATAAAATTTGTAAAGATGTGGAAATTCCGAAAAAGATAAGCACATTCGATATACCAGAATCCATTTTGCCCGAATTAGCTGCAGATGCGATAAAGATAGAGCGCTTGTTAAGAAACAACCCTAGAACATTATCTGAACAAGATATTTTAGCTATTTACAAATCTGCTTATTAACAATTTTACGCAGAGTGTAAATTAAGCTGCAAAATTGCATCATAAATAAATACATAAAAATATGAAAATGAATCGGTGGAGAAATCATGTATATGGAGAAGAAGCTCCATTTACACCTCTGGGACCTTTCAAATTACGCTTACCATTTGTGCATTATCGTTTTGAGTTACCTGATTTTTTTCAAGGTCTTTTAATGTGTGCAGTTGATTTGGCGGCAATACCTCTTATGGTAGATCTTTTAGATATGCCGTTTGAAGCCGCTATCGCAATTGTAATGTTAAATGGTTTACTATACTTAACACATCATTTACTTGGAGATCCTGTTGTTCCTGGTTGGATTACACCAGCAATACCATTACTAATAGCTTATGTGGAGGTTTTTCCAATGGGACCCGACAGGGTTCATGCATTGATATCTTTTCAAATGACGCTGGGTATTTTGGCGGTCATTTTAGGCTCTACACGTTTGGCATCAAAGGTTGTTCAAATTATTCCACAGGCGATAAAATCAGGTATTATTCTCGGTGCGGGTATTGCAGCAATAATGGTTGTTTTCAAAGAAGGCGGTCGTTTTGATATGTTTCCGTTGTCGATCAGTATAGCTGTTGGCTTAGCTTTTTATCTGATTTTCTCCAAACACTTTATAAAATTAACTAAAAGAAGTAATTTTTGGAGAAATATAGGGAATTTAGGAATTTTCCCTATAGTGATATTAGCTGTCATAATTGCTCCTCTAATGAAAGAGGCACCATGGCCAACTATTGAATGGGGTATTACTAATCCTAATTTTTCACTAATGTTAAGTGACTATACTATTTTTGGTGTAGGCTTTCCTCCTCTTAAAATGTTTCTTACATCCATACCAACAGCTTTTGCTGCCTATATCGTTCTATTTGGTGATGTTCTTCAAAGCAAGGCTATTTTAGAAGAAGCTGATGAGATTAGAGCAGATGAAAAGATCGATTATGATGCTAATCGAGCTCATTTAATTTTTGGAGGACGTAATATGTTAATGAGTATTTTTGGCCCTGATATAACGATGTCAGGTCCACTTTGGTCTGCGATGCATATTGTAATTGTTGAACGATATAAACAAGGAAAAAAATCAATGGCCTCCATCTTTGGTGGATCAGGTTCCTTTCGTTGGGGTACAAATGCCGGCTTATTGTTTTTACCTGTAGTTAGCTTGGTAAAACCTATTTTAGGTATAGCCCTAGCATTAACGCTTTTGATTCAAGGTTTTGTTAGCTTTAGAATTGGAGTAATGGAGGCAAGAAGTAAAAAAGACCTAGGTATAGCTGGAATGATAGCAGGAGTTCTCGTTATAAAAGGAGCCGCTTGGGCATTTGTTACAGGTATATTATTAACATTTTTAATTTATGGCTTTAAGTTTTTTAAAGAACAAGAAAAAGATTTTTAACCAGTAGTATGAAAAAGAAGGAAGCAATGAAGCTAAATATAAAAAACACTAAAGAAATGCAATTTAATGGTTTACTGCGTGATAAATCTTTTGTGAATGGAGCATGGATGTCTTCAGAAAATAAATCCACATTTGAAGTAACAAACCCTTTTGATAATTCTATTATAGCCAATGTTGCGAGTTTGGGTAGTTTAGAAACTAAAAATGCTATCAATTGTGCTAATGAGGCATTTAAAACTTGGAGTAAAACAACGGCAGAAGAACGCTCTAGGCTACTAAAAAAACTGTATCAGTTACAGATGGATCACGTAGAAGATTTAGCACAAATTCTAACGCTAGAACAAGGTAAACCTTTGAATGAATCGAGAGGTGAGATTAAATACGGGGCTTCATTTATAGAGTGGTTTGCAGAAGAAGCCAAGAGAACATATGGAGATACCATCCCTTCTCATGGCGTTGATAAACGAATTATTACAATCAAACAACCTGTTGGTGTAGTTGCTGCTATTACCCCTTGGAATTTTCCAAATGCAATGATAACCCGTAAAATTGCTCCAGCTCTTGCCGCAGGTTGTACCGTCGTTATCAAGCCTGCTCATCAAACACCTTTATCAGCTTTAGCTTTGGCTGCTTTGGTTGAAAAAGCCGGTTTTCCTAAAGGAGTTTTCAATGTAATTACTTCAGATACTGCTAAAGAAATAGGCAATGAACTTACCTCTAATCCATTAGTACGTAAATTATCATTTACTGGATCTACAAAGGTTGGAAAAATGCTAATGCGTCAGTGTGCAGATACTGTAAAAAAAGTTTCGATGGAGCTCGGAGGAAATGCGCCTTTTATTGTATTTGAAGATGCTGACATTGATAATGCAGTAAATGGAGCAGTAGCCTCAAAATTTAGAAATGCGGGCCAGACTTGTGTTTGTACAAATAGAATTTTTGTTCATGATAAAGTGTATAAGACTTTTGTCGATAAATTTACCGATGCCGTTAGTAAATTAAAAATGGGTTCAGGTTTAGAAGAAGAAACAGCCATAGGTCCATTAATAAATAACGATGCTGTTAACTTTGTAGATAGTTTGGTTAAAAATGCTGTAAATCAAGGTGCTGAATTGATTATTGGTGGTCAGAAAAATGATGACATGGAAAATTTTTATCCTCCCACGGTTCTAAGTAATGTTAATAGTAGCATGGAAATATTTAATAATGAAATATTTGGATCAATAGCTCCTATCATAAAGTTTAAAGATGAAGCTGAAGTAATTCGCATGGCTAATGATACGCCTTTTGGTCTAGCATCTTATTTCTATACTAATGACTACGCAAAAATATGGAGAGTTTCAGAAGGTTTAGAGTATGGAATGGTAGGAATTAATACAGGAATGATATCTACAACGGTAGCTCCATTTGGCGGTATTAAAGAAAGTGGAAATGGTCGTGAAGGATCCAAGTATGGCATGGATGATTATTTAGAAATCAAGTATTTGTGTATAGGAGGAATCTGATAAGATATTCACAAGTTCTTAAATATAAATAGTGATTGAGTTTGAAAAAATAGTCTATTGCTATTTATTTTAAGAACTGTTATGTGGCATTTTTTAAATTGTATAGTCCTATGTCGGCACTCTCGAACAGCTCCAGTAGGTATTGGCCGATAGATAATTTCTGTCACCGAGCAATGTGCAATCCTTCATCGAGTCGTGTATATCCTTTAAAAATGTATGTTGTGAACGGATGTGGGGCTTATGTCAATATTGCCCTTTTACGGAACATACCGCATAGAGCTTGCAACCGTAGTAATGCATGGCATAGCTGGCTCAATACCAAGCTCTAGTTCTTTTTTTAATGCCTTACATATTTGTTTCTCTTTCGAGGAACCTGTTATAGGTTCTACGCTAACTGTTGGTGATGCTCCTCTTTTCTGACTTGCTCTATACTTTTATATACGTTGCACTTGAACACCTGGCTTATCCACTGATTCTTTACTGTTTTCTTGCTGATAACCTAATCGAACTGCTTCTGATCAAAATTCTATACCAAACTCGTTCTTTCATTTTTCTAAGGTATTTGTTTTTAAGTTAACAGTCTTAAAACTTCTGTCAGAGTAAATTGTAGTAACTCCTACACTTTAAAACTTCGTGGTTCAAAATAATAATCTGATTGAAATCCTAAAAAATATATATGTTCCACTTTTGAGTTGAACACAGCAACTTTATTAATCATGAATGAAAAATTAAAATAAAAGACTTCATAGCTTATTGAATGTATACAGGCATTGTTTTATCTTTGCGCCCTATAATTGTTTTGAATGAAAATATCATATAACTGGCTTAAACAGTTCATACAAATAGATTGGGAATCACAAAAAACCGCAGAACTTTTAACTGATTTAGGTTTGGAAGTTGAAGGCATTGACAAATTTGAATCTTTAAAAGGCGGATTGAAAGGAATTGTTGTTGGGCATGTTTTAAGTTGTGAAAAGCATACTAATGCAGACAAGTTAAATGTTACTATGGTCGATATAGGACTAGATGTACCTGTACAAATTGTATGTGGAGCAAAAAATGTTGCAGCAGGCCAAAAAGTACCGGTCGCTACTATTGGCACTACTTTATATACTACCGAAGGTGAAGCTTGGATAATTAAAAAAGGAAAGATAAGAGGAGAGGAAAGCTTCGGTATGATCTGTGCCGAAGATGAACTTGGTCTAGGTGATAGCCATGATGGTATTATGATTTTAGATGAGAATTTAAAAGCTGGTACCCCTTGTACCGAAATTTTTGAAATTGAAGAAGATGAGGTATTTGAAATAGGTCTTACACCTAACCGTGCAGATGCCATGAGTCATTTTGGTGTTGCCAGAGACCTCAAAGCCGGTTTGAAGCAGAAGGAAATTACCAAAGAATTAATTACCCCTTCTACAAGTCATTTTAACATTAATGATCGATCTTTAAAAATTGATGTTGATGTTATAAATACCGAATTATCACCACGCTATTGTGGTGTTACATTGAGTAATTTAATTATTCAACCTTCCCCTACTTGGCTTCAAAATAGGCTTAAAGCAATAGGTTTAACTCCAAAAAACAATGTGGTTGATGCCACAAACTACGTTTTGCATGAACTTGGTCAACCATTACATGCTTTTGATGCCGCAAAAATTAAAGGGAACAAAATTATTGTTCAGACGCTACCAAGGGGTACAAAATTCACCACCCTTGATGGAGTTGAAAGAATACTTCATGAAGATGATTTAATGATATGTGATACCGAAAAACCGTTGTGTTTAGCAGGTGTATTCGGCGGATTAGGTTCTGGAGTTACAGATGAAACAACTTCAATATTTTTGGAGAGTGCTTATTTTAATCCGGTTTCTATTAGAAAATCGGCAAAAAGACACGCCTTAAATACCGATGCATCGTTTAGATTTGAACGTGGTATCGATATTGAAAATGTGGAGTATAGTTTAAAACGTGCCGCTCTTTTAATTAAAGAAATTGCAGGTGGAGAGATTACTTCAGATATTTATGATCTATACCCAAAAAAGCAACCTAATTTCGAAGTTTTTCTTGCGTTCGAAAAAATCAATAAGCTTATTGGGCAAGCTATTCCTCAAGATACAATTAAATCGATATTGGCATCGCTTGATATTAAGGTCAAAAACGTTACCGAAGCCGGTATGGGTCTTGAAGTGCCTTCTTATCGTGTCGATGTGCAGAGACAGGTAGATGTTATCGAAGAAATTTTAAGAGTCTATGGTTATAACAATGTAGCTTTTAGTCAAAAACTAAACGCTTCTATTGCAACCACGTTAGCGACAGCTGACCATACTATACAAAACACTATTGGCAATTCTTTAGCGGCCAAAGGTTATTATGAAATTTTAACCAACAGCTTAACAAATCCTGAGTACTCAAAACTATTAGGTAGTGAAGTAGAAGAACAAGAGTCGATTGAAATCATGAACCCACTTAGTGGAGATTTGTCCATTCTGAGAAGAACTTCTTTATTTTCAGCATTAGAAACGGCTAGCTATAACATTAATCGAAGACGCGCGAATCTTAAGATGTTTGAATTTGGTAAAACTTATTGTACAAAGGAAGACAAACGGGTAGAACCTAAATATTTAAGTATTTTATTGACAGGAGATTCTTTACAGAATAGTTGGACGAATAAAGCTGTGGCTGCCAATTTTTTTGAGATAAAATCTATTGTTAGCTCTGTTCTTATTAGACTTGGCATATCTAATTTAAAAGGTGTACCTACTTCTTCTTCTTTATTTTCAGAAGGTCTAGCTTTTACTCACAAGAAAAAAGAATTGGTTTCATTCGGATTGGTTAATAAAACCATTCTAAAACATTTTGACATTAAGCAAGATGTTCTGTATGCTGATTTTGATTGGGGTACGGTTTTAAAACAAATAGACACTTCTCCGATAACATACAAAGAAATACCTAAACACCCAGAAGTTAAGAGAGATTTTGCTTTATTACTGGACAAAAAAGTTACTTATCGTGAGCTTCATGACCTTGCTTTTAATGCAGAGCGCAAGTATTTAAAAGATATGATCCTCTTCGATGTATACGAAGGCAAAAATCTACCGGAAGACAAAAAGTCTTATGCAGTAAGTTTTACTTTGCAAGATGACAAAAACACCTTGACAGAGAAGCAGATAGAAAAAATTATGTCTAAGTTACAGAACACTTATGAACGCAATATAGGTGCAACGCTTCGTTAATCAAAGCAATTTTTCAGGAATAAAAACGGTGTCAATTTCATGAATTATGCCATTTGATTGATTTGAATCTGCAGTTGTTATTGTGGCAGTATTACCAGATTTATCTGTTAGCACTATATCAATACCTTTCATAGTGGCCGTTATTTTTTCACCCTGTATAGTTGTAAATTTTGCGGAACCGTTACCTCTGCACATTGCTTTTAAAATTGTTGAAGCGGATAATTTATCAGCAATGATATGATAAGAAAGCATAGCCTTTAAAGCTCTATTATTTTTAGGGTCGAACAACTTATCTATTGTGGTTTGAGATAGTTTTTCAAAAGCACCATTAGAAGGGGCAAAAACAGTGAATTTTCCTTTATAATCTAATACTTTATCCAAATTTACCGCCCTAAGAGCATTCAATAGTGACGAATGATTTTCGAAATTTTCGGTGCGCTCTAATATAGACTTTTCCTTATGAATATTGGAGATTAAGTTTTCAAACTTTAATTCAATCACATTATCCTGTGCATAGGTCAACACTCCTAAAAATAGAGTACACAGGGACACGAGGGATGTCCATTTTTTCATAATAGTTGGTTCTTAAGCGGTAAATATTCCAAAAATCGACAAACGGTTCGATTTCGTCGTCAATATACAATTTGAAGTCATTGACACCTAGTCAAAATTATTTAATAAAATGAATTTAACAATTTTTTAACTTTTACTAAAGTTAAAAAATTGGGTGAGATATCTAGTATCAAGATATGGATAAATTTATAATTATTTGGCCTGAATTATTGTAAAAATTCTTAGAGCATCGTAACCTAAGCTTAACTTTATTAATTCTATATTCGTATTTAATCTATTACCTACAAATAGTATTCGTTCGTTACAAATTCATTTAAAGTAAAAATGAAAAGCCTATTTAAAGAAATAATAAAATCTACAGTTTTTTCCCTATGCTTATTCAGCGTACATCTTGCTACGTTGATCTTTTAATGCCTTGTCGGACATATATTCATCAAACGTAGAATACCTATCAATGTTACCTTTAGGAGTTAATTCAATAATCCTATTCGCCACAGTTTGAGCGAATTCATGATCATGTGTCGTTAAAAGTACCGTTCCCTTAAAATTCTTTAGAGAGTTATTGAAAGCTGTAATACTTTCTAAATCTAAGTGGTTTGTAGGTTCGTCTAACATTAATACATTGGCACGCATCAACATCATTCTACTTAACATACAACGCACTTTTTCTCCTCCAGAAAGAACGGTACACTTTTTAAGGGCTTCTTCACCACTAAACAGCATTTTACCTAAAAAACCGCGAATATAAACTTCTTCACGCTCTTCTTCGGTTTTTGCATATTGACGCAACCAATCGACTAAATTGATATTATCGGTAAAAAAATCTGAATTATCTGCTGGCAAATAAGATTGTGTGGTAGTGACTCCCCATTGAAAAGTACCTTTATCTGCTTTTTTATTATTATTAATGATTTCATAGAAAGCGGATGTGGCTCTAGAGTCTTTAGAAATAATAGCAATTTTGTCTCCCTTTGCTAGGTTGATGTTAACATTATTAAATAACAATTCCCCATCTTCTGTTGATGCCGAAAGACCTTCAACATTTAGTATCTGATCACCTGCTTCACGTTCTCTATCAAAAATAATTGCAGGATATCTACGACTAGATGGTTTTATATCATCAACTTTTAATTTTGAAAGCATTTTTTTACGTGAAGTAGCTTGCTTACTTTTTGCAACGTTTGCACTAAATCGTGCAATAAACTCTTGTAACTCTTTAGCTTTTTCTTCTGCTTTCTTATTTTGTTGTGCACGTTGGCGAGCGGCTAACTGACTACTTTCATACCAAAAAGTATAGTTACCGGAATATAAATTCAATTTACCAAAATCAATATCAACTATATCGGTACAAACCGTATCTAAAAAGTGACGATCATGACTTACAACGATCACCGTATTCTCGTAATCTGCTAAAAAGTTTTCTAACCAACTAATCGTTTCATAATCCAAGTCGTTGGTAGGCTCATCCATAATCAATACATCAGGGTTGCCGAATAATGCTTGAGCCAACAGTACACGTACCTTTAATTTTGAATCTAGCTCTGACATTAAAGTAAAATGCATATCTGCATTAATACCAAGGTTTGAAAGTAAGGCGGCTGCATTACTATCAGCGTTCCAACCATTCATTTCCTCAAACTTCACTTGTAACTCCCCTATTCTATCCGCATTTTTATCATCATAATCAGCATAAAGGGCATCTATCTCTTTTTTAATTTCATACAATGGTTCGTTTCCCATAACTACTGCTTCTAACACTGTAAAATCATCAGCAGAATTATGATTTTGTTCTAAAATGGACATTCTTTTTCCTGGTTCTAAATGCACATGACCAGATGTTGGATCCATCTGTCCGGCAAGAATTTTCAAAAAAGTAGATTTACCGGCACCATTGGCTCCAATAATACCATAGCAATTACCTTGGGTAAAAGCAACATTTACTTCATCGAACAATACTCTTTTTCCAAATTGAACAGAAAGATTAGAAACAGATAACATAGCAACAAAATTTTAAAAATCCGTGCAAAAATACAGAATTTATAAACTTACCCTACCTTGTTTGCCATCAAATTCGACAAAAGATTTTAAGTTAGTGCTTCACAACATTTAACTAGCTATTAACAATAACCGGTGATCAGGTTTATTATTTTTGGCTAACATCAGTCCCATTCACTATATGATAAGAATTTTACTCTCTACATGTGTAGCCTTATTAGTGGGTTGTTCCTCCACAAAAAAAGATTCAGAAACAGTTCTCTTTGCTGGTGAAATTGTGAACCCTACAAGTGATCAAGTTGTTTTATTAAAAGGAGGATTAAAAATAGATTCGGCAAAAATTGACGACAATAATAGGTTTAAGTTTAAGCTTCCCTCTATTAAAAATGGTTTGTACCACTTCAATTTGGCCCCAGAACATCAATACGTATATTTAGAGAAAGGTGATAGTCTTATGGTTAGGCTCAATACCATATATTTTGACGAATCATTAGTGTTTTCTGGCAGCAATGAAGAAACCAATAATTTTCTTTTAGAACTTTTCTTGGCTACTGAAGATGAAGATTCTGATATGTATTCAGAATATTATGAGTTGGAACCAGTCGATTTTATAAATAAAATTAAAGACCTAAAACAAGATAAGGTCAATAAATTGGCCGAATTGAATTCAGAAAACCTTATTTCTGACGAAGCTATTAAATTATTAACCGGAAGTATAGATTATACGTATAATAGATACAAGGAAATATACCCTTTTAGACATAAGAGAAAAGCTGCCGAGGAAAATTTTCACAATTTACCTCATGATTTTTATAGCTATAGAAGTCAAGTAAACTATGGAGACCATACTTTGACTTATCTAAGACCTTACTATGATTTTATGAAAGTGCACTTAGGAAACCTATCATACATGAGCTGTATGAACGATTGTAAAAATGCTTTTAAAAACGAAAGCGAACAGTTACATCGCAAAAAGCATAAATTACATTTAATAGACAGTCTTATAATTGAAAGAGAATTGAGAGATAACCTTTTCAGAAATGTTGCTTTTGATTATTTGTTAAAGAAAAAAGATGCCCCTGAAAATACTGAAATTTTCTTAAATGAATTTAAAAAAGTTTCTAAAAACAATATGCATCTTGAAGAAATTGAAAACCTATACCAAGATATTGCAAATCTTCAACCCTCCAAAGTAATCCCTGATTTAGATGTTATTACATTCGATAACGAAAAGAAAACACTAACTGAAATAGCAGCTAATAAAAAAGTCATATTTTATTTCTGGTCGGGCACGATTAGAAAGCAATATTTAGATGTTTTTAAAAGAATTGCCATTCTTAAAGAAAAAAAACCTGATCACGAATTAATAGGTATAAACATTAAAACGGAGTATGGTCAGTGGAAAAACATACTTTCAACTCTTGGTGTAGACACTTCTTTACAATATCATAGTAATGATTATAAGGAACTTACAGAAAAACTGGTGCTTTATCCTATCAATAAAGCTATCATAACAGAAAATTCTGTTATTGTAGATGGTTTTTCTAATATCTATAAAAATTAATTGATAAATCTACACCATTTTTAAACAAAAACTAATGGGTGCTGTGTCCTTCAATCAGCTTCTCAAACCAACGCCCTGGCAATAAAATTTTTAACGTCAACGAAATTTTTTGAATAAATGACCCTACCTTGTAATGTGGTCTCGGGTTTTTAGCTTCAATTATTTGAGCTATTTTTTTACCAACTTCCGCTGGATTCCTCCCACTATCTACATCGGCGTTTATAGCTTCTAAAGTATTTTTATAAGCACTTTTATATGGAGAATGATCATACACAGGTGTATGATATCTACCCGATGCTATATTTGTAGCGAAATCGCCAGGTGCCAAGGTCGTAATTTTAACACCAAATTGTTTGGTCTCCATTCTATAGCTCTCGGTTACTATTTCAAGTGCTCCTTTCGAGGCAGAATAGATACCTCTATATGGTAACCCCATATAACCCGCAATTGAAGTAATATTTATAATTAAGCCATCTCTCTGCTTACGCATAATTGGCAGCACGTTGTTCATTACTTTCAACGGACCGTTGAAATTTGTTGCAAACGCATTTAGGACTTCTTCATGTGGAGTTTCTTCCATTGGTCCGGTAATACCAACTCCTGCGTTATTGATTAAAACATCTATTCTGTCTTCTTGCTCCAATAGTGTTGTAACGCAACTTTTTATAGTCTCTTCATTTCGAACGTTCAACTCCAAAAGTGGAAAACCTGAAAATAAAGGATGTTTACTTTTATCACGAGTAGTGCCATACACTTTATATCCTTTTTTCTTTAAGTGTATGCCAATTGCCTTTCCAATACCTGAAGATCCACCAGTAATTAGTACTACTTTTGTTTTCATTTTATAGAAAATAAGAGATGTAAAACGTTATATACAATTGGTTTTAAATGTGTTACCTAAAATTAAATCATTTCACTTTAAGGCACAAAAAAAGGCAAGCTACCTACATCGCACCGCTACGACCGTATACCCTTGCTGCGTTCCCACCCTGGGGGATTCTACAGGAGCTGGTCGTGTAGGACTTGCCAGCTGCAAATATACAATCTTTTAAAACTTTGACAATCCTTTTAGTTTCTAATTTTTATGAATTAAATTGCCTCTTAATATCAAGATACTCTTCTTGAATACTTTTACTACATAATTCTAAACAACAATTTTTTAATGAATATCGCTAAAATATTTTGTATTGTTCTTGTTACCAGCTTTTTCACTTCATGCGGTAGCGGTAATCAAAAACCATCTTCCTTATTTGAAATAAACCTAGAAAAGAATGCAAATCAAGTTCAACAAAATCAAGAAATTGGTATTAGCATTAAAAATAAAAAAGAAAAACAGATAGAAAGTATTGAATATAGCGTTGACGGTACTAAAATTCTTGTAAATAATAACAAAATTCGTTTTACCCTACCTACTCTTGGCAATAAAGTATTAACTGCTAAAATTACTTATGAAGGAGAAACGGTAAACATTAATAAAAACTTAAAAGTGCTTTCAGATAAAGTTCCTGAAATCTACACTTACACTGTTATTAATGAATATCCGCATGATACCAAAGCCTATACCCAAGGTTTAGAATTTCATAATGACACACTTTATGAATCTACTGGAAAAAATGGGCAGTCTTTTCTAAGGAAATTAAATTTTAAGACAGGTGAAGTCTATAAACAAATAGATTTAGACGAAAGTTATTTTGGTGAGGGAATTACTATTCTTAATGATAAAATTTACCAACTAACCTGGAAGGGTGGATTAGGTTTTATTTACGATGTTAATACTTTTAAAAAGTTAGACAACTTTCAATATGGCAAAAGTCGTGAAGGATGGGGATTAACCAATGATAGCTCAAAGATTTTTAAAAGCGACGGAAGTGAAAAAATATGGTTTCTCAACCCAAATACCATGACCGAATATGGGTATATTGAAACGGTTACGAACTCTTCTATTTTTAATTCTGCAAATGAATTAGAATATGTAGACGGTAAAATTTATGCCAACGTATACCAAAGACCAAGCGTAATGATAATAGATAGTAAAACAGGTGCAATTGAGGGTGTTATTAATTTTAGCGGTTTAAGCGATATGATTACCAAAACTGAAAATTGGGATAAAGTAAATTATGTACTTAATGGTATTGCATACCACCCCGAACGCAAAACCTTTTTTGTTACCGGTAAATTTTGGGATAAAATGTTTGAAGTGCAAATACAAAGAAAATAACGATGTCATTTCAAAAAGAAATTGTTGTTACAAATGACGATTTAGACGACCTAAACCACGTTAACAATGTTCGTTACGTACAGTGGATTCAAGATATCTCGAAAGAGCACTGGCAAGCAAAAGCATCTACCACAATGCAAGAAGACGTTATTTGGGTAGTATTAAGCCATCATATAGAGTATAAACGTGCTGCAATAATAAATGACCCTATTATTATTTCTACCTATATAGATTCTAGTTCTGGTGCTAAATCTATTAGAATAGTAGAAATGAAACATCGTAAAACCAATAAATTACTGGTTAGATCAAGTACCGAATGGTGCTTATTGGACAGTAAATCTTACAGACCGATAAGAATACCTGATGAGATAAAAGAAATTTTCCTTTAACTTAGATATATAAAAACTTTATTGTCGTGCGCGTTAGAATATTTTTAATACTTTCTATCTTACTTGCTATTCTTTGGAGCGCATCGTGTAGAAAAGATTTTGAATACGCCCCTAGTGAAGGTCATCTATCTTTTTCTAAAGATACTGTTTACTTAGATACTGTTTTTTCTAATATAGGAAGCAGTACCTATACTCTAAAAGTTTTTAATGACACTAAAGATGATATCATTATTCCTAAAATCACCTTTAAAAACGGAATTGAAAGCTTTTATAGATTAAATGTTGATGGAGTTGCAGGCAAGCAATTTGAAAATATTCCCATTTATGCCGAAGATAGTTTATTTGTTCTAATTGAAACGACAATTGATATTTCGAATAATT
>Ga0209344_10004025_pt1 | contig 13884 bp, 16 predicted proteins | sample Cruoilmetagenom6_FD_187293 | JGI IMG/M metagenome (GOLD analysis project Ga0209344, IMG submission 187293) | Oil polluted marine microbial communities from Coal Oil Point, Santa Barbara, California, USA - Santa Barbara Oil Seep Sample 6 (SPAdes)... | ecosystem: Environmental > Aquatic > Marine...
CCGCCGCAACCAAGGCCGCAAAAAACTGTCTGCTTAAGGCACTGACCGAAAGGTCTATGAAATTATGAAACCGTCGGAGGCGACATCAGGCACCCAAGGGAAAGCCGGTGAAACGCCCCCGGCGGTTTCCGTTTGTCTGCATGTTTTAAAAAAGCGCGCAGATTTTCTGGCCTGCAACAAGGGCCCTTATCGCGGCACCAAAGGCTTCGTCTTGCAAGCCCGTGATCGCAAAGACGGTACTGACGACATCCGCGTGGGCTTCACCTGTTCCAAAAAGGTTGGCAACGCAGTCAAACGCAACCGCGCCAAACGCCGCCTGCGCGAAATCGCCCGCCTGATCCTGCCCGAACAAGGCCGCACAGGGTGGGATTACGTTCTGATCGGCAAGCGTCAGATCACCGCGACCCGCGACTTTCAGGATATGCTGGCAGACATGAAATATGCGCTGAAAAAGGTGCATGAATAACGCATGGCCACATCACCCCATCGCCTTGAACATCACCCGCACAATATCCTGATCTTCGCGAATGCGTACATCCGTGGGAGAAGGCTTTCGGTGATTGCTTTGCAATCTCCTGCCATCTCGTCGGGGTCGAGCGCTACGTGGTGGATTGTGGATGTTGGTTGTTATCGGGGCGCGGCTTTTAAGTTAGCTTTATGCCCCAAATTCAACCTTTGTGCGGCGCGATCCAGTGCTTTCATGCTGTCGGCGTAAAGCAGGTCTTCGGGGATTTGATCGCGGGCTGTGATCTCATATTTTGCGTAGAAGTCCATGACGATGATCATGTCGTCTAGCTGTTTGGAAAATTCTTTTATTTTAATGTGGTAGATGTCCGTCATTTGATCGGATTTGATGTGTTTTATCTGATTTGACAAGGTCAAATTTTATGTGTGATGAATTTGCCAAGGTCTTGCCGGCAGTTTCGGGCGCGCGGTGTTCCGCGCACCCGGTTTTGGTTAAGCCGCGACAATATTATGTTCGGGGCCATAGGGGAATTTGGTGATGTTTTCTTCACCTTCATCCGTTATCACCACGATATCGTGTTCACGGTACCCGCCTGCGGCAGCATCCCCTTCGGGTAGGGTGACCATCGGTTCCATCGACACCACCATGCCCGGCGTCAGCACCGTGTCGATATCTTCGCGCAATTCCAGCCCCGCTTCGCGGCCGTAATAATGCGACAGCACACCGAATGAATGGCCGTAACCGAAGCTGCGGTATTGTAGCAGGTTGTGTTGTTCAAACAGCGCGTTGATTTCATCGCAGATGCCGGAACAAGTGGCACCCTGTTTGATCAATGACAGCCCCAGTTCATGCGCTTCAACATTGGCCTGCCAGACGCGCATTTGCGCCTGATTGGGTTCGCCCACAAAAAGTGTGCGTTCAAGGGCCGTATAATAACCGTTGATCATCGGGAAGGTGTTCAGACTTAATATATCGCCCGCTTCCAGCTTGCGTGTGGTAACCGGGTTATGGGCACCATCGGTGTTCAGGCCTGACTGAAACCAGACCCAACTATCTCGGATTTCACTATCCGGGAATGATTTGGCGATTTCCAGTTCCATCGCATCACGGCCTGCCATGGCAACGTCGATTTCACGGGTGCCGACTTTGATCGCGTCGCGTATGGCGAAACCACCGACGTCCGCGATGCGGGCCCCTTGTTTGATCAGGGTAATTTCGGCATCTGATTTGATCATGCGTTGGGTCATGCTGGCGGGGGCGATATCTGCGACTTTCTTGGGGCCAAGGAACTCTTGCAGTTTTTGCTGGGCCAGAAGTGTCAAATGGTCACCCTCTATCCCGATGGCGGTGGCACCATTGATGCAGGATTTGATGGCGCGCCAGTAATTGTCGCGTTTCCAGTCGGTGTAAGTGATGTTGTCACAAGCCGATCGGCGGCCCGGTTGGCCCGCGTCGATACCTGCCGAAATAGTGTGGGCAGTGTTGTGGGTGACAACGCAGGCATATGGGCGCCCGAAGCTGCAATAAAGAAAGCCCGAATAATAGGCGATGCCGTGCATGGATGTCAGAATGACGGCTTGCAGATCTTGGGCCTGCATAATTGCGCGCAAGCCTGCAATGCGCTGGTCATATTCGGACTGGGCAAAGGGCAGAGGTGCCTTTGTGCCGTTTTTAAGCATGTAAAATTCCGGGCGGGTCGGTTGGATGTTTTCCATCATAGCCTCCTAATTTAAGGGGGCTTTCGCTGAAACACCCCAAAAGAGATGTCCGGGCGTTCAGGACGATTTGATGAAATGCGGGCGACGCCATCGCCCTTGTGGCGTATATAAGCGCAAATAGCCCGGCAATACTAGTCTATTTGCGACGCCTGTCGGGTTTTTCTGGCACATCGTCAATACCGCTGCCGCCCCACGGATGACACCGTGCAATGCGCTTTGCGGCCAACCAACTGCCCTTGATCCCCCCATGCTTTTCCAGTGCTTCCAGCGCATAGGCCGAACAGGTGGGTTGATAACGGCAACCGTGGCCCACCCACGGACTGAAAATCAGACGGTAAGCGCGAACGGGCAAGGCGCATATGAAGGCGAGCGGGGTCATGGTGAGGTGGTAACGGTTTTGATGGAGGGAAGCTATGGGAAAGATATGCGCCCTAAAGTTCAAAAAATGCCACGTAGTGCCTGACCCTAGGGTGGGCACACAAACAACGATCCAAACAAAAGCGCACTGCTTGCCTCACCCAGCTTTTACAAAGCAAAAGCCACGCCCGACATTCTGCCAAAGCTGACCGACCCGTGCGCCCTTTCACAAACCGCCCGCTGGTCAATGCGTAAATCACGCGCTATATGCACCCCATGTTAGATGAAAACGCCGATATCCACCCCCTTTTTGCGGGCGCACCTTCAACCACAGAGTTCAAGAAGCTGCGCAAGCGCATCGTACGCCAGACCCGCGAGGCCATTGAACAATTCGGTATGGTTGAACGCGGCGCAAAATGGCTGGTGTGCCTATCGGGCGGCAAGGACAGTTACACCTTGTTGGCCGTATTGCATGAATTGAAATGGCGCGGGCTGTTGCCGGTGGAATTACTAGCCTGCAATCTGGATCAGGGTCAGCCGAATTTTCCCGCCACCGTGTTGCCGGAGTTTCTTGAAAAAATGGGTGTTTTGCACCGTGTGGAATTCGAAGATACCTACTCTATCGTTAAATCAAAAGTTCCCGCTGGTCGCACCTATTGCGCCATGTGCTCACGTCTAAGACGCGGAAATCTGTACAGAATTGCCCGCGAAGAAGGCTGTTCCGCCGTTGTGCTGGGCCATCACCGCGACGATATGCTGGAAACCTTTTTCATGAACCTGTTTCACGGCGGGCGACTGGCCACCATGCCTCCCAAGCTGGTCAACGACGAGGGCGATTTGTTCGTCTACCGCCCGCTTGCATTCGTTGCCGAAAAAGACTGTGAAAAGTTCGCGAAAAGTATGAATTATCCAATTATCCCTTGTGATTTATGCGGATCGCAAGACGGTTTGCAGCGCCAACAGGTCAAAGCTATCTTGGATGGCTGGGAAGCCAACAGCCCCGGCCGCCGCCAAGTGATATTTCGCAGCCTGATGAACGCGCGCCCCACCCACCTGCTGGATCAGGGCCTGTTTGATTTTGCAGGGCTGACACGCCCCAACCCACCACAAACCGAAGACGGTTAAAAACCTTGACCTTTGGCCCTATTTTCTATTGAACCGACCAGACTCATTCCAACCCGTTTCAGGACATCCGATGCAAGACGAAAACAACAAAAATCTGATCCTAGCCACCGCCCTAAGCTTCCTTGTTATTCTAGGGTGGTTCTGGTTTTTTCCGCCTGAACAACCGGCCCAGATTGCACCGACTGAAACGGGTCAAACAGCACCGAATACAGACGCATCGAATACGGTTCCAACGGCAACGGGTGATGCATCCATCCCCCTTGTGGACCTGCCATCAGCCGCTGAAAACCGCGATGCCGCATTGGCCCAATCACCGCGGATCAAGATCGATTCCAAACGTGCGTTCGGCTCAATTTCGTTAACGGGCGCCCTTATCGATGACCTGTCTTTGAAAAACTATAATGTGCGCCTGAATGACGAAAGCGAAAAAATCCGCATCCTGTCACCCATTCAACGTACCTCTGGCTACTGGGCATTTCATGCGTGGTGGTCACCTGACGGATCAGTTGACGCCACAGACGTTCCCACCGCCAAAACCCTTTGGCAGGTAAAGTCCGGTAGTGTCTTAGCGGAAAACGCCCCTGTCACTTTACAGTGGGACAATGGCAAAGGTCTGGTCTTTCAACGCGTTCTTACGATTGACGACAACTACCTGATCACGGTTAATCAATCCGTACAAAACAATACCGACAAGGTTATTCAACTGGCTCCGTACAGCGCATTGACCAGCAAAGGCGACCCCGACATTCGCGGATTTTATATTCTGCACGAAGGGGCTGTGGCATCATTCGACGGCGAACTGATTGAAGAGACGTTTAAAGATATTCGCAAGTTCGACGCAAACCAAAACGGTGTAAACACGCAAACCTATAAAGTAGCAGAAGGCGGCTGGGTTGGATTTACCAACCAATACTGGATGACCAATCTTCTGCCCGAACCGGGCCAAAGTTTTGAAACCGTAATGGAATATAATGAACGTGCGAACCGCTATCAAGCCGACATACGCCTGCCGGCCGTCACCATCGCACCGAATGGCAGTTACAACGTGCTCACATCACTCTTTGCTGGAGCAAAAGAATACGAAGTGATCAAAACCTATCAGAAAGACAACGGCTATAATCAGTTTATCGACAGCATTGACTGGGGCATGTTTTTCTTCCTGACTAAACCGATTTTCAAGGTTCTACACTTTCTGAACGGCCTGATCGGCAACATGGGTGTTGCAATCATCGGCCTGACACTGCTGATCAAAGCCATACTGTTCCCGCTGGCTTACAAATCTTTCGTCTCAATGGCACGGATGAAGGAACTTCAGCCTGCGATGGAAGCGATTAAAGAAAAAGCCGGCGAAGACAAAAAGCAGGTTCAAACCGAAATTATGAAACTGTATCGGGACAATAAGGTAAACCCTGCTTCTGGTTGTTTGCCAATCCTACTGCAAATACCGATTTTCTTTTCACTATATAAAGTGATTTTCGTAACCATCGAACTGTATCACGTTCCTTTCTTTGGCTGGATACAAGATTTGTCGGCACCCGATCCCACATCACTGTTAAACCTGTTTGGTCTATTACCATGGGATGCGCCTGATCCGGCATCATTCATGGCCGTTCTGTCTATCGGTGTCTTCCCTGTTCTGATGGGTATCACAATGTGGCTGCAACAAAAACTGAACCCGGCCCCAACGGATAAAACACAAGCGCAAATCTTTGCCTGGATGCCATGGGTGTTCATGTTCATGCTGGGCCGTTTTGCCAGTGGTTTGGTTGTATACTGGGTGGCCAACAACACGATCACCTTCATCCAGCAATACACCATCATGCGCAGTCAGGGCGTGAAACCCAATATTCTGGGCAACATGTTCAAACGCTTCAATAAGGATAAGGCCGAAAGCTAATGAAAACTGTATCCGCTCTTTTTCGTCACCCGATTAAGGGGCATGGGCGGCAAGAGCTAACACATGTTTCCCTGGAAATTGGGCAGGTTTTTCCCTTTGATCGTCGCTGGGCTGTCGCGCATGACGCATCAAACATTGCCGCAGGACCACAAGATTGGGCGCATTGCCTGAACTTTTCGCGCGGGGCCAAGGCCCCTGCGTTAATGGCGATGACAGCTTATTTTGATGAAGCAACTGGGCAACTAGCCCTCAACCATCCTGATTTGCCAACGATTATGATTAACCCTGACAACGCAGAAGATGCCACGCGTTTCATCAAATGGGTGCAACCGATTATGCCTGAAAACCGTGCCAAATCAAACGCGCTTGTGCGTGCGAACGGTTACGGCATGACCGACCAAAAACACCCATACGTATCGATCAATACAACAGCGTCTTTGGCCGATCTTAGCCGGAAAGCAGGCACAGACATGTCAATGCACCGGTTTCGCGGAAATATCTGGCTGGACAATGCAAAGCCTTGGGAAGAATTTGACTGGATCGGCAAAACCATCCGTATCGGCAAGGCAGTTTTAAAAGTCGAGGCGCCGATAACACGCTGCCTTGCAACCACAGTTGACACTGAAACAGGCCTGCGTGATGTGGAAACTTTAGAGCTTTTGCAACAGCATTGGGGCCATAAGGATTTCGGTATTTTTGCAGCCGTAGTTGAACCGGGCAACATTGGGCTGAGCGACACAGTAGAGGTTCTCTAAATGGACATGCGCTTTATGATCACCGAAAGACCCGACTACGCCGCTCGCGAAGTTGGCCGCAAGCTTTTTGCAGGCGGTGCCGAGTTCTTGAAAGGCGTTGTGGCAATGGACGGCATGCCGCCCGCTGATCGTTTAGAGATTTGTTTTGCAGGCCGTTCCAACGTTGGGAAATCCAGCTTGATCAATGCGTTGACAGGGCGAAAAGCCCTTGCACGCACCTCAAATACGCCCGGTCGCACACAAGAGATCAACTTTTTTACCCTCGGCACAGAACACTATCTTGTCGATGTGCCGGGCTACGGGTTTGCCAACGCACCAAAGCCCATCGTAGAAAAATGGCAACGGCTGCTAAAGGCTTATCTTTCAGGCCGTCAATCCCTACGCCGCGTATTTTTGCTGATAGACGCACGTCACGGCGCCAAATCCGTGGATAATGAGATAATGCAACTTTTAGGTCGCTCTGCTGTTACATTCCAAGTGATAATGACGAAATGCGATAAGCCATCAAAAGCCGAGATTGCAAAATCACTGGAAAAAACCATGAAGGTTCTGGAAAAGCACCCAGCGGCTTTCCCTGAAATTATCCTGACATCTTCAGAAAAAGGCGATGGGGTTGATACCCTGCGCACAACCATTGCTACGATGATTTAGGGCGCCCTACCCAACTGTCTATAACCAGCTGCAAAGACGACGTATCATTAAGGTACGCGACATTGGAATGTCGTAGCTTGTAAGGGCATAACCAAAGGTGTTGGGCCAAAGGTACTTTGTAATGCATCCAACATCGCATCAACAACTTCGCTAGGATCAACCCCACCGCGTTGACGAATTTCATCAATTAACGGATTGCCATAGACCAATGCATTAGCAAAAACTTCAGGATTTTTTATGGTTTTCATCAATGGTATCGTTTCATGTTCAACGTCATCCCATCCCGCAGCGGCAAGATCAGCCCGAACATTTGTGGGGTCACTATAATGAAATGGAACTTTATAGAACCCAGGCGGATCAGATGGGAAGAACGCTGCGGCAACATCATTAGCCAATTGCGAAAATGGGTTGTCCGACATTGCCCCCCAAGTGTTGAATATATAATGGCCACCTGAGCGTAAAACTCTTGCAGCTTCCCTATATGACATAGGTTTATCTGGGAAAAACATTGTACCGAATTGACAAACCATCAGGTCAAATTCTTCATCTCCAAACGGCAAATCCATAGCATCGGCTACGATAAATTCTACTGTGTCATTGGTTGAAAATTTACTCTTAGCAACATCCAACATCGGCTGATTTAAATCCGTGACTACAAGTCGCGTTTCGGCGGGTAAAGCATCCCGCAACCGCCTACTTAGAATGCCCGTTCCAGCCGCAATTTCAACCACATGTGACGCTGCCATTGTACCGCAACGTTCCGCTAGCCTATCTGCGTAGTCATGAAAAATATTGGGCCCTAGACCCGTATCATAATTGCTCGGAATATCACCGATAAATTTTGCATGTTTTTCTGACATATTTTATCCCCCCAGTTTATACACAACAATATAACACTTTTTAACCGTGTTTGTCAGTGACACCCCTTAATAGGCAGTCACAACTTTACAGATTGTCCATGCGGCGTTGTTTCATATGCCCGTGTCCAGTCTGATTTTCGCTGGTCCATAACCTGCTTGGAAACACCGCAGTTAACCTGCAACACGGTTTCTAGTGCATTCAATGCGGCTTGATAATAGTTCTCTACAGTATCGCTTTCAGCATCAACCTGAAGTTCACGCAAAGCCGCCCCCAGCGCGTTTGACCAGTCATCCGCTGCAATCGTACCTTGCGCGACCAAGTTCTGCGCAATCGCCAGCACTTGTGCCTGCCAAGCCTCATTGAAAGTCGGTTCATCATCCAAACGCGGAAGGGGTGTTATTTGTGCATCAATTTGCTGCAAGGTAACTCTCCCACAATTCCAATGATACGCTGTCATTCGGGTTGGCCGTATCGCCCCATAGCTCGATCGCTTTGAAAGATACCGTGTAAAGATGTTGCGCGTTCTCAAGACCCTTTGCACCGTCATCCGCAAAAACATGCGCACCACGATAATGGGTGATAACCCCCACTTTAGCGCGTGCATATTCAGGCAATCTTGTATGTCCACTATGACCTTTTGCATTGGTCAAAACCGTTTGTCCGACAGCAAATTTTGCAGGTTCTTCAACGGGGCGATCAAACCTGAAAGCCATGCCTGTATTTTGCTTTAGAACTCCGTCATAATCCACAACTTTAACCTGCCCCAATGGCGGAGTTTGGGAAATACCACTTTCCAATTCTTCAATACTAAACACACCAGCATCGATCATAGATGCGATTGTGGTCTGCGCCCAGCTGTCGAAATACGGGCGGTTCAGATAATCTTCTGCCATTATCAATTCACGTATGTGACGCCACCAATCAATCGTCACACTTGGGGCGCGGGCCGTGCGTGATATCGCCCACATGCGGCCCTCGTAATCCGCGTGAAAAGGCTCTTCCGGCTCATTCACATCCACAGGACCATAGCCCAGTTTGCCGCCAAGGTCATGAATGCCGTCCATCACGCACTCCCGATTTTCAAATCACGATCCGTACCGATCATCGAATTGCGCGTGACCAGTTTTGCTAACTCATCTTGCGACATATCTTCCGTCCTTGCGGGGCGTTCGGGGATAACCAGATAACGCAATTCCGCAGTACTGTCCCAAACATGCACGGCAGTATCTTCCGACAATTCCACCCCGAATTCCGCTAGAACCGCACGCGGCTCGCGCACCACACGCGATCTGTAAGCCGCAGTTTTATACCAGTTCGGGGCCATGCCCAAAATCGCAAACGGGTAACACGAACATAGCGTGCACACGACGACATTGTGACTTTCGGGGGTGTTTTCCACCGCCTTCAGATGCCCCGAAGCAGGCCCTGCAAAACCCATTTCATCCACGGCTTTAGAACCATCTGCCAGCAAACGCGCTTTGAAATCGGGGTCAGCCCATGCGCGCGCCACCACATGCGCGCCGCGTTTCGGGCCTATATCATCGGCATAAACTTCAACCCATTTATCGATATTTTCGCTTTTGACCATACCTTTTTCAACCAAAATGGTTTCCAGTGCCTTGACCCGCAAAGCAGGATCAGACGGTAAATGACTGTGCAAATGTTGGTGAATCTTCGTAATCTTTTTCGGGTCAAAACTCGGCATCCTAAAGTCCTTTCCTAAACATGCTGTCCACCGTTCACTTCTATTTCCGTTCCCGAAACATAACTGCTTTGATCGGAACATAAAAAGTAAATCGCATTGGCAACCTCACTTGGTTGCCCCAAACGTCGCAAGGGCAGTTTTTCCACTATCTTATCAGTGCCTTCACTTAGAATACTAGTTTCTACTTCACCCGGCGCAATGGCGTTGACGCGGACCCCTAAAGGGCCGAAATCATGTGCCATTTCGCGTGTTAAAGCCGCCAGCGCCGCTTTCGATGTCGCATAAGCCGCCCCCGCAAACGGATGCACCCGCACACCAGCAATGGATGTGACATTCACGACCGAGCCTTTGGCTGCGGCCAGTTCGTCCTTCAGTCCCCGCGCCAGAACGACGGACGCGAAGAAATTCACATGAAACACATGGCCCCATGTGCGTAAATCCGTGTCCAACGTATTCAAGCGTTCGCCATTCTCACCTTTGGGCGAAATGCCTGCATTATTCACCAATGCATCCAGACGGTCGCCTTTCAGGCGTTTCTTGATCTGTTCAATCGCGTCAATGGTTTGATTCGGGTCGCTTAAATCGACCTGAATGTGATTCTCCTTGCCACCCCATGGGCATTCTTCAGAGAATGCCTGACGCGAACAGGTGATCACCCGCCAACCCTCTTTAACGAATTTTATCACAGTGGCGTGACCTATCCCCCGACTGGCACCTGTCAGTAAAATTGTTTTTTCCGCGGTATCTGCCGACATTTGGTTATCCTGAATATATGCTGATTTATGACATTCATTTATGTAGGTATTGCCTGAAGTTGCAAGACCCTTGGCGCGAAGGTTACAAAGCGTTATGCAGGCAGAAGACATGAAATAAGATGGTCAATATGGAAAAGTCCAAAGCGATGGAAAGAGACTCAATAGCAACAGCACGTTTATTAAGCGAGGCCCTGCCACTGATGCAACGTTATGACGGGGCGATTGTGGTGATCAAACTTGGCGGTAACGCCATGAGCAGCCCAAAGGCAATGGATTTATTTGCCCGCGACGTTGTACTGTTGCGCCAATGTAATGTGAACCCTGTGATCGTGCATGGTGGTGGTCCCATGATCAATGCTATGCTGGAAAAGCTAGCGATAGAGACCACGTTCGTGAACGGTAAACGGGTCAGCACGCCTGAAACCGTTGAAATTGTGGAAATGGTATTGTCGGGCAAAGTGAACAAAAGTATTGTGCAAGCGATCAACCGTCAGGGCGGCAAGGCTGTGGGGCTATCCGGTAAGGATGGTGATCTGATTGTCTGTGATAAAGCGACAGGTGATTTGGGCATGGTCGGTGAGCCATCCCATGTAAACGCAGATGTCATCACTTCACTTAGCAAGGGTGGTTTTATCCCGGTTATAGCCCCTATTGGAACAGGCAAAAATGGTGAAACGTTCAATATCAACGGCGACACCGCCGCGGGTGCAATTGCCGCCGGCCTGAATGCCGACCGGCTGTTGTTATTAACCGATGTAGAGGGTGTGAAGAATGCTGACGGGGACGTTTTGACCAATATTTCGGCCGCACAAGTGGACACATTGACCAAAGAAGGTGTGATTGCGGGCGGTATGATCCCAAAGACACAAACAGCACTTGATGCCATAAAAAACGGTGTTCGCGCAGTTGTGATTATGGATGGGCGCGCACCGCATGCATGTTTACTGGAGCTGTTCACAGATTATGGTGCAGGCAGTATGATCCGCGCATAATATAAGAAAGTAAATTGATGGAAAACGAAGTCACAATCCGACTGGTGGTTTTTTTGGGGCTTTTCACGCTTTTAGCCCTATCTGAAGTCCTGATGCCTCGTCGCAAACGTGACCTAAAACGCAGTACGCGTTGGTTTGCCAATATTAGCCTGATTATCATAGATAGCATCACGATCAGATTAATGGCCATCGTTATGCCGGTTATGGCCGTTGCCGCCGCAGCGGACGCAAGCGCACGTGGTTGGGGGATGCTGGGCGCCGTGGATTGGCCCAATTGGATTGAAGTGATATTGGCCATGTTGATCCTTGATTTCGTAATCTGGTTACAACATCTGGTCACGCATAAAATCCCTTTACTATGGCGTTTGCATCAGGTGCATCATGCGGACCGCGATATGGATGTAACCACCGCTATCCGGTTTCACCCGATTGAAATTGCCCTGTCGATGACCCTGAAAATCGGCATGGTCTACGCAATTGGCCCAACCGCTTTTGCTGTTATTCTGTTTGAAATCCTGCTGAATGGCTCGGCTATGTTCAACCATGCGAACATCCGCCTACCCCGGAAATTGGATCAGATTATACGCCTTTTGATTGTGACACCCGATATGCACCGTGTGCATCATTCTGATATCCGCGAAGAGCATGACAGCAACTACGGGTTTTCCCTGTCGATATGGGATCGTATGTTCGGCACATATGTCGCCCAGCCCACCAAAGGCCATGACGACATGACCATCGGTTTACGTTGGCAAGACGCGCGACCTTTGAGTTTAAGTTGGAACCTGCTGCTGCCGTTTCGCAATAAATGAGACTGAAACAAATCCGTTCCGCCGTGTTGGATCATGGGCTGGAAATTTACGGTGCATTCCACCCCGATGCTGAAGATTTCAGTCGAGCAGCTACATTGGTTTTGCTTGGCCCCACATATAATTTCTGGGATGTCATCACGGCGTCCGACATTTATCAGGACGGAAAATCTGACCCGATTGATCGCTGGTCAACGAAAGTTATAACGGCAATCGCGCAAAACTTGGGCGCAAAGCCAGTTTTCCCCTTCGGGGGCCCGCCCTATGCGCCTTTTTTAAGCTGGGCCAAAGCCTCGAGGCGCGCATGGGACTCTCCCGTTGGTATGCTGGTACATGACCTGACAGGGTTGATGGTGTCTTATCGCGGCGCACTTGCGTTTGATGACAGGTTGGATTTACCTGCCCGGGCTTTTGATAATCCATGTGACACATGCGATGATAAACCCTGCCTTACCGCCTGCCCTGTAGACGCGTTAAATCCAAGCGGATATGATGTGCCGAAATGCCATGCCTATATGGATACAAACGCAGGGACTAGCTGCTTGACACAGGGCTGTCTGGTACGCCGCGCCTGCCCTGCCAGCGTCGGGGCCAACAGACTGGCAGAACAATCCGCACTGCACATGCGGGCTTTTCGGGGGAATAAATGAAACGTATCATTCTAATGCGCCATGCCAAATCCAGTTGGGCCAATCTGGGCCAAGCCGATCATGATCGCCCGCTGAATGGTCGCGGTCAAAAATCCACTACAAAACTTGGACATTGGTTAAACGACAATCGCTATATTCCCGGCCAAGTAATGTCTTCAACCGCTACACGCTGCGTTGAAACATGGGCCGGGCTGGAGCAGGTTCTGGGCCTTGGTATCACCCCTCAATATGACCGCAAACTCTACCATGCCCATGTCGGCAATATGCTGGAAAAACTGAAAGCGGCCACCGATGACACTGTGCTGATGTTGGGCCATAACCCCGGCATTGCCGCCTTTGCAGAAGAGCTGCTGGAAACCGTCCCCAAAAGCGATAATTTTTTCAGATACCCGACTACAGCCACCACAATCATTGACTTTGAAATTGATGACTGGTCAGAGTTGCAATTACGATCAGGTCAATTGCATTCTTTCGTTATCCCGCGCGAGTTGGGGGCATAAAAAAGCCCCTTATAAAAGGGGCTTTTCTTTAATTATTTTAAACTTAGTGTCCTAAAATCTGGCTCAGGAACAGTTGTGTCCGCTCTGATTGCGGGTTGTTAAAGAACTCTTCAGGTTCATTTTGTTCCACAATCTGGCCCGCATCCATAAAGATCACGCGGTTTGCCACTTGGCGGGCAAAGCCCATCTCGTGGGTCACACAAATCATTGTCATGCCTTCTTCGGCAAGTTCGATCATTGTATCCAGAACCTCTTTGATCATTTCGGGGTCAAGTGCGGATGTCGGCTCATCGAACAACATGATACGCGGTTGCATGCACAAAGAACGCGCAATAGCCACACGTTGTTGCTGACCACCGGACAGCTGGCCCGGGAACTTATCAGCCTGCTCCGGGATTTTCACTTTTTCAAGGAAATGCATCGCGGTTGCTTCAGCTTCTTTCTTGGGGATTTTGCGCACCCAGATCGGTGCCAAAGTACAGTTGTCCAAGATCGACAAATGCGGGAACAGGTTGAAGTGTTGGAAACACATCCCCACCTCTGACCGGATTGCATCAATGTTTTTCAGATCAGACGACAGGTGTGTCCCGTCAACCGTGATCTTACCCTGCTGATGCTCTTCCAGTGCATTGATGCAACGGAT
>Ga0209344_10004027_pt1 | contig 13882 bp, 11 predicted proteins | sample Cruoilmetagenom6_FD_187293 | JGI IMG/M metagenome (GOLD analysis project Ga0209344, IMG submission 187293) | Oil polluted marine microbial communities from Coal Oil Point, Santa Barbara, California, USA - Santa Barbara Oil Seep Sample 6 (SPAdes)... | ecosystem: Environmental > Aquatic > Marine...
AGCACCCGATCATAACAACTTGGAGAACCGCCCCGCTGAATGTGGCCGAGCACGGTAACCCTAACTTCGTATTCTTTTAAATTTTCTTCAATATATTCGGCAAGGCCAAAGATATTCTTTCCTATTTGGTCTCCTTCAGAAACAACAACAATGCTTGAAGTTTTTCCAGATTTTTTACTTCGGCTTAAAGATTCAAGTAAGCGTTCGCGACCCATATTTTGTTCGGGAATCAATATTTCCTCCGCTCCTGCTCCAATACCCGCGTTCAAAGCAATATCTCCTGCATCGCGACCCATCACCTCTACTAAAAAGAGACGGTTGTGTGAATTTGCCGTGTCGCGAATTTTATCAATTGCTTCAACAACCGTATTCAAAGCCGTGTCATAACCTATGGTATAATCAGTACCATTAATATCATTATCAATGGTTCCCGGAAGACCAACAATAGGAAAGTTAAACTCTTTTATAAAAACCGAAGCTCCCGCAAAAGTTCCGTCGCCACCAATAACTACCAAAGCATCTATATTTTCATTTTGAAGATTATTGAATGCTTTTTTTCTGCCTTCTTTAGTTCTAAAGTCTTTGGAACGGGCAGATTTAAGAAAGGTACCTCCCCGGTTGATTATGTTTTTTACAGAACGTGCGTTCAACTCTTTAAAATCTCCTTCTATCAAACCTTGTAAACCGCGGTAAACACCAACACATTCAAGATTGTGATAGGCACAAGACCTAACTACCGCGCGGATTGCAGCGTTCATTCCGGGAGCATCACCGCCACTTGTTAAAACACCTATTTTAGTTGGTTTTTTCATATTTTGAAAGTTACTGTTAATGTTTATAATTCAAAATGATTTTAATCAGAAAAAATACGTGTAAGTACGTATTGTGAAAATTTAATAACCGACATATATTTGACTCATAGAATTAGTGGATAATGCACAAAGCAATATTTTTTGTGGGGATAGAAAATATTATTAGTGCACTTTAAAGTTTACTAAGTTAGGTTTGTTAAAGAATCTCGGCCAACGGTCGGGATTCTTTTTTTATATACATTCAATTCCAGAAAGTTATCTTCAAAATTCTTTTTGTATTTTCGGTTACTTTGAAACGGTCATCCATTCTGTGGCCAATTACCCATACTATTTTTTCATCACTTAAAAGCAGCCAAATTTTTTCCTTTTCATTTAAGGGGATTTTTTCGTCTTTGAAAAATTTACTCAATTTCTTTTTTCCTTTCATTCCAAAAGGTTGAAAACTATCGCCACGCTTCCATTTTCTGAGCTTTAAGGGGAAGTTTAATTTTTCAGAAGCAACATAAATCAAGTTTTTCTCAGTTTCGCCTATGTATTTTGATGGTTCAATTTTTAAGTTTATTGGTGAAGTTATTTCTTCTTCTGAAACCAAAAATTCATCATTCCGTTTTTCTAAATCAATTTCGGTAAGCACTAATTCTTCTCGATTTTTAATAAGTCGGTGGGTTTTTGAAAAAAGTTGTTTCCCTGTTTGTGCATCTAGTAAATTTGAAACATCTTCCCATTCCGTAAAACCGAAACCATTCAACAATTCATATAGCAAAGCATCTGTATGTGGAAGTTCTTTAATTTTTGGGATGTTGATTTTATATGAATCCACCGCTTCGCTAACAACTAAGTTATAAACCAAAGCCGTGTAATCTTCAATAAGGTTTTGTGATGCTTGTATGTTTCGTTGTGTTTTCTGAAAATTTTTCAAAAGTGCTTCATTGGTCTCCTTAAACTGTGGCAACACTTCCAAACGCAGCTTATTCCGAAGATAATCAGTCTTTAAGTTACTACTGTCTTCGCGCCATTTCAAATTATTTTCTTCCGCATATTTTAAGATTTCTTCGCGTGAAAAATTTAAAAGCGGTCTTATTATTTTGTTGTTTTTCTTCGGAATTCCTGCAAGTCCGGTTAAACCTGTTCCGCGGGAAAGATTTATGAAAAACGTTTCCAAAGTGTCGTCTAAATGGTGTGCAGTCAGTAAATAATCAAATTTAAAATCTTTTAAAATTTCGTCAAACCAAGCATAACGAAGATCACGAGCTGCCATTTGGGTTGAAATTTTGTGCTCTTTGGCATATTTTTTCGTGTCAAAGGTTTCAGCAAATACTGGAATTTGCATGTTTTTCGCCAAACCAATCACAAACATTTCATCTCCATCGCTCTCTTTTCCACGTAATGAAAAATTGCAATGTGCCAAAGCAATCTCAAAGTTTAATTTTTTCATCAAATGTGTTAAAACCACGCTATCCATTCCGCCGCTACAGGCTATGAGTATTTTTTTTCCTTTTAAAAAAGAAAAATCGGTTTCAATATTTTTTTTAAAATGATTGAGCAATCTGATTGAAATTTAAAAGAAGTTAATAATTATTCCAGCAATAACAGCTATTCCGAAGCTGAGCATCGTACCAATGAGTACATACTCTGTTTTTAAGGTTTCATTGTTTCCATAACGGAGAATGGACTTGGCCGCAATCAAAAAACCGACTGCCGAGTATTGTGAAATGATTATAAATGTTAATGTTAGGATTCGCTCCAAAACACCGATAACCTTTCCAGCGTTGGGCATTTCATTGTCGCTGGACACTTGTATTTCGGTAGCTTTAAACACTTCCCTTATAAAAATGTTTGCGGGTTTTAAGCATACTAAGTATCCCGTGATTATTAGCAAATATTTAAAATTTATTGAAACATCAATTGAAGGGTTAATGCCATACCATTTGTCAAATAGAACAACTACTAATGTGAGAATGGCCAAATGAGCTGCTTGATCTATAAAAAAAGCATATCGGCCTAAGTACTTACTGTTATTTAGGTAACGTTTAAATCCGTCTATCAAAAAGTGGGTTATTGCAATTATTCCTGCAGCCAATACGAAACTTATTTGTAAAGAAAACAACCACGCCAAAGCAAAATACACCAATGCGTGCCAATACAAAAAGGGGCTCTTAAAACCGATTGTGTTTTTTTGCTTTGCCAATTTATCTGTCTGAAAAAAATAATCCAAGCACAGATGTGCAATAAATTGGAGCAGTAATAATTCCTTTATTCCCATAGTGTTTACTTTGAAATTACCATTTTAAAATAGTTTACCGCTTCTTCAATGGCATTCCAACCAACACTTGTTGAGTGTTGATTGACGGCAGACTGTCCAATGCCAAGGCGTTTAGCTATTTCTTCCTCTTGGTTATTCATCAGTTTTAGGTACAATACTTCACATTGTCTAGAAGTTGCCTTACTCAGCAAAACATCCAATAGCGCCAATAAAGGTTGAAAATTTTTATTTAATTTTTCATCTTTTGAAGCAAAAAACAAGGTGTTTTTTATAACGATGCGCTCTTTGTTGTACGTTGTTTCACCACTTATTTCGCGACCCGAAAGATAAATGGCCTCACCATCAATAACTCCTTCTTCGGGCTTGTAGCGGCTCAATTCGCCATAACCAATAGCAAGCCTTATTCCGTGGGTTTTGAATTGCTTTATTCTATTGTCTTCACTTTTATACGTTTTTATTTTTATTGGAATTGCCTTCACAAAACTCTTTATGGCCAATGCCACTTGCAGACCTTCTGCGGCATTGGGAACAACACATTCCAAATAATCGCCTTTTATAATACGGCCATAGACATTGAACTCCTGTTTCAGATTGTGGAGCAGATCATTGAGATTTTCTTCAACAAATTTGCGATCTTGAGTGTGCAAGCCTGTTGATGAAACAATATCACCAGATATAACCGAATAGTTCATTCCTTAAAAGTTTATTCAAATATATAAATTTATTAGCTTAAACACTAATAAATATGTTTTATTAGCTTAAACACTAATAAATGGATTGTATAAGCTTAAAAGCTAATAAAGAAGGTTTATAAGTTTCTAAACTCATAAAGTATTGTTCAGAACTTCCCGCATTGCCTTTGCTTTCAATAAACACTCTTCGTATTCCTTTTCGGGTATGGAGTTTATTGTAATGGCACTTCCAACGGAAAAACTTACATATTTTTTTAAGGAATTATAAAGAATACTTCTAATAACAACATTGAAGTCAAAATCTCCCGAAGGAGAAAAATAGCCGATAGCTCCGCTGTATAAACCGCGTTTGGCGTCTTCTGTTTCTTCTATGATTTGCATAGCAGAAATTTTCGGGGCACCTGTCATACTGCCCATTGGGAAAGTGTTCCTTAAAATTTCAACGCTGGAAATAGTTTGCGCAACGCTACAGGCAACTGTGGAAATCATCTGATGAACTTGTTCAAAAGTATAAATGGTGCAAAGTTCTTCAACCGAAACACTTCCTTTTTCGGCAATTCGGGAAAGATCATTGCGCACCAAATCTGTAATCATAATGTTTTCGCTACGCTCTTTAGGGTCATTGGCCAATTGCTGCGCCATTTTTAAATCTTCCACTTTATTTTTTAGGCGCTTTGCCGTTCCTTTTATAGGTTGGGAAACAACAGCGGTTCCTGTTCTCTTTAAATACCGTTCCGGTGAAGCTGAAAGGGCAAAAATTTCATTCAGCTTAAGAAAAACAGAAAATGGCGGTATTGAAATTTTATTAAGCTGAAGAAATGTTTCCAGCGGGTTGATTTCAGAATCTTCGGAATAGAATTCCTGACAGATATTCACTTCATAAATATCTCCACGTTTAATATGCTCAAGTACCTCTTCAACTTTCTGAAGATAACTATCTTTCGAAGTCCGGACACTTATTTTTATAGGTTTTGAGATTTCGGATTCCTCGGGTTGCTGAATAATTTCAGAAATAGCATTAAAATCTTCTTCCATTTCATCGGAAGCTATATTCAAATAATGCATCTCAACATTATTTTCAGAAAAAAGAAACAGTTTTTTAGGTTGAAAAAAGTACAAATCAGGAAAATCTAGGCCATCTATATTTTTGGAGTGAAGATTTTCAACATCATTTTTAAGATCATAGGAAAGATATCCAAAAATCCAATCTGCTGTAGTGGATTGGTATTCCTTCAACTTATTAAAAGCATCTTGGGAATCGGTTTTAAGGGCCGTAAAAGCATCAACTGCAAGAATTGCCTGATAGGTTTCATGGGTTTGTGAATAGTTATTGCTGTCCAGCCACACAAATTCCTGAAACTGTTGTGCCCATTGGAGCAAGCGGTTTTTAGAAGCTTCAGTTAAAGAAAAAGGGTATTTCTTTACGGTGCGCATTATTGTTCAATTTGATGCACAAAATTTTGAATAACATCTGTAAAACCCAAAAGTAAAACTTCGTTGGAAATGGATTGTGTTTCTTCAGAAAAGTTCTCTGAATAGGAAGGGAAACTAAAGCTTTCAACAACAATAGCACCAAATCTGGGCAAGACGTTTTTAGTATATTCCAAAGCGGAAGCAGCGCCACGTTTTCCATTGGAAGTACTCATCAACAGTATTTTCTTTTCTTTGAGAAAACCATAATCCAGTCTAGAAAGCCAATCCAAGGTGTTTTTAAAATATGCAGAAACAGCTCCATTATGCTCGTTTACAGAAATTACAAGTGCATCTGCTTCTTTGATTTTGTTATGGAGCATTTTCAAATCTACGGAATATCCTTTTTCACGTTCAATATCTTCTCCAAACATGGGAAGATCATAGTTTGTTAGTTTAATAACCTCAACGCTGTGGCCAACAATTTGAGTAGCCGCAAAACTTACTAATTTATTATTGATGGACTTACTGCTGTTACTGCCTGCAAAACACAAAATTTTTTTCATCTGCCAAAGTTATTGAAATGAAGTGTTTAAAAAAACCCACGTCAAAAAAATTGACGTGGGTTTAAAAAAATTGAAAATTTAATTTATTATAGCTTCACGATGCGTTTTACAACACTTGTGTTTTCAGCATTTATTTTCACGAAATACATTCCTGTAGCAAGTTCATCCAATGAGAAATTGGTTTCAATGCCTGCTCCGGAAAGGTCTATGTTTTTAATAGTCCTACCTTTCACATCAGTAATGATTATGTTGTTCAATTGTGCTGTTGTATTATTTTTAAGTGTGATTTCACCAGTTGTTGGATTTGGATAAAGCAGCAAGTTGTTGGCAAATTCATTTTCGCCAATTCCTATTAATTCATCCACAGTAACTGTAAAAGTACACGTGTCTTCATTGCCTGCAGCATCTGTTGCAGTCATTGTCATAGTTGTAACACCTACTCCAACCATAGTTCCTGCAGCAGGATCCTGTGTAATAACTGGATCTGGGTTACAGTTGTCAGTCGCAGAAGCATCACCTGTATAATCTGGCAATGTATATTGCTGTCCGCTAGGAACAGAAACATTAACGTCAGCTGGGCAAGTAATCACTGGGTTTTCAGTTTCAGCGATAACTTCAGTAAGAGTACGCTCGCCTGGGCAGCCCGAAGCTCCTAAATTAATATCACTGTTTGGTGTGCCAAAATCTGAAGGTTCGCAAATTCCTGACCAATCTGCGGCAGAATCTGTATCACCAACTCTTCTAAAAGAATTAGAGCCACATGCTGAAACCAATGAGGCACCAACGCCAGACCAATCAAGATCGGCAGCGGTAATATTGAATCCTGAGACTGTAACATTAAAACCAGCAATCTCACCAGCACTGAAATTCCAGAATACAGAATCAACCACGTTTCCACTTGGATCAATAATCAATATCCATCCAGTTCCAGAACTATCCCAGAATAAGTTATTACCCCAATATCCTGAACCTCCATCATCGTTCCAATCGACAACAGAATTTGCTGCCATATTTCCAAGGGTTTTTACTATTGAGTTTACAGTGTTAATGTTTGCATAGGGAGTGTCACTTACTGCAACTTTATATCCAGTATAATCTGTAGCTACACCTACGTTTTGAATTTCTAATCTGTCTGGTGTTTCTAAACTAATTTCTGAAATAACCAATTGTGATAATGGTCCAGGAGCACTTTCCTGAGCATATACATTTGTGGTTCCTGTTGGTGTAAACGTATATGAAGTACCTTCAAAAAGGAAGTTACCTCCAGTTGCGGCATCAAACCATCTGATAACATTGTTAGGGTCGTTAAGAGTAGCCGTTACAGTTACTGGATCGCCAACACAGAAATCTGAAGCTCCTGTAGTTGTAGGTCCAGCAGGTACTGCCAATACTTCAATAGTATCCGTAGCAGATGATGCTACAGAACATGGACCAGCTTGAACATCATAAGTTATTGTATGCACACCTACACCAGCTACAGCAGGATCAAATGTGAATGTAGATCCATTGCCATCATCTGTAACTCCTGGTCCACTATAAGTACCACCATTTGGAGTTCCTCCTGTTAATCCAGTTTGTACTCCAGAAGTAGCGCAAACTTCTTCTAAAACAGACAATGAAGCTGTTTGTGAAGGAGTATCAAAAGCTTGAGTTCCATCGCTTCTACTACTTGAAGAACCTTGACTTGCACTAAAACCTAGACCTCTTTTTGCAAAAGCATCCCAAAGCAAGCATTCGTTTGCACCTCCATAAAGAGCTTGGTCTGCAGCAAAAATTGCATCACGACCATCTATAAAACCAGGGCTACAAGGTTGTAGTTTCATCCCTTCTGTAACCAATGCCAATGCTTGAATGTTTCCTGCATCTTGATTAATATCACCAGTAAAATTATAAGGATTTGGATCAAAACCGTGTTCATCTATTAATGCCCAAGTTACTTCCCAAAGTGTTTCTGCCCATACAGAACCTACGCCGTGAGGTACAGCTGCTGTTTTAATAAAATCATAAGTCTGTGGATTCACGCCCATATCTGTACTGTATGGATAATCACGAATACCTCCACCTCCTTGGCCTTGACCAAAAAGATACGTTCCAACGGCACGTGCATCTGTTCCAACATCACCAGGCTCAATTGTCAATAATACTCCAAAAAAGTCACTCCATCCTTCTCCCATTTGCTCTTGGTTTTGCAAACAGCCAGATGCGGCAGGACCACCTGTTAAACGGTTTGATACACCATGTCCGTATTCGTGCATAATAACCAAATTATCAAAATCACCATCTTTATCATTACAAATGTACATTTGCATTGTTGGGTTACTACCATCTGGTGGAGTTCCAAAGTTAGCGTTACAACTACCCGAACCATCTTGAGCTTCTGCATTTACAGAGTCACTTCCGTTGCCACCGTTTCCATAGTTATTTTCCTGAAAGTTACCACTCACTTCATCAAAACCATATTGGTACATAATATCGTGAAAAATATTGTTCATGTAGAAAAGGTTGGTTATTGCAGCATCCTCATATTGATTTCCACTAGTATAAATTTGACTAAAAGGGTAACCGGTAAATTCCAAGTTTGAACCTGCATCTGGCTGATAACCTGAATTATTTCCATCTTCATAAGCGTTTGCATTGTTTCCGCGTGTTGTAGTATATTCAGCACCGGCAGCGCCGTTGGTATCGTGCCATCCATATGGGGAAGCAGTTGGGTCTGCAGGTTGAACTTCAATGGTTCGCGCTCCATAGTATGGACTTTCAAGAGGCAGTGCAAATACTTCGTAACATTCTGTACAAGCAGCAGGTTTGTTAGCTATAATCTCGTCATAATTTGGAATATCATATAAGTTGGCATTGAAATCCATCACCTTCACGTCATTACTGTGATCGTGGTGCATTGCACAGCTAACCATCCAGTTTGCTCTGTTTACTATTTCGCCTGTGGTTGCATTAACTCTTAAGCTCCACCAATCTTGCTGGCTTTTTTCCTGGATTGAAATATCCCAGCATAAAACCAATTGGTCAGTTTCTGTAAGTGCGTACATCAGTTTTGCAGGTATCGGGCTTAAAGAAATTCCACCATCGCTAAGCAATGTTTCCCTAGCAACCCCATTAGAACCTTCCAATACAGTAAGCGAACCATTTAAGGAATACCCAAGTTGCATAGCCGCAGCTTGTACTGCTTGTGCAGCTGTAAGGCCTGGTTGATTTGTGCCAGAAAGTTTTTCAGCAGTACTTTTTACAAATTTATTGTCTGATGAAATTACTTTACCGTTCGCTAAAGTATGGATCCCTGATTCAGTTCCATAAATTTCTATATCGTTCAGTAATTGTCTGAAATATACGTGTTGAATACCGCTAGTCCTACTAACAGTTTCACTTGTTATTTGCCACTGAAGATCTTGTGGCAATAATTCATTTTGTTCTAAAAAATGATTCAATTGTTTGTTAATCACTCCTGAAACATTTTGCGCAATCATAGTGCCCGAAAACACCAACATAATTGCCAGGAAGAAACTCCGGGTAACTTTTTTCATTTTTGTTTTTTTTGGATTAATATTAGTTTTAAGTAGATTAAGTTTTTGTAAAGCTATTAAAAAATATATTTTTCACAACTTTTTCTTAAAATACAAAAAGAAATTTAACACATAAATCATGGAATACTTACTATTTAATGGAACAAACAGAACTATTTAAATTTCAAAGTAATAATTTCATTACATTTACTTTCAAAAAAAAGTTCTATGGAACAACCCAACGATCTCATCATAGCCATGCAAAATGGTGACGAAAAGGCTTTTTCAAGATTATACACTATGTATAGTGAAGCTATTTACGGAATCATTTACAGCATCGTTTTAGATGAAAACACTGCAGAAGAATTATTACAAGATGTTTTTATAAAAGTTTGGAACAATGCCTCTTCCTATTCCGTAAAAAAAGGCCGTTTTTTTACTTGGCTTTTAAATATTGCGAGAAATACCGCCATAGACGAAACGCGATCCAAGGCATTTAAGAACACTAGAAAAAACCTAAGTACCACAAACTTCGTAGATATATTATCATCCTCAGATAGTTTAAACAGAGCAACCAACGCTATTGGACTAAAAAAGTTCGTGGACGCTCTTAAACCTGCGTGTATCAAGATAATTGATCTTTTATATTTTAAAGGATTCACACAGGTAGAGGCATCAAAAACATTGGAATTACCATTAGGAACAGTAAAAACAAGAAACAGAACCTGTATAAATGAATTACGGGCAATGGTTTTAGGATAAAAAAAATATGACTCCAGAAGAAATAATAGCATCAGGAAATTTAGAACTTTACGTTTGTGGCGCATTACCCCCAGAAGAAGTTACTGAAGTGGAAGAAGCAATTGCTGCCCACCCCGAAGTTAAGCGAGAAATTGAACTTATTGAAGAGTCTCTATTGCACTTAGCTGAAACAGTAGCACCACCCGTGCAAGCAATGACGTGGACCTATATTTTAAATTCAATTAGAAATGTAAAAGATATTGGGGACACCAAAATAAGAACCCTCAATTGGCCAGCAATCACAGGTTGGGCCGCTGCCATCTTATTTATGGGTGGAATTATGTGGATGTTAAAGCAAACCAATGATTTAAACAATTCACTACAAGTAACTACCACTGAAAACACAGTTTTAAAGGAAGAAAAAGCCACAGTTGAAAGTCAACTTGCTGAAAACAATAAAACCCTTGAAATTTTAAGGTCTAAAGATTATCAAGCATATACACTTCCAGGAAATCAGGCAGTTGCCCCTGAAGCTTTTGCAAAGGTTTATTTGAACAATAAGGAAAACGTGGCCTATATAGATGTGAATGGTTTACCTACTCCACCCGGCGGAAAGGTTTACCAAGTATGGTCGCTTAAAATGGAACCTTTAACACCAACCAGCGTTGGTTTGATAGATCCTGAAAACAAAGCAGGTGAAGGAATCTATAAGTTTGTAAATTTCCCAACTCCAGAAGCTTTTGGAATAACCTTAGAGCCTGAAGGCGGAAGCCAGACACCTACCCTTTCACAATTATATACTTTGGGAATGATTACTATTTAAGAAAAAATAATATAGAATTTAAAACCTGGACTCGCGTTCAGGTTTTTTTATTTGAAGAAAATATTAATTAACTAGCATTTAAATTTCTTGAATTCATTATAAAAACAAAGCGTCCATCATTTCTGACGGACGCTTCAACTAACAAAAAAACTCTGAAAACCGGATATTTCCGGTTTTATAAAATCTATCAATCTCTTGATAGATAACCAACCTCAACTATATTTACGTAATAGTTTAAGAATTGGTTTTCAATTTTTTATAATTTTTCAATTTCTTTTGCCTTTACTGGGCCCAATTCGTAAAAGGCTCCCATAAGTTCTTCTTTTAGTGGAGCTACTTTGTCTTCCATTCCATTTGCTTTATAAATTAAAGCTGAATGAAAAAGTGCTTTTGGTTCTGATGTTTTGCCCTCTACATATTCCGCTATGGTTTTTAGAGCAGCTTCTTTGTCGCCTGCTTTCAATTGGGCATATGCCAATAATTGATATGTTTCCGGAGTAGCTCGGTTTGTGATTTCCCTCGCGGCTAATTTAAGCGCTTCCTGAGGCTCGCGATCTGCGTAAAGATCTATAAGGTAAGCATTATACATTCCACCATAGTCAGGGTTTTCTGTTGCTTTTATAAACTTCTCATATTCTTTGTTTGCTTCTGAAGTATCTCCATCAAATTCTGCCATTTGTCCTTTTAGGAGATAATAATCCGGCGCTTTGTGGTTTACCATTACGGAATCCAAAATTCGGTTTGCTTCCTTGGTGTCTTTCTCTGAAGAATAAACCATCCAAGCAAGTTGTTTTTTTACATAATGATTATCCGGTTCAATGGCCAAGGTTTTTAAATAACTATTGTATGAATCCTGAAGTCTTCCGGCATGGCCATAAAAATCACCAATATTGCTATATACCCAGAGCTTTAAACCTCTGTTGTCACGTTCTTCTGCTATCTGCTTGGCCTGTTCCATATATTTTATAGCCGCATCAAGATTGCCGTTGTGGTCGCTCCATTTTGCAAGACGTATCAAATAGTTGAAATCCTTTGGATCTTTAATTTTTCCTAAAAGGGTATCTGCGCGATTGTATTCACCCAGTTCCATAGCTACATCAAAAAGCATCATTTCGGTTTCTCTGTGGTTATCTGGATAGGTATATGCGCTATCCAACAATACTTGTGCTTCCTTAAAACGGTGTTGCGAAACGTAATTGTGTGCTAAGCTTCGCAAATAGGAATCTTTATTTCGTGCTGAAACATCATGTGATTTTTTAATAAGCTTTTCAGAGGTTTTTAATTCTGAAATATCTCCCGTAATTCCAAACATCGCAGCGTGTATGCCAGACATACGGCTCATTTCTACCAAATTGGTAGAATCGTTATCAAATTCTTTCTGCCAAAACTCAAACTCTTCGTGAAGCGCATTTTTAGAAGGGGTATTGTTTGTAATCAAATATGGATCGTAATCTTTGCTGTCAGTTATTTTTTGGGCCTTTTCTTGACACCCAAAAAGAACAGCAATACATGCTATTGTTATTATCTTTTTCATCTTTTTAAAAAATTTGTGTTGGTTTCGTTTTTTTATTAAAAACGTTTTTAAACCAAAAAAGAGAACAAACAGTTCTCTTTTTTGGTTTAATATTTACTAAATTAAAATGGTCCAGCCATATAAGGGAAGGTGCTGGAGAATGCAACATCATTCGCTGGTACTCCATCACTGGTTAAACCAGGATTATCTGTTCCGCCAGGTCCTCCGAAGATCAATAATAATGATACATCTATCACATCATCGCTCAATGTTCTACCAGTCAATATTTCGGTGCCGTTGAAATAGGTGGTTATTCCACTTTGCGCCAGCCACAATACATCGTTTGAAAGTACTGTTGTAAATACTTCTGCATTTAGCCCTAAAGCATTTGTTGTATAACCTGCATTCAATGTAAGAAGGTTAGTTTGGAACTTGCTTTGGAAGGCGGCTTGCATTTCAGAAGGAACGGTTACATTAAAAGCGTCTTTAAAACCTGTAGTTCCAAATACGGTATTGATTCCTGGACGTCCCATTTGGTCTTCCTGAATAAAGGTTCCGCTGAAATCTAGTACTTCGCCACACGGTAAACAATCTGGACCTCCACAGTCAATGCCTGTTTCCTGACCGTTCAGAATTCCATCGTTACAAGTAGCATTAATAATTACGTTGTCATCTTCATCTTTACATTGCACAAACAATAGTGATGTTGTTATTGCGGCAAAAAGGGTTATATATTTAAATGTTTTCATCTTTTATAATTTTTATAGTTAGCAATTTTTATTGTTTTCTTTTGGTTTCCACCCAAACATTATACATAGGAGTGTTGGCAGCAAATGGATTTACGCCTGCAGTTCCATTTGGAAGCATTGATTTTGGAAACTCAACAACTACGCTCAAAACGTTTTTGCCCGCAAAAGTATCATCGCCGGGGTTATCAAAACCCGAAGCGGTTCCTGCAAGAACTTCGTTATATTTATTAAAGTCAAAGAAGAAAGGATCTTCCCGAGGTCCCGCAAAAAACTTCATTCCGTTTTTTTCCGCTATTTGAACATCAGCTTTAGTTGAAATCTTCACACTATTCGGCGCTGAAGTGGAAATAGTACTTTTAGTTCCTTCCGAACCACTAAAGGCTGGTGCCGAAGGACCGAAGAAATACATAGAATCGCCACGCTTTATAGCTTGGATCACTAAATCTTCCTTAAGGTCATTGTTATAATCTATATTGAACTCAATCAATATAGTTTCGTCAAACGTAGCTTGCTCTGTAGGTGCGCCAGGTGCCAATAGCCCTTGAACGTTGGCCGCGAAAACAAAGTTACTGCTGTTGGAGCCTTGAAAGGCGTAAAAGTCTGTAATATCTGCTTTTGTGCCTGTAACGGCCGGTGCATCAATGTGATCAGCAGAAATTAAAAATATCGACAGTGTGGCTATGCCCAGTCCACCGATTATTGCAAAAAGTTTTGATTTTTTCATCTTTTTTGTTGGTTTTAATTAATTATTTTTACTTGTTCGCTATACTTACGTTTAATTGTAAGTTCATGGTTTTC
>Ga0209344_10004028_pt1 | contig 13878 bp, 12 predicted proteins | sample Cruoilmetagenom6_FD_187293 | JGI IMG/M metagenome (GOLD analysis project Ga0209344, IMG submission 187293) | Oil polluted marine microbial communities from Coal Oil Point, Santa Barbara, California, USA - Santa Barbara Oil Seep Sample 6 (SPAdes)... | ecosystem: Environmental > Aquatic > Marine...
CAATTTACCTCTACTTTTAACAACTTATTTGATTTTTTCAATCTCATACAAAAACCATTTTTTTATTTTAACATTAATTTGCTTTGCATTTGTGATACTTTTATCTGGCATTTTTCTGGAAGTTTATTCTTTGTCTCCACATAAAGGAAAACTTGTCTACTATAAAGAATCCTGCTTTGGACGCATAGAAATTCATAAAGACAATGACCAGATAACAATGTTTAAAGACGGTATCCCTGAGCTTACCAGCAACAACCAGAGCCTTGCAGAAGAACTTGTTCATTATTCTGTATCACAGGTGGCCAAACCAAAAAAAATTTTGTTAATAGGCGCTGAAGCACAGATTATAACCCAGCTTCAAAAATACAGGCCAGATGTTATAGATTATGTGGAAATTGATTCAGAAGCCATATCAGCTATGCTGCTATTTGGAATAATAAAAAAAATACCTGCTCTTAACATTATCTGCCAGGATGGAAGGGCATATCTTTTAAAATCGAAAAAAAAATATGATGCAATAATTGTCAATTTACCTGAACCTGCAACGTTTCAGACGAACAGATTTTACACACGTCAATTTTACAAACTTGCAAAATTTCATCTTACAACAGATGGTGTTTTGGGTTTTTCCATGGATGGGTATGATAATTATCTTTCTAAGGTTCACCAAATGAAAATTTCTTCTGTTTACAATACTGTATCACAATTTTTTAATAATGTTCTTCTTTTGCCAGGGCAAAAAATATATTTTATCTGCAGTGACAATCCCATAAAAAAAGATATTCCTGCATGCCTTGAAAAAAAATCAATACTCACAAGCTACATTAAATATTATTATCATGGCAATATTACAGAAGAAAGAATCACCGAATTAAATTCGTTAATAGAAAAAAAGGCAATTCAAAACAGTGACACCTCGCCTTATCTTATAAGAGTTGTATTTCTCCAATGGTTTGTAAAATTTTCCTCATCTCCGCTATTTTTTTCAATTGTTTTGGTCGGACTTAGTATTATATATCTGTTTTGCATTTCAGCTAAGGAGTATTTGCTATTTTCCACAGGCTTTATGACCATGGGGGCAGAAATCCTTGTCATTTTTGCATTTCAGATCTTTTTCGGATATATTTATTTTCAGATAGGCATTATTATCACAGTTTTTTTGGTAGGTATGTTGCCAGGAGCCTTGCTTGGAGAACACCTCGTGAGATTAAACAATAAAAAACATTTTCTGTATGCAACAGATACTTTTTTAATTTTTTTTATGGGATTTTTTTCCATCTCCCTGTGGAAATGGCCAGATGTCCTGCCAATTGCATTTTTTCTTATTTTTGGTTTTTCTGTATCTTTTATATGCGGTTTTCAATTTCCTGTTATTTTTCGTTTTAATGAAAACAGCAACAAGGCATTAAGCAGTTTTATTTCAGCAGATCTTATAGGTGCTGCAATAGGCGCACTTTTTACAAGTGTAATATTGATTCCTTACTTAGGTATTATCAAGGCAGCAATTGCCTTGATGTGTCTGAAACTTACAAGTTTATTTGTTATGGCAACAGTTATAAAAAATGAAAAAAATTAGCAGACGTTGTTTTCTTGCTTCAAGCTCGGTTTTGTTTTCAGGATTAAAGCCCTCTTATGCTTTTTTTAATTTTTCAGGGGAAAAAAAAGACAGTTCAAACCAGGATGATATCAGAGGTAGAATATTTAAAAATGATGCACCTGAAAAACTCTGGAAATGGTCTCGTGAAGGACACCATTACAAAAAAAAACATGGAAACAAAGTGGTTTGCCAGATATGCCCCCATAAATGCGTGCTTTCTCCAGGGGATCGAAGCCTATGCCGCTCAAAAATAAATTACAAGGGTAAACTTTTCAGTCTCACATACGGCAATCCTTGTGCTATACACATAGATCCTGTTGAAAAAAAACCACTTTTCCATTTCAAACCCAGTTCAATGGTTTATTCGTTATCCACAACAGGTTGTAATTTCAGGTGCCTTAACTGTCAAAACTGGGAAATATCCCAGGCTAAACCTGAAAAAGTGAGACACTTTGATCTTTTTCCATCAGATATTGTTTCCAATGCAAAACGATCTAAAGCAAAATCAATAGCATTTACATATGCTGAAGCTGTCACATTTTATGAATATATGGCAGATATAGCCAAACTTTCTAAAAAAAACGGGTTGCATAATTTGCTTATCTCAAATGGTTATATCAACAAGCGGCCCTTGTCTGATTTGTGCCAGAACCTTGATGCTGCAAACATCAATCTCAAAGCATTTAGTGACACAATATACAAAAAACTTAATGGGGGTCGGCTAAAACCTGTGCTTGACACTTTTAAAACCCTGCATGAAAACAATATCCATTTTGAAATTACCAACCTTGTTGTTCCAGGATATGTTGACAATACAGATATGGTAAAAAAGATGTGTGAATGGATTATAAACAACGTGGGAATAAATTATCCTTTGCATTTTTCTCGTTTTTTCCCTAAATATAAACTTAATAGATTAGCACCTACTCCTGTTGCAACTCTTACACTTTTTCGGAAAATTGCCATGCAGGAAGGACTTCGTTATGTATACGTTGGAAATGTGTTAAATCATGAGGGAAATCATACATATTGTCATAATTGCAAAAAACTGCTTATTGAAAGAAATGGCTATTTTATCACAGCTGATAATTTAGACAAAGGTAAATGTAAATTCTGCAAAAGCAAAATTCCTGGAATATGGTAAAAAAATATAAAGTTAACTTTGATGAGAAAAGGATGAAAAAGAAAATAAATGTATGAAAGCTTTTTCGGGCTTAAAGAAAAACCATTTAAACTTGTTCCCAACCCTGCATATCTTTTTCTCAGCAGGTGCCACGAAGAAGCGCTTGCACATCTTAAATATGCAATTAGCCAAAAAGATGGCTTTGTTTTAATTACAGGATCTGCAGGATGTGGAAAAACAACAATTTGCCGTACATTTATAGAATCTTTAAGCCAACATTTTGAAATAGCATATGTTTTTAATCCAAAATTAGACTCCATACAACTTTTAAAAGCAATTAACGATGAATTTGGGATTTGCGCTGATAAGGATAATTCCAGAGATCTTATAAATGTTTTTAATTCTTTTCTCATAAAGAAAAAAGCTGAAGGAAAAGATGTTATTCTATTAATAGATGAAGCGCACAATTTATCAAAAGATGTGCTTGAGCAGATCAGACTGCTTTCAAATCTTGAAACAACAACAAGCAAATTACTGCAGATTATCCTTGTGGGACAACCAGAGCTTGAAAAAATGCTTGATTCACAGGAACTTATGCAGCTAAAACAACGCATAACCTTGAGCTGTTATTTAACGCCATTCAATATTGCAGAAACAAATGAGTACATCTGGCACCGTTTAAATCTTGCCTCAAAAAACCGTACAGTACAATTTACCAAACCTGCTGTTTACTCAATATACAAGTATTCAAAAGGAATTCCCAGATTAATCAATATTGCATGCGACAGAACTCTTCTTTACGCATTTATTATAAATAAAAATAAAATAACAAAAAGTATTGCAAAAGCTGCGATCGCAGAATTATCTAATAAAGGATATAAAAAACTATATTCATTTGTAAAATTAAAAAAAATAGTTTTACCAATACTCATTTTAGCTTTATCTTTTTTGATATTTTATACCTACAAACAAAAAGAGACAACCGCCAAACCAGTATTAAGTCAAGATCAAAACAGTCAGATTAATCAGCCAGCTAAAAATATTCTAAAAGAAATAGGTTCAGCCTATTTCAATTTTCAGATACTTTATAAATTTTCACCATTTAAACAACCATCTGAAAATAAAAATATAAAAATAGCTACACCCAAGGATTTTTTTTCAAAGCAGGATCAAAACAAAAGGCAATAAATATCATGAGTTCAATATTAGAAGCATTAAAAAAAATTGAAAACAGACCGTCTCAAAATGATAATGTTAAAATATGTTCTGATGATATATATGTTATTAAAAATACATTACATGAAAGTATAAAAAAAAGATGGTTGTATTACAGTTTTATCCCAACAGGGTTTCTTGTGATTACGGTGGTTTTTTTGTTCTGGATGCTTTATTCATATAAACTGACTCCCTATCCCAAACAAACATACAGCAATCTGAGCAAAAATGATGAGCAAACAGCAAAAAATAAGAACAAAGTAAATGTATCTGAATCTGTCACGCTTTCTAATGAAGAAAAAAGCAAGGTGGCAAAACTGCACAAAGAGAAAAAAAAAATAGCTCAGGAGTTGAATACTCAGGAGTTAAAGGATTTTGAACCTGAAAAAAAAAGTAAAAAAAACTTTCCTGAGGAAAACAGCTCGATCCATATTCAATCAGGAGATAAACTATCATTTAAACTACAGGCAATTTTCTGGTCCGATGATCCTAAAGGCCGAATTGCGGTAATAAATGATAAAATTGTCAGAGAGGGTGATTTTATTGAAAACAGATCTGTTAAACAGATTGCACGGGAACATGTTATAATAAATGCTCAAAATAAAAAATGGAAACTAAAGTTTAAATAGTCGGTAGAGTCTCTACTGTTTTTTACAATTTAAAATTGACCCACCTTATAAAAAACTAAAGTTACAGTAGGTGTTGTTATTATCAAGGTTAGATAATAAAGATGCTCTAAATATAGCGCATCTAAATATAAAAACAAATATTTCTGGTAATGGGTAAAAACATGTGATAATTTTTGTTAATACATGATGAATCATTATTAATGATAAGCATTACAGCAAAAAGGAGAGTCAATTGCTTTGAAACTTACCTTTGGTTTTTCACCTTGTCCTAATGATACTTTTATGTTTCATGGAATAGCTTCAGGCATAATGCAACTTGAAAATTGTGATTTTTCAATACAACTTCATGATGTGGAAACTCTCAACCAAATGGCAATGAAAAGCCATCTTGATATAACAAAAATCTCTTTTTATGCTTGGCTTAATGTCAAAAATAATTACCAGCTTTTAAATAGCGGTTCAGCTTTGGGGCATGGCTGTGGCCCTGTTCTTATTTCAAAACAAAATGTAAAACATGATGAAATACCGCGTCTGCGTATAGTACTACCTGGCAAATGGACAACGGCTCATCTTTTGTTCAGACTTTGGGCGCCAGAAGCTGTAAATAAAATATTTGTGGACTATGGTCAGATTTTTGACTGTCTTATGTCTGATGTGGCGGATTTAGGCGTTATTATACATGAAAGCAGGTTTACTTTTGAAAAGGCAGGTTTTAAGACAGTAGTTGATTTGGGTGCATGGTGGGAAAATGAAACAAAAATGCCCATACCCCTTGGTTGTATTGTAGTAAAAAACACAGTTCCAGATGAAATAAAAAAACGATTAGATGTTTTGATAAAAAACAGTATCAAGTATGCCATGACAAATCCAAATAAATCTTTACCATATATCAAAAAGCATGCACAGGAAACCGGCGATGCAATATTGCAAAAACATATTAAAACATTTGTTAACGACTTTAGCTTGGATCTTGGTGATAAGGGAAATGCAGCAGTAAAAAAACTTGAGGATATGGCGCGCCTTGCTGGAGTCATTTGTTAAATGATAGGTATTATATTTGCAACTTTAATGGAAGCTAATCCGTTTCTTAAAAAAACCTGTGCTCAAAAAGTTGAAACCCGTCTGTTTACTATATATATGGCAGATATGTCTGAAAATGGGGGAAAAATTATTATCTGCATATGTGGAATGGGAAAAGTTGCAGCAGCACTGGCTACACAAAAACTGATTTGCAATTATAAAATTAAAGCAGTTATAAATGCTGGTATTTGTGGTTCTTTGATTGCAGAATGCAAAACAAAAGAACTATTTTTGATATCATCTGCTTTAGAAGGTGATTTGAAAGAATTTGGTAAACTATCTGCCCCTTATTTGTGTGATAATAAATTTTTCACTGGTATGAAAAAAGCTTCTCTTGTTACCTGTGATGCTCCTGTATTTGATTCGGCAATAAAGAAAAATTTTGCAAAATTAGCAGATCTTGTGGATATGGAGGGTGCATCTGTTGCAAGAACAGCTTTAATGTATGGTATGCCATGCATGCTTGTAAAAGGTGTGACTGATATTGCAAATTCTAAAAGCCGTGTGGAACTGAAACAAAATTTAAACGAGGTTTCAGAAAAAATAGCTCAAACATTAATTAATTATCTATTTTGATTTATTGGGGCTTGGTTCTAATTTCGGCTATACACTGAGCTAATGGACTAAGATAGAACCAATCCATTTTTTGGTTTAATTTATAGTTTTTGTTAGGAACAAGGATTTAATAAATAAAAGATGGATTCAGAAATAAAAAACAAAGGTTATACTAAAAAAATATTAAAATTTACAAAAGTTGAACATACTTTGTTTAGCCTGCCTTTATTATTTACTGGTGCATGGATGGGGTCAAATGGAAGTTTGCCATCTTTTAAAGTAATGTTTTTAATTGTAATTGCAGCTATTGGCGCAAGAGTGTTTGGCATGGCGTTTAACCGTATTTTTGACAAAAAAATGGACGCTGAAAATCCCCGCACATCATCAAGGGAGCTTCCTGCAGGAGAGTTGTCAGTAAAAAATGCTTTAGCAATAGCATTTGCAGGGCTATTAATTTACATTGCAGCCTGCATCATACTAGGAGGGTTATGTTTAAGCCTCTCTTTTTTGCCTGTAATTCCCTTGTTTGGGTATTCACTGCTAAAAAGATTTACAAGCCTTTGCCACTTTGGTATAGGATTATGTTTGGCATTGGCTCCTCTGGGTGCATTTGTTGCGGCTTCAGGTACCCTTGATTTTACGTTTCCTGTGTTAATATTTTCGCTTTTTGTTTTTTGCTGGATGAGTGCTTCTGATATCATATACGCTTTAATGGACATTGAATTTGACAGAAAAAGCGGTGTATTTAGTTTACCTGCCAGATTGGGATCTTTCCTTGCCCAGATAATTGCCGCTACAGTTCATGTTGTGGCAGTTATTTGTATAGTTGTAATTGTGCTTTTTGTTGATGGAGGAATTTTTGCATGGATTGCGCTGTTTACAGGCATTGTGGCATTTGTATTGATGTATGTTCCTAAAGTGCCTGTTGCTTTAAGGTTTTTTCCCATTTCTTCAATAGCAGGCATTGCAGGAGCTTTAGCTCCAATTATAGGATAAAATTATTTTGCTTACATTTTATATTTTTTTTGCAGGCCAAAGCGTTCATGCTTCTATTTCAAGGAGGTTTATCCGTGCATTTCATGGATTTGCGTTCATTTATTAAATACCTGGAAACAAATGGCGAACTTATAAGGATTACACAGCAAGTTGATCCTGATCAGGAAGTGACTGTTATTCAGCATAAAGTAATGGATAGAAAAGGGCCTGCTCTGCTATTTGAAAATGTAAAAGGGTCACACTATAGTATTGTTTCGAACCTGTTTGGAACAAAAAAACGTGTTAACATGGTATTTAAAGGTTCACCGGAAAAAGTTGGTAATGAAATATATAAATTGTACGAACAGATTGTTCCGCCTAATTTGGGAAATCTTTGGAAGTCACGTAAGGGCTTGCTTAATATTGTAAAATCCAGGCTGCGAAAAGTGAAAAAAGGTCCAATATTAGAAACAGTACAGGAACCTGCTGATTTGAATAAACTGCCTGTATTAACCTGCTGGCCAAAAGATGGAGGAGCATTCTTTACTTTACCTTTGGTGCATACAGTAGATCCTGTGGATGGAAGGGGCAATTTAGGTATATACAGGCTGCAGCGGTTTGATGCCACATCAACCGGCATGCACTGGCAGATAGAAAAAGGCGGCAGCTTCCATTTTTGCCGTGCCAAAGAGCTTGCAAGGCCTTTGCCTGTCAGTGTTATTCTAGGTGGCCCTCCCATACTTACCATAGCTGCTGTTGCGCCTTTACCTGAAGGTATTGATGAAAGACTTCTGGCAGCATATATTCTAGGAAAGCCCATTGATATGATCAAAAGAGAAGGTACTGGCCATCTTATACCGGCTCGTGCTGAATTTGTACTGGAAGGTATGGTAAATGATAATGATTTGATGTGGGAAGGACCTTTTGGTGATCACTTTGGACATTATTCTTCTGCATCTTATTATCCAGTGTTTCGCGTTGATCGTGTTTTGGCCAGAAAAGATGCGATTTATCCGGCAACAGTAGTTGGCAAACCTGTGCAGGAAGATTTTCATATTGGTGTTGCGTTGCAGGAAATGGCAAGGCCAATGTTAAAAATCATACATCCGGCAATTTCAGATATTTGGGCATATCCTGAAACAGGATTTCATCCTTTAGCTGTAATGTCAGTAAAACAGCGTTATCCTCGCGAGGCATTGAAACATACAATGGCAATGTTAGGTGAAGGGCAGATATCTTTAACAAAAATCATGATTACAGTGGATCACGATGTAAATGTCAGAAATTTTACCGAGGTTAGCAGGGCATTATGGAAATATCTGGATGCAGCTGAAGGAATACACCTTATCGCACCAACAGCACAAGACACTCTTGATTTTACAGGGCCAGCAATGAATACCGGCAGCCGTTTGATTCTTCTTGCTACCAGAAAAGAGGGTAATCCTGTTAGAACCTGTGAGCCTGACATGCCGCCTGATAAACCATCAGATGTACATAAAGACATTGAAAAATTTGCCGCATGGGGGCCTGCATTTTTAATGGTGCGGTTAAAAAGTGAGAAAAAGATTGAAAAGGTTATTAAATCTTTGCGTTCACATCATATTACAAAACAATATCTGTTCCATGTGCTCTTATCGTCTGATGTTCCTTTTGACAATGATACGCTTTTATTTTGGGGATGGTTTACCAGATTTGATCCTTTAATGGATTTGCATCCTGCCAAACATGTTGTGCAGCAAAACCGTTTGATATTTGATTTTCCCATTGCCATAGATGCAAGGTGGAAAGACAGATATCCTGAACCTGTTGAGTTTGATCCAGCCATTGAAAAACAAGTAAATGAAAAATGGAGCAGATACAATATTTTTTGATCATAAACAATCTATAAACTATTAAAACAGAGATTTTCTATATTAATATAAATGGCTTATTCTTTATTTAACAAAGCATTGGTAAAAGCAAGTTCATGCAAGCGCATTACAAAAAAGGAAGCTTTTGCCCTTGCAGAACATGTAACACCTGATACATTGCATGATCTAGGCGTTGCAGCACTTGAAAATCGTCGCAGACGGTTTGGTGAAAAAGCAACATATGTCTTTAATATCCATATAAATCCCACCAATATTTGTACAATGGGATGCTCTTTTTGCAGTTATGCAGCTTCTTATAAGCAGGCGCATGCATATGTCCTTGAAGAAGATGAGATTTTTTCAAAAGTAAAAAGGCTTAACCCCACTGAAGCACATATTGTAGGAGGGTTAAATCAAATTTGGCCATTTGAAAGAAACGTAAATCTTATTAGAGAACTTAGAAAACGTTTCCCAGATCTTTACATTAAAGCTTTTACAGCTGTTGAGATCGACTATTTTGCAAAAATGTCAAAACTAAGCATTAAGCAGGTATTAGAAAAGTTTTGTGATGCCGGAGTAGACAGTTTGCCAGGCGGCGGAGCAGAAATTTTTTCAGATCGTTTATATAAAAAACATTGGAAAAATAAAATCAGTCCTAAAGAGTGGATTAATATTCATAAGCTTGCACATAAAATGGATATTTTCACAAACGCTACAATGCTTTTCGGGTTTGGTGATACCTGGCAGGAAAGGGTTGATCATATGCTCATTTTAAGAGAAATACAGGATGAGACAAAAGGATTTGTCTGTTTTATTCCCCTTGCATTTCAGCCTGGTAAGGGTAACTTTCTAAAACAGGGGCCAACTCCATTGGAATCATTGACAGTACTTGCTCTTTCACGGCTTATAATTGACAATATTTCTCATTTAAAAAGTTATTGGCCCATGTTTGGCATAGAAACCGCCGGAGCAGGTCTAAGCTGGGGTGCTAACGACATGGATGGCACTCTTACCGAAGAAAAAATTGCCCATTTTGCAGGCTCACCCACACCTTTAGGTATGGCCAGAGACAAGATGGTGGATACTATTTTACTGGCAGGGTTTGAACCGCTTGAAAGAGATGGCCGGTTTTGTCACAAGAAAAAAGATCAACCTTAAACTTTCGTTAACAAGGTGAAAAAATGTCTTTTCCGGTTGCAATGATTCCCTTTGTAAATATGGCACCTTATCGCGAACTTGGCACCCCTGAAGGATGCAGATTTGTTTCTTGCATACCAAGCAAAAGCATTGAAGCTCTTTTAAAAGGAGATGTAATTGCAGCTGCTGTGCCAGTTGGTGGACTGCCTAAGCTGAAACAAGTTGTAACCTGTCTGGGCAGCTTTGGAATTGCAGCAAAGCAGAAATCATTAAGTGTTTTATTTTTTTCAAACAGACCCTTTGAAAGCATAAAAGCTCCTTTAAAAATATTTGTTACAGACAAGTCAGCATCAAGTGTCAGGTTGCTTTATCTGCTGTTTGGATATAAGCATGGTTTTGATTGCTTGCCATATCAGACCAAAAATATTAAAAATGCATGCGGAGAACTGATTATAGGGGATAAAGCATTGGTAAAAAGCCTTAAACTGCATTGCAATGAAGATAAAATATCGTCTGATAATAAAAGAATTTATATTACTGATTTAGCTACTAAATGGTATGTAAAAAATAAACTGCCTTTTGTATTTGCAAGATGGGTAATAAGAAAAGATGCGCCGTGCAAGGTGCGAAAAGCGATTGAAAGCTGGCTTGCAAAATTTAAAAATAATGAACCTGAACTTGTTAAAAGAGCTGTTTTAAAAGCCGCCAGAACAATAAATGTTTCCCCAAAAGATATATATAAATATTTTCAAGCAATTAGAAGAACTCTTGATGATGAGGATCTAAAAGGGCAGGAGCTGTTTTTAAGCGAAGTTGGAAAGAAAGTCAAAGAGCCTTTGTTTGTTTTAAAAGAATAGTAAATATGAAAAAGCAAAATGTAAATATAAAAATAGGCAAACGTTATGACAAAAATGCGGCAATTAAGATGTTAAAGTATATGCCCATGGGCGAGCTTATGCAAAAAGCATATGCAGCCCGCCTGCAACGCATCCCTGGTAATCAGGTAAGTTTTGTCTATGATACAAATCCAAACTATACAAATATCTGTGTTACAAAATGTGCTTTTTGCGCGTTTTACCGCAACTGCAGCGACAGTGATGCTTATACGCTTTCACCTGACAAACTTGCTATGAAAGTTAAAAAAGCATATGATATAGGCGCAACAACTGTGCTGCTGCAAGGAGGACATAATCCTGATTTGGGTGTAGATGATTGGATTTCATATATTCGTGCAATACATTTAGCATGTCCTGATATTCATATCCACCCTTTTAGCCCTGCTGAATATATGTTTATGGCGACAAAAGAAAAAATAAGCGTCAAAAAACTGCTTGAAACAGTTTTTGCCGAAGGCATTGACACAATACCAGGAGGAGGTGCTGAGATTTTAACTGAATCTGTACGCAGAAAAATTGCAAATAAAAAGGCCAGTTCAACAGAGTGGATAGATACATGTAAAACAGCACATGAAATTGGATTTCGCACAACAGCTACAATGATGTTCGGACATGTGGAAACAGATGAAGATATTGTTGACCATTTGCTTGTCTTAAGGGATCTGCAAGATAAGACAGGCGGTTTTACAAGCTTTATCCCCTGGTCCTTTAAACCTGGAGGCTCTTTGCTTGGAAAAAAAATAAGGCAAAGTATTCATCCTGCAAAATATGTCAGAATTATTGCGCTGTCCCGCCTGATTCTTGATAATTTTCAACACATTCAGTCATCATGGTTCAGTGAAAGTGTTTCAGCAGGCCAATTGGGACTTTTGGCAGGAGCAGATGACTTTGGTGGAGTACTTGTGGAAGAAAATGTTTTATTTGAGGCAGGACATGACAGAGCAGCAAGTGTTGACGATGTATTAACAATAATAAAAAAAGCTGGATTTGTTCCTGTTCAGCGTGACTCTTACTACAATATTATTAATACATTTTCTTCTTAACTGATAAAAAAATAGATTTCGTCCTCGTTTCCCAATGTCCATAGAATTGTTTTTTGCAAGGAAAAAGTTTCATGACTGGTAATCCTGATTATACAAATATTCCGTCTATTGGCAAATGCTATCAAATAATCAAGCAAAACCGTATGCTTCCTAATATATTGCAGCATTCCAATCAGGTTGCAAGAGTTGCGTGCGTTATTGTGGATAATCTTAATGATGATATTAAGCTGAACAAGGATCTTGTTATTGCTGCTTCTTTATTGCATGACATAACAAAAACAAGAGCAATAAGTACTTATGAACCCCACGATATTACAGGAGGAAAGGTTCTAAGGGAATACGGGCTTTATGAAATTGCAGCTATAGTGGAAGACCATATTGAATTAAAAAACTTTCAACCTGATGAAATTGTTAATGAAAACGAGATAGTTTATTATGCTGACAAAAGGGTTATGCACAGAAAAATAGTGAGCCTTAAAGAAAGAATTAAAGATGTTGCAAAACGATATGCAACAACACCTATTGTAAAAAAAGCTTTGGTTAAAAAACTTGATATCGCATTTGAAGTTGAAAAAAAAATCGCAGAATTTTTAAAAAAAGATATAAATAAGCTGTTTCAAGGAATAGAAGAAGATCATACTCCTTTGGTAACTGCTTCAACAACTAAACTAAAAATTTAAAAAAGAGGATCTCGTCCATAAGTTAAAAAAATCAATACGTTGCTCAACAAAAAAAGATATATTGCAATTGGAAAAAAAAAATAAACAAGATACATTGATTTCGGCTGATCAAAACCGTCAAATGTTCGATTTGATTGCCAATCGGTATGATTTTATGAACAAGGTTATGTCACTGCTTCTGGATCGCTACTGGCGCATGCGAGCTGCAAAAATACTCAATCCACAGAAAACTGACAGCATTCTTGATATAGGCAGCGGAACAGGCGATATGGTTCTTGAAATTTTAAAACAAAAACCAGGTGTTAAAGTTACTGGAATTGACCCTGCTGAACAAATGCTATTGATTGCTAAAAAAAAGGTGGCAAGGTTTAATACGCAAAACCCGCCATGTATAGAAGCTGGCAATGCAATATGTTTGCGTTATGAAACCAATAAATTTGATGGTGTTATAAGCGCTTTTTGTATTCGCAACGTTGTTGATCGCATCAAAGCTTTTGCCGAAATGCACAGGGTTTTAAAGCCAGGAGGCAAAGCTGTGGTGCTGGAGTTGACAAGACCAAATCAAATATTCATGCCAGCTTACAAATTATATACAAAAATATTTGTAAAAATATTAGGCAAACTTTTTTCATCAAATACTGCATATTCCTATCTTATAGATTCAATAAATGATTTTCCTGATACCAAAATAATGCTTGCAAAAATGCAAAAAGGTGGTTTTGAAAAGGCTACAACTGTATCTCTTACAGGTGGAATTGTGCATATTTTCATTGGAGAAAAAACTGGATGATTTGTGATTTGACAAGCTGTTAACACAGTTTTAGAATTTGCATTCTGCAGCAGCCTGTCGAATAAGGTTGTGGAAAAAAGAGCTCCAAGAATTTGCAAATGATACTGGGCTTGAAATAACAGTCAGCCATTTTCCACCGGGAACAAGCAAATGGAATAAAATTGAGCATCGACTTTTTTCGTTTAGGAAAAGAATTTTAATTAAGTAAACGTAGTCATAAATAATAATAACAGCAGGTTATAAAAATCTATATTTTTTTATTTTAATATGCAATATTAGCGGTGATATTTCAACCATTAATCAGATGA
>Ga0209344_10004029_pt1 | contig 13878 bp, 15 predicted proteins | sample Cruoilmetagenom6_FD_187293 | JGI IMG/M metagenome (GOLD analysis project Ga0209344, IMG submission 187293) | Oil polluted marine microbial communities from Coal Oil Point, Santa Barbara, California, USA - Santa Barbara Oil Seep Sample 6 (SPAdes)... | ecosystem: Environmental > Aquatic > Marine...
ATGTTCACCTGCTTCGACCGTTGGATCGCTGTGAACATAAACCATTACCAAACCCTCCTTTTCGAACACGTTACAAACCCAAGTGTTAATTTCGGGTTTGTTCAACGCTCACATTCAAAAATGGCGCCAGTATGGAGAAATCTAAGCTTCCGTCGGGAAATTTCTTAAGGAATGGTAAATCACATCACCCAGAAACGCCTCAAAGACCTGCGTCTGATTCAATCTGGCGACGTGACTTTCGGGCGCGTTCAGTCGCCGATTTCAACTGTCCGCAGGCGGCCATAATATCCTCACCACGCGGCTTACGTACCGGGCTAGCATAGCCCGCATTGTGGACAATATCAGCAAAGGCGCGGATGCGGTTGTTTGAAGATCGTACATAAGGTGCACCGGGCCATTCGTTGAACGGGATTAGGTTGATCTTCGCCGGAATACCTTCAATCAGGCGGATTAGGCGGTGTGCATCCGCATCGCTGTCGTTCACATCCTTGAGCATCACATATTCAAACGTGATCCTTTCAGAATTGCTAACTTTAGGGTAACTGCGCAGCGCATCGAGCAATTTTTCAAGGTTCCATCGTTTGTTGATTGGCACCAGTTTATCGCGCACTTCGTCCGTCGTGGCGTGAAAACTGATCGCCAACTGGCACCCGATTTCTTCTGCAGTACGAGCAATTTCGGGCACGACACCCGACGTGCTTAGCGTGATCCGGCGGCGTGACAGCTGAATTCCCTCAGGGTCCATCGCGATTTTCATCGCATCACGCACGTTTTCAAAATTATAAAGTGGTTCGCCCATGCCCATCAGAACGATGTTGCTCAACAATCGGGTTTCGACATTGCGGGCCCCACGTTCCGGCCATTCGCCCAAATCATCGCGCGCCACCATGACCTGACCGATGATTTCCCCAGCGGTCAAATTCCGGACCAGTTTTTGCGTACCCGTGTGACAGAATGAACATGTCAGCGTGCACCCGACCTGACTTGAGATACACAAGGTTCCGCGATCAGTTTCCGGTATGTAAACCACCTCGACCTCGTGACCGCCGGCGATCCGCACCAAATATTTCCGCGTGCCATCGGTGCTGACCTGACGGCTGACAACCTCGGGGGTTTCCATCACGAAATGTTCGGCGAGTTCGACGCGGTACGTTTTGCTGAGGTTGGTCATCTCAGAAAAATTACGCACACCCCATTGGTAAATCCACTGCCAGATCTGGCCCGCGCGCATCTTGGCCTGCTTTTCAGGTGTGTCATGCGCAATCAAAACCTCGCGCAACCCGTCACGCGTCAGGCCAATAAGATTGATCGGCCCCTCGGGTAATTTACGGGGAATGGTCAAAACGTCCTGCGTGATGGGGGCGGTATCGGTCATAACTGTTCGGGGCTCATATGCGTAAAGCGTTTCGAGAAAAAGCTGCGGCGCAACTTGATTTCGAAGCGCTCACAACATCAATAAGTCCAAAGCAATTTGCGCCTAACTTTTGAGGCAAGTTTATAGCAAAACGCTTTTAGATGCGCCTCCATATCGGATTCGTGCGACAATGCCAAAGGTTTCCCCACACAGGGGTTTTACATCTGGGTTGTTTGAGCTCACATCGGGCTCAAGTCATTTACAGCGCTTGGATGCCTCATCCATGGCAGCTGTGTAACCCAACAACGAGAATGTATCTTTGGTCTGCGTTCCCCGTGAGGACCGCGCTGTCAGAATTGCATTTGACCCGCGTTTAAGGGCCGCAATAATTTTGGTGTCGTCTTCCGAGCTTGCCGGCCAGGCCCATTCACCTTCAACAAACAATTCAAATTCGGTTCCGCCAATATTCAAATTGACCGTGGAATCACCCGCGAAAGGATAACCGCCGGTAAATGCAACCTGTCCCGACACGCCTGCATCAGGGCGGAAGAACGTCATAAACAGGATATCGCCGCGCCGCACAGCGACTGCACGGCCATTTTTGGTGTTCACAGTCTCGGTTGGCGCGGACACCGCCCAACATTCGCGGGGGTTTTTGTCTTCAAAAACACTCCATGCGGTTTTTGCGGCAACCTGATTTGTGCTTTCTTCCTGCGCCATCGCGCCCAAAGCCAACACGGAAAATGCAACGCTAACTACGCCACGCAATATACGTAATACCATTTGTTCAGCCTCCAAGCTGACCTTAAGCCTCAATCAAATTCTGCTGCGCCCTGTTTCTCGGGATTTTGCATCGCAGCAGGCTGTACTTTCTCGACATTGCAATATTAGCCTGAAACAGACCAGAAACGAAAGAATGAATTGGCGGAAAGCCGCACATACAGGTCAAAGAGGAGCAAGTTCATGTCACATGCCGTCCCAATGGTAGAAATCTGGCGTGGGCCTTTGATGGAAAGCGTCCACACGGGCCACGCTGTGATTTGCGATGCTTCCGGCGGTATCGTCGAATCGTGGGGTGATCCTCAGTTACAAATTTTGCCACGCAGTGCATCGAAGATGATTCAGGCGCTCCCTTTGTTAGAAAGTGGGGCGGCAGAAACGTTTGGACTCAAACCCCAACAACTGGCATTGGCATGCTCGTCTCACAATGCGGCGGCAATTCACACAAATCTCGTTTCTGAATGGTTGGGAAATCTTACGCTCTGCGACGACGATTTCCGTTGTGGACCACGCATGCCCAAAGATCAAACTGCCGAATGGGAATTGATACGGTCCCACAAAAACCCCTGCCAGATGCACAACGTCTGTTCCGGCAAACATTCCGGTTTCCTGACTCTGGCCAAGCATTTGGGGGCAGGACCGGAATATGTTGAGCCCGACCACCCGGTTCAAAGGGCCTGTCTGGAGGCCTACGAATCTGTGACCGGCGAAGACAGCCCCGGACATGCGATAGATGGCTGTTCAGCGCCCAATTTCATTACGACCCTGCATGGGATGGCCCGCGCGATGGCGTTTTTCGCGTCTGCCCGCGACGGCGCGGATGCACGTCAATCCGCGGCTGTCCGATTGTGGCAAGCCATGGTTGCACATCCCGAATACGTGGCAGGTGAAGATCGCTCCTGTACCGACCTGATGCGCGCCTGCAAGGAACCGGTCGCGTTAAAAACCGGCGCAGAGGCGATTTTTATAGCTATCATTCCGGGCCGAAAGCTTGGCATCGCAATCAAAATCTCGGACGGGAACGACCGCGGCTCAGAGTGTGCCATCGCGGCAATCTTGGTAAAACTGGGCGTAATTGATGCCGATCATCCTTTGGTGCAAAAGTACATGAACGCACCAATCACCAATTATCGCGGTATCACGACGGGCATGATCAAACCTGCCGCTGCTTTGCTCTGATTTGACGGTTCCGGCCTTGCGCGCGTGGTAGAAACCGGACATTTTGAACTTGTTCTCAGGGCGGGGTGAAATTCCCCACCGGCGGTAAGGGGCCTCGTGCCTTAAGCCCGCGAGCGCGAGGGTTTTCTTCTGAATTCTCTTGGTCAGCAGATCTGGTGTGATTCCAGAGCCGACGGTGAAAGTCCGGATGAAAGAGAGCGTGAAGGTAAACACAGGCATGGTGCCTGCGTGACCCCTTTTCGTTTGATGCTCTGGGTGACGTGTCAAATAGGAAAGGAGCCTTTACATGACACTTCCCCGATACGCCTTTATCAAGGCGAACTGGCATTCTGACATTGTTGATCGCGCACTTGATGGATTCGCCGAGCTGATTTCAATGGATCAGATCGACGTTTTTGACGTTCCCGGCGCGTTCGAGATGCCGCTTCTGGCGCGCGACCTCGCTGGCACGGGCCAATATGCAGCCGTTGTCGCGGCGGCATTTGTTGTCGACGGTGGGATTTACCGTCACGATTTTGTGGCTCAGGCCGTCGTTGATGGTTTGATGCGCGCAAGTTTGGATACCGGAGTACCAGTTTTGTCTGTGTCACTGACACCGCATCACTTCCAGGAAACTGACCACCACATCGCAATCTTCGCGTCACATTTCGTTGAAAAAGGCCGGGAGGCCGCGCGTGCTGCATTGGTAATCGGCAAAACGCGAGCACGTATCGCCGCGTAGATCGGGCCTACCCGAGATAATCCCGTAACGCTGGCGGCGGATTATCCAAAAGCGCATCCACGGCTTGAGGTGGGTGCGCAATTCCGTCCACGACGAGAACAACTTCGTCCGCGATCCTTCGCGCATCTGCCGGGTCATGACTTACCATCAAAAGGGTCGCACCTGTTTCGCGCACCAGATCAGACACCAGATCCAGCATCTCTGCCTTCAGCGCAGGACCAAGAGCGGCAAAGGGCTCGTCCAATAGCAGTAGATCACGCCCTTGCACCAACACCCGCGCCAAAGCCACGCGGCTTTGTTGCCCACCGGACAAGGCCGCAGGTTTACGGGCACTAAAATCGGACAATCCGACACGTTCCAATGCCGCATCAACCTGAGAAATTTGCGCTGTGCTCAGCCTCAAATCAGGCCTTAGACCTAGTGCCACGTTTTGCGCTGCCGTTAAATGTGGAAAAAGATTACCATCCTGAAACAGCATCGCCACTGGGCGTTTGCCAGGCTCCAGATTGCTCAGGCAGTCAGCGCCCCAAGCGATTGTTCCAGCCGCCAAAGGCAAGAACCCGGCAATTGCCTCGATTAATGTTGACTTGCCTGCACCCGAAGGGCCGATAACAGCCACGCGTTTTCCGCGTTCTATGTTTAAATTGACCGCTAAACTGAAACCGCCATTGGTAATTTTGCATTCTTCAAGCTTCAGCATGCCAACGCCCTCCACGGTCAAACACCCAAAATGCACCTAGGGATAGAACAAGCAACAACAATGCTCCGCTGGCTGCTGCATCCATCCGGTAGGCCCCCATCAGGCGATAAATTTGCAAAGGCAAGGTTGCCGTATCGGGATCCGCGAACAGCGTGATAACACCAAGATCACCCATCGAAAGCGCCGCCGCCAATCCGGCAGAAAACCCTATTTGTGCCCGCATACGTAGCAATAGTACGTGCCTCACAAAAGGAAAGCCTTTCATATCCAGAGAGAGTCCCAATTTTCCATATTGCCCGACAACTTGCCGTGCCCGGGGTACCAGTATGCGCAGGGCAAAGGGTAGCGCCATTACAGCGTTAACAATCGCCGTCACCGGAAGCGCCAGTACGGTGGGATTGGCAAAGGGATGAATGAGGATGAACAACCCCGTTCCAATCACCAAAGGCGACGCGGCCAACCCCAGAATACCAGATATCTCAATGATCCCTCGTTTCCCAACGGCTGCGGCAAAAGACATCGGTAAGGCCATCAACAACAATATAATGGTGCTGGACAAGGCCAATATCACCGAAATTCCGGCAGCCTTGAAAACCTCGATTGGTAATGTCGACAACCCGATCAGACCACTTAAAACGATCGCGGATAAAGGTAACAACAGGAACAACGCCGCAATACCGATCCAAAACACGTCAAACGTTTGGGCGCCAACCCCTGTTCCGTCCCAGCGTCGCAACACGCGATCAAGCTCCGCCCCTAGCCCGTGATTTCGTGAAAAGCGAAGCGCAATGAGCGCGGCACCCGCAGTGAGGATCAGCTGTAGACCGGATAAGATCGCCGCGCGCCCTAAATCGAAATCAAACCGAAACGCCTGATAGATTGCCAGTTCAATCGTTGTGGCGCGCGGGCCACCACCCAATGTGAGCGCAACGGCAAAACTGGTTAAGCAAATCGCGAATACTATGGCCAATGCGCCCGGAACCACCCGTTTTAACAATGGCAATTCGATCAGCCCGAACATAGCCCGCGGTCCTGCATTCAACTGTGCTGCAAGGCGGTATTGTTCAGACGGGACCTCTTGCCAGGCTTGAAGAATCAAACGCGTTGCCAAAGGCAGGTTGAAAAAGACATGCGCAAGGACAACACCATGTAGCCCGTAGATGGACAACGGCGGCAGCCCGACAAAACCCAGTGCCTGACTGATCCAACCAGAGCGGCCAAAGACATGCAACAGGCCAAGAATAGCGACAATAACTGGCAAAATAAACGGCGCGCCCAGCAATGCAATCAAGGCGCTACGCCCCGCAAAACGCCGTCGTGCCAACGCACGGGCGACCGGGATAGCAAGCCCAACACTTAACACAGCGGACAAAATTGCTTGGGTGAGTGTGAAGCGAAGTGCTGCCCAATCGCTTGAGCCAAGGCCACGCCCCTCCTCCGCACGCAGCGCAACCGCCGCGAGCGTTCCCAGAATGAGGGCCGCCACAAATAGTGCGGCCCCGATCCCGGTTCGTGCATTTATTGGCTGAGCGCGTTCAGCCATTCGTCCAGCGCGACTTCGCGTACCGCAGCGGCTTCATCGGAACTGAACAACAACGATTGTTCTTCGCCAATCGGCTTATCGAATCCAGAAGGCAGTGCTTCGTCTGGCGTAAAGGCGGGATACATCCAGTTTGTCGTCGGGATAATCGATTGAAATGCGTCTGACATCATGAAATCCAGGAACTGATCGGCCAATTCAGGTTGATCTGTGGCTTTCAGTTTCGCAGCAACTTCGATTTGCATGTAATGCCCTTCCTGAAAGGCCGCTGCCGCTTTTGACTCATCTTCTTCGGCGATCAGGTGATAGGCAGGCGAAGTTGTATAGGACAAAACCATGTCCGCCTCGCCATCCAAAAACAAGCCATACGCCTCGGACCAGCCTTTGGTCACTGTCACGATATTGTCGGACAAGCCTTCCCAGATTGCGGGTGCCTCGTCGCCATAGGCTGCCTTGACCCACAATAGCAAACCCAGACCGGGTGTTGATGATCGCGGGTCCTGAATAACGATTTTCTTGTCGCTGGCCGCGAGTTCCTCAAATGAGCCCGGTGCGCCTTCGCCGACGTTGAAAACAAAAGCGAAATACCCCCAGTCATAGGGTAGGAAAATCTTGTCGTTCCAATCACCTGCTTCGCCAAACGGGTTTGGCACGTCCACAACCACATGTTTCCCGTGTTTGGCAAACAATCCGGTTGCGGCGGCCGCAGCCGTCAGGTTGGTATCAAGGCCCAACACGATGTCCGCTTCGGAACGTGCGCCTTCAAGTTTCACACGCGACAACAATGCAGCGCCATCATCAACGCCAACAAATTTTAGATCGCAGGCACATACAGCCTCGAATGCTTCTTCTACTGCAGGGCCGGGGCCCCAATCGGAAACAAAACTGTCGTAGGTATAAACGGTCAATTCGGGCGTGTCGGCGACAGCCGCCGATGCGCTCAAAATTCCCGCAGCAACAATAAGATACTTCATGGCATCCTCCATTGCGGCGATAGGGCAAGGATGGATGTTTTATCCGTTAACCTTCCCTCCGCCGGTTCTAGCCGGTTCAGGTTCAACGGGTTCGCTTGCACATCTCAGTTAGGGAAAAACCTAACACCCCGAGGTAGGGCGATATCTAGACCTGAGCGCATAAGAAGACAAGGGGTTAGAAAGTGGTTTGCGGTAGCGCAAAATCATCTGAATGTTTGGCAATCAGGATGCCGTAGCCAAGTTGTTTGATAACCGGTTTAGTTCGGCGATCAACCCCCGAAGCTCGTCCAATTCCAACCCTGTCGACGCGACCATACACGCCGTAATTTCGGGCGCATGGTTTTTCAACGCTCTCCCTGTCTTGGTCAAATGGACGAAAACCTGCCGTTCATCTTCGGTGCCGCGTTTACGGATGACATGGCCCAGCTTTTCCAATCGTTTCAGTAATGGTGTCAGTGTACTGGATTCCATTCTGAGGCGCTTGGACAATTGGCCGACGCTTTGATTATCCTGCTCCCACAACAAAGTGAGTGTGATGTATTGAGGGTAAGTCAAATCAAGAGGTTTCAAAAGTGGCGCATACGCCCGATTGATCACATGCGCCGCGCTATAGGTCGCAAAGCAAAACATCTCATCTGCTTGTGTTGGAAGATCATGCATTTCAAAATTACTACCAGGGTCAGGGGCTTTAAGTTGTGCACGATTTAATTGCGTTGACAAGAAGGTGGAAGTTTATTTAATTATCTTGCGATTAATTCGTGCACGATATTAATAGGAGAATTCAATGTCCTGGTTACCCACACTACTCACAGATACGCCCGAAGCTGGATATGAAATCGCCATCAAACTGTCCCGAATGGCGGTTAAGAAGACACAACCAGATGATGCCGCACGTAACAAGATGCGCCCGATATACGCTAACGACGCAGACAGTTTGATTATGTCATCCCACGTGGTTGCGGCAAATTTCCAAACTGTCGCCCAGGCGAACAATTATTGGCGGGACTGAAAGGGCGCGAGCATTGCCAACGCCGCAGGATGATACCTCAAGTACCCTAGTAAAAGCTTTGCGGATCAATATCGATACTCAACCGCACTGAATTGGGCGGCTTGAATTGCCCAACCCATTGCGCCACCGCGCCTTGCAAAGCGACGCCTTTCGGAGCCTTCACCAACAGACGAACGCGATGCCGCCCCCGAACACGCGCAATTGGCGCAGGAGCCGGGCCAAATACCTGCGCCCCTATCTGACGCAAGGCAACGTCGTTACGCGCCAGGGCGTTACCCAGATCAAACACCTCCTGCATATCGGGTGAGGATAAAATGATACCCGCCATCCGTCCGTAGGGAGGCACGCCCGCATGACGGCGTTCGCTCGCCTCAGCTTTCCAGAACCCTTCTTCGTCCCCCGACAGTATGGACCTTATAACGGGGTGATCCGGCTGAAAGGTTTGTAACATCGCAACCCCCGGTTTGTCGGCACGCCCCGCCCGGCCCGCAACCTGCCGCATCAACTGAAACGTCCGCTCAGCTGCACGCATATCTGAGCCCTGCAGGCCCAAATCTGCATCGATCACTCCCACCAATGTCAGAAGCGGAAAATTGTGCCCTTTAGCCACGAGCTGGGTTCCAATAATGATGTCTGCATCACCGTCCGCAATTGCCCGGATCTGACCCTTAAGCGCGCGGGCAGATCCAAACATATCGGACGAAAGCGTTGCAATCCGCGCATCCGGAAACAGGGCTGTTGCTTCTTCGCTCAATCGTTCAACACCAGGCCCAACAGCGGCAAGGCGATCCTCGGCCTCGCAGGAGGGGCAAATAGACGGCATCGGTTTAGTTTCACCGCATTGGTGGCACATCAGGCGTTTCAGAAACCGATGTTCAACCATGCGGGCATCGCATTGATCACACCCGATTTGATGCCCGCAAGCTCGGCATAAAGTAACTGGCGCATATCCCCGGCGATTGATGAACAACAACGCCTGTTCACCCGCTTCAATTCGTGCCTGAATGGCATGCCTTAACGTTGACGACACCCAACGATTAGACGGCAGTGTTTCACTGCGCATATCGATAGCTTTGAGTTTGGGCATGATGGCCGCACCGAACCGCGCGTTCAGCTCAAGTCGCGTGTATTTTCCGGCCTCGGCGTTGGCCCAACTTTCAAGGCAGGGGGTAGCTGAGGCCAAAATCACCTGCGCCCCGCATATGGACGCCCGCAACACCGACATGTCACGCGCATTATAAAGAACGCCGTCTTCTTGCTTGTAGGACGTGTCATGTTCTTCATCGACGACGATCAGACCGAGATTTTGAAACGGCAGAAACAGAGCGGACCGCGCGCCGACCACCAATTGCGCACCACCCTGCCCGACCATTTTCCAAGTCCGGCGACGTTCGGTCATGGTCACACCAGAATGCCATTCTGCGGGACGTGTTCCAAACCGTGCCTCGACTCGTGTCAGAAACTCGGCCGTCAATGCGATCTCTGGCAACAACACCAAAGCCTGCCGCCCTTTGCGCAACGTGGCGGCCACCGCTTCGAGGTACACTTCGGTTTTGCCCGACCCTGTGACACCGCGCAATAAGGTCGTTCCGTATTCTTCGGATTCGACCGCTCGGGATAACTCGCTCGCGCAGACCTCCTGCTCATCGGTCAGGTCTTTACCGCCCCAATCCGGATCCAAGCGGCGAAACGGGGTATCGCGCGGCGTGTCTTCTTCGGACACAACCCCTTGCTTAACCAACCCTTTCACAACCGAAGAAGAGACCCCAGCCTGTTCTGACAACTCTTTCAATGTGAAGGACAGGTCTCCAAATTCTACAAGAACTTGCATGACTCGACGGCGAGCATCTGTGACACGATCAGGCTCTCCTTGGCCGCGCCGGTAAACCTTGCGCATCGACGGTGGATCGCTCAACCCCGGCGCACGAGTCGCCAACCGCAACATCGCGGGCATCGGGGTAAGCGTGTAATCGGCGGCACGTTTCAGGAACTCCTGCATCTCGCCGCGCATCGGTGCGACGTCCAGCACCCGAATGACAGAGCGCACTTTGTTTATGTCAAAATCACCCTGCCCCGGGCCCCAAACAACGCCCAATACTTTGCGCGGCCCCAAGGGTACCTCGACAAATGCCCCGACATGGCAACCACCTTCAGGTGCCTTGTAGTCCAACACCCGGTCCAGGGGTTGAGTCGTCAACACCCCGACAAGGGACCCTTCGTCAAAATACTCAGTAAAGGCGGGTGTCAAACGCAGACTCCGTTAAAAGGGTTTCAGCAGCTCAGTCTATGAGGTAAACGCTTCTGCAAGAAACTCCAATCCGCTCATGAGAGGCCGACACATGAAATTTTTCGTCGATACCGCCGAAGTCGATCAAATCGCAGAACTGAATGACCTTGGTATGGTCGATGGGGTGACAACAAACCCATCGCTGATCATGAAGTCCGGTCGCGACATTTTGGAAGTTACCAAAGAGATCGCAGATATGGTCGACGGTCCAGTCAGCGCCGAAGTTGTTGCAACAGACGCCGATGAAATGATCGCTGAAGGTCGTAAGTTGGCAAAAATTGCAGACAACATTGCAGTGAAAGTGCCACTGACATGGGCCGGCCTGAAAGCCTGTAACGTGCTGTCCAACGAGGGCAACATGGTCAACGTTACATTGTGTTTCTCCGCCAATCAGGCGCTTTTGGCCGCCAAGGCCGGTGCCACATTTATCAGCCCATTCATTGGCCGTCTCGACGACATTAACCTGGACGGTATGGAATTGATTTCAGACATTCGCCAAATCTATGACAACTACGGTTATGAAACCCAGATTTTGGCGGCCTCAATCCGCAGCGTGAACCATGCCTATCAGGCTGCTATGATTGGTTCTGATGTGATGACAGCACCGCCCGGTGTAATCAAAAAGATGGCAGAACACCCGCTGACAGATGCCGGATTGGCAGCATTTTTGTCAGATTGGGAAAAAACGGGGCAGAAAATACTTTAACGACGTGCTATAAACCTCGATAAAGGGCGAAAATAACGCACCAAGACGTTGAGGCAAACATGAGCACGAACCCTCGTATGGATGATTCCCTACGCGAAAAGATAATTTCGCAACCCGATGTGATTCTTGATGACAAGGATCTGATGCGCGCGTTGATCGCCGCAAATGAACGCGCAATGGGCGGCAATATTGTTGACCTGCGTGGCATAGCGATGGATCGTCTTGAAACTCGCCTTGACCGGCTTGAAGACACGCATCGTAGCGTTATTGCGGCGGCATACGATAATCTGGCGGGCACAAATCAGGTGCACCGCGCAATTCTGCGCATGCTGGACCCGATGGAATTCGAGGCGTTTCTTCACGACCTGAGTGGTGAAGTTGCGCAAATACTACGAGTTGATTCGATTCGATTGGTTCTCGAATCCGTTCAAAACGATGAAAACCCCACATTGAAGCGGTTGGGTGATGTCCTATCCGTCGCCGAGCCTGGATTTGTTGAGCAATATCTGACAGGCGGCCGCAGTAGCCCGCAACGCCCGGTCACTTTGCGTCAGGTCCACGAAAGTGCAGACAGCATTCACGGAGAAGCCGCGCAATATATCCGCTCCGAGGCATGCCTGCGCCTGGACTTTGGCGAGGGGCGCTTGCCGGGTATGTTGGTGATGGGCGCCGAAGATCCGCATCAGTTCACACCGCAACAGGGCACAGATCTGTTGACCTTCTTTACGGGTGTATTTGAACGAGCCATGCGTCGCTGGTTGTCATGATTTCGCCCGCCGCCCACGATGCTTTGCAAAGCTGGCTGGACGGGCAACGCGCGCTTAATGGTGCCTCTGAAAACACATTAGATGCCTATTCCCGCGATGTTGCGGGATTTTTGACTTTCATGACAGAACACAAGGGTGAGGCACAGGGCCTGTCGCCCTTATCCAAAATTTCCGTCGGCGACATGCGTAGTTGGATGGCGTTCACGCGCGGCAAGGATGTTGGGCCACGATCATTAGCGCGTAAGTTATCAGCTGTGAAATCGTTCTACAGGTGGCTTTCGGATCGCGAAGGGTTTGAACCAACCGCGGTCTTGGCGACCCGATCCCCGAAATTTCAAAAGAAGTTGCCACGACCATTAAGCAAGGATGCAGCGCGCGACGTCATCGACGCGGTTGATCTGCAATCCGACACCCCGTGGATCAGCGCCCGCGATCAGGCGGTTGTTACTTTGCTCTATGGATGCGGTCTTCGGATATCAGAGGCGCTTTCGCTGACGGGTTCGCACCTACCACTGGAAGAAACACTAAGGATCATCGGCAAAGGCGGCAAAGAACGCATTGTTCCGGTTTTGCCAGCGGCACGCGATGCCGTCGTACATTACGCAAAAATTTGTCCATTTCCGATTGAGGCAGGTACGGCATTGTTCCTCGGAAAACGTGGGGGCAAGTTGAACCCCCGCATGGTGCAAAAAGTTATGGAACGAACCCGCATGCAGCTTGGCCTGCCTGCGACGGCCACACCCCACGCAATGCGCCACAGCTTTGCCACACACCTTTTGAACGCGGGCGGCGACCTTCGTGCCATTCAGGAATTACTGGGGCATGCCTCCCTGTCAACCACCCAGGCCTATACAGCGGTGGATACAACGCATTTGATGGATGTTTACGCCCGGGCACACCCCAAAGCCTGATTGCGTCCGCCCACCTTTTGCTACATGAGAGGCCCATGACACGAGAATCCAAAGCATTAGCTGTACATTTGTTAACCGCCTCCGGCGCGGTTTTCGCAATGTTGGCATTGCTGGCTGCGGCTGATGAAAAGTGGAGCCTTATGTTTTTGTGGCTGGTCGTCGCCTTTGTGGTGGACGGCATCGATGGTCCATTGGCGCGCAAATACGAAGTAAACACTTACGCGTATCGGTTTGACGGCAACCTTCTGGACATGATGATTGACTACATCACCTATATTTTCATTCCGGCATTTGCCTTGTTTAAATCGGGCCTTTTGCCAGGTTGGACGGGTTGGGTCGCAATCATATGCATAACCTTTGCCAGTGTCCTTTACCTCGCCGACAGAGGCATGAAAACAAAAGACAAATCGTTTTCTGGATTTCCCGGTTGCTGGAACATGTTGGTGCTTGTCCTGTTCGCCACCGAGCCAAATTTCTGGTTCATTTTGGCGCTTGTCGCTGTGTTGTCCGTCGCAATGTTCTTGCCGCTGAAATTCATCCATCCCGTCCGAACCGAAAGGTGGCGCGTGGTGTCCTTGCCAATGATATTTGCATGGACGTTTTTTGCAGGTTGGGCGGCGTGGGTCGATTTCCATCCGGAAAGCTGGGCCCATTGGGGATTGGTGGTCACATCCATCTATTTGATGGGCGCCGGGATTGCGCAACAAGTTTTTCCCGCCCGCCCCTAAGCGGCGTCAGATCAAAAGACCGGCGGCACCTTCGTGTTTGAGCAACCAAACCTTTGCTTCAACCCCACCTTTGCCAGAAAAACCACCAAGGTTAGAGGCCCCTAATACCCTGTGGCATGGGATAATTATTGGAATGGGATTGCCACCGCATCCACTGCCAACAGCCTGAGCGGGAACATTCAAGTCCTTGGCGATATCACCATATGTGCAGGTTTCGCCAAA
>Ga0209344_10004030_pt1 | contig 13878 bp, 13 predicted proteins | sample Cruoilmetagenom6_FD_187293 | JGI IMG/M metagenome (GOLD analysis project Ga0209344, IMG submission 187293) | Oil polluted marine microbial communities from Coal Oil Point, Santa Barbara, California, USA - Santa Barbara Oil Seep Sample 6 (SPAdes)... | ecosystem: Environmental > Aquatic > Marine...
ACATTATTCACCTTGCTTGGTTTTATTGGTCTTTATTTGTTATTGGGATTGCTATTTTTAATGCTAGCAGGAAAAATCATCAATAAAGGGCCTGAAACCACAAAACAAATCTAACTATGGAATTATTCTGGTATATCGTTTTAATGACAATGTTGACCATCTATGTTATTTTGGATGGTTATGATTTTGGTGCAGGCATCATCCATTTGTTTTTTGCCAAAACCGAAAAGGATAAAAAAGCTATTACAAGCGCAATTGGCCCATTCTGGGATGCCAACGAAGTTTGGCTTATTGCTGCTGGAGGTGTGTTGTTTTTTGCTTTTCCCACTTTATACGCATCATCATTTAGTGGCTTTTACTTACCGTTGGTTATGATTTTATGGCTCCTCATTTTTAGGGCAATTGGTCTGGAACTACGTGGGCAGATCCATAACAAAATGTGGGAAACTATATGGGATAAAGCTTTTGGAATTGCAAGTTTGCTATTGGCTCTTTTTTTTGGAATTGCTTTGGGAAATGTAGTTAGGGGCGTGAATTTAGGAATGGTAACCGATGGTGTTTCTGAACACGAACCCCATTATTTCTTTTTACCACTTTGGAATTCATCCTTTAGCCCCCATGCAGAACATTTAGGTATCATTGATTGGTTTACGCTGCTATTGGGGGTGGTAGGGGTAGTGGCATTAACCATTCACGGAGCAAATTGGATTATCTTCAAAACCAATTCCGATTTAAATCAAAAGCTAAAAAAAGTAATCTTTAATTTAAATTTTGTGATGTTGGCTTTGGTAGTAATTTCTTTATTTAGCTGGCATATCATTGAACCAAAACCATTTCATAACTTTATAGAACGCCCATGGCTTTGGATTTTCCCACTCATAGCTTTCACGGGACTTTTCGGTTTGTTTAAAGTGAAATCCTTCAAGAAGGATGGCGTGGGTTTTTTGTTTTCTTCCTTGTTTCTATTTGGCGGATTAACCACTACCGTGGCCTCAATATTCCCAAAAGTATTGCCTTCAACCAATGATGTAAATCCTTCCTTAACGCTTTATAATGTTGCTGCGCATGAATATGGATTGTCAGTTGGTGTATATTGGTTTGTAATTGCTGCCATTCTAGTGGCTGTTTATATGTTTGTTCAGTACCGTATTTTTAAAGGGAAGATGGACGATGTGGGCTATGGGGAACATTAACAGTGTTCTGAAATACATTTATTATGACAGATACACTCATTGCAATTATCAGCATTTTTATCGGCATTATTGGGGCTAATGTATTTGGAGCCGTTAAGAAAAACTTTACAATGGGATTTACAGCAAACACTATCGCGGGAATTTTCGGCAGTATTTTCTTTATTAAAATATTTGGAAGGCTTGGTTTTGATTCTATTTCAATAATGGAATCTGGAGACGTAGATGTTGTTTTGTTTGCAATTAATATGGCGGTATCACTATTAGGCGCTGTTATCGGTTTGATTGCTGTCAAGATTATAAGAAACGGACTTGATAAAAAGCTTTAATGGAGAAGTTTTTTCTGCTGTGTAACAAAAGATACTGTACTACACTATAAATTATCACAATTTTGAAGGGTCTAATTACCTCACCTTAATATGATTAAAATCATTTTAAGGTTGTGTTTGGTGATGTAATTTAGACGCTTAAACCTTCGAAAAATGTCAAAAATCGTAATATTGGGTGCAGGAATCTCGGGTCACGTAGCTGCCTCACACCTTCGCAGAAAACTGGACAAAACCCACGAAGTAATCGTGGTTTCGCCCAATAGCAATTATCAGTGGATTCCCTCAAACATCTGGGTGGGCATTGGCCGAATGAAATCAAAGGAAATACTTTTTCCGCTTGCACCTTTATATAAAAAGAAAGGAATTGGTTTTAAGCAGGCGAAAGTTACCTCCTTTTATCCCGAAGGTGATAGCGAAACTGAAAAGCCGTTTGTGGTGGCTGAATATGTTTCCGCAGAAAAAAGAGGCGAAACCGAAAGAATAACTTACGATTACCTCATAAACGCCACAGGTCCCAAGCTCAATTTTGAGGCTACCGAAGGATTGAACCCCGGAACAAACAAGGCGTATTCGGTTTGTACCTATACCCATGCAGACCACGCCAATGAAGGTTTACAGGCCCTAATTGCTGAAATGAAAAGGGGTAAAGAGGCAAAAATTGTTATCGGCACAGGCCACGCAAAGGCTACCTGCCAAGGTGCTGCCTTTGAATATATATTGAATGTGGAACAGGAGCTTCGCCGTCAAAAGGTTCGCGACAAAGCTAAAATCACTTGGATTTCCAACGAATATGAATTGGGAGACTTTGGAATGGACGGTATGTTGCTAAGCTACGGCAGCAACATTATGAAATCGCACGAAATGGTCGAGATGGTTTTTGAAGATCGCAATATCGATTGGATTCTGGGCGCTGGCGTAAATAAAATTGAAGACGGACTTGCACATTATGAAACTTTGACCGGGGAATATAAAACCATTGAATACGATTTTGCGATGCTGATTCCATCCTTTTCGGGCCACGGATTCAAGGCTTTCGATAAAGACAATAACGACATTACGGAGAAACTTTTTAAAGGGTTTATGATAGTGGATGCAGACTACGCGCCAAAACCTTATGAAGATTGGACGGTGCAGGATTGGCCCGAAACCTATCAAAACCCAAACTATCAAAACATTTTTGCGCCGGGGATTGCTTTTGCACCGCCACATAGCATTTCCAAACCCCGTAAAAGCCCAAATGGCACCGAAATCTTTCCAGCGCCGCCAAGAACGGGGATGCCCTCTGGAATTACGGCCAAATTGGTTGCAGACAATATTATAGACAGTATAAAAAACAATACGGAATCCTTGCACCATAAAGGCTCTATGGGCAATATGGGCGCGGCCTGTATCGCCTCAGCGGGCTTTGGGATCACAAAGGGCAGTGGGGTTAGTATCACTACCTTTCCCATTGTGCCAGATTACAAAAAATATCCAGATACCATGGGCAGAAAACTGGGGAAAACCTTTGGAGAAATCGGGTTGGCAGGCCATTGGCTGAAACTTATGTTGCACTATGCCTTTATTTACAAGGCCAAAATGAAACCTTTTTGGTATTTAATTCCTGAATAATTAGGCATTAGGCAGTAGATAGTAAAGTGAGAATCATAGGTAGTATTCAAGAACCAATAATAATAGTAATAAAAATAAATAATAAGAAATGACACAGAGAATATCAAAATTCAAACGTTTTGTGATGATGAACCCCATCATCCAATTTTTTAAGTTTATTTTTTTAAGCATTAAAGTATTGCTCATTGTGGCCGGTGGTCATGGGGGTACGCGTGAAGTTCACAAGTAATCTTATTTCTATGCGCCTACTATTCATAATTATTGACTAATTTTACCTTTTGAATGAAATCACTGTTTGCCATATCATTTTCCTTGCTTGTCGTTTTTCAAAGCGTAGGTTTTGGCATGCAAGATATTTTTCTGCTTGGGCGCATGGTTCAGCACGCTGAATACCACTCTAAAAATTACGGCGACGATTTCTTCACTTTCGTTGAAAAACACTACGGCTCCTTAAAAATGGAGCACCAGAAAAATCACAATGAGGAAGACGAGGAGCATGAAGAATTACCTTTTCAGCATATTTCCTGCCACCATCTTTCAACAGATGTGGTGCTGGTTCCTTTTGAAATTTCTATTGTAAAGGTGGAAATACATGCACGGCAATCGCACACCTTCCACTATCAAAATCTATACTCCTCACTTGAAAAATTCTCAATTTTTCAGCCACCTAAGTTTGCATAACAAAACGGGCCTTATTCGGAAATAATCGTTTCCAATTTCTTCTAGAGGCCACCATTTATCGCTTTAAAAGCGGTCAGTATCAATTTTTATTATTTCGATTTTCAACAGTTGTATGTTGAAGATGCTAAATCCATAATTTGTTATGCTAACAAAAATCATTCAATTCAGTATAAACAACAAGCTTATCATCGGCTTGCTCACCCTTGTGTTAATAGGTTTTGGCACGTTTTCCCTGACACAATTGTCCATTGGTGCCGTGCCCGATGTAACCAACAACCAAGTACAGGTAATCACCACTTCCCGCAACCTTTCCACCCAGGATATGGAGCAATTCATTACCTATCCCGTGGAGCTGGAAATGGCAAATTTGCCGGGTGTAAAGGAAATCCGATCCGTTTCAAAATTTGGGCTTTCGGTGGTTACCATCGTCTTTGAGGAACGTATGGGCACCTATCTGCCGCGCCAACTCATAGCCGAAAAGATAAAATCGGCCTCCGAAAACATTCCCGAAGGTTTCGGCACGCCGCAGATGGGTCCGATAACCACGGGGCTGGGCGAGATATACCAATACATTCTCGACGTGAGACCGGGCTATGAGGACGCCTATACCGACACCGAACTGCGCACTATCCAGGACTGGATAGTAAAACGCCAACTCTCCGGCATTCCCGGGGTGGTGGAGGTAAACACTTGGGGCGGCCATTTAAAACAGTACGAGGTGGCCATAAACACCCCATAAGCTGAACGCCATGAACATCACGGCCGCGGAAGTCTTTACCGCCTTGGAAAAGAACAACAGCGTTTCTGGCGGAAGTTATATTGAAAAGGAAAACCAAGCCTATTTTATTCGGGGCGAAGGGCTGATTACCTCTTTGGAGGACATCCGAAATATAGTGGTAAAAAACGAGATCGCTTTCCTATTTATGTGAAGGATATCGCCAAAGTACAATTTGGAAGCGCCCCCCGTTTTGGCGCCATTACTGGCAACGGCCAAGGCGAAAAAATCCTCGGCCAGGTAATGATGCTAAAGGACGCCAACTCCAATCAGGTTATCAAGGATGTGCAGGACCGGGTAACCGAAATATCCGAATCCCTGCCCGAAGGCGTGTACATAAATCCGTTTCTCGATAGGAGCGTGCTCATCGGGAAAACCACCTTTACCATTGCCGAAAACCTCATTTTGGGCGTGCTGATCGTGATTTTCGTAGTAGTGCTTTTGTTGGGAAATTTCCGCTCGGGGCTCGTGGTGGCCTCGGTTATTCCGCTGTCGCTACTCTTCACGCTCTCCATGATGTATCTCTTTGGCGTGGATGCCAACTTAATGAGTATGGGCGCCATCGACTTTGGAATTATCATCGACGGGGCGGTAATCATCGTGGAATTTGTCGCCTTTAAAATCAGCAAGCACGCGCCAAAGCTAAATGCCCTTCCTTCTTCCGAAAGGCAAATGGAAAAAGACGAGCTTACCGTGAAAAGCTCCTCAAAAATGATGAATTCCGCCATTTTCGGGCAGTTGATTATTCTGATTGTTTTTATCCCAATTCTCTCCCTCAGTGGGGTAGAGGGCAAAATGTTTATCCCGATGGCGCAGACCTTCAGCTTCGCCCTCATTGGTGCCATGCTTCTCTGTTTCACCTATGTGCCCGTGGCCGCCTCGGTGTTTTTAAAGCCCACGGTAGCTTCCAAAAGAAATATTTCCGTCCGCATTATGGCTTTCCTAAATCGCTTTTACGAACCCACCATCCGCTGGGCCTTGGGCGCGAAAAAGTTGGTGTTGGGCGTTGCGGTGCTGATCCTTGCGGCAACCATCTATATCTTTTCAACTATGGGCGGGGAGTTTATCCCTACCTTGGACGAAGGCGATTTTGTTATCCAACCCGTGCTGAAAACGGGAACCTCCCTCAGCAATACCATTGCCATCACCACCCAGATTGAAAAAATCCTGATAGAAAAATTCCCCGAAGTGGACCAGGTGGTCAGCCGTATCGGTGCCGCCGAAGTGCCCACCGACCCCATGTCTATGGAGGAAAGCGACGTAATCATCACCTTAAAACCCAAAAAGGAATGGGTCTCTGCAAAGAGTAAAAATGAGCTGGCGGAAAAATTTAAGGAAGCCCTGGCGATAATCCCCGGGATGGAAGTGGAGTTCACCCAACCCATCGAGATGCGCTTTAACGAGCTTATCACCGGGGTTCGCGCCGATATCGCCATCAAGATTTTTGGGGAAGACCTCGACCTGCTCAGCAGCCTGGGCAACGAAATAAAAAACCTGGTGGAAAACGTGGAAGGCGCAGATGACATTATTGTGGAAAAAGTAGCCGGCCTGCCCGAGATGAACGTCACTTTCAACCGTGCCAAAATTGCCCGCTACGGCCTGAACATTGAAGATTTAAACGAAATGATAGCGATGGGCTTTGCGGGGAAATCCATGGGCAGCATTTTTGAGGGCGAAAAGCGCTTCGACCTCGTGGTACGGCTGGATGAAAACAACCGTCGCGACCTTTCAAACCTGCAAAACCTCTATGTGGATACCCCTTCCGGGGAAAAAGTGCCCCTGCGCGAACTGGCGGAAATTAAATACACAAAAGGCGCGGCAAAAATCTCACGCGACGATACCAAGCGCCGGATAGTAGTGGGCATCAACGTGCGGAGCCGCGACCTGCAGAGCGTGGTGGACGATGTACAGGAATTGATTGACGCCAACATCAAGCTGCCCGTGGGCTACACTATTGATTACGGCGGGCAGTTCGAAAACCTGCAAAGCGCCAAGGACCGCCTGCTGATAGCCGTACCCGTGGCCTTGCTGCTGATATTCGTGATGCTGTATTTCGCCTTTAATTCGGTCAAGGAGGCTTTGATGATTTATTCCGCCATACCCCTGGCGGCGGTGGGTGGCGTGTTGCTGCTCTGGCTGCGCGATATGCCCTTTAGCATCTCGGCCGGCGTTGGTTTTATCGCTCTCTTCGGAATTGCGGTGCTCAACGGCATAGTGCTGATAGAACATTTTAAGGAACTCAAAAAAGAAGGTATGACAGATAAAAAGGAACTGATAGTACAGGGAACAAAAGACCGACTGCGGGCGGTGCTGTTGACGGCTTCGGCTGCCGCCCTTGGGTTTTTGCCGATGGCCGTTTCAACAAATGCCGGGGCTGAGGTGCAAAGACCCTTGGCAACCGTGGTCATTGGCGGCTTAATAACCGCTACCATTTTAACCTTGGTTGTGTTGCCGGTGCTCTATTCAATTTTTGATTCAGATAAAAAAATAATCAGTTTAAAAAGAAAAGGTAAAAAGTTGCCTGTGGCCATACTTATTTTCTTGCTTGGCTTTTCGGGAATGGCGCAGGAGTCTCCCAAAACTTTAGAAGATTTACAACAGATGGCTTTGGAAAACAATGCTGGCCTAAAAGCCGCTTCGCTTCAGAAAGAGGAAGCAAACGCCTTGATAGGCAGTGCATTCAATTTCGATAAAACTACGGTCTTTTATGAATACAATGAAAATGATTTAGGACCAAACAACGAGCCGCTCGAAGTTTTTGGCGTGCAGCAGGGCTTTCTTTTTCCAACGGTATATTTCGCCGAAAGGAATGTCAATAAAAGGCAGTTCGAAATGCAAAGCAGCCAATACGAACTTCAAAAGCTAAAAACGGAAGGGATGGTGGCCGCTGCCTATTATCAGTTTCAGTTTGAAAAAAATAGGGAGCGTGTTTATCAAAGCTTGGACAGTCTCTACCAAAATTTTGCCAACGCCGCCCAGCGCCGTTTTGAGTTGGGGGAAACCAATTATCTGGAAAAGATAACTGCCCGTGCCAAACAGCGACAGTTGGAAACCGATTATAGGCAGAGTAGGGAAGACGTGCAGATTGCAAGGGAACGTTTGAAGACAGTTGTTCAATCCCAGGATAGCTTGCAAGTTTCAACCCAAACTTTGGAAAAACTGAAACTTTCATTATCAAGTATGGAAGCGCATCCGGCAATAGATTATTATGAAAATAGAACAGATTTTTTTAATGCAAAGCGCAGTCTTGAAAAACAGCATTTGTTACCAGATATCAGTCTTTCCTATTCCCTGGGAAGCAATTCCGGTTTGAGCCAAAATCTATATGCGTATCAAATTGGTTTAAAAATCCCCTTGTTCTTTAGCGGGAATGCCTCAAAAATAAAAGCTTCCAAAATTGCGGCGGACGTGAGCCAGCAGCAAGCTGAGGATTATAAAATCCAACTCAATTCACGAAAACTTCAACTGCTCAACGAGGTTTCAAAATATGAAGAAGCACTGAGTTATTATGAAACCGAGGGAAAATCCCTTTCCGAGGAAATTTTAAAAACAGCAAACATCGGTTTTAAAAATGGGGAGATAGACTTCTTTCAATACATCCAAAGCCTTGAAAACGCTTATGAAATTGAACTGCAATACCTCGAAAATCTGAACAATTACAACCAGGCGGTCCTCGCCCTTAACTATTTAATACTCTAAAAATATTCGTTATGAACTATATAAAATCACTTTTGTTGCTTTCCATTTTAGTTTTGGCGGCCTGCAACAATTCCGAAAAAGAAAGTCCCTTCCTAACCTCCCCAGAGGGGAGGGATGACATCGTACATCTTTCAAAAGCGCAGTTTGAAAATGCAAAAATGGAGGTAGGCCAACTCACCGAAAAACCCTTTGCGGAAACCGTGCAAACCAGCGGGATGATTGACGTGCCGCCACAGAGCCGGGCGGTGATAAGTGCCTTTGCGGGCGGATATATTAAAAACACCCCATTGTTGGTGGGCAATAAAGTCTCCAAGGGGCAGCGTTTGGTAACCCTTGAAAATCCTGAGTTTATCACCATGCAACAGAATTATCTGGAAACCGCCGAGCAACTTTCCTATTTAAAATCGGAGTTCGAGCGGCAGAAGATTATGTTTGATGAAAAAATCACTTCCCAAAAAAGTTTTCTAAAAGCCGAAAGCGAATACAAATCCAATTTGGCACGCTACAACAGCCTCAAGAAAAACCTTGAAATGTTGAATATAAATCCAGCATCGGTCCAAGCGGGAAATATCGTTTCAGCTGTAAATATTTACAGTCCCATAGACGGCAACGTGACCCAGGTTTTTGTAAACACGGGTACCTACGTTTCCCCGGCCGATAAGATTATGGAAATTATGAATACAGACCATATCCACTTGGAATTAAAGGTTTTTGAAAAAGATCTCCTACAGCTTAAAAAGAAACAGGAAATTTTATTTACGGTGCCTGAGGCCTCAAAAGAAGTTTTTAAGGGCAAGGTACATTTAGTGGGAACTTCCATTGACCCGAACAACAGAACTTCTTTGGTCCACGGACATATAGATGAAAAGGATGAGCAAAACTTCACTGCCGGAATGTTTGTGGAGGCGCAGATTGTTACGGGCACTTCAGACCAGTGGGCGCTTCCGGAAAACGCCGTGGTGGAAATGGAAGGGAAACACTACGTGTTAAAAATTGAAAACGAGAATGCTGAAGAATTTGAAATCCTTCCCGTGGAAGTAGAAATTGGAGCAACTTACAATGGCTTCACAGTAATTGGGAAATCGGAAGAATTTAAACCTGAAACTAAGTTTTTAACCAAAGGTGCATTTGTGCTCTTACAGGAAGAAGGAGGAGGGGGGCACGATCATTAAGAGCCGGGCGTTATTGAGATTGCTTCAGTCGTGTCGTCTTTGCAATGACCTCTCGACTCCGCTCAAGGCAGGCTCTCTCGACTTCGCTCGAGGCAGACTCTCTCGACTCCGCTCGAGGCAGGGTCTCTCGACTCCGCTCCGACTGTGCTTAAGGCAGGCTATCGAGGCAGGCTAGCCAACAGATTGTTTCTGTCGTGCCTCCTGTGCAATGGACAAGAGGCTTGCCATCCTGAATGAGCTAAAGTTGGGCAGATTGACTTAGTATAATGATGATATTAATATGTTATAATATATATTAAATTTAGTTAATACGCTATATATATACTATAAACATACTATATATACGCTATAAATATACTTTAATATTTATTTCATTTTGAATTTTTACTATATTAGTATTCAATTAAATCTTATAGTAATGGCAAAACAAACGGGAACATTAAAGTTAAAGGGAACCATTGGGGATATTAATTATTACAGATCCAAAAGCGGAGGATATTTGGCGCGAGCGGCAGGAGGTGGGTTTCAAAAGGGTTCAAAGCACAAGGAAAGCATGGTGAGAACTATGGAAAACGCCTCGGAGTTTGGGCGGTGTAGCAGGACCAAGAAAGTTTTTCGCATTGCGCTTGCCCCATATTTATGCGTTCGCAAGGATGGAGAACTTCACGGGCGGATGGTGCAATTGTTTACCAAGTTAAAGGATCTGGATTCTGTGAACAGCCGAGGAGATAGGAGGGTAAAGCGTGGATTGGAAACTTCTAAGGGCAAGCAGTTACTTAGGGATTTTGCTTTCACCCCTTCGTGTAGTATTGCGGAAGTATTGGCTTGTTCGTTTAACTATGAATTTGAATCCCGAACCCTAAGGGTAACGAATTTTGATATAAAAAATGTTGCTTTTCCCGCGGGGGCTACCCATATGGCACTTACATTGGGGCTTTTACATTTTGATTTTGACACTCTCGCCTATGGATTGAAGTGCAGTACGCCACTTTATATGGATAAGGACCACAGTGCTACTCAGTTTGATTTGAGTACCGAATTACCTGATGTTGCTGGTACAGCGATTGCTGTTTTGGGGCTGAAGTTCTATCAGAAGGTGGAAAATACGTTTTATCTATTTAAAAGTGCGAATGCTGTGGGAATGGATGTATTGCTGGTTGGGGGATGATTTTTTTTAGTTGGAGGGAAAGAGATTGTGGACCTAGATCCTCGACTGCGCTCGGGGCTTGCAGGTTACGGAATACGCTAAGGACAGGCGCCAGCGCCAGGGGAGCATCGCCTGAAATTAGGCCTCTCCAAACCATACATTACCGCATATTAACCCCGGCATACTCTAAACTATATGTTACTACACCTTAAAGAATGCCCTAGCTGATTGAAATTAGGTTTTATTTAGGTTTTTAGCTATTAATCTACAATTAGTTCCTGTATGGCTTCTCCCTGTTCACTTCGCAAATGGACGAAGTAGGTACCGCTGTTTAGGTCTGCAATATTTAAATTGGTGGTCTTTGTTGTTTTTAACAATTGGCCATTCGTATTAAAAATGCGGATGTCATGAAGGGTATTGGTTGGCGCCAATTGTACAATACAGTGTGTGCTGGCGGGGTTAGGGTATATGGCATATTGGAATGGGATTTTAGATGGGGTGTGCAGTAAGCCACTTATATCGAATACTCTAACTTGGCCCGACTTGTAGCCATTGCCATTGCTATAGGTTGATCCAATGGCGACCGTAGTACCTTCCCCATTTATGGATAGACCAAGGCCGGAATGGTCATCGCTGGCTTCGCCTTCAATATCCTCACCAATTTGTTCCCAAGTATCATTGTTATTTGCATATAATTTTACGTGCCCTGCATACTGGCCATTATTGTTATTAAACGGTGCTCCCACTGCCACAATGCTGCCATCGCCGCTAAGGCCTAATGCAAAACCCGCGCGGTCGCCGGGGGCATCCCCAAAAATATCCTGACCGATTTGAGTCCAAGTGCCGGAACTGTTCCTGAAAATTTTTACCTGGCCTGAGGCCGTTCCATTGCCATCGTTGGCTTGGGCCCCAATGGCAATTATATTGCCATCGCTACTGAGTTTGATGGCATAGCCAAAATCGTCGTTACTTGCATCACCTACAATTTTTTGTCCTATTTGCGTCCAAGAGCTACCGATATTCTGAAAAACCCGTACCTCGCCATTGCCATCGGTATTGGCAGTGCTGCCTGTACTTCCAACGGCAAGGATGTTGCCCGCCGCATTAAGAACTACCGTGCGCCCGCAACTATCCCTGGAATTTTGGCCATCGATATCCTCCCCAATTTGTGTCCATATTCCCGCATTTTTTCCAAACACCCGCACGTGGCCCGCGTGAAAGCCATTGCCTCCATTTAACCAAGCCCCAATGGCTACTATGCTACCATCGGCACTTAAGCTAATTGACATACCCGATTGATCCCCTGGGCTTTCCCCATCAATATCCTGACCTATCTGGGTCCAAGTGTTATTATTGTTTTGATAGACCCTTACATGACCCGAGTCATTACCATTCCCATCGTTCCATCTGGCGCCAATGGCTAGGATGCTCCCATCTCCATTTAAGCTGACGGACATGCCAGATGCATCGCCCGCATGCTCTCCGTAAATGTCCTGACCTATTTGATTCCAACTCCCGCCAGTGTTTTGAAATATTCTTACCTGCCCTGAATCTGTACCATTGCCATCGTGGTATATTGCGCTCACGGCCATGATAGTTCCGTTATCGCTTAGACTTATGGATAAGCCAAATTCATCTTCGGCATTTTCTCCATAGAGCGCCTCCCCAAGCTGTACTTGGGAATAGGAAGTAATTGAAAGACAGCATATAAGGATGCAAATACTTTTTATCATTTATTTTATTGATGGTTTTCGGTTTTATTGGTTCTTGGCTCTTTGCTCTTTGCTCTTCGCTAACTTCCGGATTGCAATTTACTATAGTAGGGGATTATTTACTGAATTTCATTACTTTTTTTGGAATTTTATTTATGTGGTACAATTGTTCACTACCGATGCGCTTGTATAGGAAGTATAATTTTTTGTTGCCGTACTTTAAATTTTAATATCTTTACTTTTCTCCCCGCTTAATTTGCTTCTTCTTACGGTTCTCCGTACTGCAAAAGCTTTACTTTTAAATTTATATTTGGAATCATTAACTTGCGCACATGTGCGGGATAACAGCAATAACAGTTTAAAAACTTGCGTATATACACATGTTAGGCGCAATGGCGGACACCCTCTCGGTAATATCCATCAATTTCACGCCCATCTAATGTTGTTACGTCAATCAGCAATTCTCCATATCCAGTAGCTCTTGCTCCACGAATTATAGCATCTATCCAAAATTGTTCATTGTTTCTAATGTCACCAGTTTTTCGCCATCTATCTCCATCGAATACCTGTACTTTTTGACCTTTGAAAAAGCCACATGCGCCTAACAGTGTATAACCGTCAGGCTGCCCTTGTGCTGTTTTGATATTTTTGTCTGTACTCATAAGTCATTTATATTTTTAAAGTTAATATCTAATCCACGCCCGAACGGTTATACTCGACCGTTAGTTGTAATTCTAATCAATTCCGTTCTGTTTAAGATATTCATTGAACATACCTTGTAATATAAAAAACGAATTCATTAAAGTTTCGTGGTTTTTATCAGTAATATTAGTCATTATTTTAGTAGCGTTTATATTAGACATTACAAGGTATGCTTGTTTATTAACATCTCCTCTACTAATAGAACTACAACTAACATCAGTAACCGTTGCACAACCCCTTAATTTTTTAAACCCGAACCAATATAAGCCGTTTTAAGCGGCTTTGTTTTTTTGATTGGACTTGAGAATGAGCCAAATTTGATGCTTTTAAAAAAAGCCATGCTACATTCTGAAGCACTATTTTTGGCAAAAAACACAAGACAAGGCTTTCCGCCCCGCTCTTTGCGCGTTTTTGGATAAACTTGAGGTATTTCTTGAGGTTGTAGGCCGTCGCCGAGAGGTGCATGCATTTGTTGGCCTGTTTTATGCCAATGGTATTGACCTTGCGAAGCCCCATAAACTCCTTGAGGGTTCCAAAGACAGGCTCCACGGTGCTTTGCCGTTTGCTTTTTAGGTACCGGCCAGTGGGGCTCTTCATTCGCGCTATGTTGCGCTCGTATTCTTCCCGGTAAGCAGTGATATTGATCCGCTTTTCGTGGCTCTTGCCTATACAGCTTTCTTTGATGGGACATCCCTTGCAATCACTTCGTTTTGTAAAATAATTATCCTTTAATGTGCCTTTTTCAAGTTTCTGCTTGCGGAAGGTTACTTTCTTTCCCTGTGGGCACAGCCAGTAGTTACCTTCTTTTATATATTTAAAGTCTTCGGGGCCGCCTTTGTAAGTTCCGTGGGGCGGAATGT